>Ga0102589_1004630_pt1 | contig 12735 bp, 8 predicted proteins | sample AraplaMF_Col_mLB_FD_76858 | JGI IMG/M metagenome (GOLD analysis project Ga0102589, IMG submission 76858) | Arabidopsis root microbial communities from the University of North Carolina, USA - plate scrape MF_Col_mLB | ecosystem: Host-associated > Plants > Roots > Endosphere | place: USA... | reverse complement strand
AGGCCACCAAGCGCGCACCCCGGCTGCGCGACCGCCGGCGTTCGGCGTATATCCAGCGGTTCGGGCGTTTTGGCGTGGCCATCGTGCGCGTGGCCATCTGGGTGGCCTTCCTCGAACTCAATGCGCGCATCTGGAACACCTCGTTGATGCGACTGGCCGAGGCCACCGTCCTGGGCCGTCATATCACCCAATCGATCCTGAGCGTGATCGGCGTGGTGCTGCTGGCCTGGCTGGTCTGGCTGCTGATCGACACCGCCATCACGCAGTCGCTCACCCCCGGTAACACCCGCGCGCCGCAGCCAAGCCTGCGCGCCCGGACGATCCTGCCGCTGGTGCGCAATGCCTCATTCGTGGCCCTGCTGGTGGTGGCGATGATTGCAGTGCTGGCCAACCTGGGCGTCAACGTCACGCCGCTGCTCGCGGGCGCGGGCGTGGTCGGGCTGGCCATCGGCTTCGGTGCGCAAAGCCTGGTGCAGGACCTGATCACCGGCCTGTTCATCGTGATCGAGGATTCCATTGCGATCGGGGATTCGATCGAACTGCCGGACCACTCGGGCGTGGTGGAGGGCATGACGATCCGCACGGTGCGGCTGCGCGACGGCAAGGGCGCGCTGCACACGCTGCCCTACAGCCAGATCAAGGCTGTCAAAAATCTGTCACGCGGCTACGCGTTCGCGGTCTTCAATATCTCGATTTCCTACCAGAGCGATTTCGACCGCGCGCTGGAAATCATTCGCGAGACCGGCGCCGAGGTGTCTTCGGACTATCGCTATAGCCGCAACCTGCTATCGGGACTCGACATCCTTGGCCTCGACCGGTTCGATCCGAACGGTCAGGTGGTGCTGGCCCAGTTCAAGACCCGCCCCCTGATGCAGTCCGACATCTCGCGCGCCTTCAATATCCGGCTCAAACGCAACTTCGATGCAGAGGGCATCCGGATGGCAGCACCCTACGTGACCGTTCAGGTGGATGGCGGAAGTGCCGAAAATGCCATCGCTGCCGCAGCTGGCGCAGGCGCCGAAATCGTCACGTCCAAAGCGCCGTCTACGACATGATTTCGGCCGGGATGTGGAGGGCGGGTCTCGCCCGCTGCCGGCTGTCTCATTTACGCCAAGAAAAATCCGGACATTCTTGTCTATTAGTTTGAAATAGGTCCGTCGCCGCATTACTATCTCGCCAACTTCGACAGCGCCCGACGTAGACCGGTGCACTGTCCCCAATCAACCGGAAAGGCAGGCGCGGCGCAGGTTTTGAGCAAGCGCCCCCTCCCACGGCGGGATGTTCCCGCATCCGGTTTTTGCACGATGATCCGATACACGGCAAGACGCACCCATCGCTCGATGAGTGCCGGTTGCCCGCAGTGGAATCAACACAAAAGAAGGTCGCGCCAAGCTGCAGCGGCCTGAGGAAAGAAGGCGTTTGCCACCGGGGAAAAATGAAATGGGCGAACACTTGCCTGGCGACGACGTATTCCATCGCCTCGTCGACCGCATCTATGAATCGGCCATGGACGTGGCGGCCATGCCGGCCGCACTGGACCTGTTCTCCCGCTATACCTGCTCGGAAAGCCCGAGCTACCTGATATGGGACAAGCTCGCGGGACAGGCGCGCCTTGGGGTGACACCGCACGGTTGCTTCACCAATGCCAGCAGCATGCCCGAGAGCATGCGCGCCCTGCCCTCGCGCGCGAGCGTGGCACTGGCCACCGCCGGCGACATCGGCGATGTCGGACACGTTGACGCGCATATCGACTACAGCGGACTGTCTGGCGGCATCCGCCTGTTCGACACGCACGACGTGTGCGTCTGGATGAGTGCCACGCCGGGTTGCGATCGCTGCACCGAGCACGACTGCAATCGCCGTGTGGCCCATGTCATGCCCCACTGGGCACGCGCTGCGCGCATGCAGCACCGCAATTTCGAGTTGAGCGGCCTGGCCTCGCTGGGGCTGGCCAGCCTCGACACCCTCGACTTCGGCGTGATGATCCTGCAGGCCGACATGCGCGTGCGTTACGCCAACAGTTGGGCCGAAGCGCTTGTGCAGGCCGACACGCACCTGGCGCTGGATAACGGCGTGCTCTGCGCCCAGCCCGATTCACTGCAATCGGTGCTGGCCAGGATGCTCGACAACGCCGCGCACGGTGGCCGCCATGGCGGCGCCGCGGCGGGCTCGTGGATGCACATCACCTCGGGCGGACAGCCCGTGCCGATCATCGTGATGCCGCTGGTCTCGCGCCAGCCGGTGGAAGGCCCCTGGCAACTGCCGATGGCCATGATGCTGCTCGGCAACTCGGAATCGCGTTCGGTGCTGGACGCCGCGGTGCTGACGTCGCTGTTCGGCCTGTCGAAGAAGGAAAGCATCATCGCGATCCGACTGGCCGCCGGCGAGACACTGAACGAGATCGCGGAGCGCGAATTCCTGTCGCCCCACACGGTGCGGGTCCATATCCGCGACACGCTGCGCAAGACCGGCACGCACCGCCAGTCGGAACTGGTGCGGCTGCTGCACTTGCTGCCGGGCGTGGACCTGGAACGTGCCGGGGCGTGTTCGGCGGCCCGTCCGCGCACGGGGCACGCGCGCAAGGATTAACCGGGCATTGATCAAGAGGAAAGGCTCCCACAGCGGGAGCCTTTCTTTTTTTGAAGCGGACCGGCGGGCTACGCTAGGCCGCCTTCCTCTGCTGCTGGTGCCTGCGCTCCGGCTTGCATTCGTATTTCATTTCACGGCGGCCGTCCTCGTAGGCCACTTCCAGTCGCACGGTGAATCCCCACAGCCGCGTCACGTGGCGGATCACTTCGTCGAAATTCGTCGCCAGCGGCCGACGCTCGTTCTGCAGGTGCCGCAGCGTCAGCGAGCGATCACCGCCCACATCCACGTTGGTCACCTGGATGTTGGGCTCCATGTTCGAGAGGTCGTACTGGTTGGCCAGCAACTGGCGGATCTGGCGATAGCCTTCATCGTCGTGGATCGCCGTCACACGCAGCTTGCCCTCGCGATCATCGTCCAGCACCGAGAACAGTTTCAGTTCGCGGATCACGCGCGGTGACAGGAACTGCAGCAGGAAGCTTTCGTCCTTGAAGTTGCGCATGGCGAAGTCCAGCGTCTGGCGCCAGTCGCTGCCCGCGATCTCGGGCGCCCAGCGCCGATCCTCGTCGTCCGGGTTCTCGCACATGCGGCGCAAGTCCTGGAAGATCAGGAAGCCCAGCGTGTACGGATTCAGGCCGCTGTAATACGGGCTGTGGTACGGCGGCTGGTAGATCACGTTGGTATGTGCCTGCAGCAATTCAAGCATGAAGGCGTCGTTGACGAGCTTCTCCTCGTAGAGCTGGTGCAGGATCGTGTAGTGCCAGAACGTGGCCCAGCCTTCGTTCATGACCTTGGTCTGCCGCTGCGGATAGAAGTACTGCGCGATCTTGCGCACGATCCGCACGATCTCGCGCTGCCACGGCTGCAGCTTGGGCGCGTTCTTCTCGATGAAATAGAGCAGGTTCTCCTGCGGCTCGGGCGGGAACGTGGCTTCGTACTCCGCTGCTTCCTCTTCCTCGCGCAGTGCATGCGGACGATGGCGCGGCAAGGTGCGCCAGAGATCGTTGACCTGCATCTGCAGATAGTTCTCGCGCTCCTGCTGACGCGCCTGTTCTTCGACGATGGACAGTTTCTTGGGCCGCTTGTAGCGGTCCACGCCGTAGTTCTGCAGCGCGTGGCAGGAGTCGAGCAGCAGCTCCACCTCCTGCTCGCCGTAGCGTTGCTCGCACTCGGCCACGTAGTTCTTGGCGAACAACAGGTAGTCGATGATGGCGTCCGCGTTGGTCCAGGTGCGGAACAGGTAGTTGCCCTTGAAGAACGAGTTATGGCCGTAGCAGGCATGCGCAATGGTCAGCGCCTGCATCGGCATCGTGTTCTCCTCCATCAGGTATGCGATGCAGGGATTCGAGTTGATCACGATCTCGTAGGCCAGCCCCATGTAGCCGCGCTGGTAGCTGCGCTCCGAGGACAGGAAGTGCTTGCCGTAGGACCAGTGGTTGTATCCCACCGGCAGGCCGGCCGACGCGTAGGCGTCGAGCATCTGCTCGGCGGTGATGATCTCGATCTGGTTGGAATAGGTGTCCAGACCAAAATCGCCGGCGATGCGGGCGATTTCGCGGTCATAGCGCTGGATCAGCTCGAAGGTCCACTCCGAGCCCGTCGATAGATAGGCCATAGACATCCCCAGTGACGTGCCGGTACACGCCGGGTGCAGCGTACCGGCCTGCTGCCCTTGCTACCTGCCGGGCCACGCGGCCCGCTTCTGGAAGAGATCGTGCAACACGGGGTAGATCTCGTCGGCACCGATGATGCGCTGCATCGCAAAGTGCTCGAACTGGCTCTTCACCGTGAGGTATTCCTCCCAGAGATTCTGCGGCTCTTCCGAAGCCACTTCCACATACGCGTAGTACTGCACCAGTGGCAGGATCGATTCACGCAGCAGCCTGCCGCACAACTCCGAATCCCCCGCCCAGTTGTCGCCGTCCGATGCCTGGGCGCAGTAGATATTCCACTGGCTCGGCGGATAGCGGTCGTGAATCACTTCCACCATCAGCTTGAGCGCGCTCGACACCACCGTACCACCGGACTCCCGCGAATGGAAGAAGTCTTCCTCCTCCACCTCTTTCGCCACCGTGTGATGGCGGATGAACACCACGTCGATGCGCTCGTAATTCCGCTTCAGGAACAGGTACAGCAGCATGAAGAACCGCTTGGCCAGGTCCTTCCGGCTTTCGTCCATCGAGCCGGAAACGTCCATCAGGCAGAACATCACCGCCTGCGCCTGGGGCCGCTTCTTCATGACGCGGTTGTTGTACCGCAGGTCGAGCTTCTCGATGAATGGAACACGGTCCACCTGCGCGCGCAGGTGGCGCATCTTTTCCATCAGCGCTTCTGCCTGCTCGGAATAGGGGCCTTCCCCTTCCTTCTCCAGCACCTCGTTGTACTCCGCCTCGAGGGCGTGCAGGCGTTTCAAATAGGGGCTCGACAACGCGATGCGTCGCCCAAGCGAGCTGCGCATGGTGCGCAGGATCGAGAGGTTCGATGGCGTGCCGTCGATGGAGAAGCCGGCGCGCACCTTGCGCACTTCGGCAATCTTGGCGAGGTGGCGCTTGGCAAGATCCGGCAGCGCCATGTCTTCGAAGAAGAAATTCAGGAAGTCTTCTCTCGATAGCGTGAAGACGAAATCATCCTCGCCCTCGCCGCTGTCACTGGCGCGCGACCCCGTGCCGCCGCTGCCCTGCTGCTGACGGTCAAAGCTGTCACCTCTGACAAACTTCTTGTTGCCGGGATGAATCCACTCCCGCTTGCCCCCCTGCCCGTGATGAAAAATCGGTTCCGAGATGTCCTTGACCGGAATGGACACCTGACCGCTTTGCTCGATGTCCATGATCTTCCGGCCGGACACCGCTTTCGCCACCGCCTGCCGGATCTGCTGCCGGTAGCGTTTGATGAAGCGCTGTTGATTGACGGCGCTCTTGTTGCCGCCGTTCTCGCGCCGATCGATGACCGTGCCCATAAGCCGTTCGCCCGCCTTGTTGGGGCGCTCCCATGAAAACAGCCATGAGAGCGCCGTGGATGAAGGACACCGCGTCCGGATGACTTACGACGACTTCCTGACGCGCAGATACCACTCCACCAAAAGCCGAACCTGCTTGGGCGTGTACCCCTTCTCGACCATGCGGTTGACAAAGTTTTCGTGCTTGTCCTGATCCTCGCGCGACGATTTGGCGTTGAACGAGATGACCGGGAGCAAGTCCTCCGTGGTGGAGAACATGCGCTTCTCGATCACCATCCGCAGCTTCTCGTAGCTGGTCCAGACCGGGTTCTTGCCACCATTGTTGGCCCGTGCCCGCAGCACGAAGTTGACGATCTCGTTGCGGAAGTCCTTCGGGTTCGAGATACCCGCCGGCTTCTCCACCTTCTCCAGTTCATCGTTCAGCGCGTTGCGGTCCAGGATTTCGCCAGTGTTCGGATCGCGATACTCCTGGTCCTGGATCCACAGGTCGGCAAACACCACGTAGCGGTCGAAGATGTTCTGCCCGTACTCGGAATACGACTCCAGGTAAGCCGTCTGGATTTCCTTGCCGATGAACTCCACATACGGCGTGGTCAGGTACTCCTTGATATACGACATCAGCTTGGCTTCCTGCTCCGGCGGGAACTGCTCGCGCTCGATCTGCTGTTCGAGCACATAGAGCAGGTGCACCGGATTGGCGGCCACCTCGGTATTGTCGAAGTTGAAGACCTTCGACAATACCTTGAACGCGAAGCGCGTGGACAAGCCATTCATGCCTTCGTCGATACCGGCGTAGTCGCGATACTCCTGATACGACTTCGCTTTCGGGTCCACGTCCTTGAGGCTTTCGCCGTCGTAGACGCGCATCTTCGAAAAGACATTCGAGTTCTCGGGTTCCTTGATCCGCGTGAGCACCGCGAACTGCGCCATCATCTTCAGCGTGTTCGGGGAGTTCGGCGCCGCCGACAGCGAACTGCTGCGCAGCAGCTTGTCGTAGATCTTGACCTCGTCAGATACGCGCAGGCAGTACGGCACCTTCACGATATAGATCCGGTCGAGGAATGCCTCGTTGTTCTTGTCGGACTTGAAGGTCTGCCATTCGGCCTCGTTCGAGTGCGCGAGGATCACGCCATCGAACGGAATTGCGCCGAAGCCTTCCGTGCCCTTGTAGTTGCCTTCCTGCGTGGCGGTCAGCAGCGGGTGCAGGACCTTGATCGGCGCCTTGAACATTTCCACGAACTCCAGCAGGCCGCGGTTGGCCAGGCAGAGTCCACCGGAGTACGAGTAGGCATCCGGATCGTCCTGCGGGAAATCTTCAAGCTTGCGGATATCCACCTTGCCTACCAGCGAGGAAATATCCTGGTTGTTCTCGTCGCCCGGCTCCGTCTTGGAGATGGCGATCTGCGCGAGCACCGAGGGGCGCAGCTTCACCACGCGGAACTTGGTGATGTCGCCGTTGAACTCGTGCAGCCGCTTGACGGCCCATGGTGAAGGAATGGTATTCAGGTAGCGCACCGGAATGCCGTAGTCCTCCTCCAGGATCTTGCCATCCTCCTCGGCGGAGAACAGGCCCAGCGGCGATTCGTGAATGGGCGATCCCTTCAGTGCGTAGATGGGAATCTCTTCCATCAGCACCTTGAGCTTCTCCGCCAGCGACGACTTGCCGCCGCCCGGAGGCCCGAGCAGATACAGGATCTGCTTGCGCTCTTCCAGGCCCTGCGCCGCGTGCTTGAAGAACGAGACGATCTGTTCGATCGTGTCCTCCATCCCGTAGAAGTCACGGAACGCGGGATAGACCCGGATGACCTTGTTGAAGAACAGTCGAGACAGGCGAGGATCGTGGTGGGTATCCACCAGTTCAGGCTGTCCGATTGCGGCGAGCATGCGTTCGGCGGCAGTCGCGTAGGCAGTAGGATCCTTCTTGCAGATCTCCAGATACTCCTGGATGCTGTATTCCTCTTCCTTGCGTGCTTCGAAGCGCGTGGCGTAGTGGCCAAAAATGTCCATACCTCACTCCCGTCAGAGTCCCACGTCCGAGGCGAAGGTAGTTCTACTCCCCTAAGACTTCGCGGCAATCTTGCGTTCCGCCACCCCGGCTTGGTGGAGTTGCCAAGTTGCGAAGTCTTTACTTCATCATAGTCAAATAACGGCGGATGTGAGTCTTGAGTTGACGCTTGTTGCGAGTGTTTCACTACGTTCGCAACGTCGTGACTGCGTACATCCCAATCGGGTTGCCTGCCATTTGCAACGCGCGCTTGTGACGTGCATCGCAGTGGAAAGAACACCCGCTATCTCGCACCACCGTGACGGGCCATTGACCATGCCTTGTGACACACATTACACCTTTCACGCGCTTCATGCACAGCGTGTTGTGTAACGATCGGGCAATTCCCGATACATCTGACAACCCTTGTCCGGCACGGTCCTACAGGCACTCCGTCTACCATTCATCGTGCGCGAAGGATGCTGCGGCCGGTATCGTGCAAACGCATGAGCCGCAGCGGCATTCTCATATCGAATGACTGATTCTGTAGGGACATTTCGATAAGGAATGGATCAGCGTGATTCCATCGCCAATGCCATCATCGATGCGCAGTAGAACGGGCGTCCGAAACGGCATGCACCGCTTTTGCGATTCCTTGCGTTTTTTCCGCTGCGACGGCGCACCCTCCCGGTGCGCCGCGTGCGTGCAGGTGCGATCTCTGCGCAATGAGCAGAATGCGTGCCACGCGAAGATTGCTGCAATGCAGCGCGCGGCGTCCCACGCGCTGCCAGTCACCCGTTCAGATCGGGTCCCAGTTGATGACGTCGGGCGAACGGTCCAGCGCAAAGAAGCTGCTGCGCATGGCCGGCATGGCGATCTCCGCCACGGTCTCCGGCGTCCAGCCTTCGCTTGTATGCACGGAGCGCACGGGGCGCGGCTGGCTCATCAGCATGATCTCGTTGGCACGCACGGCAAAGATCTGGCCGTTGACTTCGCTGGCCGCGTCGCTGGCCAGGAACACGGCAACCGGGGCAATCTTGCCGGCTTCCATCTTCTGCAGACGCTGCACACGGGCTTTTTCCTCGGGCGTTTCGGCCGGGATCGAACTCGTCATGCGGCTCCATGCGAACGGGGCGATGCAGTTGGAGCGCACATTGAAGCGCGCCATGTCGAGTGCAATGGATTTGGACAACGCCGCGATGCCGAGCTTGGCCGCCGAGTAATTGGCCTGCCCCAGGTTGCCGATCAGCCCCGACGTGGACGTCATATGCACGTAAGCGCCGCTTTCCTGATCCTTGAAATAGTTCGCTGCCGCGCGGCTGACAAAGAACGTGCCGTGCAAGTGAACGTCGATCACCGAGCGCCATTCTTCCTCGTTCATCTTGAAGAACATGCGGTCGCGCAGGTTGCCGGCGTTGTTGACCACCGCATCGATGCGCCCGAAGCTGTCCAGCGCGCACTGCACGATGGCGTTGGCGCCTGCCCACGTGGACACGCTGTCCGTGCGGGCCTCCGCCTCACCACCCGCGGCGCGGATCTCGTCGACCACGCGCTGGGCCGGACCCGCATCGCCGCCCTCGCCGGTCATCGAGACACCCAGGTCATTGGCCACCACGCGCGCGCCGGCGGCTGCCATGCCCAGCGCAATGCCACGGCCGATGCCGCCGCCAGCGCCCGTCACGACCACTACCTTGCCTTCCATCATTCCACTCATCGCTGCCTCCTTGGCTGCCAGTTTTTCCGGGTGCGGGAGCGTACCCGTGTTATTGCCTAACGGGATACGATAAATTGGCGGCGACGTTTCCGGAATTCACAAATGACAAAAGCGGGCTTCGTGCCCGCTGAACCCATGCACTACGACCTGACCGATTTGCGCCTCTTCCTCAATGTGGGGGAGACCGAGAACCTGACCCGCGCTGCAGAACGCAGCTTCCTGTCGCTGCCCGCTGCCAGTTCGCGCATCAAGCAACTGGAAGAGGCGTTCCAGACCCAGCTGCTGATCCGCCAGGTCAAGGGTGTGCGGCTGACACCGGCTGGAGACGAACTGCTGCGCCACGCACGCGAGGTGTTCCGCCAGCTGGAATGCCTGCACTCCGACCTGCGCCCCTACGCCAAGGGTGTGAAGGGCCGCGTGCGGCTGCTGGCCAATACCACGGCAACGAATTCCTTCCTGGCCAACGCGCTGTCGCGTTTTCTCTCCGAGAACCCGGATGTCGATGTCGAACTGGAAGAGCACCTGTCCGCCGATATCGTCTCGGCCATCGGCGCCGGTGCGGCAGACCTGGGGATCGTGGCCGGAGAAGTGGCCACGGCAGACCTCGACACCATGCAGCTTTGCAGCGACGAGTTGATCGTCATCGCCCCGGTCAACCACCCGTTGCCCGCGTTCAAGGCGCTGCACTTTGCCGATCTGCTCGATACCTGCCGCTTTGTCGGGCTGAACCAGTCATCGGCGATCCAGTCGTTCCTGGACCGCATTGCCAGTGGTATGGGCAAGCGCATCAGCCTGCGCATCCAGGTAGGCAGCTTCGATGCGGTGTGCCGCATGGTGGAAGCTGGCGCAGGCATCGCCATCGTGCCGAATAGCTGCGCGCGCCGTTACGCAAGCCGCAAGGTGCTGCGCTTCATCAAGCTGGAAGACGACTGGGCGCGGCGCGAAATACGGCTTGTGCGCCGCCCCGGTCGAGAACTGCCACAATTTGCAGAGGCACTGATCAAGTACCTCGCCGCTGCTGCAACCGAACCTGTGTAACCTCGGACTTAGTCCGCCTTGACGCCGGCCTCCTTGATGATCGGCGACCACTTGTCGATCTCCGAAGCCAGCCACGTGCGCAACCCTTCCGGCGTCTGCTTGTCTTCCGGCACGATGACCGCACCGAGGTCCTTCATCCGCGCGGTCACGTTGGGGTCCTTTAGCGCGGCACGCAGTGCGCCGTTCAGCTTCTCGATCACGGCGGGCGGCGTGCCCTTGGGCGCGTAAATGCCGTGCCACACTTTCACCTCGAAGCCTTTCAGGCCGCCTTCGCGCAGCGTGGGCGTGTTGGGCAGCGCCGGAATCCGTTCCGCCGTGGTCACGCCATAGAGCTTCACCTTCTCGCTCTTGATATGCGGCAGCGTCTGCGTGGTCTGGTCGCACAGCACGTCCACCTGTCCGCCGAGCAGCGCGGTCATCGCAGGCGCGGTGCCTTGATACGGAATCGTCTGCAGTTCCACGCCGATGGCTTTCTGGAACAACATGCCGCACAGTTGCGACACCGCACCAAGGCCCGCATTCGCCAGGTTCACCTTGTTCTGGTTCTTCTGGATGTAGCTGACGAGCTCCGGCAGCGTGTTGGCTGGCAGATCGTGGCGACCCAGCAGGGTCATCGGCACATCGGCCACCTGCCCCACGAACGTGAAGTCGGTCAGCGGCTTGTAGGACAGCTTCGAGTACAGCGCCGGTGCCGTGGCCATGCCGTTGTGGTGAATCAGGATGGTGTAGCCATCCGGTGCGGCCTTGGCGACGAACGCCGCCGAGATGGTGCCGCCCGCGCCCAGCCGGTTCTCCACCACCACGCTCTGCCCGAGCGATTTCGACATCGCCGCCGCCACCGAACGCGCGACGACATCGGTGGGACCGCCTGCGGCAAAGGGCACCACCATCGCGATCGGGCGCGACGGGTATGGGTCCGCAGCCAGCGCGTGGGCGGACGCGAATGCAGTCACGGCGAACAGGGCAAGCAAGCGCGCCTGCTGCGGCAATGGGTTCATCGGTAGTCTCCTGTCGAATCTGTTTGTGTTGTGTGAGGTCTCGATGCGGGCATCGGTCGATGTGCAGCCTGCGGCCATTCGTCCCGCCCCACAATTCCGATTTGCCGAAGGCTGGACACGGCGGCAGAAAAGCCACGGGATAACCCTAGCCCGCAGAGGTGCCGCTACTCGCCAACCTAAGCCCCGACAAAAGCCGTGCTTCGGCAAATGCGAATGTTTCGGCGCGATGGCCTCGGGAATAATGGCCCTCATCGATCAGCCCCGACACGGACATTGCCATGCATGCTGCACAGGACCAAGACCAGATTTACCCGGAAATCCGCGAAGCCGTTCGCGATCTCTGCCAGGGATTCGACTCCGCCTACTGGCAGCGCATCGAGGAAAAGAGCGACTTCCCCGAAGAATTCGTGCAGGCGCTGACGCACGCCGGCTGGCTCTCCGCGCTGATTCCCGAGGAATTCGGAGGTTCCGGGCTGCCGCTGACCGCGGCCTCCGTGATCATGGAAGAGATCAACCGTAACGGCGGCAACTCCGGCGCCTGCCACGGCCAGATGTACGTCATGGGCTGCCTGCTGCGCCATGGCTCCGACGTGCAGAAACAACGCTGGCTGCCCGGCATCGCTTCCGGCGAACTGCGCATGCAGTCGATGGCCGTGACCGAGCCGACCACCGGCACCGACACCACCAAGCTCAAGACCACCGCCGTGCGCAAAGGCGACAAGTACGTGATCAACGGCCAGAAGGTGTGGATCTCGCGCGTGCAGCACTCGGACCTGATGTTGTTGCTGGCGCGCACCACGCCGCTGGACCAGGTGAAGAAGAAGTCGGAAGGGCTATCGGTGTTCGTGGTGGATCTGCGCGAAGCCATCGGCAACGGCCTCACGGTCCAGCCGATCCGCAACATGGTCAATCACGAGACCAACGAACTGTTCTTCGACAACCTCGAAATTCCCGCCGCGAACTTGATCGGCGAGGAAGGCAAGGGGCTCAAGTACATCCTCGACGGCCTGAACGCCGAGCGTATCCTGATTGCCGCCGAATGCATTGGCGATGGCTACTGGTTCGTGGAACGTGCCAGCGGCTATGCACGCGAACGTATCGTGTTCGATCGTCCCATTGGCCAGAACCAGGGCGTGCAGTTCCCGATCGCACGTTCGTTCGTCAACGTGGAAGCCGCCAGTCTGATGCGCTACAAGGCTGCGCAACTGTTCGACGCCGGCAAAGCCTGCGGCAAGGAAGCCAATATGGCCAAGCTGCTGGCCGCCGATGCCTCGTGGGAAGCCGCGAACGTCTGCCTGCAGACGCATGGCGGCTTCGGCTTCGCCTCCGAATACGACATCGAGCGCAAGTTCCGGGAGACGCGCCTGTATCAAGTGGCACCGATCTCCACCAACCTGATCCTGTCCTATGTGGCCGAGCACGTGCTCGAACTGCCGCGTTCGTTCTGACCCGAGACATT
>Ga0102589_1004627_pt1 | contig 12742 bp, 10 predicted proteins | sample AraplaMF_Col_mLB_FD_76858 | JGI IMG/M metagenome (GOLD analysis project Ga0102589, IMG submission 76858) | Arabidopsis root microbial communities from the University of North Carolina, USA - plate scrape MF_Col_mLB | ecosystem: Host-associated > Plants > Roots > Endosphere | place: USA... | reverse complement strand
GGAGCCAGTTCCGCGCTGTCACTGGCATAAGGCAATGCGCTAGCGGCGTCATGGGTACAGATCGGAGTCGGTATGTCAGTCTTTTCGGCCTTTCTGGGCTTTTTGTTCAACCTGTTCGAGCCGGTTTTCCGGCTGGGCCAGAAATGGCTGGGCGCATCGCGCATAGGCTGGCTTTTTGTCGGGCCCAACCTGGTGATCATCAGCATCTTCACCTTTTTGCCCATCGTGGTGAACCTGGTGTATGCGGTGACCGGCGGGGTGAACCTGCTGCCCACACAGCGGCCTTTCACGGGGCTGGAGAATTTCGCCATCCTGCTCGAATGCCGCGACTATGCGGACCTGCAGACTTGCCGCACCGACATCTTCTGGCGCTCCATTGCCAACACGGTCAAGTTCAGCCTGATCCAGGTGGCCTTGATGGTGTTTTTCTCGCTGGCCACGGCCCTGGTGCTGAACCGAAAAATCATAGGCCGCGGTTTTTGGCGCGGCGTGTTCTTCTACCCGGTGCTGCTGTCGCCGGTGGTGGTGGCGCTGATCTGGAAATGGCTGCTGCAAAGCCAGGGCGTGTTCAATGCCGGCTTGGTGGCCATGGGCGGCTCGCCCATGGACTGGCTGCTGGACAGGCACTGGGCCTTCTTCTGGGTGGTGGTGGTGTCGATCTGGGCCCACATGGGTTTTTACACGCTGATCCTGCTGGCCGGCCTGCAGGCCATTCCGAAAGACGTGTATGAAGCCGCCGAGATGGATGCCGCGCCGCCCTGGCGCGTGCTCAGGCGCATCACGCTGCCGCTGCTCATGCCCAACCTGATCGTGGTGCTCGTGCTGGTGATGATCCGCGCGGTGCAGAGTTTTGACGAGGTCTTTGTGCTCACCGGCGGCGGCCCGGGCTCGGCCACCACCTTTATCGTGCAGTACATCTACCAGACCGGCTTTGCCGAGCAGATCCATCTCTACGGCCTGGCGGCAGCGGCCTCGCTGATCCTGGCCGCCGGCCTGATGGCCCTGACGCTTGCGCAGCTGCGACTGTCCAAAGCCGGTGAGGCCGGCAAGACCAAAAAATAACCCAGAAATAGGAAACGGTGATGGCAAATTTCTTCACCCGCACCAAGGGCCGCAAATACGGCGGTACCCACCTGCATTGGACCGACTGGGTCTCTTACGCCTACCTGCTGGCCGGCCTGATCGTGATGTTCGGCCCGGTGCTCTGGCTGGTGATGTCGTCCTTCAAGACTGAAAGCGCGCTGAGCCAGTTCCCGCCGACCTTTCTGCCCTACAGCCAGAAGGAAGTGGTGGTGGCCGGTTACGACAAGCCCCTGCCGCTGTTCCAGGCCAGGGACGAACAGGGCAAGACCCGCGAGCTGGCCCAGGTGCGCCGCATAGGCCTGGTCGCCACCATGGTCGACCCTGCGGCGCCGCAGACCGAGCTGCGCGTCAACATCAATGACCGCAAGCCGGTCAACGAACTTAAATTCGCCGGCGGCAACTACACCGAGCTGTTCGGCAAGTTCGCCTTCGGCACCTATTTGTGGAACAGCGTGTTCATCACCGTGGTGGCCACCCTGCTCACGCTGCTGTTCAACTCCATGGCGGCCTTCGCGCTGTCCAAGTACCAGTTCACCGGGCAGAAAACGGTCTTCGTGCTGATCATCGCCACGCTGATGATCCCGCCCACCATCATCCTGGTGCCGGCCTTCCTGGTGATCTCGGAACTGAACCTGCTCAACAACCTCTGGGGCGTGATCCTGCCCGCGGTGGCCACGCCCACCGGCGTGTTCCTGCTGCGCCAGTACATGCTGACCATTCCCGACGAGCTGCTGGAAGCCGCGCGCATGGACAACGCCAGCGAGTGGCGCATCTACTGGAAGATCATCCTGCCGCTGGCCGCGCCGGCCATGGCGGTGCTGGCCATCTTCTCCTTCATGTGGCGCTGGAATGATTTCCTCTGGCCGCTGATCGTACTGTCCAAGTCCGAGCACTTCACCCTGCAGCTCGCGCTCAACGCCTTCCAGGGCGAACTCAACACGCAGTGGCACTACCTGCTGGCGATGACCGTGATCACCCTGATCCCCATCACCCTGGTCTTCGCCTTCCTGCAGAAATACATCGCCACCGGCATCGCCAGCGCCGGCGTCAAATAAACCGAGGACTGTCCCGTGGCTACTCTTGAACTCGCCAATGTCGTCAAGACTTTCGACAAAACTCCCATCATCCACGGCGTGGACCTCACCGTCTCCGACGGTGAATTCGTGGTCTTCGTCGGGCCCTCGGGTTGCGGCAAATCCACGCTGCTGCGCATCATCTCGGGGCTGGAGCCGGCCAGCAGCGGCGACATCCGCATCGACGGCCAGCGCGTCAACGAAGTCAGCGCTGCGCACCGCGGCTGCTCCATGGTGTTCCAGTCGTATGCGCTGTACCCGCACATGAGCGTTTACGACAACATGGCTTTCGGCCTGGAGAACCTGGGCGTGGCCAAAACCGTGATCGAAAACAAGGTCAAGGCCGCCGCCACGATGCTGCAGCTCGAGCCGCTGCTGCAGCGCAAGCCCACCCAGCTTTCGGGCGGCCAGCGCCAGCGCGTGGCCATTGGCCGCTCCATCGTGCGCGAGCCCAAGCTGTTCCTGTTCGACGAACCATTGTCCAACCTCGACGCCGAGCTGCGCGTCTCCATGCGCGCCGAGATCCGCGACCTGCACGCCCGCCTGGGTGCAACCATGATTTACGTCACCCACGACCAGGTCGAGGCCATGACCATGGCCGACAAGATCGTGGTGCTGCGCGCCGGCCGCATTGAGCAGGTCGGCTCGCCGTTGGAGCTGTATAACAAACCCTGCAACCAGTTTGTGGCTGGTTTCATCGGCAGCCCGCGCATGAACTTCGTGCCCGCGGCCGAGATACCCGGCGCCAAAGCTGGCGCCCAGACCGTGGGCATTCGGCCCGAACACGTCCAGCTGTCAAGCGACGGCCCGCTGCAGCTGCAGGTGTCGCAAGTCGAGCAGCTCGGCAGCACCAGCATCCTGCATGGCAAGGTGGTGGCCGATGCACCTTTTGAACTGATCCTGAACGGCCAGACAAGCATCAAACGCGGTGACACCGTGCGCGTGAGCGCGCCTGCCGAGCAGCTGCACTACTTCGACCAGAACGGCCTGCGCCTGTGAGCGCCGCGCCTGTTCAACCTTCTCTTTCCGATACCCCCAACATGCGCCTGGACCGTCCCCCCGTATTCACCCTGCAGTCCCGCAAGGGCAACCATCTCATCCTGGGCAGCGACGGCGCCGCCGTGGCCCACATCTGGGTGCTTGAAGAGGACATCGTCCGCGTCATGCTCTTGCCGCAAGGCCGGCCGCAAATGCCGCGCAGCTGGACGGTGGCGCCGGGCCTGGAGAGCCTGCCCGTCGAAGGCCGCGACCGGTTTGACGTGAGCGGCTTTTCGCTGCCCGCGTTTGAGCTTGAGCAGGACGGTGCGCAACTGCGCATCAGCACCGCCGCCGTGCGACTGAGCATAGCGCTGGAAGGTTTCTTCTGCCGCTGGGAAAGCCTGCACCAGGGCCGCTGGCAGGCCGGCGCCTCCGACCGCCCCACACAGGCCTACAACTTCGGCTGGTGGGACGAGAAGGTTTATCACTACCTGCAGCGCGAGCGCGGCGAGGCCTACTTCGGCCTGGGCGAGCGCGCCGGCGACGCCAACCGCGCCGGCCAGCGCTACCGCATGTGCAACCTCGACCCCATGGGTTACAGCGCGCGCAGCACCGACCCGCTGTACAAGCACATCCCGTTCTACATCACGCTAAAACCAGGCAATGGCGGCGAGAAGGACGCGGGCCTGAGCTACGGGTTGTTCTATGACACCCTGTCCGACTGCAGCTTTGACATGGGCCGCGAGATGGACAACTACCACGGCCACTACCGCTACTTCGTGGCCGACCACGGCGACCTGGACCTGTACTACATCGCCGGCGACGGACCGGCCGCCATCACGCGGCGCTACACCTGGCTGACCGGCCGGCCCATCTTCCCGCCGCGTTATGCGCTGGGCTATTCGGGTTCGACCATGAGCTACACCGACGCGCCGAATGCGCAGGAGCGCATGGGCGAGTTCCTCGAACGCTGCGAAGAGCACGACATTCCCTGCGACTCCTTCCACCTGTCGTCGGGCTACACCTCCATAGGCCCGGGCCGCTATGTGTTCCACTGGAACCGCGAGAAATTCCCCGACCCGGCGCGCTTCGTGCAAAGCTACCTGGACCGCGGCGTGCGCCTGGTGCCCAACATCAAGCCCGCGCTGCTCAGCAACCACCCGCGTTTCGAGGAAGCCCGGCAGGCCGGCCTGCTGGTGCAGGACCCTGACGGCCAGCCCACCGCCATCCAGTTCTGGGACGGCACCGGCGCCTACCTCGACTTCACCAACCCCAAAACCATCGCCTGGTGGAAGAAGCAGGTCACCGAGCAGTTGCTTGAATACGGCATTCCCGCCACCTGGAACGACAACAACGAATACGAAATCTGGAGCGACAAGGCCATCGCCCACGGCTTCGGCGCGCCGCGGCCCGCGCGCGAGGTCCGCCCGCTGCAGACTCTGCTGATGATGCAGGCCTCGCATGCCGCGCAGTCCGAGTTCGCGCCCGCCGAACGGCCCTACCTGGTATCGCGCTCCGGCGCCGCCGGTATGCAGCGTTATGTGCAGACCTGGTCGGGCGACAACTACACGGCCTGGGAAACGCTGCGCTACAACATCCACATGGGCGTGGGCCTGGCGATGTCGGGCGTCTCCAACACGGGGCACGACATCGGCGGCTTCTCAGGCCCCGCGCCGGGGCCGGAGCTGCTGCTGCGCTGGGTGCAGCACGGCATCTTCCTGCCACGCTTCAGCATCCATTCCTGGAACGACGACAAGACTGTCAACGAACCCTGGATGTACCCCGAGGTGACCCCCCAGATACGCGAGCTGATTCGCCTGCGCTACCGGCTCATGCCCTATCTGTATGACCTGGTGTGGCGTTACCACAGTGCCTACGAGCCCATCATCCGGCCGACCTACCACGACTTTCCTGAAGACACGCGATGCCTGGAAGAGAACGACGACATGCTGCTGGGCGCCAACCTGCTGGTCGCGTCGGTGGTGGAGCCTGGCCAGACCGAGCGCCGTGTGTGGCTGCCCGGTACCGGGGTTTGGTACGAAGTGCACTCGGCGCGGCGACTGGATGCCGGCCAGTGGGTGACGCTGCAGGCGCCGCTGGACGGCCCGCCGCCCCTGCTGGCGCGCGAGGGCTGCGCCATCCCGCTGAACCTCGGCGAGATCCATTTCGCCAATGTTCAGGACCTGCGCGGCTTTCAGCTTTTCCCCTTGCGGGGTGAGGGCAGTTTTGAGGCGAGCTGCTTTGAAGACGACGGCCATACGCAGGCATGGCGCAGCGGCGCTTATGGGCAGTGGCGTTTGCGCGTTGAGTCCAGCGCGCAGGATCTGCGCATGGCGGTGTCCCGCGAAGGCGCAAAGCCGCCGGCGCAAGACACGCTGGTGTTACTGCTGCCGGCCGCCGAGCAACGCAAGCTCAGCTTTGCCGGTGCGGCATTGATGCAGGACCAGCCCGAAGGCGCCTGGCGGCGCCTGACTTTAAAGCTTTAGCCGGCAGGCGCGACAGCGGCGCCCTCTATGCCATGGCGCGCCAGCGCCTCGGCCACAAAGCCGCTGGCCTTCATTTCTTCCACAAAAGCGCGAAGCTCATCGGCGGCCGCTTCACCGCGCGTCTTGGGCACGCCCATGGCCTGCCGTATCACCATGAAGTGGCCCGGCAGCAAACGCAGGCCGCCGCGCTGGTGCGCCTCTTCCTCCAGCTGTTGTTTGATGCCGGCCGCGACTTCCAGGTTCTGTTCCATGAAAGTGGCGATGGTGGTCGGCGATGTGGGCGCCCTGACGATTTCGGCGTGCTTGAGTTCACGGCTCAGGAACAGGTCATAGGCGCTGCCCCCGCCCACCGCCACACGGTGGCCGGCTTTGTCGACTTCTTCATTGGCGCGCAGTGGGGAGTCGTTGCGTACCAGGTAGCAGCCCTCGATCAGCACATAGGGCGCGGTGAACGCGATCTCCTTGCCGCGCAAAGGGTCGATCGCGAAGAAACCAAAATCGGCGCGCTCCTCATTCACCGCCGCCACGGACTTGCCCGCGGCATCCACCACCACCAGCTCCAGCGGCAATCCCAGCCTTTGTGCAAAGGCCCGTGCCAGGTCTATGGACACGCCAAATGGCGCACCGGTGGCGGGGTCGGCATTGGCCAGGATGGGGTTGCCCAGGTTGATGGAAGCGCGCAGCGTTCCGGTGGGGGCGAACGCTTTGGCAAGTGAGGTGCTGGAGGGCATCGGGTGTCTTTCTCGGATGGCGAAGAGTTTGATGACGTCTTTCGGATTGTGCCGTGTGCCACAAAGGCGTGGGAATCCGGGGTTGAGCCCGGTTCAGGGACGCGGGCCTTAGCCCGCATGGCTTTGCACTTTGTAGACCTGCCAGGACCCCGATGTCTGCTTGCGCAGGTAAAAGCGAACGGAACAATCGAAAAAATCCACGCTGACTTCCGCCGGGTCCGGGTCCTGGCTGCGGGCCAGGCGGCGAAGGCGGTTGCCGTTGGTCTGGAAGGGCGTGAAGGAGGTCGGGTTGACGCAGCGGCGCAGGCGGGCTTTCCAGCCGGGGTCGGCGTTCACGCTTTCGATGTAGGCATGGGTTGCGGCGATGGCCTCTGCCGGCCTGTGTTCGTGCTTGATCCAGAAGGCAAGGAGGGCCGCACCGGCAAAAGACGCGATGATGAGGGGCGTTTTCGCTTTGTGCACGGATGCCATTTTTTTTCGCATTGATATCGAGGCTTGAACTGGCCGGGAGTTTCTTCTGCCCCGTTCAACAAGCCGTGATTGGAGCCTCAGGGACTTGGCGGTGACTGGCCCGTCAACCATTGGCGCAGCGATTGGATGATGGGGGCCTTGGCGCGCTCGTTCGTCGTCACAAGAAAGTAGCTGCGCGGCGAGATGAAGGGTTTGTCGTTCAGCTTTATCAAGCGCCCGGCCTGCAGCGCCGAGGCGCTCACATAGTCCGGCGCCAATGCGACGCCCAGGCCGGCCTCTGCCGCCATCAACCCCAGCGACAGCAGGCCGTAGTGGGGGCCTGGCATGGGGACTTCTACTGACGCGCCCAGTTGCCGCAGGTAGGCTGCCCACGAGTTGGGCGCCATGCTCTGGTGCAGCAAGGGCAGCGCGGCCATTTGCACGCCCGTCAGCGGCGCCGCCAGCCGGCTCAGCGTGGGCGCCGCAAGAGGAAAGGAGTGCAGGGGATGCAGCAGGTCGGCCACGCAGCCAGGCTCCGGCCCTTCGCAGTGGACGATGGCCGCGTCCAGCCCCGAATCGCGCATGCTGATGGGCCCGGTATGCGTGGCCACGTCCAGCTGGATTTGCCGGTGCGCGATGGCGAAGGAGCACAACCGTGGCATAGCCCACAGCGTGCCGAAGGTTGCGGGCACAGACAGCCGCAGTATCTTGCCTGGCATGGAGCCCATGGACGCGGCGATGGTTGCCGACTCCAGCTCGTCCAGCAGAGTTCGCACCCGCCGCAGGTAGCTGGCACCGTCAACCGTCAGCTCCATCCCGCTGGTTGTGCGCCGGCACAGTGCAACGCCGACAAAGCCCTCCAGGTCCGACAGCTGGCGGCTCACCGCGCTTTGCGTCAGGCCCAGTTCATCGGCTGCGGCGGTAATGCTCAGGCGCCGAGCTATCACCTCGAATGTGTTGAGGTTGACGATGGAGGGCAAGTGACGCTGCGTCGGATATTTCATGGCGGTTGCGGCCATTATTGGCATGGCATCCATTCATCCGCAATGAAAAAGGCTGCGTGGTCATGAAATAAATGCAGGGGGGCTTGCGTTTATTCCGTTGGACAGGCTGGCGCGCATGTCAGATATTCAGGGCGCCCAGTGGGCCGCCCCTCAAGAACAGAAGTTGGAGTTATAGATGTCGAAATTTCAAGCACGCCTTGTACTGCTGCTGGCTGCGGCCACCTTGGCTGGCACCGTCCTGGCGGCGGATTGGCCCGCCGCCCAGCCTATCAAACTGATCGTGCCCTCGGCCGCCGGCGGCACACCTGACCAGACCAGCCGCAAACTGGCCAACTTCCTGCAGGAAAGGCTCAAGCAATCGGTGATCGTCGAGAACCGCCCCGGCGCTTCAGGCACCATCGCCATGCAGGCAGTGGCCACAGCCAAGCCCGATGGCTATACGCTGGGCTTCGGCAACATCGTGACCATGGCCATCAACCGCGGCCTGATCGCCAAGATGCCCTATAACCCCGACAAGGACCTGGCGCCGGTGGCCGTGCTCTCGCAGGTCCCCAATGTGCTGGTGGTCCGCCAGGGTTTGCCCATCACCTCGGTGCGCGAGCTGGTCATCTACGCCAAGAGCCACCCGGACCGCCTGGCCATGGGCTCGGGCGGCAACGGCACCACCAGCCACCTCAGCGGCGAAATCCTCAAGGACAAGGCCGGCATCAGCTTCAACCACATACCCTATCGCGGCGCACCTCAGGCGCAGACTGATCTGCGTGGCGGCCAGATCGACTTCATGTTCGACAACCTGCCGTCCATGGTGGCCGCCATCCAGTCCAACAAGGTGCGTGCGCTCGCGGTCACCAGCAAGCGGCGATCGGCGTTACTGCCCGACGTACCGACGATGGAAGAGGCCGGTATTGCCGGGTTCGAGGTGGAGGCCTGGGGGGGCATTGTGGCGCCTGCCGGCACGCCCCGGCCAGTAGTCCTGCGCCTGAACCGCGAGATCAACAACTGGTTGCAGGCACCTGCGACCAAAGCCGAATTCGCGCAAGTGGGGCAGGTGGCGCTGGGCGGGACGCCCGAGTTTTTCAAGACGCACATTGACAGTGAGACGAAGAAGTGGGGCGACCTGATCCGCAGGGTCGGGGTGAAGCTCGACTGAGCGTGCCTCGCCTTCTCGCGCAGGCCGGCCGCTGCGTGTCTGCCATTCCTTCACCCGGCTGCGCTGACAGGCGCAGCTACACCCCCCATCACGCCCCAAAGACAAGCATGCCCAGTTCCTCTTTTACCGCTACTCATGTTCTCGCGCAATGGGCCGCCACGGTCCCCCATCAATGGGGCGAATCCACCCTGCGCACGGCGGAGCACTCCCTGGAAGACACCATTGCCGCCATGGTGGCAGGCGCCGGCGACCCGGTTTGCGCCGCGGTACGGGCGGGATTGCGTGTCGCGGGAGCTGTCCCGGTGGTGGGTAGCAACACCGGGACCTGTGCTTCCTTCAGTGCGCTGGCCAACGGCACGGCCGCCCATGCGCGGGAGCTGGATGAGATGTTTTTCGTCGCCGGCGGCCATTTCGGCTGCGCCGTGATCCCGGCCATCCTGGCCCAAGCCCACGAGATCGATGCCACACTGGACGCCGTGCTGGACGCGCTGATCGTCGGGAGCGAGGTGATGGCTCGCGTCGGGATGGCGATGGACCGGTCCCATGCCGAAAAAGGCTGGCACGGCACCCAAACCATTGGCGTGATCGCCGCCGCAGCCGCCTGCGCCAGGTTGCTGGGGCTGGACGCCGGCAGGATGACAAACGCCATCAGCCTGGCCGTTTCGATGGCAGCCGGCCCCAAGGTCCAGTTCGGCACCGACACAAAACCCGTGCATGCCGGACTGGCGGCGCAAGGCGGTGTCCTGGCCGCATCGCTGGCAGCGTCGGGTGTCGCGGGCAGCGATAAAGCCCTGGAAGGCCCGCACGGGTTTGGCGCACTCTACGCCGGGAGCTCTGCGGCCGACTGGCAGTCCGTGGCTGCGGTCAACGATGGCCTGCTGGCGATCGACAGCCATGGCCTGGCGTTCAAGCTGTACCCCAACTGTGCGTCCACACACCGCTGCCTGGACGCATTACAGGCCCTCGCCGCCGAACACCGATTCGGCCTGGGGGACGTTGAGCGTGTCGAAACAGGGGTAGGGCGCGTCAACCTGGTGAACCTCAAATACCCGGAGCCCAGGAATCCCCGCGAGGCCATGTTCTCTATGCCTTACGCGGTGGCCGCGATGCTGCGTTACGGCACGGTCACCTTGGCTGACTTCACGCCGCAAGCGGTGCAGGACGAAGCGACGCGGCGCCTCATGCCGCGCGTTGAAATGCGCTTGAACTCGACACGTGCGGAAACCGCGACCCAGCTGCTTCCCCACAGCACAGCCGTGATTCTGAAGGACGGGCGGCGCCTGGAGCGCGTGGTTCAGCACGCCAAAGGGTCATTCCTGAATCCGTTCTCGGCGGTGGAGCGGCAAGCCAAATTCGAGCAATGCACAAGGGGCATCCTTCCGGAAGACCGCTTGCTGCCACTTCGCGACAGCCTTGCCCGGCCGCAAGGCGTCAAGGTTCGCCAACTGATGGCATTGCTTCAGTTCGAGGCCCAGGTCGATGACGGCACGCGCTTTGGCCGCCAGCGAGGCGGGGCGGCTACCCCTTTCCGGCTCCTCCCTTGAATTCAGCCCCTGCGAAACGCCGGTCAGCAGCCTCAGCACAAAGGAGATCCTCACCATGCGCAACCGTTGCTTGTCCCTGGCTTTCACCAGGGTCCTGATGGCGCTGACCCTGGGTGGCTTTTTGGCGGGAGCCCGCCCGATACTCGCCGCGGAGATCGTCGTGGGCCAGGTCGGCCCGATGTCAGGGCCGGAGGCCGGCCAGGGCCGCGCCTATGCCGCCGGCATGCAATTGCATTTCAATGCCCTGAACAAGGGCGGCGGCATCAATGGCCACCAGTTCAGGCTCTTGCGCAAGGATGATGGCGGGAGGCCCGGCGACACGGTCAGCCTGACCCGGCAGATGATGGCTGAAGACAGGCCGCTGGTCCTGGCCGGCTACTTTGGCGGCAAGAACATTGCCGACCTGGTGTCTTCGGGCATTCTGGCGCAAGAGAAAATCGCCCTGGTGGGCTACCGCACTTCGGAAATTCAAGCGGACACTCCCTACCTGTACAGCGTGCGGGCAGGCCTGCGCGACGAGATTTTCAAACTCGTTGAGCATTTGGCCACCATCGGGATCAAGCGCCTGGGGCTTTTTCATGAGGCTGGGTCGAGCTCGACTTCGGTCATCGCCGCGGCCGAGGAGGCGGCCAGAAAAACCGGAGTGACTATCGAGGGACGTGGCTCCTACGTCGCCAACACGGTCAACGTCACTGACGCCGTGAACACCTTTCTGAATATGCAGCCGCAAGCCATCATCATGGTTTCGAGCGGGTCTGCAGCGGCCGGCTTTATTGAGAAATACCGTATTGCCGGCGGCGCCGCTCAACTGCTTGCGCTTTCGGGCGCCGACATCGAGCAGCTCTCCAAACGATTGTCCCCGGAGCAGATGCAAGGTGTGGCGATCGCCCAGGTGACGCCAAGCCCGTACAAGGTCTCCAACCCGCTCGTCAAAGAATTTACTGACACTGCAGCCAGAATAGGTAACCTGGAGGTGCCTGTGAGCTACGCCATGATGGAGGGCTATATCGCGGCTCGCGTCATTTCTGAGGCGATACGCCGCCAAGGCAGCAGGCCCAGCCGCGAAGGGACTGTTCTCGCCTTGGACGGCATGAGCAATCTTGATCTTGGGGGTTACGTGATCAGCTTTAAGCCTGGACAGCATTCCGGCTCTGGCTTCGTCGAGTTGTCTATCGTCACCAGTGCCGGCAGGATTCGTCAATAGCTCGAATAATTGGCATTGATCAGTTGGGTCATAGCGGCCCCGGCGATTTACATATTCCGCCGGTACTGCCCGCCCACCTCAAACAGCGCATTGGTGATCTGCCCCAGCGAGCAGACGCGCACCGCGTCCATCAGCACCTCGAACACATTGCGGTTTTCGATCACGGCCTGCTGCAGGCGTTTGAGCATGGCCGGTGATTCAGCGGCATGGCGCTGGTGGAAGTCGTCCAGGCGTTTGAGCTGGCTTTGTTTTTCTTCTTCGGTGGAGCGGGCCAGTTCGAGCTTGTCCTGCACCGCGTCGCCGTGCGGGTTGCGGAAGGTGTTGACGCCGATGATGGGCAGCTCGCCGGTGTGCTTGAGCATCTCGTAGTGCATGGACTCGTCCTGGATGCGGCCGCGCTGGTAGCCGGTCTCCATGGCGCCGAGCACGCCGCCGCGTTCGGCGATGCGTTCAAACTCGGAGAGCACGGCTTCCTCGAGCAGCTCGGTGAGCTCCTCGATGATGAAGGCGCCCTGTGAGGGATTTTCGTTCTTGGCCAGGCCCCATTCGCGGTTGATGATGAGCTGGATGGCCATGGCGCGGCGCACCGATTCTTCGGTGGGCGTGGTGATGGCTTCGTCAAACGCGTTGGTGTGCAGCGAATTGCAGTTGTCGTAAATCGCGATCAGCGCCTGCAGCGTGGTGCGTATGTCGTTGAACTGGATCTCCTGCGCGTGCAGGCTGCGGCCCGAGGTCTGGATGTGGTACTTGAGCTTCTGGCTGCGTTCGTTGGCGCCGTATTTTTCTTTCATGGCCACGGCCCAGATGCGGCGCGCGACGCGGCCCATCACGGTGTACTCCGGGTCCATGCCGTTGCTGAAGAAGAAACTCAGGTTGGGCGCGAAGTCGTCGATGTGCATGCCGCGCGCCAGATAGGCCTCGACAAAGGTGAAGCCGTTGGAGAGCGTGAAGGCCAGCTGGCTGATGGGGTTGGCGCCGGCCTCGGCGATGTGGTAACCGCTGATGGAGACGCTGTAGAAGTTGCGCACCCGGTTGTGCA
>Ga0102589_1004626_pt1 | contig 12744 bp, 9 predicted proteins | sample AraplaMF_Col_mLB_FD_76858 | JGI IMG/M metagenome (GOLD analysis project Ga0102589, IMG submission 76858) | Arabidopsis root microbial communities from the University of North Carolina, USA - plate scrape MF_Col_mLB | ecosystem: Host-associated > Plants > Roots > Endosphere | place: USA... | reverse complement strand
CAACTCTTTTAAAGAAAAATTAAAAGAAGAGGGGGACAATCCCCTCTTTTTTGTTTACAATATAGAAATGCTATATATGAATAGAGGTAGGGATGTTATGAGTAAGTTTACAGTGGCTTCTAATGGTTCATTAGAAACGACATTAAGAGGAGTAGAAGTATTATCAACACCACTTTTAAATAAAGGGGTAGCTTTCACGCAAGAAGAAAGAGAAGAATTAGGTTTAAAAGGGTTATTACCGCCAGCGGTTTTAACACTAGATGAACAAGCACGTAGAGCGTATGAGCAATTCTGTTCTCAGCCGGATGATTTATTAAAGAATGTATACTTAACAGCGTTACATGATCGAAATGAAGTGTTATTTTATCGTATTTTAACAAATCATTTACGTGAAATGTTACCAATCGTATATACACCTACTGTTGGTGTAGCAATTCAAAGATATAGCCATGAATATCGTAAACCACGCGGTGTTTATTTATCAGTTAATGATCCTTCAGGTATTGAAGAAGCATTTGCAAATATCGGTGCAACAGCTGAGAATATTGATTTAGTTGTTGTAACAGATGGAGAAGGTATATTAGGAATTGGTGACTGGGGTGTTGGTGGTATTAACATCGCGATCGGAAAGTTAGCTGTATATACGGCCGCAGTTGGAATCGATCCTAGTCGTGTATTACCAGTAATTTTAGATGTAGGTACAAATCGTGAGGAACTATTAAATAATCCATTTTATATTGGAAATCGTCATCCACGTGTAACTGGTGAAGCTTACGATGAATTTATTGATACATTTGTACAAGCAGTAGGCAATAAGTTCCCGAAAGCGCTTTTACATTGGGAAGACTTCAGTTCTCGAAATGCACGAAAAATTTTAGATAAATATCGTCATGACGTTTGTACATTTAATGATGATATTCAAGGTACAGGTGCAGTTTCACTTGCTGCAGTATTATCGGCAGTGAAAGCTTCTGGTGTACCATTAAGTGAACACCGTGTAGTGGTGTTTGGTGCTGGTACAGCTGGAATCGGTATCGCAGACCAAGTAAGAGATGCAATGGTTCGCGTCGGCTTATCAGACGAAGAATCTCATAATCGTTTCTGGTGTATCGACCGTAACGGGTTAGTTACAGATAATATGGAAGATCTTCTTGATTTCCAAATTCCGTATGCCAGAAAAGAAGCTGAAGTAAGTGAGTGGAAACAAAATGGTGTGATCGGACTTGCTGAAGTTGTGAAACATGTAAAACCGACAATTTTAATTGGTACATCTACTGTTGCCGGCGCATTTAAAGAGGAAATTATTAAAGAAATGGCTTCTCATATAGAGAGACCAATTATATTACCAATGTCGAATCCAACGCCACTTGCGGAAGCGAAACCAGCAGATTTAATCGAGTGGACAGAAGGAAGAGCGTTAGTTGCAACAGGAAGTCCATTTGAACCAGTTACATATAACGGTGTAACGTATGTGATTGGGCAGTCAAATAACGCACTTATTTTCCCGGGACTAGGTCTTGGTACAATTGTTGTTCGTGCAAGCGTTATGACTGATGGTATGTTCGCAGCAGCTGCTGAAGCAGTTGCAAGTATGGTAGATGCAAGTAAACCAGGAGCACCTATCTTGCCAGAAGTTGAAGAGTTACGTAATATCTCTGAAATGGTTGCAATTGAAGTAGCGAAAGTTGCTGTTGCAGAAGGTGTTGCTAGAGAGAACTTAAGTGATAACGATATTAAGATAGCAGTGAAAGAATCAATGTGGACGCCTGAGTATCGTCAAATAAAAGCGGTAGAAAAGGTTAACATATAGAAAAAAGCCCGTTTATAATAATAAACGGGCTTACTTGTATAATATTGAAAAAATACATAGGAAGTGGCACTTTTGAATTGGAATCAATTATGGAAAAAAGATATATCTCTTTTAATTATTTTAATGGTTGTTGTTCCGATTGCTGGAGAGCTAAATTTTCATCCTTTTAATGATACGTTTCGCGTTAGCTTTGGGACACCGCTTTTCTTCTTTTTATTACTATTTTTAAGAAGAATACCAGCAGCGGTTGCAGGTATTCTTGTTGGTATATCTGTAGTCTTATTCCGTGTATGTCTTGACTGGGTATTGCAAGGTTCATTTTATATGACAGAATCATTTTATTTGCGCTATCCTGTGTTCTTTTATTATTTTGTTTATGGAAGCTTATTTTCGCTTTGTAGAGTGAATAAGTTCCATCAGAATCCAGTTGTAATTGGGTGCCTTGGAATTACAATTGAAATTATCGCAAGTATGTCAGAACTTGCGATTTATCACATGGTAGTGCTCAGTACAACAATAACAGTTTCTGAAATAAATAAACTAATCATAATTGCTATTTTCCGTAGTTTCTTTGCACTTGGTTTTTTAAATATGATGAATTTATATGAAACAAAATTAAAAGAATCACAAGTTCGAAAAGAAAATGAAAAAATGTTGATGCACCTTTCTAACTTATATGTGGAATCTGTTCATTTGAAAAAAACGTTGCAAAATGCGGAGTTAATTACACAAGAAGCGTATCAATTATATCGGAATTTACAAGCGAACGATGATTCAAGTAGTAAAACAGCATTGAAAATAGCAGGAGAAGTGCACGAAATAAAAAAGGATAATCAAAGGATTTTTGCAGGACTATCTAAACTATTATTAGATAAAAATGTAGCTGAGTATGTAGAAGGACATGAGCTTGCAGAAATGATTGTGAGAATAAATGAGAAGTATGCTGAAATGTTGGAAAAAGATATTTGTTTTTCTAAACATATAGAAGGTGAGCATGCAGAATATCATGTGTATACGGTCTTATCAATTTTTAATAATTTAGTTGCAAATGCGGTTGAAGCAATTGAGGGTAGTGGTGCTATCATTATTAAGTTATATAAAATTGATAAACGTATATTTTTTGAAGTAATTGACGATGGGCCTGGTATTGCGCAAAAATATAAGAAACTAGTATTTAAGCCAGGGTTTACTTCGAAGTATGATCAAACAGGAACACCATCTACGGGAATTGGACTTTCTTACATAAACGAAATGGTAACTGAGCTCGGAGGAGAAGTAAGATTGGAAGATGGGGAAATTGGTGAAGGCTGTAAGTTTGTCGTTTGTTTGCCGGAGTGTAGTTTAAAGCGGGAAGGGGAATAAAGTTGTTTTATTATATCGTAGATGATGATGAAGTTTTCCGCTCCATGCTTTCACAAATTATTGAAGATGGTGATCTTGGGGAAGTAATTGGAGAATCGGAAGACGGAGCTTTTATTGAAGCAGATCAACTAAATTTTAAAAAAGTAGATATTTTATTTATTGATTTATTAATGCCAATGCGAGACGGCATTGAAACAGTTCGCCATATCGCATCCTCTTTTACTGGGAAAATTATTATGATTTCTCAAGTTGAATCGAAGCAGCTTATAGGTGAGGCCTATACACTTGGTGTGGAATATTATATTACAAAACCATTAAATAAAATTGAGGTTATATCTGTTGTACGGAAAGTGATGGAACGTATTCGTTTAGAGCGCTCTATATATGATATTCAAAAATCATTGAATAACGTTTTCAAGTGGGAACAGCCGCAAGTTCGAAATGAGCCAATGCAAGAAGGGAAAAAAATAACGGATTCAGGACGCTATTTATTATCAGAACTCGGTATCGCGGGAGAGAATGGAAGTAAAGATTTACTTAGTATGTTGGAATATTTATATGGGCAAGAAAAAGAGCAAACGTTTGAATTTGGATTTCCTGCGCTAAAAGATATCTTTCATCATATAACTATAAGAAAATTAGAGAATATAGCTTCAGATGCAGATATAGATAAGGAGAGAAAAGCATCTGAACAAAGGGTACGTAGAGCGATTTATCAATCGTTAAATCACTTAGCTTCCCTTGGATTAACAGACTTTTCAAATCCAAAATTTGAAAGTTATGCTCCGAAATTTTTTGATTTCACTGTAGTTAGAAAACGGATGACAGAAATGACAAAGGAAGAAGTAGCAACTTCTGGACATACGCGAATTAATACGAAAAAATTTATTCAAGTGTTGTATTTTGAGGCGAAACGGTTGATGGAGATAGAGTGAAAAAAGATGCTTATATACGAGCATCTTTTTTTATTAAATCTACATTTTATATTTTCTCGTAGAGCATGTAAAATGTTAGTTAAGAGAAACTGGTTTTAAATTAAGGAAGTGTCAAAAAATGAGTTTTGTATTAAACAAATCGATTATTAAAGAAGTATGCGGAGAGACCTCATATAAAAGAGGCGAAGCTTATTATAAATCAAATAAAGTAATAATAAATCATTATGATGAAAATAAAGAAATTTGCGAGGCGACGGTAAAAGGGAACGAAGATTTTCATGTTACAGTAGAAAAAGCTAAAAAAGGTGATGTTGTTGCGAAATGTAGTTGTCCTTCGTTAGCGTCTTTTCAAACATACTGTCAACATGTTGCGGCAGTATTGATACAAATAAATTATAATCAGCAAACCGGTGGAATGGTGCCTATTAGTAGCGGAAATGAACAATTAACAAGCGGGATGTTTCAGTTGTTTGCAGACAAACCACTGCGGCCAAAAAGTAAACAACACCGCTTTGATACACGTGAATTACTTCATGTTGAATTTATTTGTACACCAGTAGTTACGAAAAAGGGCGGGGCACTTCTAGGAATTCAGTTGAAACTTGCCAAAACGTATTTCGTAAATCATATTAGAGAATTTCTTTCTAATGTGGAGAAAAGAGAACCTTTTAATTGTTCCAATGAATTTACATACACACCAGATGTACATAGCTTTAGGCAAGAAACGGATGCGATTATTCAGCAACTTATTAAAATGTATCATAACGAAAAAATGTATGAAGATACACTCGAAGTACATGCAAAACAAGATGATAGCATGATTTTAATACCGCCAGCTTCGTGGATGGATATGCTTTCTTTCCTTTCTAAAGCTGAGTTTGTCAGACTTAATCAAGATGGACAATCTTTTCACGGTTTACAAATTTCAAAAGGACTACTTCCTTTACATTTTGAGTTTAATAAAGGGAGTAACGGTGGGTTTACACTTTATATTGACGGCTTACAACAAGTAGATGTAATGGATACGTATAGTTATGCTCTATTTGGAGGGAAACTGTATCAGTTGAACGCTGAGGATTGCAAGCGGCTTATCGAATTACAAAAAATGATGAATCGTTCTAGTAGTAACCAATTGTTTATTCCAGCAGATAAGATGGAGCACTTTGTAGCAAAAGTTGTACCAGGGTTAATGAAGCTAGGAACTGTGCGAATAGATGAGGTAGTATCAGATCGTGTTGAAACACCCGCATTAAAAGCGAAATTATATTTAGATCGAGTGAAAAATCGCTTATTAGCAGGTCTTGAATTTCACTATGGAAACGTCCTAATTAATCCGTTAGAAGAGGATGGACAGTCGTCTGTTTTTAATCGTGATGAGAAAAAGGAAAAAGAGATTTTAGACATTATGCGTGAAAGTGCCTTTGCGAAAACGGAAGGCGGTTATTTTATGCATAATGAAGAAGCTGAGTATAATTTTTTATATCATGTTGTTCCAACGTTAAAAGGTTTAGTTGATATTTATGCGACGACAGCAATCAAATTACGTATTCATAAAGGAGACACCGCTCCTCTTATAAGGGTTAGAAGGAAAGAGAGAATTGATTGGTTATCATTCCGCTTTGATATAAAAGGTATTCCAGAGGCAGAAATTAAAGGGGTATTAGTTGCTCTTGAGGAGAAGCGAAAATATTATCGTTTAGCAAGTGGTTCCCTACTATCACTTGAGAGTAAAGAGTTTAATGACATTAATCAGTTTATAAAAGAGTCTAGTATTCGAAAAGAGTTTTTAAAGGGAGAAGAAATAGACGTCCCTCTTATTCGTAGTGTGAAATGGATGAATTCACTACAAGAAGGAAATGTTTTAAGTTTAGATGAGTCTGTTCAAGAGTTAGTAGAAAATATTCAAAATCCGAAAAAATTAAAGTTTGCTGTGCCAAATACGTTAAATGCAGAAATGAGAGATTATCAAGTATACGGATTTCAGTGGATGAAAACACTCGCACATTACCGTTTTGGGGGTATTTTAGCAGACGATATGGGACTAGGAAAAACGTTGCAAAGCATTGCTTTTATAGATTCTGTTTTGCCGGAAATTCGAGAGAAGAAACTGCCTATATTAGTTGTTTCTCCATCGTCCCTTGTTTACAACTGGCTTAGCGAGTTGAAAAAATTTGCTCCACATATTAGAGCGGTTATTGCCGATGGAAATCAAGAAGAGCGCCGGAAAATTGTAAAAGATATAACGAAATTTGATGTTGTCATTACGTCATACCCTTTACTAAGAAGAGATATAAGGTTATATGCAATACCATTCCATACGTTATTTCTTGATGAAGCACAAGCGTTTAAAAACCCTACAACGCAAACGGCAAGAGCAGTGAAAACGATTCAAGCTGAGTATCGTTTTGGATTAACAGGCACACCTGTAGAAAATTCATTAGAAGAGCTATGGTCTATCTTCCACGTCGTCTTCCCAGAATTATTACCAGGAAGAAAAGAGTTCGGTGATTTAAGACGTGAAGATATTGCGAAGCGGGTAAAACCTTTCGTGTTAAGAAGGTTAAAGGAAGATGTATTACAGGAGCTACCAGAAAAAATTGAGCACATACAATCATCAGAACTTTTACCAGATCAAAAGAGGCTTTACGCAGCTTATTTAGCGAAGTTAAGAGAAGAAACGTTAAAACATTTGGATAAAGATACGTTACGTAAAAATAAAATTCGAGTTTTAGCTGGTTTAACGAGGCTTCGGCAAATTTGTTGTCATCCTGCATTGTTTGTTGATGACTATAAAGGGAGTTCAGCTAAATTTGATCAGCTTCTAGAAATTTTGGAGGAATGCAGAAGTACAGGGAAGAGAATTCTTATCTTTTCCCAATTTACGAAGATGCTTTCGATAATTGGACGTGAATTAAATCGTCAAGCAGTTCCATACTTTTATTTAGACGGGAGTACACCAGCGCAAGAACGTGTAGAGCTATGCAATCGATTTAACGAAGGAGAAGGGGATCTATTTCTTATTTCGTTAAAAGCTGGTGGCACAGGACTAAATTTAACAGGTGCAGATACAGTTATATTGTACGACTTATGGTGGAATCCAGCTGTTGAACAACAAGCAGCGGATAGAGCGTATCGAATGGGACAAAAAAATACAGTGCAAGTGATTAAGTTAGTAGCACATGGAACAATTGAAGAAAAAATGCACGAGTTACAAGAGAGTAAGAAAAATTTAATCGCTGAAATTATCGAACCGGGAGAAGAGAAGTTATCTTCTATTACGGAGGAAGAAATCCGCGATATTCTTATGATTTAATATGGAAAAAGCTATGCTTTCATAGAGATGAAAGCATAGCTTTTTTGTTGTAATAATTATATTTTGTTTTGTACAAAGTAAAGAGATAAAGTGAAACTTTAATTAGTGGAAGTCCTACTGCCCGTTAATGCGGGATAAGACACTATTTATTTTACTTCTTTGTACCTTTACTTTTGTATGGCTTTGCAGCTGCCTTTTTCTTTGCACTTGATTGCCAACGGTTCCATCCTTTACTTCCTGTACCTTGTCCTACACCTTTTTTCGGTTTTGCTTTCGTTTTACTCATATGATCACTCCGTTATATAAAAAATCTTATTTAATAATAGCCAATGTTTTAGAAAAATATTCTGGATAAATGACTATGTTTGTTTTAAGTAAAAACAAACTGCTTGAATGCTATAGTATATCATGAAATTGCAAGTAAACTGAAAGGAATTATAAAGAAAATGAAAATAATAAGAAATACTGCGGATTCTATATTCCGAACGATCACATTAATTGTTGTGTATACGTTAGTTTCGGTCAGTGAAACATTTTTTGGATTGACGAGGCAGAAAAAGTAAAGATGTTAAATTAACAACAATCAATAAAGCCGTAAAATAAAGAATTGAAAAATATTTTAAAACTTTTTGTTGACTTTCTTTATTTTTTGTATAGAATAATCATTAATAAAATGTTTCAGAGATGTGACAACAAAACGACTATGAAAGGACGAGTAGTAGTAGGACGTAGTTTAAGCGAGTCAGGGGTGGTGTGAGCCTGATACGAAGCCTATTATGAAGAACCTCCTGGAGTTGCTAACCGAAATCCTTTATAGGAAAGTAGACTTAGCCGGGAACTTCGCCGTTACAAGAAGAACAGTATCGAGATATTTCATCTCCGTATTGTATAAGTGAGCAACCTCTGTTGCTAATTTGGGTGGTACCGCGGAACCAAAGCCTTTCGTCCCAGTTTTTTGGGAAAGAAGGGCTTTTTTTGTTGGCTTCTTTTCACAACATCCAAACATTTTAGGAGGAAACCACCATGTATCAATCATTAATGACAGTAAGAGAGACTCAAATCGCAATTAAGGAAGTTAAAACATTTTTCGAGGATCAATTAGCAAAACGCCTTGAATTATTCCGCGTATCTGCACCATTATTCGTAACGAAAAAATCAGGATTAAACGATCACTTAAACGGTGTAGAACGTCCAATTGAATTTGATATGTTACATTCAGGAGAAGAATTAGAAATTGTTCATTCACTAGCGAAGTGGAAAAGATTCGCATTACATGAATACGGATATGAAGCTGGTGAGGGTTTATATACTAACATGAACGCGATTCGTCGTGATGAAGAACTTGATGCAACGCATTCCATTTATGTTGACCAATGGGATTGGGAAAAAATTGTTCAAAAAGAATGGCGTACTTTCGATTACTTACAAAAAACAGTACAAACAATTTATGGAATATTCAAAGAATTGGAAGATCACTTATTTGAAAAGTATCCGTTCCTTGGAAAGTATTTACCAGAAGAAATTGTTTTCGTTACTTCTCAAGAACTAGAAGATAAATATCCAGAATTAACACCGAAAGATCGCGAACATGCAATTGCGAAAGAACATGGTGCAGTCTTTATTATTGGAATTGGAGATGCACTCCGTTCAGGTGAAAAGCACGATGGACGCGCATCCGATTATGATGATTGGAAATTAAACGGTGACATTTTATTCTGGCACCCAGTACTACAAGCTTCATTCGAATTATCATCAATGGGAATTCGTGTTGATAGTAAATCACTTGATGAGCAGTTAACGAAAACGGGAGAAGAATTCAAACGAGAGTATGATTTCCATAAAGGTATTTTAGAAGATGTACTACCATTAACAATTGGTGGTGGTATCGGCCAATCAAGAATGTGTATGTACTTCTTACGTAAAGCACATATCGGTGAAGTTCAATCTTCTGTATGGCCTGACGATTTACGTGAAGCTTGCAAGAAAGAAAACATTCATCTGTTTTAATAGAAGAGAGAGGATAACTCAAAGAGTTATTCTCTCTTTTTCATTGTGTAAACGAATGGTTTACATTGAATTTTACCAATAGTTTCTTTCTTTTTTATCTCCTATTATGTAATAATTTGTTAAAGGAGGGACGTTATGAGCTTAGGACAACAACTTAAAAAATTAAGAGAATCAAAAGGGTATTCACAAGAAGATGTTGCTAAAAAGATTGGTATAACGAGGCAAGCAGTGTATAAAGTGAAACTTTAATCAGTGGGCGATTTATCCTACTGATTATTAGTTGAACCAATCGGGCTTTTATAGGCAGTTAATCGCATCTGGCTGCCTTGATTGTGCTTAAAAGCTTTGATGAGATTTACTGCCTGTTAAAGCGGGGTAAGTGGGAAAATGATAAAAGTTGCCCTGATATTGAAAATTTAATTTTATTGAGCGAAATGTATAATGTTACGCTCGATGAGTTAATAAAAGGGAACCGAAATTTAAAAGAGAAAATACATATTGATGAAGATGAGGATTTTGAGAAAGAGAATGAGTTTGGTTTTTATATTGGGTTTGGTTTGCTAATTATGAGTGCTTTCATTGATTATGAAGGAATTCAAGAGATTTTATTAGGAATTGCACTTTTCATGATGGTCTTTTATTCTGACGTGAAGAAAGTTATTTTGAATGAATTTCGCTCGTTATTTAAAGGGAAAAATATATATGATAAGAAGTGAGAAGAGGCCGTTATATTTCCTGGGAAAGGGTATTGTAAATAACTATATTGTTTTATAATGATTTTTAGATTAAAAGAATATGTTAAAAAGCTGTTTGTATAGAGTCTTGAAATCTATGTGTAAAATGATAATAAAGTTATTTAATTTTAAAAGCTCAAACAAGCATAACCCCCGTTCTAAAGTTAGGACGGGGTTGAAAATCTAAGTTTTATTGAATAAGAATTTTCTTCAAATATTTTTACTTCAGTACTGTATATTTCAGTAAAGACTTTTGATAAAACATTACTTACTTATTTGTTACCGAGTTCTTCCGCTAAACCGATTAAAATTCCTTCGGTTCCACGAATGTAGCAGAGTCGATACGAGTCCTCGTACTGAACTACTTCGCCAACGAGCTGAGCACCATGCTTAGTAAGTCTGGATACCATTTCGTCAATGTCTTCAACGGTGAACATGACGCGCAGATAACCGAGGGCGTTCACAGGAGCTGTCCGATGATCTGCTATAGTAGGTGGGGTGAGGAATCGCGAAAGTTCAATTCGACTGTGGCCATCTGGTGTAACCATCATAGCAATCTCTACGCACTGAGAACCGAGTCCTGTTACGCGACCAGCCCATTCACCTTCGACAGTGGCTCGCCCTTCGAGGTTCAAGCCAATCTCCTCGAAGAAAGATATTGCGTCATCAAGGGATTCTACAACGATGCTGACATTGTCCATTCTTAGTAATTTGTTTTTTGTCATTGTCTTTATCTCCTTATGTGTAAAAATATATTAATTGATCATCCTCATAATTATACTATTAAAAAGTTACAAATTCCTTCTATGCAAAAATACCTTGTCACAGTGTAGGAAAAAGTGACAAGGTGTTTTCGGGTATAGTATATACCATCTTGTTAACGAACAACACTTCGTAAAACATCTACTATTGAAATGTGCGCGAACTTTATTTCGTGAATGCTATCATGTTCAAGTGGTTTCAAGAACTTGATACTGTAGTTGCTATTCGATAAAATAACTTCGACTTCCCCACAAAATATTCCTATCCTGTACGCCATTAAATGGCCCGATTGTTGTAAACGACTTTATTTTAACGTAAATAACTTTCTTGTCACTCTATACAATGCAAACAGCTTTCTATTTATATAGGTAGGAAATAGATTCATATAATTTATTGTAAGTTTTACCGGTGGAAATTAGCTCATTTGCACTAAAGGCTCAATTTTCGCCATAAATGATTGATGTAGTGCTTCAACACCATCTACTAAGTGAATACGGTCAATTACAACTGATACTTTAATTTCCGATGTACTTACCATTTTAATATGAATACCGCCTTCTTTTAAAGTAGTAAACATATTCGCAGCGACACCTGGGTTAGATACCATACCTGATCCTACAATTGATACTTTTGCTAAATGGTTTTCATATTCTACAGATTCATAGTGAAGTGCTTCTTGATTTTGTTCCAATACTTCTAATGTTTCTCTTAAATCATTAGAATGGATTGAGAAAGAGAGGTGAACAGTTCCTTCATTTGTAATACTTTGAATAATAATATCTACATTAATATGTGCCACTGCTAATGTAGAGAAAACTGTTGAAAGTGCACCTTGTTCTAATCCTTTAATTGTGACGCGTGTAATATTATCCTCAAATGCAATACCTTTAACGATTGATTGTTGTTCCATGTTACATTCTCCCCTTACAATTGTTCCGTTTTCTTGTTCCATACTTGATCGTACTTCTAAAACTACATTATGATTTTTAGCAAATTCAACAGCGCGTGGGTGTAACACGCCAGCACCGAGATTGGCAAGCTCTAACATTTCGTCATAAGAAATTTCATCTAATTTATAAGCATCTTGTACAACGCGTGGATCAGTCGTATATACGCCGGTCACATCCGTATAAATATCACATTTTTTTGCTTTTAATGCCGCTGCTAATGCAACAGCAGTCGTATCAGAACCACCGCGTCCAAGCGTTGTAATTTCATGTTTTTCACTAACGCCTTGGAAGCCAGCTACAATAACAATCGTACCTTCAGTAAGATAAGACTGAATTCGATCTGTATGAATGTCAGTAATCCGTGCACTACTATGTACAGATTCTGTCGTAATACCAGCTTGCCACCCTGTTAATGAAATTGCGTTATAACCTTTTGTTTGTAGTGCCATTGTTAATAATGAAATGGTTACTTGTTCTCCTGTAGATAGGAGCATATCCATTTCACGTTTACTTGGATTTTCAGTAATAGCGTTAGCAAGTGCGACAAGTTCATCTGTACTTTTTCCCATTGCTGAAACGACAGAGACAATGCTATGTCCTCGTTCATATTCTTCAATAATTAAATTTGCTACATGTTGAATGCGTTCGACGCTTCCAACAGAAGTACCGCCAAACTTTTGTACAATCGTTTCCATTACGAATTCCTTCTTTCGTCCATTTTTAAGAATAGGTTAGGACATATACAAATCCCAATATTCCTGTAGTTACCAGAGAGAAAAACAAAAAACACCATCTCAAATAAGTGAGGATGGTGCTGTTACAGGAAAAGGGAAACAGAAAACGGAGCTAATAAAAAAACCGCCAAAAAAGG
>Ga0102589_1004624_pt1 | contig 12747 bp, 15 predicted proteins | sample AraplaMF_Col_mLB_FD_76858 | JGI IMG/M metagenome (GOLD analysis project Ga0102589, IMG submission 76858) | Arabidopsis root microbial communities from the University of North Carolina, USA - plate scrape MF_Col_mLB | ecosystem: Host-associated > Plants > Roots > Endosphere | place: USA... | reverse complement strand
GTCATGCGGTTGCCCAGCCATGGTGGCACGCGGCCTCCGTGAAGGGGGAGGTCGGCGCTGCCCGCTCTTTGCGACATGCTTCGTCTTTCTGCCAGCGATCTGCTACGACGGATCCGATCACCCGATAAAGCAGCTATCCGTCAAAATCAGGGCGATGGCAATAAATTCCTATCCGTTGCGGGCGCCTTCCAGTAATAACGGCCGACGGGATCGCTCCGCACGGGCAGGTGTGTCCCGGAGTCGCGAAAAAAGCGCAATTTTTGAGCCTTTCACGGAACCCAGACCCGGCATTCCCAATTTCTATGTGGAGCAGGAATGGGAGATCGCGTCATGAAGACGCTTGCTGCATCATCCATTTGTCTGGCGGTGCTTGGTGCCATTCTGATTGGCGGCCACGGATTTGCTTCCTATGCCTTGCGCGATCCGGAACCACATCACTTCGCCAATCTCGACGCGCCGCTCTGGACGACGACACCGATGCGCATCGACCTCAAGGCTCAAAATTACGAGCGCCTTCCGCCGCAGCAGGCCGTTGTCGACAATAACCAATCCTTGAAACCTACCAATTTGGTTGGCGTATTGGCCATTGCGCCACCTGACGCAACCGTGACAGGGGCGATTGAACCGCCGAAGCAGGAATGGACGGCCGATAGCCACCATCTTAGCCTATGCCGGCAGCGCTACCGGTCCTACAACGTCGCTGACAATATGTACCAGCCTTTTGACGGTGGCCCCCGAAAACCTTGCGTGACGGAAGAAAGGAAGCTTTCCATCGGGGTGCCGGAAGCCGATACGAGCTCCGATCCACATATGGTGCGCCGCCCGCTATAATTCCTATCGCGCTTCGGACAATACCTATCAGCCGTTCAGCGGGCCGAGACGCCAGCGCATTTCTCCCGTTGTTTGACGGACATATATGATAAGGCCGCTTTCTTCTGCAGCGACCGTCGCTCGTCTTGATCAGGGAGCCGGGACCAAAGTCCTATCCGCCTTGGTACCTATGTCTGACCGTCTTGCAATTTCGGAGCAAGCGGTCAATCTCATTCCTGTTTTCAAGTTGGCACTCAAGGAAGAACGACAAGGCTAGGGACTATGGTGACCTCCAAGCGCAATTTCCTGAAAGGCTGCGGCGCGAGTGTTCTTGCCGTTGTGCCGCTGAAGGTCGATGTGGCGGGTTCGTTTCCGTCGTTGGCCAGTCTGACTGCATTCGCAAAGAACGAAAACGGCAACGGCGGGGGGAATGGAAACGGCAATGGCGGGAATGGTGGGGGAAATGGAAACGGCAATGGCGGGGGTAATGGAAATGGTAATGGCGGCAGCGGCGGGGGTAATGGTAACGGAAATTCGGGCGGCAACGGCAACAGCGGTGGGAACAGCCGATCTAGCTCGAATGGAGCCGGTAGTACGGATGGTGTGCCCTCAACATCAGGCGCACGCGCGACCGAAGATACGGATGGCTCGATCGATGTCCGGCATACGAATGGAATAACCGAAACTCTTCGTGCAGGACGCTACATCATGAAGGACTCGAAAGGCCGCACGATCATCAATAGGCGGGCGACATCGGCTGACAGCACGCGGCTTGCGCGCCTGCTGCGCTAGCGTTTTTCACGCCACCGCAAGGCGGCTTCCGTCCTGTTCGTGACGCCGAGCTTTGTCAGGATCTGGGTCATATGATGCTTGACCGTTTTCTCCTGTAAATCGAGACGCAGACCGATGTGTTTGTTTGAGAGACCTTGTGCAACGAGGTCCATCACCTCGCGCTCCCGAGGAGTGAGCGTGTCTCTGTCCGATGCCTGCCCGCTCAGTGAATATTCCATGACCTTCGCCGACATCGCCGGGGAGACGTAGCGGGCTCCCTTGAAGACGGTGCGGATCGCTTCCGCCAGACCGCGGGAACCAACACCCTTGAGAATGTAACCCTTCGCTCCGCGTTGGAGCGCTTCGACGAGCGTATCGACTTCCTCTGAGGCCGTGAGCATGAGGATCTTAGTATCCGGGCTTATGGAAAGGATCTCCTCGATCACCGAGAGCCCGTCCCCGGGCATCGACACGTCGAGAAGCAGCACGTCTGGATGCGCATCCGAAGCGATCATTGCCGCGTCAGATGTGTTGGCACCTTCTCCGACGACGACAAAGTCACTGACCTCGGAGAGGCTGCGTGTCACCCCCTCGCGAAACAGGGGATGGTCGTCTACGACGGCGACCTTGATGGATGTCATTCTATTCCTCCGCTTCCATGGGCGCGAAGGTCATGATGACAGTCGTTCCGCCTTCGCCGGTTTTTATGTCGAATTCACCGCCAAGGCTATCGATACGCTCTCTAAGACCCACGAGGCCTAAGCTCGCCGACCTCACCTGCGTCGGGTCAAAACCCTCACCCCGGTCACGGACCTCGATACGGACGTGGCCATCATGCGATGTGGCCATGACTGCCTGGTCAACACCGCCACCATGACGATAGGCATTGTTAAGTGCCTCCTGAATGAAGCGGTAGATACAAATCTTGAGAGCGGGGGCAAGTTCCGGATCGTCCTCGTCGATTGTCGTGTCGACAGTGGTGTTGGTCTTCTGTTGATGAGCCTCGACAACCCGTTTCACGATTTCCGTAATCGAGGCGTTCTCGATTTGCGGCAGCACCAGCCCCTTGCAGATGTCGCGGATCTCCTTCATCGCCTCGGCGAGGCTGGAGCGGATCCAGGCGAGTTCCTTCTCGCGTGTTTCCGATTGTGTAGCGGCATCGACGAGCAGATCGCTGTCGAGCCGCAACGAGGCATAGGCAATGTGCTGGGCCGGGCCGTCATGCAGATCGGCGCCGATGCCGCGCAGATAGGTCTCGTTCAAGGCTGCAGCACGCTGGGAGGACAATTGAAGCCTGCGCTGCAGGCCGCGATTTTCGGCGAGAAGTGCGGAGAGCTCGTCCACTCTGGCCTTTAGCGCTTTACGCTGGACTTCGATCGTATGGCTGCCCCGAAAGACGAGAATGGAGAGAACGACGAAGAAGACGGCGATCAGGCCGGCCACGGCCAGCCAGCTCCAGAGCCTTGCCCAGACGAGGCTGTCTTCCAGCCCTTCCGCCGTCTCGTAGAATTCAAGCACGGCCACAGCTTCTCCCGACCACGGCTGCAGCACGGGATTGTAGATTTCCATGAGCGCCCTGCCGAGACTGCGCTCCTCGACGCTTTCAGGGTCGCTCGCGACTTCGTAGCGAGCGACCAGCGAGCCCGTAAATGCCTGAGCGAGTTTGTCGTTTACCGGAAACGTCTTCCCCACCAGTTCCTTTTGATTGGAGTAGAGAATCGTGCCGTCGCGGCGCCACAGCTTGAACGAAATGAGACGGCGGCCGAGCGCGCCCTGGCTGAGCGTTTCGTCGAGCGCCTGGGCACTTGCTTCGTCGAGCAGCGATTCCTTCTGCATGTCCGGAAGCAACGGTGCGACGACGCTATCGACGTAAAGCGCTGTCGCAGCACCCGAATTGTGAATGACGGCGTCCTCGATGAGATGGGTGACGACGAGCCCGATGAGGAACATCGCGGCAAGGGAAACAAGCCCTCCCATGATGAAGAACTGGGAGGCGAGGGAGCGGGCGTTCCAGCGTGTGAGCCAGTTCATTTCCAACCTGAGTTACGACGATTCACTCAAACTATCGCATCGGCTGGACTTTTCCAGTTCACTTGACCTCTTCACCTGACCTCGATCATATCGGCGCCCGGAATGCTGGCGGTTAACTGATCGGTGTCGCCCGACATGGCAGTGCCGAAGACATAGAGCATGACGGCAAGAAAAATGACGAGCGCCAGCAGGGATGCGTTCCACGCGCTGGAAATTTCCGGGATTTCCTTCCTGTTGTCCATGACTGAAAACTCCTCTTTCGATAGGGAGCCGAACGGGCGGGAGAGACGGTGCGTTCCGGGTCTGGGACCTCCGTCCGAGCGTCATCAGACCAAAGGCCGAAGTGAATCCGACTGAGGTCCGAGCGTCGGAACAGCGAGGAATGCGCTCGTTGGTTTGGAAGCGGCATCATCTACTGATCTGGTACCAGACGTGGCAAACAGTGACCGCTGCACCGCCCAGACATGGATTCGCTTGCAACGGGATGTGGACGCCCGTGATGGCGGCAATCGCAGCCCACTATCAATTGGCCGCCCCGAAATGGCGGTATGTAAGCCAGTCCGTAGCGATGCAGGTCGGCCTGGATTGGTGATCCCATCGTCCGTCAGCGTGACGGGGCCTGCCAAGGCGATAGTCTTCCAAAGATGTTAGCGATGGCTGAGCGCGAGGCAGCACGTATGCGCAGCAATCTTTGCCGGCGGAGGGCATCGACGCGCGTGCCCGGCGCTTTCGTCAGAGCCGCACGGGCAGCCCTGACAGGGTCCACCAGACTGGCAGCAATCTCCGGCAAGGCATCCACTTCCGCTTCGAGGCGTTCGAGATAGGCATTCAGCCCATCCGCAGCGGCCTGCCGCAGCCGGCGTGTTGGGGCGGTTCGAAGCTTGCGCGTCGTCCAGCGAAGATGTTCTTCGGCATGCCTGTGCAGCGCCTGCGGATGCTTATAGGCTCTGTGGTCGCCAAGCATATCGGCGACGAATGCCACTTCTCCGAGTTCGCCGCAGCGCCACCAGAGCTCCATATCCTGCAGATACTGCCAGGCCGGGTCCCAGCGGCCGGCTCTGAAGAACACGTCCGTGCGGATGGTCGCACCCGGCATCGCGACCATATTGTTGAGCAGCAGCAGTTCCCGAAACGCCTCGCCGCTGTTGCTGTAACTCCACCCGAAGCGACGGCCGGGAATGGGATCGCCCTCATAGGTAATCTGCCGGAAACGGCCGTGGATCAGGGCAGGGTGGCGCATTGCCGCGCGCCCGATGGCGCGCAACGCCCCCGGCGCGAGACGGTCGTCGGCATGCAAGGTGACGAGGTAATCCGCATTCGCGCCGGCAGTATAGGCGCGATTCCAGTTGTCCGTGCGCGGCACGGTGTTCCGGTGCAGGGCCGGTTTCAGCAGTGGAGATGAGTAGGATGCGATCATTTCCCGACTGCCATCCGTGGAGCCGTTGTCACAGACGTGCACCTCGAAATCCGGATAATCCTGCGCCAGAGCGCTGTCGAGCGCTTCGGCAAGTGTCTCAGCATTGTTGAAGCAGGGTATGATAACGGCGAGAGAGGGTAATTTGCTCGATGTCCCGGCTGTCATGATGAACTCCCATTTACTAGGTCCCCTGATCCCGCGAACGCGTGTCGAGGGGATCGTTAGCAAGGCTCCGCCCGTCCCCGTCGAAGTGGAACGGCACCGGTATTTTCCCCTATCCTAGACGCTAGCCGGCAAGGGTCACGTCTGCGATCTTGACATCGAACACGTCACGCGCCGGCAACGTCCGGACATCGAAACCGTGTGCGACCACGCCGTTCAGCATCGGGCAGACAAAGAGCAGGCCGTTATGCGAGAGGCGCGCCCGGTTTTGCAGGCTGTGGGCCAGAGCCAGCTGAAAAACGGCGACGTTGCGGAAAGCATAGACGCCTGCCGATGCATTCTCGGAGATGACGACCTTTTCCCTTGCTTCCAGCATCCGGCCATCATTTCCAAGCCTGATATAGCTGTATTGCGGATGGTGGGAGGCAAATGTGAGTGCCAGACCGCCGAGATTGGGTTCGGTTGCAAAGATTGCAGCAATATCCGCATCGCAGTCGAACATGATATCGCAGAGGTCGACGACAACGGGCGCATCCGGAAAAGCGACGAGTGCCACACCGGCCGCAGCGCTCCAGGCAGCGCCACCGCTCATTTCGGACAGCCAGACGATCCGCGCTGCCGGATAGCGTGCCAGCAATGTTTCCCGAGCGTAGCGCCGTGATGCAGGCCTGTCCCGCAGCACGAAAACAGGCACAGCCGCGCTGCTCCACCAGGGACGCGCCTCCAGCGTGGCGCCGAGCAATGTCGTCTTTCCAACCGGCATCTCCGCCTTCACCGAGCCGTCAGGCCGCTCAAAATCATTCCCGGCCATGGGAATGATGATGTTCAGCGGCGCCATCGCGTCCGGCCTGGTTCCGACGTCATGCATAGGCAGGCTCACGGCCCTGCAGATATTCGGCCAGATCCTCGGGCGTACCAAGCCCGTGCATGTTCCTGACGTCGATTTCGTAAACACCGATACGTGCGCCGTTGCGGATGGCGTAGTTATAGGCGGGGCAGACATAGAACTCGTTGTTGGTGCGGTCGTTGTGTACCATCATGTCGAGCGCACCCTTCATGAAATCGCCGGCGCGGCGGAAGAAGTAGATGCCTACCGTAGCAAGTTCTGAGATCGGCTGCTTTTCGGCAACCCTGAGCACGAAGCCTGCCGCATCGGTTTCTGCGAAGGACCATTTCGGATCGCGCTTCGGATCGCGAAACACGAGGATCGACCCGTCGAGATCGCGCGACATGCAGTCGTCGATGAAATCGACGATACGCATGTCCACGACCTGGTCGGAATTGGCGATGAGAAGGGGAGCTTCCTCGTCGAGGTGCTGGCGCGCCAGAAGAACGGTGCAGGCGGTGCCTTCGGTGAGCTGATCGACCGAAACGATCCCGACCCCCTGCAAGCGAAGTTCGGCCACCGCATCCGCCTGGCTGTCCAGATGTTCGCGCAGCAGTAGGACCGTCGGCTGTCCGCCGGGCGGCAGGGTATTTTCCAGCACATGCTGGATCATCGGCCGGCCAAGCACATCGATGAAGGGCTTCGGGCGGGTAAACCCGACCTTGGCGAAGCGGCTGCCCCGGCCGGCGGCCGGCACCACCAGCTGCACGGGTCGCTGGGCCTGTGCGGAAGACAGGCGGCGGACCCCGTTGACCTCGAAATTCTCGATCATCTTTGGATTGTAGAAGCTGTGGTAGCGGTCTGCCGGAACGCTTGCGGAAACGACGCGGCCGCCATCCAGGATTACTTCGTTCAGCGAGGAGCTGACATAGTAGCGGTCATCTACCGTCACCCCGTGCCTCAAGGCTGCAGTCGCGGCCTTGACGAAAATCTGGGCCTCGCGGAAGTAATAGAATCCAGCGATCGCTTTGTTGCTGATCACCTCCTTCTCGGAGGTGCGGTTGACGAAACCGTCGTCGCCGAGCGTCACGTAGGACCAGCGCGGGTGGATCGTCTCGAAAGTGATGACGCCGGCATCCGCTTTGGCTGCCTCGAATTCCGCAATCACGGACGCAAGCCGGGTGTCGATGATCTGGTCGCTGTTGGCGATCACCAGCGGCTCGGTGGGGTCAATCCTGTCGACCGCCATCAGGCAGGTGCAGAGCGCACCGGCCGTCGGGCCTTTCAGCATGACCACCTCGGAACGGCCATTGGTGCTGAGGTCAAAGATCCGCTCGTAGGAATATTTGACGGCATCCTGCTGGTCGACGAGGAAGAGGAAATGCGCGTCGCTGCCGAGCGACTTCATGTTTTCGATAGCCCACAGGATCATCGGCTTTCCGGCCACTTCGATAAGCGGGCGCGGATAGGCATAGTCTTCCGAGCTGAAATGCGGGCTTGTGCCCGTGGTGGGGAACAGGACGATCATGCCATCACCTCCGATACACGCTTGATCTCCGACACGATCCGGCCATAGACAACGTCGGCCGGTGTTCCGATCTGCATGACGTAAGCGCCGCTGTCGCGCGCGGCCTTCAGGCCGTATTCATTGTCCTCCAGGATCAGGCACTCATCCGGTCTGAGGCCGAAGCGCTCCATCGTCGTCACATACATTTCCGGATCCGGCTTGGCGCGGGTGACATCCTCATTGGACACGATGAGGTCGATATATTCTATCAATCCGGCGCGCCGCATCATGGACTCGATGGTGACACGAATCGAGTTCGAGCAGACGGCGATCTTGTAACCATCGTGCTTGAGACGGCTGAGCGCGTATTGATGGGCAAACACCGGCTTGCAGCGGGTGTAGATCAGCTCCATCGTATAGTCCTGCTTCAGCTCGTGGATCAGCTCGTTGAGCCCCTTCGGCAGGCCATTGGTACGGGAGAGGATCTCCAGCTTGCGGCGGGTTGGCAGGCCATCGAACGTAGTCAGATGCGCCTGGCGGTCGATCGGCATGCCGAAAAGATCGAGCGCCCGGTTCAGCGCCTCATAATGCCATTCCTTGGCATCGATCAGCACGCCATCCATATCGAACAAAACAGCACGGATCATGTGACTTCCTCCTCAACCATCCAGGCAAAGCTCTGCTCGGCTGCATCGGGCAGATCGGTACAGATCATCAGCCGCTCGAGCGGAAGACCACTCTTTGCAGCCTGTCGCAATGCGCCAGACCAGGCGGCCCAGACCGCTTCATGCGGGCGCTTGTGCAGTTCCGGCGAGACCATCGCGACATATTTTCCGCGTCTCAGATCATCGATCGCGCGTTCGATCGAGGCCGGCTTCTCGGTGAAGGAATCCACCCATACGCCCTCACAGCGTTCGTAGAAGGACGGGTAGAGCTCGACCTCACTGTAGCGGGTGAAAACCGGGATATCGCTATCGAGATAGGGTCTTAGATCGGGAACCGACGCATCGAAAACGAAGGAGCGTTTCGTCACCCCATATTGTTCCAGCATCGGCAACAGGGCAGGGCAGAGGCCGTCCGCCTTGATATTGATGGCCAGCCGTCCCGGTGCGCCATTTGCTGCATAGCACTCAAGAACGCGCGCGAAGGACAATGCCCCGGTTGTGGCAGGATCGTGTGAGATTACCAGTTCGCCATTCAGATCACGAACATCCAGTTCAACGCCGTGTCCGGCGGCGAATGCCTTGTCGAATGCGCCTAAAGTGTTCCGCTCATGCGGTGCAAGCCACCAGCCACGATGTGCCAGTATCATCATCATTATGTCCCTCCGGCCAAATCGGCCAACAAACGATTTTGTGTCGTCACAAAGGGCCGGATGAAATCCATGCATGTGCCGACCAATCTTCATATGCAGGATTGTAATTTCATCTTGACTATGCAGAAGTGAGTATAGATCGTCAATATCGAATATACACCAAAGTTGTTACTTTGGTAACACATGCGGTACGCGTAATAATGCCAATATAAACTCCAGATAAACTCAAAAGAACATGTGACCATGGGCACATCTAGTACGGCATCACTACCCGGCGCAGGGGAAGACCAGGAGCCGCGTAGTGTCTCTACATCACGGGATGCGCTATGGGTTTCGGGCGCTCGTCTGGTCAGCCAACTCTGCGGTATCGGTACATTGCTGGTCGCAGCCCGCGTCCTCTCACCGGCCGAGGTTGGCGTCTTTGCCATGGTCTCTTCGACCGTTTTGCTGCAATCGAAGATTGCTGAAGCCGGATGGAGCGAATATCTGATTGCTGCACCGCATGATAGGGAACTGCCCGGAACGGTTCTTTATTGCGCGCTTGCAAGCGGACTCGCCTTCACCATTCTCGGCTTCATTGGACTTGCTGTTTCCCTCGTCTGGCTGGCGCCGACCGGGTCGATCTTCTTCACTCTTCTGCTGCTGATGGCGACCATCGTGCCCGGCACCTTCATCATCTGTCAGAGCGGCGTATTGGTCAGGAGGCGGCGCCTGCGCGAACTTGCCTTCTATCAGGCGGCCTCGGAATTTTCGGGCCTTCTCGTAACGACCGGAGGGCTATTGCTCGGCTGGGGCATCGTCGCGCTTGCGGCAGGACGCTGTTGTGTCGTGCTTGTCGCACTCCTGATGTCCACCGGCTTTGCGCGCTGGCTTCCGCACTTCGAATTCCAGCTCACGACTGCCCGCGAGGCGCTTGCCTATTCCACCCGGCTCCTGGCATCGCGCCTCATGCAATTTGCGCAAAGTTATGGCGCGGAGTTCCTGATCGTGTTCTTCATCGGCGCGACGGAGGTCGGCATCTATAGAATGGCAAGCCGCATCGTCGGCGCCGTCACAGAGCTGATTTCCGAACCCGTGCGGATGCTGGCATGGAGCTATTTCTCCCGCCAGAGCGCGACGGGCGGCGGGGCGGAAGGCCTCAGCCGGCTTATGGGATTGATCATGGCGGCCACCGCTTTTGCCGCTCTTCCCGTCTTCATGGGCCTTGCCGTCATATCCGAACAACTCGTCAGCGTGCTGCTCGGGGTGCAATGGCTCGCAGCCGCGCCAGTTCTCATTCTGCTGGCGGCTGCGCGCGGCATTGCCGTCATCCAGATGCTCAACGAGCCCGTGCTCAGCATCATCGGCCGGGTTGCCCTGCTGCCGCGGCTGAACATGCTGTTTACGGCAACAAGCCTCGCTTGCCTTGCGATCGCCGGCTGGATCCGTCCAGACCTCGTCAATATCGCTGTTGCGCAGGTCGTGGCCGCGGCATTGACGACTTCAGTGTCTCTCTACTTCCTGCAGCGCGGCACCGGATTCCGTTGGCCCTCCTTGTTGCTTCGCATCCTGCCCGCCGGACTGGGTGCCTGTGTCATGGTCGGCGCCGTTGGCTTGGCTCTCCATATGGCAGGCGGTAGCCTGCACCTGCCTTTGGTGGACTTGTTTATGGGAGTTGCGGTTGGGGGCCTCGCCTATGTCGTCATTGCATGGTCCAGCGGTCGCGCCTTGATGGCGGAACTCAACCATGTGACAGGTGCGCAATAGCGGCATGGATGTGGATGCCTGTTAAAGCCGAGCTTTCATTGGTCGCCTTAGCCAACGCTCGAAAGCCATGCCACCAAACAACTGTATCCTTCGGGGTATTTCACTCTCAAATGGGTGGCTGAGATCGCCTCGCTCGACTGATCCTGCTCCGGATTCAGGTGCAACGCGGGATGTATCAGCGGGCTTCGAACTTATGACGGCTGAGCGCGTTCTCATCTTGTGATAATCGACCCGCCGGATGGGGAGGTGCCTATGACGGATATACGCACGCGCGGATTCAAGACGAAGGCCGAGCTTGACGAACATCTTGCCGACATGCAAGAGGCGATAGAAACGGAACATGTTATGTTGCCTCCGGTCGATTACGCGGCGGAAAAGCAGGAGACCGTCGAGCTCGCAAGATTGCAGGAGGATCTGACGTTGCTGCGCAGACACCTCGCTCTCCTCCGCGAGCAGGCGAAGACCGCGATCTCGGCACGCGCCCAATGGACGGATGCGAGTGCCCATGAGCAGCTTGGAAATTATCCCTGGCTGAAGCTCGCCGGGGTCATTGCCATAACATTCCTCGCGGCCAGGCGGTTGCGGTTGCTGCCTCCGTCGGGAATGGCGACGATGCCTCTCGCCCTTTCACGCTTCAACCGAATGTGATCACCCTTTTGAGCTAAAAGCTCGGTGTGCGCAGCAGCCCGTCGCGAACCTTCGACATCGGACACCTATCAAATCCGATCCTCCACGAACTGTTCCGCGCCTTCGACTGGCCGCAGCCAAGGTTCGCGCCGCTTGATCCAGAGCTCATAGGTGGGCTTGAGGCTGGTCGGCGCATCCTGCAGGGTTCCGAGTTTGATCTCGGCCTCGTTTTCGTCGTAGGCAAAGACCCGTGAACCGCACGTCGGGCAGAAACGGCGGCCTTGATGATCAGCGGTTTCCCCTGTGGTTTTGAAGGCGGACGTCGGCCAGATCGCGTAATAGGTAAAGGCTGCGCCGCTCTCCTGCCGGCAGTCGGTGCAATGGCAAAGCCCGACGCGCTTGGGTTCGCCTTCCACCTGATAGCGCACCTTGCCGCAATTGCAGCTTCCGTGACGTATGGTCATCCAAGGCCTCCCTCAATGTTTCGCCCCGAAAGGCGGTTGATCGTCGTCGAAATTGCCGTTGCTCAAACTGTCGTAGCGATTGAGGCTTGGCTCGCCGCCTCGGGTACCGAAGGGCGTCAGCTGCACCATCATTTCCCTGGCGCGATCGATTGCGTCTTCTTCACTCAGCGCCGCCGCCTCGGGAAGGCGCACCGTCAGCTGCTCACCGGCGTCGCCGAAGAAGTCGACATGCCAGGCCTTCTGCTGATGCGTCACCTTTGCTCCGATCAGATGCACCGAAACCTTCCTCCGCCATTCTGGTGGTTTCGCTTCTCTCGTAGTGTAGAGATCAGTATATCAACCCATACGCTTGCGATTGGTTCCTGAGCCTCCCCTCCTTCGGTTCCGCACTGTTGGCTTACCGGATGGTTCACTCCGGACTTCGCTCTGCCGGCATCCGTCGAAGAACATATGCCTTCTTGAGGAGCACTGAGCGACACAGCTGTGGCCTGGTGTCCCCGCGTCGAGACGATCGACGCATCTATTTGCGGTCTTCTGCGTTCACTTCAAGGACGACACCTTGTTCGAACCCTCGAAAGGAACGGATATGAATTTTCCAGTCCCGACAAGCAATGATCCCACCCGTCGTTTTCAGGAAGCGACCGATGCTGCCCGCGTTGCCCTGGAGGCGCTTATCGCCGATGCCAATGCCGCGGGTTGGGGCACGGATGAAATGGCCGTGGCGCTCGTTGAGGCGGCACGGTCTCTCAAAGATGCAAACACCAGTGACCCCGATCCTGCCGACGATCCGGCAATCAGCGATATCGATGCGAAGCAAGGACAGATTGGGCGGGGTGAATTATTTGACTGAGCGACGATCACGCGGTCGCTCAAAACAGGACCAGCGGCAGGATGTTGAACCGCTGGCGCGACGTCGCTCGTCAGATCCTGATCTGCAGTAGACCCCTTCGCGCCACCTGTCTGCCGTGGCACCAGAACGGATGGAGCATATCGCTGATGCTCAGGACGTCTGCACATGGAACAAGCGGCGACCATCCTTCATTGGCATCGAGCCCAACGAATGCCAGTCTT
>Ga0102589_1004615_pt1 | contig 12783 bp, 12 predicted proteins | sample AraplaMF_Col_mLB_FD_76858 | JGI IMG/M metagenome (GOLD analysis project Ga0102589, IMG submission 76858) | Arabidopsis root microbial communities from the University of North Carolina, USA - plate scrape MF_Col_mLB | ecosystem: Host-associated > Plants > Roots > Endosphere | place: USA... | reverse complement strand
ATTGATGAGGATGCAAAAATTGGTACGTTAAAAATTCGTCTTGGCTTAGGATGGGCTAAAGCACATACTTTTGTAACTGGTCAAACACCTGTAATGAAATATCATCGCGATTTAATGGCGGCAATTTTGAGTGGAAGAGCTCAAATTGCGAAAGCTGTTAATGCTACAGTAATATCATTAGACGATGCTCCAATGGCATATCAAGATTTTGATAATGGAGTTGCCAGAAAATTCGTCATCGACCCACACGGTCTAGTAAAGTAAGAGATTTCTACAGGGGTTAAGAGGTTAAATTGTAAATAAGCATAGAGGACAAACCTTTGGCTACTTTTCAATAAGAACTAGATAGCATGCTGATATTCTAAGGAGACTTTGAACCTCATTTCTCAAAGTCTCCTTTTTTTCGTTGCTTATTTACCACAAGTATATTTGTATTCAGGTTGTATCTGAATGAAGAAACCACTTCGAGATGGATTAAATTCAATAAATTCTTTACTTATTATTTAACTTATACTTTTTTAATATTATAATACTCTGTGTATTTGATTCTATATCATTATCTTGGAGCTTGTGTTGATTTTAAAAGAAGAGACGAAACTAGCTTTTCAATGGATTCAAATAAAATCAACCATTGTGTTTAACAGAGCCTATAGTTTTTACATCCCAACGAGTTAATCAGCGAATTGGTTTTAAAAGAAAATGTACCGAACCTCATTGAGATACATTACGGGGAACCGTATCATAAGTAAGTTCGTTTCTCTGTAAAAAAACAATAAGCCAGCCTATTTAAGATATAGCAGTCTTGAATAGGCTTTATTTCGATGTTACAAGTAAGAGAGTTATTCATAAGGTGAATATATATAAAGAAAATATTTTTCTTCTAGGCAAATTTCATTAAATATTATACATATATAACCCACTTTTGTGATTATTATCTATGATAAAAACGGTTTTAGTAATATGCTATTAAAAAGGAGGCGTAGTATGAAGCAACTTTATATAAAGCAGAAGGTATTCAGTTTAAGTGGAAAATTTACGGTAAAGGATCAGCAGGAGAACGATGTTTATTACGTGGAGGGCAGTTTTATGCAAATTCCAAAAACGTTCTCCATTATGAATGCGGCAAGAGATGAGGTCGCGCTTATTACGAAAAAGGTGTTCAGCTTTTTACCGATTTTTTTTGTTGAAGTAAACGGTCAAGAGGTGTTAACGATTAAGAAGGAGTTTTCTTTCTTTAAAGCACGCTATACGATTGATGCGGCAGGCATTGAGGTAAAAGGTAACTGGTGGGATATGGATTTTCAAATCTTACAGCATGGTGAAGTCGTCGGTAAAGTGAACAAGGAGTGGTTCACTTGGGGCGATAGCTACAAGGTACAAATATTGAATGAAGAGATGGAAACTATCATTATTGCGCTCGTTGTCGCAATTGATTGTGTAAAGGCTGACCAAGCTGCTTCTTCCTCAGCAGCGGCGACTTAATTGAGCCAATACCAACTAAAGAAGTGGGACTGGAATCTCCTTTTATAATGGGATGATATTACTCAAAAATATAGGTTAACCAAAGTTGAAAAGTTAAGTCAACTCGCTATGCTTCGTTATGAAAAACTGAATAAATAACAAAAAAAACTCGCCAATTATAGTGGCGAGTTTTGCTTTTCTATAAGGTAATTTTTAAGAAACACTCTAAAATACGCATACTTATTTATCGTTAAATTTCACCTATATGAACGCATAATGTTTAGCGCATTATGCGTTTTCTTTCGAATTTATATTTTGTTTATATTTGCGATATATGCAGTTTAGAACTAGGCCTCATAATTAAGTTTAGCAAATGATAAGGGAGAGAATATCTTATGAATAACAAATTTAAATTCGCAACACTCGCTATTTTTAGTTCAGTCACAATATTAACGGCATGCACTGATACAGGGAAAAATGAGGCGGGCAATTCAGTCGTGCAAAATGAACAGGCCGAAGCCAATAAAGCTGAGCAACAACTTACAAAAGGCCAAACAATGGCGAATATATTAAGCAGTACAAATTGGCAAGGTACACGTGTTTACGACAAAGATAACAATGATTTAACTAAGGAAAATGCTGGATTTATAGGTTTAGCAAAATACGATTTTGAGTCAGGTCGATATGAATTTTTTGACGCGAAAACAGGTAAGACACGTGGCGATGAGGGCACATTCTTTATGACGAATGATGGTAAGAAGCGCATTTTAATTTCCGATACGATGAAATATCAAGCCGTTGTCGATATAATTGCTTTAGATGAAGAAATTTTCACTTACAAGCGAATGGGGAAAGATACGAAGGGTAATGACATAGAAGTGTTTGTGGAGCATATACCATATGAAAATGATTTAGCCTTCACTACACAAACTCAAAAGTTAACTACTTCTACAGGAGATATTAATACGCGTGTAGATGGAGATGACATTCTTGGTAAAACATTATGGCACGGAACAAAAGTATTGGATGAAAAAGGTAATGATGTCACGCAGTATAATGCGAATTTTTTAAGTGTCGCAAAATTTGAAGAGGACACGAATAAATACGAATTCTTTAATACCGAAACAGGAGAAAGTCGTGGAGATTACGGTTACTTTGATGTCATTCACGACAATAAAATTCGCGCACATGTATCGATAGGTGATAATAAATACGGCGCAGCGTTGGAACTTACTGAATTAAACGATGACAAGTTTACTTATAAGCGTGTAGGTAAGGATGCAGATGGCAATGATATCACAATCTTTGTAGAGCATGAGCCATATAAGGGAGATTTGAAGCCAACATTTAGTTTTTAAATCACAGTAAAGTCCATTACTTGAAAAAGTAAGGAATCTCCTTTATAAATTGAGGAAAGGAGATTAATATGACAATCAAGAATAGATTTTTAACTTCTTATATTGGCGGTATTATAATTGCGAGTGTCTCTATTCTCTCAATCTTATGCATTGTTTTTTATGTGACAACAGGGTACGTTCCGACACCAAAAATATTGTATAAAACTTTTACGAAGCAACGCTCCTTGAGCCCGGAGGAGGAGCTTGCTTATGTAGAGCTACGTAATATTGCCAAGCATGATCCAGACAAGCTTTTAGTGCAAGACATGCAAAAAAAAATGCAACAGATTGAGGAGAAGTCACTTGAGGTTGTCATCCGCCATGAAGAAGAAATTGTATATTATTCGGAGGGGTTAGTAGAAAAGTCACTAGTCGTTCATTTCCCAATGTTCGACACGAATAATATTGAAACGAAGGGCACAATAGATAATGCTGGGGGACTCTACCGTTATATTAAGTTTGATTTTTATTATAGCGATAAGTCGAAGGGTAGCGTCTTAGTGCTGAAAAAAGAAAACAGCTTTTTAGAGTTTCTTACAAAATGGGGAATTATTATTATTTTCTTCATCCTTCTTGTATCCATTGCAGCTATGCTCTTTTTAAATCAACTTTTACACAAGACGATTATTAATCCTTTAGAAAATTTAGGGCAGACCATGTCTGAAATAAAAGAGGGAGATTTAATGATCAAGGCACCCACTATGCCTGCTAATACTGCAAGGGAAGTACATGAACTGACAGCTAATTTTGAGAGTATGCGATCAGCGCTTTTGGTTTCAATCCAGGAGCAGCGAAATCTTGAAAAAAATCGTAAAGATCTAATAGCTAGTATTTCTCATGATTTAAAAACACCGATAACAACTATTATTGGGTATGTTGAAGGATTACAGGAGGGAGTTGCCGAAACACCTGAAAAGCGAGAAAAGTATTTGAATACCATTCATTCTAAATCACTTGCATTGGACAGATTAATTGAAGAACTCTTCCTTTACTCTAAGTTTGATGCGGAGGCAGTTCATTTTGAATTTGAACGAATACAGCTTGCAAAGTTCTTTACACATATAGTGGAGGAGTTTCAGTTATACAATCGAGAAGTTCAATTAGAGTTGAATGTAGTGGAGGATGTGTATGTTCATATTGATCGTATGCAGATGAATCGGGCAGTCACTAATTTAATTGAAAATAGTATGAAGTTTAAAAAGCCAACTGAACCTTTATGTATGATATTAGAAGTAATAGTAGTCGATGATCTAGTTGAAATTGTCATAAAGGATAACGGGCAAGGAATTTCGGAGCTCCAACTCCCATATGTATTCGATCATTTTTATCGTGGGGAAGAAGCGCGTACCTCGACGACAGGTGGTAGCGGCTTGGGGCTTGCAATTGTGAAACAAATCGTTGAAAAGCATAATGGTCACGTGAAAATTCAAAGTAAGCTACATTATGGTACAACGGTAACAATAATCTTGGGTAAGGCTTAAAGGAAGTGTCAATGACTGGTGCCATCACGAATATTAATCATTGAAGATGATATTAGCATTGCAGAATTACAGAGAGATTATTTAGAAATTCATGAAATAGAGGCGGAAATTGTAACGGACGGTTTTGAGGGGCTGAATCGAGCATTAAATGAGCCTTTTGATTTAATTGTTGTTGATTTAATGCTCCCTTCAATGAACGGTTTTGAAATTTGCCGACGCATTCGTGAAAAGAAAAATATTCCGCTTATAATTGTATCTGCAAAAAAAGAAGATATTGATAAGATAAGAGGGCTTGGCTTAGGTGCGGATGATTATATAACGAAACCATTTAGTCCGAGTGAGTTCGTCGCACGTGTACAAGCTCATAGTAAGCGTTATAGGCAATTAACAGGTACTGGACAAACACAGGATTATTTAGAGATTAAAGATATAATAGTTGATAAGGCTGCACGAAAAGTAATCGTTTTAGGTCAGGAAGTTATTTTTACAACGAAGGAATTTGATTTACTCGTGTTCTTTATGGAGCATCCGAATCGTGTTTGGACAAAGGAGCAGCTTTTCCGTCAATTATGGTATATGGATGATTTAGATGGAGATGTTTTTACAGTTGTTGTTCATGTAGGTCGCATTCGAGATAAATTAAAAAAGGGAAAACTATCAGAACTGCCAATTGAGACAATTTGGGGCAGTGGATATCGCTTTAATAGTTGAAAAATCTCCTTGTGAAAGGAGGGTAATATATGAAAAATTTTTTTGGCATTGTAGTAAGCACATTATTCATATTGACCGGGTGTAATGATAGGGGGGAGGAAGAGCATATGAAGCCACAATCAGATAATCTTATTCAAGCAGTTGAAAACAATGATTTAGAAAAAGTACAAGAAATTTTGCAGGACCCATCATATCAAATTAATGAAACGAATGATAAAGGGGAAACGCTTTTATTAATTGCTACTCATGAAAACTATATTGAGGTGGCAAAACGTTTAATTGAAGCGGGAGCCGATATTAATCTACAAGATAATATTCAGGATAGCGCCTATCTGTATGCAGGTGCGCAAGGAAAAACGGAGATATTAAAGTATATGATTGAGCATGCGGAACCAAATCAAAATATTGTTAATCGCTATGGAGGCAATGCCTTAATACCTGCAGCAGAAAAAGGACATTTAAACAATGTGAAGCTACTTTTACTCGATGGTAAAGCGGATATAGATCATCAAAATAATTTTGGCTATACGGCATTAATTGAAGCGGTAGCATTAACTGACGGTTCAGTGTTGTATCAACAAATTGTACAAGAATTATTAGCACACAATGCGAATAAAGAACTTCGTGACAATTCAGGTAAGACAGCACTTGATTATGCCAAGGAGAAGGGCTATACAAAAATGATTGGAATGTTAGAAGACTAGGATTTTACGAAGAAGTGTAGTTTTAAAAAGGACCAAAATCCAATCATCAAATAACGATGATTGGATTTTTATCATTAAGACAGAATAGGACCGAATATTGCAGTAGGCATATCTTTTATAATTCTATTTTCTAGTCGGTACGTTTCTATAGATTTTTTGCAGTTTTACTCTGGTCAACATCTTTTTGGTTTTTAAAGGTACCCATGAGAAAATCATAGGCTGGGTTCGTAACACCATACCAGAAATTTTCATTTTTAAAATGATGCCACAAATGAACCTTTTTCATCCAACGCCCCCATGGAGATATTGGCCGAAGGGGGCGATGGGCGATATAATGCTTCCACTCATAAAATAATAAAAAGAACATGATACCTGCAATAAATGCGTTTGTAATTATTAAGCTAGATGAAAGAATATAAAAAATGGCTGCTACAATTGCAATGTTTGGCACGCTGTACCATAAGGGTAAAAATAATAAATGTAATTCATTCGGTTTTGCATGGTGGTCATAATGTAAGCGTTTAAGCATTTTTAACAAGAATGCATTCTTTGGTGGTTTCAGATGAAAAAGAAACCTGTGTGTAACATACTCAGCAAAGGAATACATAATCATTCCCAGAATAAAAGCACCTAAAATTCCGATAGAGGTTAAATGTAGAATCATATATCCAAAGCTAATGAGGAATAAACAGGTCATGATTAATATATCTGGGTAAGAAAAATATTCTTTAAAATATTTCAATCTCATTTATCACGCCTCCAAGACTCTTTATTTTTTTCTATCTTTCCAGAGAGCCAAGCTTTTCGCCATTGTTTCCGTAGACAACCTTTCCGCTTCCATTGCATCTCCCTTTAATGCAGCTTTTAATAAGTCGTGGTAATAGTTGAAGGACAACTCACGATGATCTTTTATAGAAAAATATCTTTTCGCCATATCTAAATAAATAGAATCGAAGCTATTTAAAATGAGTAGAAAGATTGGATTGATGGCAAGGCCGGCACACCTTTTTTGCAAATCCCAATCAAATGCTGCATAGCTTTCTGCATTATCTTCCAGCTGCTCTAGATTGGCTAGGAGAGCAACCACTTTAGGTTGATTAAACGTAATAGCATCACGAATATAAGTCGGCGTCAAAGAACTTCTTAATTCTAATAAGTACATGATAAATTCATCTGTTACGATATGATGATTCTCAACAATATTAACAAGAGTCGTTAAATTCCCATTGCGCCAATAATCATTAACAATCGCAGGCATTCCTTTTCTTCCTGTTATCCATCCACCCCTTCCTAAACGTTGAAGCGCCTCCCGAATAGTTGGACGACCTACACCAAATTCCTTTGCAAGCTCTCTTTCTGGCGGTAAAGTACTTCCTACAGAATAGACACCAGCCAATATGGATCTAATTAATTCTTTCTCAATTTTATCTGAGGAGCTTTCCTTTTCTTTCAAATCCTCGTCCCCTTTATTTTGTGGTAATACAAATCAAAGACAGTGGTAATACCAAAATTATATATTAAGGCTGAATTTTCTGTCAATATGACGAGTGATTTTTTATTAGGAGGCTCGTTTTAGGAAAAAACTTAATAATTAAAAGGTATTTAATCAAAAATATGGAAAGGTATAATAGTATTATGTTTTCTAAGTTCGAGTAAATTTACTTCTTCTTCTAATGTATTTGTTTAGTTTAAAGTAACTGGAGAGAACGGAATGCAAGGAGAGGATACCAAAATGAGAAACGAAGAATATAGTTCTTTTAGACAACTGCTTGGCGAGGGAATTAACGATAATTCTAAAAAGCAATCCACTTTCTTGATTGGAATAGATGGTTGCGGAGGCTCTGGGAAAAGTACATTTGCCGATAAAATAAAAGAGGATTTTTTAGATGTAACAGTTGTTCATATGGATGATTTTTATCTTCCCTCCTCTTTGATTATGAAAATAGAACCTACAAAAAAGCCTATAGGTGCTGATTTTGATTGGATACGATTATTGAATCAAGTGTTAGAACCTCTAAGCCAAGAAAAAGTGGGGTAATACCAAAGATATGATTGGGAAACGGATAGCTTAGCTGAATGGCATACTGTTCCAATAGGTGGCATTGTAATAATCGAAGGAGTATATACCATTCGAAAAGAACTGTCTGACAAATATGATTTGAAAATATGGGTTGATTGTCCAAGAGATATTCGTCTTTCAAGAGGCTTAGAAAGAGACGGAGAAGAAGCGCGTGAAATGTGGGAAAGTAATTGGATGGTTTCGGAAGATATGTATGTTGAGGAGCATAAACCATTCAAGAGAGCAGACTTAATTGTGAGAGGGGTTAAATAAATGCTTTATTCAATAAATAGGGGTTTAGTAAAGAAGTCGATTGCATATTAAAAGAACTTCCGCAAAATGGAAGTTCTTTTAACAAAACCTACTTATTTAAACAAAAACTCCATAAAGTCGCTTTCTTTTTAAATCCAGCTTTAAAATAAATGTGATTTGCCTGATCATTTTGATTGTTTACATTTAGTGTGATTTGAGCGATTTCATCAAATCGAAACATTTCTGTTAAAACTTCTTTTAGTAACAAAGTACCTATTCCTTTGCCTCTGTATTCAGGATTGATAGCTATATATTCTAAATGGGCTTCTTTTGCTGTTAAGTCCATTTCAAAATAGGCATATCCTTGAACGGTTCCATCCATTTCTATAATTCTTAAAACATTTTCTTTATCTAATTGAACCCTATTTAAAATTGTATCTGCATCGTAATAAGTTTTTGAAAAAGCAATTGAATGAATCTTTTTAAATTGCTCGTAATCGGATTCTTTATAATAACGACTAGTCATAGCAACTACAGTTTCAAAAGAATCTTTCGAAACTTCCAGTAATAAATGTTCACCTGTTTTATTAGCTTTTATTTGCTCCATAAATGCTAATTGTCGAGTATTCAGTTCGTTAATGAAGAAACGATAAGTTGAGATGAGTGGATATGTCTGCTGCAATTTGCAAAGTAATTTCTTTTGTATCGTTACATTTTCATTGATGGAAAATGGTCCCCATACTTCACATGAATCCTCGTCTATATCTAATCCAATAAGTGTTTGTATATTTTCATTATCGAAAGCAGCTACAATTGATGTAAATTCACCATCGATAAAATCCTCCTGTAATATGCGCAATAGTTCTTGTTCATTTTGACCACAATAGCCAATGTTATGTTGTTCTTCGATATTTAGCTGAGCAATAAAATTTGCAACTTCCTTTAAATCAGTTGGATAGATTCTTTTTATTGAGTAACACATATCGCAATCTCCTTAAAGTGATTTTTCCAGATTTTAATGACATAAACGCAAAAACAAATAAAAAATCCCACTGAAAATAGCTTCAGAAGGATTAGTAAATAAATTTATCATATACAAAATAGCCTACAAAGAGGTAAGCGTTATAGGAGTATAATAAATGGACAGACTAATCCTATTTTTTATTTGAAAATGCATATACATTTTACGTATAAAAATAGAATTATTTGCTCATCGTCCACCCATCATCCCTTCAAATTTAGTACATTAATTGTAACATTTGGTTTCTGAAAATTCAAACTCATTCCTGTTTTTAGAATTACTATAGACTAAAAATCGCATATCCACATTTGTGCTTGATCGGTATCCTGAATGTGTGATGTTTTTCCAAAATAGAATATGTGAAAAGATATGTAAGAAGAGTTTGATTTGTATAATTTTTTAAGAAAATGAATTCTAGAAAAGGTTCTTTACTGAGAGGAATCTATTTTGATTAATTATTGAGATAAACAAATTTGAACTTTGTTTACAAATACATAAATCTATCATATATTGTTTATTAAATGATGAACGAAGTGGGGTTTTGTTTATGAATATTGGTGATTTGACAATAGAGGAAATATCGAGGGGATATGTAAACACAGGTGATACATATGAATGTATTTTTTGTAAAGGAATTTTTGATGTCGAAGAAGTGTTCAATATAGATAATCGATTTATTACGGCTAAAAAGGCCATACAACTCCATATCGAAAATGAACATAACTCTGTTTTTGAAGCGTTACTTCAATTAGATAAGAAGTATACAGGGTTATCAGATATCCAAACCGAATTGCTGATGCTGTTTGCAACAGGGGCGCCAGATAAGGAAATTATTAATAGCACTTCTGCAAATTCCATTTCTACAATTCGACAACATCGATTTAAATTGAAAGAAAAAGAAAAGCAAGCAAAAGTTTTTCTGGCAATTATGCAGGCTTTAGAAACAACAAAAGTATACGAACCAATTCATAAGGGGGCAACACAGGTGGATGAGCGTTATGCGATAACAGTAGACGAGAAAGAAAAAGTACTAGCGACATATTTTAAAAATGGCTTAGATGGTCCAATTGAAAGTTTTCCAAGTAAGGAAAAACGAAAAATAATTTTACTGCAACACATTACAACGAAATTTAAGGTAGGGCGTAAATATAACGAAAAGGAAGTAAATGAGATTTTAAAGCCTATTTATAGCGATTATGTATCCATAAGAAGATACTTAATTGAATATGGTTTCCTAGATCGTAGTGACGATTGTACCAAGTATTGGGTGAAAGAGGTTTAAAATGAACGAGCATAAAAAGTTTTCTTCACATAAGTGTTCCCAGAAATCACTTTAGTTGTTACTAATTTTTCTATTAACTATACTTATGTTGTAGTTATATAGAAGGGGTGATTGGATGAGTAAGAACTTTATTATATTTGGAGCAAGCCAAGGATTAGGTGATGCATTTGTAAAGGGATTACCAACAGAAGGGGACACAGTATGGGTGGTATCGCGCACACGGCCAAGTAGTTTAGATTTAAATGATGGCGTCATTCGGAAATGGCTGACAATTGATTTATCTAGTCAACAACATATTCCTACTTTAAAAGAAGCTTTAAAAGACGCTGTTATTGATGTATTAATTTACAATGTTGGAGTATGGGAAAAACGTGGTTTTGAAGATGACTATACGTTTGATAACGATGAAGTTATGGATATTGCAAATTTAATTAATATTAATTTAACTTCGACAATTACATATATCCAGGCGCTGTTACCTAACTTAAGACAGGCGAAAAGCGGAAAAATTGTTTTAATTGGTTCAACTGCAGGTTTAGATCATGCGAATAATGCGCAAGTTTCGTTTGTTACATCTAAATTTGGCTTACGAGGTATTACAAATGCTTTGCGTGAGCATGTGAGAAAAGATAAGATCACGGTAACGTGTATTAATCCAGGAGAACTTGCTGCTGATGTACCTTTTGAAGAAGGGGCTGAAAAGGCAATTAAGCTGTATGAAGGTACACGTATTCCTGTACAAGATATTGTAGCCATTGTCCAATGTATTATTAATCTATCACCAGTTTCATGTGTGAAGGAAATAAATATTCCTGCGATTACGGACATGAATGTATAATTCAGTATAAAATAAGGCTCACATTATGAACAATTCTGTTCAAAATGTGAGCTTAATTATTCCTTTGGTTTTTGTTCAGATCAGTCTGATCGATATGAACTTTAATTTTTATCACTTTTTTCGGGAATTAAAATTTCTAACTCAAGAATATTACTATTTGTAAAAATACCGCTTGAGAGCTCCATTACATAGATAGGGCCATTTTTCTTGTCGATAATGGATAATATTTGTTTCTCAAATTCATCATCATTTTCACCAAAAATAAATATAGAACTATATTTACCTTCATTCATGATGAAATCAGCTTTATGTTCTGTTTTTAAACACATATGATATTCATCTTCCTCGAAAACATAAATAATATCATTATAAAAAAATTGTGTTGATAATTGTAACTTAAAAATATCTTTGGCTGATAAAGTTTCATTTGAATTTAAAGTAATTATTTTTTCTAAATGATTTGTTTTTAAGTATTTTGTTGAACTTACTTTTTTGTTTGTAATATTTACATAATGGTTATCAATGGCCCTTTTAATTTTTTGTAGTTTGTTTATTTCGTCTGAAAGTTCTTTTGATTTCTCGCTTAATAAACTCAAATAATCATTTTTTTTATATGTCGTTACAACATCTTTAATTTGTGCGATTGAAAGATTTAAGTCTCTCAACATTAAAATTTGAGCAAGTTGATAAATTTCCTTAAGAGAATATTTTCGATATCTATTATTATCCGTGTAGGATGGAAATAAGAGCCCTTTTTCTTCGTAATATCGTATTTGATGATGACTAATATCAAATATTTTGGCCAATTGATTTATTGTAATTGTTTCATCCATAATATCCCTCTTCTCTAGATAAATATAAACTCTAGGACTAGCCTAATGTCAAACAATTAACCTAAGATAAAACCTCAAACAGTATCACTGATAATGAAAGAAAAATTAATTTCATGTGATAAGTCTAACGGATTTACGTCGTGTGGGTTTTAGCTTCTACTAATGACTAATTGTGCAGAGTTGGAAAAAACAAAGTTGGTTTGACATTAGGTCAACCCTATAGTTTATAGTTATGATGTATTAAGCAGGGTCCGCCAAAAAAGCATAGGTTTCTGATAAACAATGGTTTCATCAGTATTTTAATAGATATAAAAAGTCTGCAATATCTATAAAAGGGCGTCCCAATCGTGTACTTAAGGAGGAACATTTATGATCAAACAGTTGCAGTCTAAGCGAATTGAAGGGTTAGATTTTGCTCGAGCCTTGGCTATGTTTGGAATGTTGATAGTAAACTTTAAAATTATTATGGGAGCGGTAGGAAATGGGCCAGAGTGGCTTATATGGTTTACTGGTCTTTTTGAAGGAAGAGCGTCTGCCACTTTTGTTACGCTGGCAGGTATCGGAGTTGCTTTGATGACAAGAAAAGCTAGAAATGGCGGTGACCTTCCAACAATTAAAGTGAAATTATGGAAACGTTCCGCTTTTCTTTTTGTTCTAGGAATATGTTTATATGTGGCAGATTGGACTGGGGATATTCTCCATTATTATGGAGTTTATATGTTGATTGCATCATTTCTTATCCTA
>Ga0102589_1004614_pt1 | contig 12786 bp, 12 predicted proteins | sample AraplaMF_Col_mLB_FD_76858 | JGI IMG/M metagenome (GOLD analysis project Ga0102589, IMG submission 76858) | Arabidopsis root microbial communities from the University of North Carolina, USA - plate scrape MF_Col_mLB | ecosystem: Host-associated > Plants > Roots > Endosphere | place: USA... | reverse complement strand
TTGCAAGCGCAACTATTTCGGGAAGCGGAGCAATATCACCATCCATACTAAAGACACCATCCGTCACAATTAACTTCTTTCCATCTTCATGTGATTGCCTCAATTTCTGCTCCAAATCCACCATATCAGCATGTTCATAAACAATTGTTTTAGCTTGACTAAGGCGACAACCATCTATAATACTCGCATGATTCCAGGCATCAGAAAATATAATATCCCCAGCTTTCATCACACTCGAAATGACGCCAATATTCGCTAAATAACCACTGCTGAAAACAATGGAAGCTTCAGTTTTTTTTAAATCGGCAATTTCAGATTCAAGCTGTTCATGAATATCAAAATTTCCAGTTGTTAATCTCGAACCACCAGCTCCTGTACCATATTTACTAATACCTTCAGATGCTTTCTTTTTCAACCGAGAATCTGTTGCGAGACCTAAATAGTTATTAGATGAAAAGAGCAAGAATTTCTTATCATTCATGATTACCTCGCGCTCATTGCCATTTGAAAACGAACGTAACTTCCTTGTCAATCCTTTCTCTTCTATTAATTGTAGTTCTTGTTGAAACCATTGATCCATTATTTAATCACCCCTAATGAGAACCGGTACGCTCTCTAAATAGTCAATAAATGATTCGAGTTCAACTTCATCTGACACAAAATAAATACGCCCTCCGCTCTCACAACCTTCCCTTTTTAACGGTGTAATTCTGACATAACCAATGTCACGATTACTTACATATCCAGTCACGTAATCTGGATCATCAGACCAACATAATTCTGCAATGATAAACGGAGAATTTGCCACTTTCGACGCCAAAGCTAACGCTTCGCGTACACGCTCATTAAGGTCCCCAGTAGTACCTTGCCAATCGATTCGTGATACACGAACACCCTTTTGCCCTCGATCGTCAAGTCGTAAGCCAGTTTTACTATTTAGGATGATTGCCCCACGGAGATTTTGGTTACTACTCAGTTGATGAAAGGCAACATCAAGTGCATGCTCCGAAACACCTAATGAGGTTAGTATCTTTCTTGCTTCGGTATGCGCCTTTTCGATTGAACCCGCTTCAACTGTTGTAATTTCTAATGGTGATATATACTGAATCTGATCAGGCGCAATTTTTTCAACGGTAATTTGAATAAAGTCAGCATCGCCACGAGAATGATTATTTGCTTTGTTCAATAACTGTTTTACAATTGGCTCTATCTGTGATTTACTACCTATCCGTTCACCACCAGATATATGCTTTTCTCCAAGTTCAGGACTTTTTTCAGCCGCACGCATTCGAATGCTATAACACGCTTTTAACATGATGATTACCAGCTACTTTCCTATTAATTGTATGTAACATTTTCGTTATGGGATAAACACAAACAGCTGTGATTACCATGCCTGGAATAGCTAAAACTATTAACGGTAAAAATGGAGTTCCTAACGTAAAAGCCAAACCAAATCTAGCAATCGTTGTTCCAATTGGGCCCGCCAAAACAAGTACCGGAATTGAAGTCCCAAATAAAACAATGAGTAGGCCAACAGTCAATCGAAAAATGAAGGCGATCTCCACATTTAAGATCGAGTGTATACCTAGTAAAAATAAGATTAAACTTGCAATGATCCCCGCTAGAAAATATCGCTTAAATCCAAATACCGCTGCAATCGCAACTGCAATAGGTGCTGATAATTGAAATTCAGACCCAGGAATACCTGTTGGAATTTTAAGCATGCCTGTAACGATAATAAGACAAGCTAGTAATGAAATCTGAGCAAGATCATATGTAGAAAGCTTTCGAATCATTTTAATCCTCCATCTTACTTTTTAAATTAACCTGAAATAAATTAATGTTATTTCCTCCTTTTCTTAATTTACGTTAACTTATTTTTATATTAAGTTAACACAAATCAGAGTTGAAAGGTAGATAAAATGGTAGGATTTTTTAGTTTTATTACTGATCAAACTAAAATGGGCAATGGTAAATATTAAAACCCCTGATTTTTCTATGCTAAGCGGAAGAATCAGGGGTTTTATTAAGATTTATTATTTTTTATTCTTCTTAAGAGAATATGTACAACAAACACCATCGTTCTTGTCTATTTACAAACTTTCTATGCGTTCATAAAGTAAACTAGATGATCCGTCCATTTGTCGTCCTCTAATATGAATCCTTTTCTTGTGCATTCATACACCATTCCAACACTTTCTGCTAACTTTATAGAGGCTATATTATCAAGGTTTATGTGAGCTTCTATTCGATGATAACTTAATTTTTCAAACGCTAGATTTAAGGCAGCTTTTACAGCCTCTTTCCCATAACCTTTTCTCCAAAACTGGTTATGTATTGTATATCCAAACCTGGCCCATTGGAATTCTTCCCTTATAATTGTAGAAAAATCTATAAAACCAATATGAGTATTATCTTCTTTTCTAAACACTCCAAATACATAGACCTTATCATCCTTAGCCATTTGATGATGTTTAGTAACTAAATCACGAAACCATTCTTTCGTACAGATGCTCATATCTAATTTACCTTGATCGTATTTATGTTGAGAAGGTAAACGATTTTCATATTGAGAAAGCCAAGATGAATAATCCTCCTCTTGTATGAATCGAATAACTAATCTTTCTGTTTCAGTTCTTATTTTATTCAATCGAACACCTCATCTAGAATTACTTCCTATTAATGTATATTCGATATAAGGGAATTATCTCCTTCTTATTAAACTACTATTCAATTCAAATAGAAGAAGCCCATTTTATTTAGATTGATTAATCGTTCCTTTTATATATTCAGGTACAATTAATGTCCCCTCCTTAAATTCTTTTAGAGAAAACATCATTGGTTCACAATTCCCACCAATTCCAATCATGATGCTCAAATCTTTTGGGCAATAAACAACTGTATGTAACGTACCGAAGTATTCTTTATAGTGTTTAAAAAATATCGGAGAGCTTTCATCATTAAAGTGTTGATAAGTAGACATAGGTGATAAACTTTCCGATAATAAGGAATTCACATAGTCCTTACGTTTTACTGATCCTTGTACTCCCATTCCGTTTTTCTCTCTCAATATATCTGACTCAAAGTGATTAGTACAAATAAGAGGATTTGTGAAATTTATGACTTGTTGTTGTGGAGAAGCTTCTACTATTACACTTGTTCCACTTTGATCTGTTATGGAGTAGTTGTAGCAATATCCGTGAGGTATATTTGAGATGAAATTTAGTGCCTCTTCAATATTTGCACATTGTTCTAATAGCATTCTAACAATGGTCGTTGCAATAAAACCCTCTTCCCTGTATTCATTATTCACAAAGTGTAACCCTACAATGAGCCCCTTTTCATTCATTCCATCAAGTCTTCCAATTATTTGCTGACTAAAACCTACGCTCGCATAGCCATCTGTAGGATTCGTCCATACAAGTCTTGCATCGTACATTTCTGGACTAAAATCATAATTGCGTACATAATAACCATCATTTACTAATGTAGTACACCCCATTTGTGGAAATGCAACATCATATCCACTAAACAGTTTAATAGTATTATCTATTTCCATATCTAATCCTTCTGCTAAGCCGATTAGTTCTTGAAAAAGATTCGGTGAAACATTCTTTATGATTTCCTTCGCCTTTTGTACATTTGAGGTACTATTAAATTTCCCTAGCTGATCCAATTGTTCTAAGATTGGTAATGACCTTAATCCTCTACCTTGCTCCAAGCCAAATTGATAATAATTTCCTCTCAATTCGACTATTCTCACAACTAACTCTTCATCATTTTTATGCATTTTTCGTTTCCCCCCTCTTCCCAAATTGTGTGACCGGCAATAATAAGTCGAGATTAGTAAAGTCATTCCCTCGATACCATTCTAGTATGGAACCTGTAGGAACCCAGTTATTATCGTTTGCATAGTTTATTAATTTGCAATAACCGTCTTGAATTTTTGTGATTGAATCATGAAAAGACATAGCTATGTATATGCAAGCTGGCTTATGTTCTAAAAAATCCGTTTTAACTAGCTTGTTTGGTTGTATGTCCAAAGGTATTCCGAAGCCAAATTGGACTTTAATTACGCCTTTTCCAGATATATATTTTAAATAACAACTTTTTATTGGAATATTTAATTGCTCAAGTTCTTGACCTTTCTTATTAACAATTTCTCTGAATTCACCAACTTCTGATTCAGCAAAAAACCAAATATTTTTTTCTGCGCTTTTCTCTAATAGATAGATATCTTTGCTCGTATTTTCACTTTCTAAGTAACGTAAACTTACATTTAAAATATCTAGCCTTTCCTTGATCATTTGAATCCAATTATCCATCATCTTTTGTCTTGTTATATCATCACTTTCCTCTATATACGCTTGAATATTTTTTATTGGTATATCAGCCAAACGTAAACTTGAGATTAATTTAGCTACTTCAACTTGATCTTCAGAATAAACTCGGTACCCACTAGTGTCTCTACTGACTGAACGAAGTAAATTTTGTGACTCATAATATCTTAATGCGCTTTTGGAAATACCAGTTCTTTCGGCGAAATCCTGTATTGTCATTAACTTAGTCAAACCATTCCCTCCCCCTTTCCTTCAATGATACATCTTAAAGTTACTTTAAGGTCAAGAGGTAATTCATAATAATAATGTACTACGGGTTTCCATCAACATCCCGTTCTTTATCTACAACCATCTTCTTCATTTACAAAATATGACCATTAATAGATAGGGCTTTGTGTTGCCTGGCACCCTCATCTAATCATATCTAACCTTCTAAGAAGTTCGTGTTCTTTAGACAAGAGAATTGCAGCATGTTTTCTTCAGAATCCGCATCGAACTTGGCTAGTCACTACTTCTGACTTCGTGGCATAAATATTCTATAGATTACATCCATGCTGAGCGTACAAAAAAAGTATAGGACATATTAGCCCTATACCTTCACACCGACCTAAGTTACCATAATCCAATGCTAAAATTTGTCTTCATGACATTGTTGTCATAGCACTATACCCCTCTTTTATTCCCCCATATAAGGGCATGCAACTGTGGTAGTACTTTGACATCTCTTAATTCCTCATCCTTCATCACTCTATCAATCAACGCATGATATTTATTTAATAAATGTATAATTAATCGTGAATTGTCAGTCGTTGTAAGATTATCATTACCGACTTGAAGGTAGAAAGGAATCGTTGGATACAGATGGTGAATTTGTTTAGCATACTCGTAATCCTCTTGATTAAAAATGACTATTTTAAGGGATACATTGTGTTTACTGTTTCGATTTTTAAGTTTTTCGAAGATTTCAGAGAGCACCGAATAGTTTGTAGTCATACCAGAGCTAGGTGGCTTTGGGGAAATTGTCAGTTCATCAATCTCATACATCCATTTTTGCCACCTACTGCCCTGTGTTTCCACACCGATCTTAATGTCGTTTTCTTTTAAAATGGCAAGGAGCTCCTCCAAATTTCGGATGAGTGCAGGATTGCCACCTGAAATCGTGACAAATGAAAAGCCATTGCCTCCAAGACGTTTCAACTCAGACCAAATCTCTTCAGCTGACATTTGGGCAATAAGATGCTTTCCGCTGCCATCCCACGTAAACGCTGAATCACACCAAGAACAAGAATAATCACAGCCAGCAGTTCTCACAAACATGGTCTTTTGGCCAACTACCATTCCCTCACCTTGAATCGTCGGTCCAAAAATCTCGATAACAGGTATCTTACTCAACTTCCATCCACTCCCGTCTCGCTTCTGCATAGCTAGTCGGAGTTTCGTATAGACGGATAAACTCAACACGCGCACCGTTATATCTTTGTTCATCAAGCAAGGCCGCAGCCAACTTTTCGTAAATCCAAACAACAATATTCTCTGCCGTCGTATTCATTGGTGGAAGCGTTTCATTTAAATAACGATGATCCAAATGAATCTCTATTTTTTCTTTCCATATTCCTTTTATATCGCCAAAATCAATCATCAAACCGCGTTCATCTGTGTAACCACTTAGTCCTAATATTACGCGATACGTATGACCGTGCAGGTTTTTACATTTCCCCTCATAATTATGTAAATGATGGGCAGCATCGAAGGTAAATTCTTTGCTTACGAGAACACGCTTTGCATGATAGTTCAATTGATTTCTTTGTATATCTTCATCTAGTTTTTGGAGCTTATCGACGATTCTAAAATCTGACATGCCTTATGACTCCTTCCTGTAACTCAAATACTCATCAAGCCCTTTTTTTCGCAGTTGACATGCCGGGCATTCACCACAACCGTCTGCTATTATACCGTTATAGCAAGTCAATGTTCTTTCCCGAACAAATTCAAGTGCGCCAAACTGATCAGCAAGCTCCCATGTTTGTGCCTTATTCAGCCACATCAACGGTGTATCGATTACAAAGGAATCATCCATCGATAAATTTAATGTTACATTCAAGGATTTAATAAACATATCTCGGCAATCCGGATATCCACTAAAATCCGTTTCACAAACGCCTGTTACAATATGCTTAGCTCCTACTTGGCTCGCTAAAACGCCCGCAAATGAAAGGAAGAGAAGATTTCGACCAGGTACAAAAGTCGATGGAAGCTCACCATTTTCTCCGTCTTCTACCTTTATATCTTGTCGTGTCAATGCATTCGGAGCAAGCTGATTCAGGAGTGACATATCAAGAATGTGATGCTTGACACCGAGCTCTTCTGTAATCATCTTCGCACATTCAATTTCAAGACGATGCCTTTGACCATAATCAAAAGTTACTGCCTCAACCTCTTGAAAACGTTCTATTGCCCAGAACAAACACGTTGTACTGTCCTGACCTCCACTAAATACAACAATTGCTTTTTCCTGCTTCATCTGTAAAAACTCCCTTGTTTCAAAAAACAGCACTAAAAGAAAAAGTACTGCTTCTTCTTAGTTTTTTTTTGAGGGTAGCTAAATACCTCTTTCTTGATTAAACTATTCAATACCGTAGTTAATGGTAAACCCTAAAGTCCTTCTCCATGACTTCGGCCAAACATAAAAAAACCTCCTTGTAAAATGTTTGCGAACACTTTTCAAGAGAGGTATCACCAATCGTTCTATTAAAACATAAGTAAACACATAGAAAAAAAGCCACGTCCGATATGGACATGGCATAATTATCATGTTTCCATAGTTTTTTATAGAGGGTATCAGCTATGAACCTCTCCCGTTCTAGTCCGGGCATTCTTTTCTCCAATATAATACAAAAAATAGTACAAAACGTCAAATGGTTTTTTTAAAGGCTTTTTTCAAAAGATTGTTGTTACTAAAACATAAAGACAGAATAATTTAAAAAAATGTGTAGAGAATGACTACCTATAAATTTCGAATGATAGGGACAAACGTATGTCAACAAAAAAACCGAACTATCCAATGAAATACCCATAAAGTATTTCAGAATCGTTCGGTTTTTCCGTTTATCTTGTTTTTTAATTCAGAGATTATTCGGCTTTATGAAGGAACATTTTAGTTATTTCCCAGCCTCTTAATCTTCACGATCAAGTGACTCTTTCACAAATGTAGGAAGTGCAAATGCACCAACTTGTAAATCTGTATTGTAATATTTCGTTTTTAGACCAAATTTGTCCCAAGCATCTACTTGAATATCTTTAATTGGATGTAATGCTTTTGAAGCAAATCCGAATAGCCAGTGTCCCGATGGATATGTTGGCATATGGAATTGAAATACGCTCGCGATTGGGAAAATACCTTTAATTTTTTTATGTGCTTTGCGCATGTTTTCTGCATACTCCGTAAAGTATGGTGATTCATGTTGGTTAATTAAAATCCCTTTTTCATTTAATACACGGTAGCATTCTTTATAGAAAGCTGTTGTAAATAAACCTTCACCGACTGAAATTGGATCAGTGGAATCTACTAATATTAAATCGAATGATTGATCAGCAGCGTTTTGAACATAAGCTAAGCCATCATCGAAAATCATTTCCATACGTGGATCTTCTTCGACACCAGCAGCTGTAATTGGAAGGTATTTTTGGCTCAAACGGAATACTAACTCATCGATTTCTACCATTACTACTTTTTCTACTGATTTGTAACGTAGTACTTCACGAGCAGTACCACCATCACCACCACCGATAATTAATACCTTTTTTATATCTGGGTTAGTAGCGAATGCTGGGTGCGTAATCATATCGTGATAAACGAACTCATCTTTTTCATTGACCATCATCAATCCGTCTAACGTGAAGAAAGTACCAAACTCTTCACTTTTATAAAAATCGATTTTTTGGAACGGAGATTGTTCACTATGAATCTCTTCGTTGTATCCGATTGAAAATTTACAGTTATCGCTCCATTGTTCTGTATACCATTTCATTAAATCACGTCCTCTAATACTTCTTGTTTCACTAGAATTGTATCAATTTCTTGTTCTGCAAATTGGCGAATTTTATCGGCCATTCCACGTGGTACTTCAAATGATTCTGTCTTTTTCGCTTGCAGTTTTTGTTCTAAATATTCTGCAGCCTTCCAAGGACTTACAGAGTCACCACAAGTGTAAACATCTACAGAAGCAAATCCGTATTCTGGCCAAGTATGAATCGTTAAATGTGATTCAGCAATAATTACTGCACCCGATACACCATATGGGTTGAAATGATGGAAGCAAGATTCTACAATTGTTGCTCCAGAATAGTCTGCAGCTTCATTCATAAACTGCTCGATTAATGCATTTTGCTCAATAATTTCACTTGGGCAACCATAAAATTCAATTAATACGTGTCTTCCTAATGTTGATAATTCGATGCTCATTTATTTGTCTCCCTTACGACTGTAATATAATTTTCTTCTCTCGTTTCGAACAGAACATTCCCAAAATTAAGAAAATAGAAGTTAAATAATTCTACTACTTCCTCTGAAATAACTTCCCCGGGGATAATTAGTGGTATTCCCGGTGGATAAATCATTAATGAATCTGCACTAATTCGACCTACCGCGTTATAAATTAAAATTGTTTCTGTTTCAGCATTACACGCCTGTTGCGGTGTCATTGCTAATTTATTTATTTGATTCGCTGTCACATAAGCTGACTGAATCGCATCTTTTTTAGCGTGATGAAGTTCTAAATCTTTTAACGCATGTACTAATTTACCGATTGTTTCATGCGTATCAACATGACTAATGACTGCCATTATGACGTAACCTTCAGCCAGTTCTAATTGAATGCCATATTGTTGTTTCAATATTGTGTAAACTTCGAAACCAGTTAAACCGAGATCGTTCACACGAATAACAAGTTTCGTCCAATCATAGGATTGATTGAAATTTTGTTGTACATATTCAGCTTTTAGCACTTCATAGCGTGAATTATTTTCAATTTCATCAATGGCTGCATCAACAATTGATTTTAAGTGGCTATAACGTTGCTGTCCATTCAGCGCTAATTCCCTTCGTGCTACATCTAAAGAACTCATTAATAAGTAATTTGCACTTGTCGTTTGAAGCATATTTAATACTTTTTGCAAATGCTTCGAATCGATTCGTTTTTCTTGTAGTAATAGAAGCGAACTTTGCGTTAATGAACCCCCGGTTTTATGCATACTGACCGTTACTGCATCTGCACCAGCACTAATCGCATCGTTAGCATCAGGTAAAAATGTTAAATGCGCTCCGTGTGCACTATCAACAATAACTGTTACATTTTGTTCATGTGCGAGTTTACAAATTTCTTGCAGTTGATTCATCGAACCAAAATATGTTGGATACGTTACAAGTAAAGCTTTCGCTTGTGGGTTTTCTGCAAGTGCCACTTTTACATTTTCAACTGAAATTCCGTGTGCAATACCAAAATGTTGATCAACTTCAGGTTGTATAAATACTGGTTTTGCTCCGCTTAATATAATGCCGTTCATAACTGATTTATGGCAGTTACGAGGTACGATCAATGTATCGCCTTGTTTACATGTCGCCAAAATCATCGCCAAAATACCTACAGTAGTTCCATTTACTAAAAAGTAAGCGTAGTCTACATTAAATGCTTGTGCAGCTAATAGTTGAGCTTCTTTAATAACCGACTCCGGGTGACTTAATAAATCAAGCTCCTTCATCGAGTTTACGTCCATTCTTAATGTCATTTCTCCAAGGGTCCATTTTAATGGGTTTTCTTGTAGCCCCATTTTATGTCCAGGTACATCAAAAGGCGTAACATCTTGTTTAGTATAATTGACTAAAGCTTCAAATAATGGCATGCGGTCTTGAGTGGCTAAAAATTCCTCTGTAGCCACTCGATCTTGCACGCAATGCATTATTGTCCCATAGCAACTGTTAAAAGTTGCTCTAATTCCGAAACTTTGTCTGTTTTTTCCCAAGTTACGTTTACATCACTACGTCCAAAGTGACCATAAGCTGCAACTTGTTGATATTGTGGTTTACGTAGATTAAGCATGTTAATAATGCCATTTGGTGTTAAGTCAAATAATTGACGAATCGCTTTTAAAATTTCTTCTTTTGCTACTTTTTCTGTACCAAATGTTTCTAAAGCGATACTAATTGGTTCACTTACACCAATTGCATATGATAATTGGATTTCACATTTATCTGCCAAGCCTGCTGCAACAATATTTTTTGCAACGTATCGCGCTGCATAAGCCGCTGAACGGTCAACTTTTGTACAGTCTTTACCAGAAAATGCGCCACCACCATGACGAGCTGCGCCGCCATAAGTATCAACAATAATCTTACGTCCTGTTAAACCTGCATCTCCGTGTGGTCCGCCTACTACGAAACGACCAGTAGGATTAATTAAAATTCGGAAGTCTTCATTCATACCAAATTGCTTCGCAACAGCTTTAATTACATTTTCAGTTACGTAATCAATGAATTCTACTTGGTCAAAATCATCATCATGTTGTATTGACATTAAAACAGTATCAATTTTAGGTTGCTTACTGTCTGTATAATCAATTGTTACTTGTGATTTCATATCTGGGCGAGCCCATTTGAATTGACCATTTTTACGTAGCTCAGTTGCACGTTTGACAAGCATATGCGCCATTTCAATAGCTAAAGGCATATAGTTCTCAGTTTCATTCGTCGCAAAACCGAACATAATACCTTGGTCACCTGCACCAACTTCTTTTGTATCGCTTGAAGAATCAACACCCATTGCGATATCAGGAGATTGCGTGTGTACTAAAACTTGTACATTGCAGTTATGACCATCAATACCGAACTTATCATCTGTATATCCAATGCCGATTAGGGTATTACGGGCAATTTTTTCGATATCTAGTTCTGCTTTTGTAGTGATCTCTCCACCAACAATTACTGTGTTTGTAGTTGTGAATACCTCACATGCCACACGTGATAGCGGATCTTGCGCTAATGCTGCGTCTAATACTGCATCTGAGATTTGGTCTGCAATTTTATCTGGATGTCCTTCCGATACAGACTCCGATGTGAATAATACTTTTTCTGACAATTTTAACTACCCCTAACAAATTATAGATTTTTAGGGCATAAAAAAAAGCTCACCCAATTTTAAGGAAAGCTTCGAATACTATCAGCTGCTGTTCCTCTTATTGTTCACAAAAGTTAATTTTGTGCTCAGGTTCGGCCCACTGGATTCAATTCATTATGAACTAAATTGTTTGGCCACCGTATCTTCGACCCCTCGTCTCAACGGTTATTAATAAGAGCTATATTATTATGCTGAGACTCATATTAAGTCATAAACTTTTGAGTGTCAATTTATTTTTTAAAATTTTTTTATTATGAATCGCTATGATAATTAATTCATTTACCCTTTTGAACCAAAAAATACTAAGTGTAACATTTTGCAAACGTTTAATATTTATTAAGAATAATGAATAAAAATACATATAGAGGCTTTTTTATTATCAATAGAAGGAACTCTTATTATATTTGTAGATAGATGTGTCAAATTAACATATTGTAAGGAGTAAAAATTTTAAATTACCAAAGAAATTTTAGGTATTTTTAGCGTCTTTTATTTCATAGAAATCATTTAAATTTCTATAATTCAGACTATTATTTTCGGCTAATTATTAACAGATTATAATGATTTTTTATTTCAAACTAAGTGTGTTGATCAACTAAACTTTAACTATATTTATTTAATAAAAAGAGAAATTCTATCTTTCAATATGTGGGCTATCGCACCTTTTGGAATCCACTTCATCTAAAATGGCATGCAAAATTTATCGTAAACTGTATCTCCTGTTAATACAGTTCACCGTAACATGTATATGTGCGGTTTTTCCCAATCAGATTTATAATATAGTCTAAGGATGTGATCGTAATGAATTTAGAGATTGGCTTTTTACCCAAAAAATATTATGAATATGCACCATCAACTGGAGGCTATAACTTTTTTATAAATGAAGGCATTCAATACGCCATTAATATTGGCGAGATGTATTATCCAGACTATACAGATGAACTACTTGCTCTATTTACAGAAAGCTTAGCCACATTTCCTCTCTATTATTTAATTGAGCAGCATGATGGAAAAATTATTGCAGAGATAAAAAAAGAATTACATGATGCACGGCTACCATTTGAACTATTTTATCAATCAAAAAACAGCACTTATTTAATGATTACTGTCATAAATCATCAAGAACTAATGTGCCTAATTCCTATCCTGATTTGGCAGCATAATTATAATATGAGCTCTTTGTGGTCAAATCGAAAAGACACTTTTATGATAGAGAGCAAAATATGGGATGCGAAATGTGCAGATGGGATAGATGCGTCGATAGAAGAGACCAT
>Ga0102589_1004613_pt1 | contig 12794 bp, 13 predicted proteins | sample AraplaMF_Col_mLB_FD_76858 | JGI IMG/M metagenome (GOLD analysis project Ga0102589, IMG submission 76858) | Arabidopsis root microbial communities from the University of North Carolina, USA - plate scrape MF_Col_mLB | ecosystem: Host-associated > Plants > Roots > Endosphere | place: USA... | reverse complement strand
AAGCTGGAACTTATGTAAAGGAGCAAGTTTTCTTCCCTGGCGCGACATGGACATGGAATGATCTATTGAAACGTGCAACGGGCGAGCCACTTCATCCTAAGTATTTTGTCCAACAGTTCGTAAGCACGCATTGCAAACTATAATATACAACCATACCCGTACATATGGGGAATGTAAGGCAGAATAATATCTCGCTGCGCATTCCCCTTGCACGTTCTAATGAGAAGTTACTTTCATAGCCTGTAATAAACTGCTCACGCTGCTTTACGCCAAGTCCTAATAGCGCACCCGCCATATCATAAAGATAATAGCCATAACCGCACCGACCAAAATCAATCGGACGTGGCTCTTCCCCGTTATATACAACATTCCCTGTGTGCAAATCACCATGAATCAGACCATATGTATTAGCATTTCTCTCCATCCCGGCAACTTGAGCAACAACCTTATCGGCCGCTGCTTGATAGAGCTCCCAACCTTGCTCGCCACCCCAGTTGGCACCATCAACTCCTTCGAATAGTGTAACATCTGAAGAAAGGCGAGTTCGGAAGCAATCTCATCTCGACTGCACCGATCCGAGTGAATACGCAGTAGATAGCTTTCCTGAGGAGTCGCTTCAAGCTTATACGTAATGGTATCCGACAACTGAATGAACTGAATCTTATCCCATGCGATTTCATACCTCAGAATAGCCGTTAACGCCACATTTCTCGCCCGATCCAGCAGCGCATGTTTCTCTTCGTTCGTGTCGAATCGAAAGAATGATATCATTTTTCTCCACTCCAATTTGAGCATATTCGAGCACATAGCCATAAGAAATTCGTATCGATGGTTGAAAGTTCTTATCAAATTATTTCTCGGTCGACACATTCATAAGCTGCTCTTACAGCCTTTATTGTAGTAGGTGCACAACAAGCAACATAGGGAATAAATCATTTAAAACAAACATTACAAACACGGTGCAAGAAGCTGCAACATATTGCAAATAAAAAAGACTACACCAGATCCCTCTGATGCAGCCTATACATCCAAACCTCTATGATTTTGTATATACAATCTTCTTAATGCTGTCCGAGGATAAGCAATATTGCTCTGCAAGCTCATCCACAGTTGAGCCCTCTGCAAAGGAATCACGAATTGCTGCATTCCGCCTGTTCAACATCTTCCTGCTTCCCGATTGTTCGCCCCATTTCTTATGCTGCGACTTCGGGGCAGGGACATACAGCAGTCCGCCTTGTATATATTTTTGAATCTCTTGAATCAATGTCTCGGGTAATACTCGATCTGCATTTACATATTTCATCTTCGCTCTACTCCTTACAGAAATATACTGTGAAGAGAGCAAAGTCTAAGCTATCAACTTCATAACTTCATTTGAAGTCATGGCGGTATCTATTTCATTCAGGCTTCAGCTCTATACAAACAACCGCCGTTGTTCATAGTTCAGACTTTGCATAGAGCACATTTTTAACCTACCGTTATCAATCATGACGATTCTCCTTATCAAAGAAAATAAAGTAATAGACTAGCGCTAGCGATAGCCCTTAGATTGATGATTTAAGACAAGTATCTAGCGTTGAACGTCGACATCATTAATGAATGACCTCGTAGCGCAACCTAATGGAGCCGCTTGTTTCATAAAGCTGCTTGCTTAGGAGTCTCATGTCGTTCCTTGCAGCAACGCTTTCCAAGTATCGCTTCCCACTGCCAAGGATGACCGGGTGGTTAATCATATTGATTTCGTCCACCAAGCCAGCGTTTAATAGGCTCTGCACCAAGCTGGCACTTCCTGGGACGATAATGTCCCCTTCGATTTCGTTCTTCAGTTCAGCAGCAAGCTGATGCAAGTCGCCGACGAGCAGCGAGATCGTATCGCCGTAATTCCCCCATTGCACTTCCGCAAGCTCTCGATTACGCGTAGCCACATATTTAGAGGTCTTGTTCATGGCGTCGGCGAACTCCCCCTCTCGGGATGGCCAGTAGCTTGCTAATCCTTCGTAGTTGATTCGCCCCATCAAAATTGCGCTTGCGTTCTGAAACATCATCAGATTGTCGCCCATGGAGTCCATAATACCAGGCAACGCCCAACTCACCATGTTATTTTCATCGCCTTGAGGCCCTGTATATATTCCATCCAATGTGCAGCTAACCGATGCAATTATTTTCCCCATATAGTACTCCTCGCTTCGTAAAAGTATCTCGTTTATATGATGTACCTACATATAATTGCGCCCATGATCTGCAGACTACTCTTCAACCCGCTTCAGCACCTGAATGAGTAGAATCATCAGTAGTACCACATATCCAATAGATAACCCTATCGTACCAACAGTTGATGCCATTGTATAACTGCTATAGTTCAGCAGCATATTCATAGTGTGATAGGCAGGCGGAAATACCCAAGATAGAAGCGCACCTGCTATGCCTGCTTTTGCGATAAGTGCTCCTTGACAGAAGGACAGTGCAAGAATAAGCAGTATCCCGCCAATTGCATAGCTAGCACGCTCCACCCGCTTCGCGAAGTACAGCGATATCGTAATTCCGAGGAGTGCAGAGCTGAGGTGCGTGAACAGCCCGACAATGAGATGCTCGAACCGAATAGGCTCGTCAAATTTATCGAACACGATTGGGTAAGCAATTGCCACAACAACAATGAAACACATGAGAAGCGCAACCGAACAAATAAGCCCAATCAGATAGAGTGCTCGGCTCTTCACATGCAAGATGGTCAATTCCTCCTGAACCGAATGCTCCGTCTTCAGGAAGCTGTAACTGAACCAAGCTGCAAAGACATAAATCAGCATCGTAGTGAACGAGAAGCTGCCCATAATCGGGTTCGGTGCATACGTATAGAACAAGCCCAAACTAATCAAGAACGTAAATAATGGCGGTATGTAGCGATACGAACGACTGTAGTTCCGCAGCAGGTACCTTATGGTTGATTTAAGCATTTTCGCGTATCTCCTGTCGTGAGGACTGCTGGGCATAATTTGTCCCGACATACCGTTTGACACTTGCTTGAACCGATACAATCGAACATTTCCGCATTAGCAGCTCTATCAGCACACGATCCGAATCTTGTCGTCGTGTGTGTATAATGTAACTGTCTGCTATCCCATTATGTTTGTCATAACTGAGAACCCCTTCTATTCGACCAATCTCTTCTCTTATAGACTGGGATGCCGGTACCGTCACCTCAATCTGCACATCTTCCTCGAGCGGACGAACCTCTGTAACTGCAATAGAGCCGCGGTGAATGCTTACGCATCGATCCGCCAGCTGCTCGACTAAGGAGGCCTCATGACATGACATTACCATTGCAATGCCCTGCTGCTTCATATGTCCGAGCAGACGAATTAGCTCTCGCTGTGAGTCCGTATCCAATCCGGATAGAGGCTCATCTAGCAGCAACAAATCCGGCTTATTTAGTACAGCTTGCATGAGGTTCACCTTTTGCAGCATCCCTTTGGAGAAGGTATTCATTCTTCGTGCAGCTGCATCCTCCATTTTGAACAAGGCAAGCAATTCATCCAGCCGTGCAGATATGGCCTCCTTGCTCATCCCTTGCATACCACCCATGGAAAATAGGTACTCTTCCGGTGTAAGCCGCAGCTTCGGCAGTCGATCAGGAACGAAGCCAATACGCTGCTTGCTTCCTCCGTGACGATGAATCATTCCGCTCGTCGGCTTGGCTAATCCTGCAATTAATCGGAGCAACGTGCTTTTCCCCGATCCATTCGTTCCTGTAATCGATACTGCTTCTTGTGCTCCGATAGACAATTCTACATGTTGCAGGATGACACGACGATCATAGCTCTTCGTCACTTGCTCCAACTTTACTAACCCTTCCAATCAGATATCCTCCCGAATCTATCATTTCCACTAAAAACAAAACATGCACACCCTATATAATACCAGTATTTTAACAGGTTGTAACAGCATGCATGGAAGAACATACGTTGTCGATTCATACCTCAGTCATTCGATATCCAGATCATGACTGAACCGTTGACGAGCCACTCTGTTCTGTTCGCTATTTTACATTAGCACCATGAACATCTACTTTCTTGCCCGCGTAAGATTACATCGTCAGATGGAATCGATATCCTTCCTGCGATTGATGTTGTTAGCTTTAAGGTTCGCTACCATTAGATGTTGTAGCTACAAATTGTGAAGTACGTTGATCAACGAAATCCTTCCCGTTCGCTCGAAAAGTGTCCAGGAGAACAAAACAAGTCACTTCATATGGTTTGTAAATGAACAATAGAGAGGACTACAACTTATGCTTACGATCATCATGACGAGTTTGGGAACGGTAATGCTCCTCGTCATTATTTTTGCTGGTGCATCTATACGCTGGCTACGTAGAAGCTTTCGGATTACACCTGCAAATCGCAATCGTTTCAATTTTCCTCACCCAGAACCAATGACGAATCATCAAGCGAAGTACGTTTTACGGACGGTACAGACAAATGCAATTCCGGAATGGGAACGACGATACGAAGCTCTTCTACAGCACATGATCTCGCATGGAGTTTTGTTAGAGGCATGGGGATTCCGCACCTCTCTCGTTGTACAAGGAAGAACGAACAAATCGCAATGGAGCGATCTATTCATTTACAAGCTTCCTCCGGACATGAGTGCAGCGGAATTTACGGCGCTGGAACAGACGTATGTAAACGATGGCGATCCCTGCATGACTGAACAGCTGAGCTCACACAGCCGAACCTTATCAGCTCATCTTATACCTAGCTGTGTAATCGGAGAAGAGACGAACTTGCCGCCAGAATGTGCATTCTATGTTGAATATATCACGGTACAGCCTGACGCCCTACAGAACTATTCACACAGCATGGATGCAATCACCGCACCTGCGATGTCTATGCTCAGCAAGCAGGGAGATATCCACTCCTTTACGGTATTTGAAATGGATGTGGCCGATACGGATGGTACAACTACGACTACCCATAAAAGGTGGGACCAAATTCATATCACCGCCGGTTCGCCGCTCTCGTTCATTCCATTCAGTTCCCGCTTCAACCGTGCAATTACAACGGTGCATCCGCAGGTCGGTGGATTTGAAGGCGCAATCAAGCAATGAGAGAAATGGTGCTCGTATGAGCGGGTTGATGTGATGAAACTATTATGGCACTGTCGCGACTCCTAGCAAACCGAATAATACACGAGCAGAGCCCATGATGCATATATGGGCTCTCATGGGCTCTGTTTTACCTATTTTCTATCCACAATTTTCGCGGAACGGCTTCTCCGAACCATCGTTAGACTCGTCATAAGCGGCTGCAGCAAGGTCAATATTAACACGCACAGAACCGTGGTGAATACCGTAATCTGAAGTGGCATTCCCGTATATAGCACATGAAATAAACTTGTTGTCAGCGTCAATGGAGCAAGCGCAAATACAAGGCTCACCCATGGCCGCTGCAGGACTATTATCGGATTGCGCTTATGCAGTGTACACCCGATGACGATGCAGTGAATAAGAAGCGGGAACAGGAATAGGTAGCTTGCTCCAGGGATAAGCCCTAACACAACGATTAGAAGCAGGAAGAAGAACAACATTCCGGTTAGAATCATTTCCAAGACGTTGACCCTATGCCGAGTCAGACGCGTGAATACGAGATGAACAAGTAGTGCGATCAGTACAAAAGCAAGATTGACCTGAGCCGGAATGGAAGCCGGTTCCAGTGGCATCCCCGCCACTGAACTTCCAATATACATAACCCCTACAAACACCAAGTAACCAATCACAACTGATGTTATGATGCTTCCAAGTGTAAGCAGGAAGCTGAGTGCCATTCCCTTCAACGTAATCGTTCTCTTCTTGAAGAACACCGCGATGCAGAATAGCCATCCAATTCCAATCAGGATAGACATCGGTATCGTCCAGGAAGCAGGATAATGAAGGAGCATCGTAAACCAGTTAAAATAGACCCTATCGGAACCATTCAATTGCTCCAAATCCATACTTCCGAACTGCTTCGCCGCTGCAAGTGCATTCTCACCATGGTGCTGAAATGTAGCCATTGAGACATTATCGGGCGTATCTTGTTCGGAATGATATTTGTCCCAGCCGTCGATATATCCGAAATTCAGCCCTGGTATGCCTGCATTCAGTGAGACGGTCAAATCCGTCTCATTCGGCATCGTCCGATACATGTCGCCTAACAGAGAAGTGCTGACTGGAGACACCGCGAAAGAGGCAAATTCAGAAATAAGATTCCCATTATCTCGACTCGTTTGGAACATGATTGACGGTCCTCTCGAACCTCTTGCCTCGAAATTCACGACAAGGCCGATCTGTTCACGAACTTTATTGTTTAACCAGAATGCCTCTGCACCAAGCAACCCTTTCTCTTCCCCGTCGGTCAGAACGAACCAAATGTCCCGATCCATCGACGGACTGGCCTGTAGAATGCGTGCCGTCTCCAAGAGTGCTGCAACTCCAACCGCGTCGTCATTAGCCCCTGGGCCAAACGGTGTAGAATCGTAATGAGCGGTAAGCATCAATGCTTTTCCCGGCTTGGTTCCCTTATGTACTCCAATGATATTGTGCAGCTCAAACGACTCGGAAATGCCATTAAATTGCCCTGCCCTTGGATACATGTTCACATTTGGCTGTAGCCCTAATAGCTCCATTTGCTCAACTAAATAGGTTCGAACCCTTTCATTCTCAAGCGAACCTGATGGATGCGGCAGCTGTGCGATGGCTCTCACATGCTTCATAGCTCTTTCCGCTGAAAATTGTTCGATCGGCGCGTTCTCTCCTTTTGGCGCCGGCGGCTGTTCTGACCAAAGTGTTGCGAGAACAAGCATTATACAGATGACAGCGATACCAAGCGCACTCCATCTTGTCATGTACGTCTGGTGCACTCTGACCGTCTTCCCCACAATCGACTACCTCCTAATCATCTTGTTATTTTTAGATTTGGGAATAATTTACCTATTTAGATATAATTATCATATACGAGCTCTCTTACAAGTACAAGACATAAATCTGAGCGCGAACTACTTCAAATCATTAAAAAATCGTTGTTGATCTGATATTTGAACATAGCACTGAACGTAGCGATACAGACACGGATTATGTATCGTCGACCGAAGAAGTTATTTTGTTCATTGAATAAAGAATCCTTCTATCCCCGCCGGACAGAGCTGAAACTAAAGCTAAATATGCGTGTATATTTCCTTATATCTGAGCTTTTGATCCACGATGGAATTTTTCTTCAAATATCAAAAAGAAATGGAGACTGGATGATTGAAAAAGATAATCATTTATTTTACTTTATTAGCTTTACATGTTGTGCTTCCTTTTCTCTCTGGTGTCTTTGCTTACTATAGAGCAGACCAAATTATTTTTAGTCAGACTATGGAATTAGACGAGCTTTATTATGCATCTTTTTTAGCTGGTAAATTCTATTTGATTATGATACTTCCTCTTTCTTGGTTTACTTGCTATGTAATCAATAAATATTTACGGTTGCTGGTATTGAAATTAATTTTGTGCCCTATCATGTGTTCTGTTATTGGTATTCTACCCGTGGTATTTATTTCAGCTGGGCGTATATTCATGCCAGAAGCTCAGTTATTTTTAGCATTTTTTAATACCTCAGGTTTAGTATTTGGTTTTCTGTTTTTGATACGAACAAAAGCGAGGAAATATTTGCAGATATGAATTCCTGAAAAAATCCTGCTTAACGTCGTAAGCAGTTTTTTATTTGTATTCTATACTAGATGATTTTTCGATTGGCGCTAACTCCCGTAATATTTGTATGTAAATCATTTGTTAACACACTATATATTATGTAAACTAGCACTACCACAATGTGCAAGATCGCTATATAATACAATCTGTGCTATGCCATTCTATTTTACAGGCCTTACATAGGAGAGTGACTATCGTTGAATTGGTGGGACATGTTTGTTGGATTTATTTTAGGTGTGGTAGAAGGCCTGACTGAGTTTGCTCCGGTCTCTTCGACCGGGCATATGATTCTAGTGGATGACTTTATGCTTCATTCAAAAGAGATATTTAGCCCTCAAATGGCGAATATGTTCAAAGTCGTGATCCAGCTTGGCTCCATCCTTGCGGTTGTCGTTGTTTTTTGGGATCGTTTTTTCCAACTGCTTGGGTTGAAGCGCGCTCCAATTGATCCAGAGCTAGGTAGAGCTGGACATTCCAGATTGAAGCTCACACAAGTGCTCGTTGGATTAATTCCAGCAGCAGTGCTTGGATTACTGTTCGAAAAGTATATTGATCAATACTTATTTTCCATCCAGACTGTGTTGATCGGCCTTGTGGTCGGAGCAGTGCTCATGATCGCAGCAGACTGGTTCCGCCCTGCGAAGCCAACAGCAAAGACGGTGGATCAAGTAACGTACAAGCAAGCATTGGGCATCGGCTTGTTCCAATGTCTCGGCCTATGGCCAGGATTCTCCCGCTCTGGCTCTACGATCTCAGGCGGGGTACTGCTGGGGATGAGTCACCGTGCGGCTGCTGATTTTACATTCATTATGGCCGTACCTGTCATGGCTGGAGCGAGCGGATTATCCCTGCTGAAGCATTGGAAGGATTTCTCCATGGATGCACTGCCGTTCTTCATCGTCGGCTTCATTAGCGCATTCCTATTCGCTCTCATATCTATCCGCTTCTTCTTGAAGCTGATTAATCGAGTGAAACTCGTACCATTTGCTATCTATCGCATCGTATTGGCAGCCGTCATTTATTTTGTCTTCTTGTAAGATAACACATGTGATTTATACAAGAACAAGCCTTTGACCCTATTGTCAAAGGCTTGTTCTCTGTTATAGCTTTATATTCATTATGATGTCTTTATTCCCTATCTGCCGAACATTACCGTGTGACCTTCACTTTGAATCCAACCAATTCGGCTTCTGCATCTTGGAACAACTGCAGCACCTGCTCGCAATACTCTCCCAACTGCTTTTTGCTTGCCTCATAATGGCTCCAATGGATTGTTAACGGACGTGCAGATGATTCCGTCAAGCAATCCCACAGCGCATCCAGATTACGTCCATAATGTTCAGGGAGCTCTAATTCCTTGCTGAGGAGATCATGCAGCATCGTACGCGAGTTTAAGAGTCGTCCATCCAATTCAACTATCTGTCTGGTCATCGCTCTCCATCCTTCCCTTTCATCTGCTGGAATGTACCATAATGATCCTCTGTTTTATAGATCAGCCCGTCATTCGAGAAGAGAAGACGATCTTTGCCGCGGAATCCCTTGGAATAGTTCATATCTGCTTCATACCAAATGCGCCCCTTCTTCTTCGGCAGCTTGCCTTCCCGATTGCGGAAAATATCTCCGCCAATGCTCTTGCCTGGAGCTACTTCATTTAGATTGCCTTCCTTCGCATTCCAGCCAAGCTTCTCTGCATCCTTCTTCGTAATGAAATTATCAGGCAGAGAATGATGCTTCCGTATATAACGCGCCACTTCCTCGAAGTCTGTAAGGGGCTTCGAATGGGCTGGTTCGTTTGTTTCTACTGTTGTCGAAGGGCGATCTGTCGCAACCTTCTTCTCATTTCCAATCTGTGTCGTGCCGCAACCTGTCATTACCATCAAGGTAAGGAACAGGACGAACAGCGATTTCATCCATCTCAACGTATAATTCCCTCCATATATCTATCTACAGCTAATGTAATCAGCCACTATTGTAACATGAATGAGCCGTTAGAATAAAATTCTCTTATTCCTTGTCATGACACATCATCGAAGCAGAGATTTGATCATGGTAAAATGTATAGACGATTTTCATGTAACCGAACAGATAGCACGTCTATTTGCCAACATAAAAAAAGAAAGTCCAGCAAATTGCTGGACTTCCCGAGAACATCTTCATGTTCGATTATTGAATTTGGATTGTAGGAAGCGAGTATGTGAAGTCACGGTAAGGCGACATATCGAAGCCTTGAACGCGTGCGTTCGTTGCGAACATATCACGACGTTGGTACATGAAGATATAAGGAAGATCTTCGTTCAACTCTTTATAAATGGAGTGGAAGATTTCTTTACGCTTCTCAACATCGAGAGTCGAATTGGATTGCTTGAACAGATCATCGATCTTCGGATTGCTGTATCCAATATCGTTCTGGAAGCCCTTCGTTGTAAATACACCTTCAGAAGATTGTGGATCTGGTGTCAAGCCCCATGCCATGAACAGCATGTCGAAGTCGCCCTTCTTACGCTTGTCGATAACGGCGTTGAACTCCATTTGGTCAGCGATGAACTCAATGCCGAGATCGCCGAAGTTCTTCTGTGCAACCGGAATAATTGCATCGTTAACTACGTTAGGCGTAGATGCTGTAAAGTGGATGACGAACTTCTCGCCATTCTTCTCACGCTTGCCGTCAGCGCCGACTTTCCAGCCAGCTTCGTCAAGCAATTGCTTCGCCTTCTCCAGATCGAAGTTGTACTTCGTTACTTCGTCTGTGTAAGACCAGGATTGTTTGGATTGTGGAACGTCGATAACATCTGCATAGCCTTGGTATACAGCATCAACGATCTCTTGACGGTTCAAGCCGTATGTCAATGCTTGACGAACACGCTTGTCCTTGAACTTGTCAAGCTTGTGGTTGAATGCGATATAGCCGTAACCATTCGTACGATACAATGTATTATCCAAGAAGCCCATTTCCTTCAATTGCTCAACTTGGTCTTTGGATACTGCCGGAGCATCCATGTCCGTTTCACCTGTTTGCAGCAATTGAACGTTTGTCTCGTCTGTAGTGAATTTGAAGATCAACTTCTCTACTTTAGGTTTGCCCAAGAAGTAGTTCTCATTTGCCGTAAGCTGAGCTTCTTGTCCAGCTACGAACTTATCCAGCTTGTAAGGGCCTGCGCCAACTGGCTTCGTGAACAAGTCAGGCATGTAGCTCAGGTTGCCTTGCTTGTAATCCTTGCCGTAGTAAGCCTTAGGCATGATTTCCAAAGCGCCGATTGCAGCCAGTGCTGTCGCGCTAACTTCAGTGGTCGTGAATTCGATTGTCAACGGATCGATTACCTTGATCCCTTCGATGGAAGATACTTTGCCATCGCGGTAGTCTTGTCCACCCTTGATATGTGCATCCTTCACGATATCAGCAGGACCGTCGTAAGATTTATCATGGAATACAGTGAATGTGAACGCTACGTCTTCTGCTGTAAGAGGCGTACCGTCGCTGAACTTCAAGCCTTCCTTCAGCTTGAATGTATATTTCAAATTGTCAGGAGACACTTGATAGTCTTCCGCCAATGCTTTCTTCAAAGTACCGTCTTTTTCATATTCCAACATGCCCTTGAACACGGTACGCATAACATATGCATCATATGCAGACTCCGAGTAAATCGGGTTGAAAATACCCTTCGGAGCTGTAATACCGATAATCGCCATATCTTTACGGTTGTTCGCCAAATCTGGAGACTTGGAAGGATCTGCGGCCTTAATAACACCCTCAGTAACAATTTCGCCTTCCCCAGCTGCTTCATCCTTCTTCTCTTCTTGGCCAGAACCCTGTTCATTCGATTGTGTGTTCTTCTCTGGTTCCTTCGCTTTGTCGCTGCCGCACGCGGACAACGCGATCGATACAGCAAGAAGCGTACTCAAGAACAAACTCCACTTCTTTTTCATACAAAACTCCCCCTATTTCTGGAATAAATCCAATGATGTGATGTTTTTTTATGCACTATTTTAAACATGGAAGCAGCAGCAAAAAAACGAGATTTCCGATTGTTCTCCAAATGATTTTTTGCATATATATCCACTTACCATAAATAGGCATCTCAATATTTCTCACTATACTACTTTATCTATTTTATTTTGTAAAGTAGTTTTTTAGATTTTCTTACAGGAGTAGTCGTGGAGAGGATTTTCATGCAGATCGATATTCCCACGGAAGACATATGAATAATTAACCATATGTCTGAAAACAAAATACATTATTACATAAAAAGGGATCTTGATATACAAGATCCATAATAGTAATTATTTGTTGTGATATTATCTTATTACTCACCTTCCGCATCCATCTCTATGGATACCGCATGAGCAATACATGGTATACTCTCTCCTTGTTGATAAGAGAGAGGCGACAGCAGTGAACCAGTGGCCACAATTAACACTCGTTTCAATTGTCCTCGAATCATCCGCTTCATCAAGTGCCCGTAGGTGACAACAGCAGAGCAGCCGCAGCCGCTCCCTCCAGCCTGTACGGCTTGCTTGTTGCGGTCAAATATCATTAAACCGCAATCATCGAATACGGTATCCTCCATCGATACCCCGGACTGCCTCAATAAATCTGAAGCGATAGGATGGCCCACGGCAGACAAATCCCCGGTTACGATCATGTCGTAATAGCTGGCCTCTCTCCCGGTGTCTGTGAAATGCGCCCGCAAGGTATCCACTGCGGCTGGCGCCATAGCCGCCCCCATGTTGAATGGATCGGTTATACCTAAGTCAATGACCTTCCCAATTGTAGCGGTGGTTACCCGCGGCCCGCTCCCGCGATTGCACAATACTGCAGCGCCTGCTCCGGTTACGGTGAATTGTGCAGTAGGCGGCTTCTGGGAACCGTACTCCGTAGGGTAACGGAATTGCTTCTCCGCTGTGCAGTTATGACTGCAAGTTCCTGCAAGAGCATAATGCGCATTGCCGGAATCAATAATCATCGCTGCAAGCGCAAGTGATTCCATGGAAGTTGAGCACGCACCGAATACGCCAATATAGGGAACAGACAGAGTTCGAGCCGCGAAGCTGTTACTCGTAATTTGGTTCATCA
>Ga0102589_1004612_pt1 | contig 12799 bp, 12 predicted proteins | sample AraplaMF_Col_mLB_FD_76858 | JGI IMG/M metagenome (GOLD analysis project Ga0102589, IMG submission 76858) | Arabidopsis root microbial communities from the University of North Carolina, USA - plate scrape MF_Col_mLB | ecosystem: Host-associated > Plants > Roots > Endosphere | place: USA... | reverse complement strand
ACCGCGATATTGCTCACGATAGCTGCTTGGCTCCTGCGTCATGATGCACGAAGCGCTTGGCGGACGGTTCGCCGCGATGCGAAGGAGCACCCGAGTCCGAACAGTGGATACCCTGAGTCTGCGGTTGCTGGCGCACTTGGTGTAAGGCTTGGAGGGCATAACGTCTACAAGGGGATCGCATCCTTTCGAGCTTACATGGGGGAACCGAAGGAGCCGCTTCGCGCGGAACACATTCCGATGACCGTGAGATTGATGTACCTAAGCTCAGCAATGTTCGCGCTGGTCAGCGCTGCCATCCTATGGCTCGCTGCATCGTCATGGATGTGGTAATCACGAACGAAAAAATGGGCTTGTCACTGCATGGTATGCAGGTTGACAAGCCCATTTTCTTATATGTCTCATTGAGCTGCATGAATAACTGCAAAAAATGCAGTTAAATCGCGATACCCCGCTCGCAGAGGCGTGAATAACTGCAAAAGCGCAGTTAATTCGCGATCCCCCGCTCGCAGAGGCTCTGCAAAAACGCAGATAAATCGCGATCCCCCGCTCGCAGAGGCTCAAATAACTGCAAAAACGCAGTTAAATCGCGATCCCCCGCTCGCAGCGGCTCGAATAACTGCAAAAATGCAGTTAATTCGGGATACCCGCTCGCAGCGGCGCAAATAACTGCAAAAACGCAGTTAAATCGCGATCCCCCGCTCGCAGAGGCTCAAATAACTGCAAAAATGCAGTTAAATCGCGATCCCCCGCTCGCAGAGGCTCAAATAACTGCAAAAATGCAGTTAAATCTCGATACCCCGCTCGCAGCGGCGCAAATAACTGCAAAAACGCAGTTAAATCGCGATACCCCGCTCGCAGAGGCTCAAATAACTGCAAAAGCGCAGTTAATTCGCGATACCCCGCTCGCAGAGGCGTGAATAACTGCAAAAGCGCAGTTAAATCGCGATCCCCCGCTCGCAGCGGCGCAAATAACTGCAAAAATGCAGTTAAATCTCGATACCCCGCTCACAGAGGCCCGAATAACTGCAAAAATGCAGTTAAATCGCGATACCCCGCTCGCAGAGGCGCAAATAACTGCAAAAGCGCAGTTAATTCGCGATACCCCGCTCGCAGAGGCGCAAATAACTGCAAAAATGCAGTTATTTGCCCTAAACGGCTCGGATCCCCCTCGCCGCACTCACCCCTTACTTCAGACTATTCACAATATGCGCCCAATACCGCTTCCGCAGAATTAAACTGAAGCACGTCTGGATCAAGATGAAGAGGACGAAGGACACAATGAACGGAAGCCACTTGAACATTGTGTCATCCTGCTGCTTGATGAAGAGCAAGAGCCCTGCGCTGTTCAATATTGCGAACAAGCTCGGCAGGCCCATCATCAGGACGACGCGGGTTTTGACGATCTGATAGAGCTCAGGAATGCTGACGCCAATATTGTAGAGCGCCCGGAATTGAACGAGGTCTTTGTTCAAGTCCGAGTAGATCTTGAAATAGACGAAGCTGGCGCCGGCTGTGAAGAATACAGCTGTAATGAATAAGCCGATGAAGATCACGATGTACGGCATTTGCTGAAATAGATATTCATAATAGGCAGCGAGGGAATATTGATAACGATCTTGTACCCCATCCTGGCCTAGTCCTTTCTCCACGAGTGCGAACAAGGTTAATGCATTACTGCTATTCGTAAATTGATAACCGAAGAAAGTCATGCTTTCGCCTGCTGTGTTGGCTGCTAGTTCCTTGTACAGGGAATCGGTGATCACCAGTACACTCCCGTTTTTACCTTTCAGCTCTGGCATCCAGTTCTTTTTGGTATCTGGTGGCTTTAACAGTTGCAGTGAGCTCGAATGGTTAGGTATCTGAATCGAGGTACGATTTTTCGCCATGTTATCTTTCCCCCTGGAAAGCCATAACGCCTCACCTTCGTGCAATGGCGTGATCGGAGACTTATAAAACTCGCCGAGACGCACATAATCTTGATATCGCATGAAATAATCCACATAGTTCTCTGGTGTTGTTGTGAAGCGCAGCAATGGTATCCGCTGTTTACTGTACGTTACGCCCGTTTCCTTCAGACTCTGCTCAATATATTGGATATGCGTATCCTGCTTCGGATTGTTCAAGTTGGAAACATAGTATAACTGGAAAGGTTCTTTGTTCGGCGTTACGTCCATCAGAAATCGGATGGATACGAGGACGACAACACATAAGCAGGTAATGGTCCAGAGTATCGTAAGCAAATAGAACATCAGCCCATTCTCACGAATGCGAAGCTCCGTCTCCGATAATTTGAGCAGATTGGTCTTCCTCCAGAACAGCGAGCGAATCTTCTTCATCCAGCGCATAACGATAGGAAGGACATGCCTGAACAATCCATATAACCCAATATGAATGACCATAAACGCGATGAGAAAGGTCCCTACATCTTTTCTGAAAGCTTGCACGTAACTCCAGATCAAGCAGCATAGCGCGATGGTCGCGAAAATGTAGGAAGAATTACGGAATCGTAGTTTTCTGCGGCGAACCGTGAGCAGCTCCATAAGCGGTTGTCTGCCGATGAACAGATAGGACAACGGCGAGATAAAGATGAACAAGATGCCGTACGTGATGGCCGTTGTCTCCAAGGCATTGATTGGAAAATAGAACGTCATCGAGCTGCCGCCAACGGCAAGCGATGCGATGATCAGGAATAATTTCAGGAAGACAAGTCCTGTGACAGTTCCTGTTAGTATCGAACCGACACCAATAATGGAAAATTCCAAGAATAGCATGAATCGCAGCTGCCTCTTCGTCATCCCGAGGATCGTCAGAATGCCGAACTGCTGACTGCGAGCTTGGACAAAGACGGCCGTAGAATAGAGAATGAAGATGAACGAGAAAAATACGATCGAGCCTGCCCCAAGCACCATGCCGCCGGATACGAGATCATTAACCGTGCTTGGTAGAATTTTGGGATGTAGGCTAAAGGCAACGTACAAGAAGAAGATCATTACGGCGAAGGCGCTGCTGAAGAAATAGGCAGCATATTTCCGAGCATGCCGTTTGACATTGTTAAACGCGAATTGTAGAAAATTCATTCGCGTCCCCTCCTAGAAGCGCGATCGCATTGATGATCTTCTGATAGAATGCGGAACGATTCTGTCCCTGAACGATCTCATTATAGAGCATCCCGTCCTTAATAAAGATCACCCGGTGGCAATAGCTGGCCGCAATCGGGTCATGGGTTACCATCATCATTGTGGTGCGATCGGTTTCATTAATCTGCTGAAGCGTCTCCATGACATGTCTGGATGCTTTAGAGTCCAAGTTCCCTGTCGGCTCATCGGCGAGCAGGAGCGATGGACGATGAATAATTGCGCGTGCGATTGCTGCTCGCTGCTGCTGTCCCCGTGATACTTCGAAAATACTGTTATCACGAATATCCTTGATCCCGAGCTTCTGAATAATGCTGCTCAGCCGCTCTTCCATTTCGGAGACGCGTACGCCGTCCAGCGTTAACGGAAGGATGATGTTCTCTCCAATTGTCAGCGTCTCAATGAGATGGAACTCTTGGAATACGAACCCGAGCTGTTGTCTTCGAAAAGCGGCAAGCTTGTTCTTGCGAAGCTTGTACGGGTTGCTGCCGTTAATGAGAATCTGGCCGGATGACGGCATATCAATCGTCGAGATTACATTTAAGAGCGTGGTCTTCCCACTGCCGGATGGTCCCATAATACCGACGAATTCGCCCTCACGAATCGTTAAGCTGAGGTCGGTCAATGCTCGGAACGCTTTGCGCCCGCTGTATACTTTATTGATATTTCGAACTTGAAGCATATCCACGCGCCTCACTCCTTTCGCCGGTAAGCATCGTCTTCGGTTGTATTGGTGAAATATATTCGTACACTTGTGCCTTCGCCTTGTTCCGATTCAACGGTGATGCGATGACCGAGTCGATTGCAGATCTCATGGACGAGATATAAGCCCATGCCGGTGGAAGCGGGATATTGTCTCCCATTATCACCCGTAAAATACGGTTCGAATACACGTTCAACATCATGCGCTGGAATACCAATGCCATAATCACGTACTTGGACCACGAGATGCTCCTGCTCCATTGAAGCGCTGATCTCGATGGTGCGGCTTTTGCCTGTGGAATATTTTACGGCATTGTTGATGATCTGACTAAAGACGAAGGTAAGCCATTTCTCATCGGACACGACCGTCTGGTTCTCAGCGATCCCGATTTTCGGGAAGACTTGACTGCGAATGAATAACCTTTTATTCTGCTTCACGAATTGCCCCATCATCTGGGCGAGGTCGACCTCTTCAATATAAAAGTCATGCTCGAAGCTATCCAGCCTAGCCATATAGAGCACGGTCTCAAGCCCCTTGGTTAGCCGGTCTGTCTCTTCCCGTATACTGTCAAAAATCGGCTCATCTTCATCTTGAATCGTCATATGGATGACGGAGAGCGGTGTCTTCATATCATGCACCCATTGATTCATAAACGTAACATGGCGGTTCATACGATTCTCTGCCTGATGAAGCTCTTGCTGCATAAAATGAAACTGGTCAGTGAGCAAATCTTGCAATGCTTGTTCGATCGGCGTGAACTGTCTGCTCTTGGATGTGAAGATGGGCTCCATGGATGCCTCTGGATTTGATAATCTGGCATAGAACCCCCGTTTGGTCACATATTGATAGACAAGGAAGACCAGCAACAGAAATAGACTTACGATGAAAACGTAGCTAATGGTCGATAGTGCTGAACCGTCATTAAAGGCATATACAATGGATGTTATAACAATTTGAAGTCCTAGAATAATCATTAATGGAACGTGATCACGAAGGAACAGTCTCATGAGGAGACGTCCGCCCATGTCACCTTCAGGCGATAGCCCGCGCCCCGGACCGTCTCGACCGCTTCTTCTATGCCAAGATCCTTCAGCTTCTTGCGAAGGCGCGTGACATACACATTGAGCGTATTCTCGTCTACGAAATGGTTCTCATCCCATAGCTTCTCCAGAATTCGATCACGGCTAACAACGCGAGGATAGCGCTCCATGAGCACTTCCAGCAGCAACGATTCTTTGCGGAGCAGCTCCAGACTCTGATCGGCTAAGGAGACCTCCAGACGTTCAGGCAAGAGGGTAAGTCCGTGGAGACTTAAAGAGCGCTCCGTAGCTTTTGGTGCATAGCTGCCATAGGCGCGGCGCAGGTGGCTGGCGATTTTGGCCATGACAATCTCATAATCGAAAGGCTTGGTAATATAATCATCGGCACCGTGCTCTAGGGCCATCACTTGCTCCATTTTACCTTCCCTTGCAGAGATGAAGAGGATGGGACAGGTGGAGATTTGGCGGATTTGGCGGCACCAATAGAATCCATCGAACTTCGGCAAATTGACATCGAGCAGTACGAGATTGGGTTCGATCTGGGTGAACTGATCCGCAATGCGGTCGAAATCATCTGCGACGACAGCCTCATAGCCGTATTTCTCAAGCTGCTCTTTGAGCAAGGTGTATATCTTGGGATCGTCTTCAACAATCATGATTCTATCCATGAGGGCATTTCTCTCCTTCAATAAGAGGTTCGTTATTTGCTAGTTATGATGATAAAGATTTCTTATTCGAAATACAAATCACGAGGCTGCAAATGTACAACTTATTTAGTTGTAAGGTAGGGGCTTTTCCCCTATAATAACTAGGTGAAAGGCTGAAAGGCATAGCTTGAATTGAATAGGAAATCTGTAGGTCCCTATCTGTGCGTATGTCGTATAGATCGGGTTAAAAGGGAATCCGGTGCAAATCCGGGACGGTCCCGCCACTGTAATCTGGGGATGACCTCAATAGCCACTGTTCCATCGCAGGAATGGGAAGGCGAGGGCATGCAAGACCCATAAGTCAGGAGACCTGCCTATGGATACGAATGACAAACCTTCGAGGAAAGGGTTGCGCTCAGTTGGAAGACGTGTGACATGCGTTCCTTGCATACATACGGATTTATTCCGAAATTGACGTGCCCCGGGTCCTTCAGGATCTGGGGTTTTCTCTGTTCAAACATTCAGCATCAATAAAGATTAAGGGGAGAGAGACAAGGATGAAGATTTGGAAAGGTTTATCGACGTGGGCACTGATACTCGCGCTCGTTGTCAGTATCGCGGCTTGCGGTTCGAAGGGGACAGAAGACGCAGCGCAGCAAGGGGCTCAAGCTGAGCACAGCAATCATGACCAAAAGGACAATACAGAAACATCGGACCTCAAGACGAAGTATCCTCTGACGATTAAGGATGCGACAGGCGAGGAATTTACATTTGACAAAGCACCTGAGCGTATCGTATCGGTATCGCCGGCAGAGACCGAGTCCCTCTTCGCACTGGGACTGGATCAACAAATCGTTGGTGTATCTGACTACGACGATTATCCAGCAGCAGCAAGCTCCAAACCGAAAATGGGCAGCATTATGAAGCCGAATGAAGAAGCGGTTATCGGTGCGAATGCAGACATCGTCTTTACGGGGATTTCCATGAAAGAAGAATCCGTGAAGAAGCTTCGTGATCTGGGGATCAAAATTTTCAAAGTCGAACCGAAGACGCTTGAAGATATTATGAAAAATATCGAAGTGTATGGTCAAATTACGGATCGTCAAGCGGAAGCGAAGCAAGTGATCGATAAAATGAAGGCGGATCGCGATTCCGTAATCGAAGCGGTGAAGAATGTCGCTGCCGATCAGAAGAAGAAAGTATACATTGAATTCTCCCCAGGTTGGACAGTAGGTAAAGGCGAATTTATGGATGAATTGATCACGATCGCTGGCGGCGTGAACGTGGCATCCGATGTCCAAGGCTGGGTGCAGATTAATGAAGAGAATATTATTCATTCGAATCCGAATGTCATTCTATTCGCGAATGATGCCAAAGATTATGAGACAGGCAAACCGATTAAAGATATCATTCTAGGTCGCAGCGGCTGGGATCAAATCGATGCGATTAAGAATAATCAAGTGATTGGCGTGGATGGCAACCTGCTTAGCAGACCGGGCCCGCGTCTAACCGATGGCTTGATCGCCATGGCGAAGGCGATCTATCCGGACTTGGTGAAATAATGAACCGAACAGGATTGCTGTGGGGAGGGGGAGGAATACTCCTCCTCCTTTTTACGATTTGCGTCTCGGCTACCATTGGCTCAGTGCATATTCCGCTGCAGCAAATCCCAGCCATTTTGCTGCATCAGATTCCTTGGCTTCAAGATATGATTCCCAAGACGTGGCCAGGTTCCTATGAACAGATCTTATTAAAGGTACGGATTCCTCGCATTGCGATTGGGGTCTTGGTTGGCGCTTGCCTGTCCTTATCCGGTGCGGCATTTCAGGGGGTCTTACGCAATCCGCTAGCGGACCCGTACACGCTGGGTGTTTCATCTGGCGCCTCTGTTGGCGCAGCCTTTATGATCTATTTTGGCATCCAATATTCGCTTGTAGGACAGTGGTCCGTGCCTATTGTTGCTTTCACGACAGGGGTGTTAACCCTATGGCTTGTGATGCGGCTTGCGCAAGATGAAGGCAAAATACCGACGGAACGGTTAATACTCGCTGGTGTTGTCATGCAGGCCTTTCTCGGGGCGTTCGTGTCCTTGCTCGTCGCGTTGTCGGATCAGACGATCAATGAGATTATGTTCTGGCTCATGGGCAGCCTCTCGCTGCGTGGTTGGGCGTATTCTGCGGTGCTTGGGCCATACTTGGTCATTGGCTTTATTATTGTGATGGGCTACGCCAGGACGATGAACATCCTTGCGCTAGGGGAACGGGAAGCTGCGCATTTAGGGATTCGGGTGGACCGGACGAAGATGATCATTCTATTAACGGCGACATTTATGACGGCTGCGGCTGTATCTGTATCGGGTGTCATCGGCTTCGTTGGGCTGATCGTCCCCCATATGATTCGATTGCTGGTCGGCTCGAATTACAAACTGATTGTCCCGTTATCCGCGATTGGCGGGGGAATCTATATGGTGATCGCGGATACCCTCGCTCGATCGGTACTCGCACCCACTGAAATTCCGCTTGGCGTTGTAACCGCGTTTATTGGCGCACCATTCTTCGCCTATCTGCTGCACCGTAACAAAAAAACGCGAAGGGGTCGAATGTCATGATCCGAGTCGAACATGTAGATAAGCATTATGGGGCTGCGAAGGTGCTGCAGGATATTCATTTTGAAGTCGAGCCAGGGACCTGCCTTGGCATTATCGGTCCGAATGGAAGCGGGAAATCGACGTTGCTGCAATGTATATCGGGGGTAGAGCCGACTTCATCAGGTAAGATTGTCATTCGTAACCAACCTTTATCGGCGTATTCACGGAAAGCCTTGTCACAGCATCTTGCGGTCCTACAGCAGGAGACGCTGCCGCCCGTTGGATATTCCGTGCAGGAAGTTCTTGAGATGGGGCGGTTCCCATTCCAGAATTGGCTCGGCCGGGATCAAGCCGATGCTTCCTCGCTCATCGCTGGGATTGCGGAGCAATTGAATTTAGCGGAACTGATCGATAGACCACTGCATGAACTTAGCGGTGGACAACGGCAGCGTGTCGCCCTCGGCAAAGTGATGGTTCAGCAGCCTGAAATTCTGCTGCTGGATGAACCAACGACGTACCTGGATATTCGCTATCAGCTGCAATTTATGGATTATGTGCGGAAATGGCAGCGTGACTGCGGCTTAACGATCATTGCTGTACTTCATGATCTGAACTTAGCGGCGCAATATTGTGATCAATTGCTTGTGCTGCATGAAGGGAAACAGGTGGCGATTGGCAAGCCAGCTGAAATATTAAGCCGGGAGCGCGTTCACGAAGTTTTCGGTACGGAACCGATTATTATTCCTCATCCTGTGAACGGCGCGCCACAAATCTTGCTTCAACCGGATTCCCATGAGACACTAGGAAATGAAGCAAAATAGAATCTTACTTACATCAAAGAATCATACACAGATTGGAGCGAGATAATGAGAGAACAATTAGAACAACTCATTTCACACATTGAACCATTAGATGGGCAGATGGTTGAGGAAGCGATGCAGCATTTGGATCAGCTGACGAAGCCTCCAGGGAGCCTTGGCAAGCTTGAGAATATTGCGGCGCAGGTCGCAGGCATTACAGGTGAATTGCACCCGACATTCGCGAAGAAAGCCGTTATCGTCATGGCAGGAGATCATGGCGTGTGTGAAGAAGGGATTAGTGCATTCCCCTCGGAAGTGACACCGCAGATGGTCTATAATTTCTTGAACGGCGGTGCAGCCGTGAATGTGTTGGCACGTCATGCAGGTGCGGATGTCGTATGTGTCGACATCGGCGTGAATGCAGATATGGAGCATCCGCAGCTGGTGTCCCGGAAAGTCCGTAAAGGAACGGCAAATATGGCGAAGGGCCCAGCCATGTCACAAGATGAAGCAATCCAAGCTATCCTCGCAGGAGCTGAGATTGTAGAGCAGCGAGTTGCCGATGGGTATAAGATCTTCGCGACAGGCGAGATGGGCATTGGGAACACGACAGCGAGTGCAGCCATTCTTAGTGTACTCACGGGCATGTCTTCCGAGGAGACGGTTGGGCGTGGAACTGGCATTGATGATGAACGGATGTTACATAAGCAAGCGGTTGTTCGTCAAGCGATTCAAGTGAACCGTCCGAATGCGAAGGACCCGCTGGATGTTCTAGCGAAGGTAGGGGGACTCGAGATCGCTGGTCTGGTCGGCGTGATCCTTGGCGCAGCAAGACATCAATGCCCTGTTGTGATTGATGGATTCATCTCTTCTGCAGCAGCGTTGATAGCCAGCCGTATTGAACCGCTAGCAAGCGGCTATATGATCGGATCGCATCTATCCCAAGAACAAGGGCATGAGAGCCTGCTCGAAGAAATCGGATTAACGCCAGTGCTGCAATTGGACATGCGGCTTGGTGAAGGGACAGGTGCCGTGCTTGCCTTTACCTTGATCGATGCAGCAACGAAAATCATGCGTGAGATGGCAACCTTCGCAAGTGCGGGCGTAAGCTCCAGCGAATAAAGAAATGATGAATGATGTATCACATGAGGGGAGAGAAAAGGCATGCCGATTCTGGTAACTGGCGGTGCGAGAAGCGGGAAGAGCTCCTTCGCGGAGAAGCTCTGCGCAAACTACGGCGATCGCGGAATCTATATCGCGACGGCACAACTCTACGACGATGAGATGCGAGAACGGGTTCGCATGCACCAAATGGAGCGGGATCAAGCTGCTTTCGAATGGAAGACCATCGAAGAACCCTACGACTTAATCGCCTTACTCGGAGATCTCGAAGGGTCGAAGATGATTCTCGTCGATTGCTTGACCCTGTGGCTCTCGAACATTCTACTGCGCTGCGAAGCGGAGCCGAATGCAACTGATTTGGTAAAGCAGCAGATTGATCAGTTGGTAGAACGGGTTCGAATTTACGCGGGTACATTGATCTTCGTGACGAACGAAGTTGGCAGCGGGATTGTGCCGGAATATCCGTTAGGCAGGCAATATAGAGATCTCGCTGGTTATATGAATCGGAAGCTAGCGGGAGTCTGTGAGCAAGTGTATCTGGTCACCGCAGGCATCCCGATCGAACTCAAGAGCAGGGCGGTTCAGTTATGAAACAAGCAGCGCAAGCTTGTGTAGCAGCCTTTCAATTCTTATCGAGGCTGCCGCTGCCGATTCAAATTCATTATTCCAAAGAGGTGTTCGCTCGCAGTGTGGTGTTCTATCCGCTTGTTGGCGCAGTTCTCGGTGGGCTGGTCTGGGGCTTCGGCTACGGCAGCTCATTGCTCTTCCCTCTTGTACTAGCGGCCGTCCTGACCTTGGTCTGGACGGTTTCTTTGACAGGGGCCTTACATATTGATGGGTTAATGGATACCGCAGATGGGATTCTAAGCCATCGACCACGGGAACAAATGCTTGAAATTATGAAGGACAGCCGGGTAGGAGCGATGGGCGTCATTGTCTGTGTTCTTGCGATGCTGCTCAAGGCCGTTATTTTCTACACCTTATTGGATCAGAAATGGTCTTGGGAGATCGTCCTGCCCTTCATTTGGAGCCGCTGGTTTATGGTCATTGGGATGGCAGCATTTCCTTATGCAAGGAAGGAATCTGGACTTGGCAGTTATTTTAAAGGCGTGGGTGCGCGGCATGTAACGGGAGCAACGCTGATGGCGGTTGTTGTATCTGTGCTGATCTGGATTGGTACTGCGATGTGGGGTGGCATAGGTACAATCACCGCATCAGACGGGTTATCTATTGTATGGATTGGGATGGGCGCGTTATTGCTTGGGATGATCATAGCAAGATCCATGGCGAATAAGCTCGGTGGTCTAACCGGCGATACTTATGGCGCATTGAACGAATGTTTGGAAATTCTACTGCTGCTTTTATGTACAATAATCGTCTAGAAGGAGGCGAACCTCATGTCCAGTGAACAGCCCAAAGCAAGAACCATTATGCTGCAAGGAACGGCATCCGATGTAGGCAAGAGCATTGTGACGACGGCATTATGCCGGATTTTGAAACAGGACGGATGGAAGGTTGCTCCTTATAAATCACAGAACATGGCGCTAAATTCGTATGTGACGTTGGATGGCAAAGAAATCGGGCGTGCGCAAGGCGTTCAAGCGGAAGCCTGTGAGGTCGCTGCAACAACCGATATGAACCCGATTCTCATCAAACCGATGAAAGAGATGAACGCACAGATCGTCGTCCACGGCAAACCCTATACGCAGTTAAGCGCGCGTGATTATCGGTCCGAATTTCTCCCTTTTGCCAAAACAACGGTAGTGGCTGCTCTTGAACGGTTGCGTGCTGAGTACGAAGTCGTTGTCATTGAAGGCGCAGGCAGTCCTGCAGAGATTAATCTGAAGCAAAATGATATCGTGAACATGAATCTGGCCGCATGGGCAGAAGCGCCTGTCCTGCTCGTTGCGGACATTGATCGCGGCGGCGTATTCGCTTCGCTGGTCGGAACGTTGGAACTCTTAGAACCGCATGAACGTGTTCGTGTCAAAGGCTTCATTATAAACAAATTCCGCGGAGACCTCAGTTTGCTTCAGCCTGGTCTAGACTGGCTCGAAGAGCGGACAGGCATTCCCGTGGTCGGTGTACTGCCTTATTTGCCGAATATCGATATTGAGCAAGAGGACTCCGTCGTATTGGATGCATATAAAGGGAAGGCACTCGGGGACAATGAAGGATATGAGCTTGATATTGCTGTCATCCGATATCCGCGAATCTCGAACTTTACGGATATTGACGCCTTGGTTGCGGAGCAGGATGTGCGCGTTCGTTATGTGCAATCGCTCGCCGAGCTAGGGACGCCGGATGGGATCATTTTACCAGGAACGAAGAATACGATGGATGATTTACGCTTCTTACGCGAATCGGGTCTAGCTGACGCCATACTTACCTTCGCTCATGTTCATGAGGATGAGGGACACTCTTCCTGTGACATCGTTGGTATTTGCGGTGGATATCAGATGCTGGGTGAACAGCTCCTTGATCCGCATGGGGTTGAGGTTGAAGCGGGAGCCGAAGCGCTGGGGCTTAGTTTGCTTCCACTACAGACAACCTTCTATGCGGAGAAGAAAACCGAACGGGTTCAAGGTGTTATCGATTGTTCGCAGCTGCAGTGGGGCCAAGGGAGTGGCACAGCGATTACCGGGTATGAGATCCACATGGGTCAGACGATTCGATTGGATGGTAAGAAGGAATCCGTCTATCCGCTGTTCCAGATGTCCGATCACAGGGCGGAAGGATTAGCATCGGCAAATGGTCAAGTATGGG
>Ga0102589_1004600_pt1 | contig 12824 bp, 10 predicted proteins | sample AraplaMF_Col_mLB_FD_76858 | JGI IMG/M metagenome (GOLD analysis project Ga0102589, IMG submission 76858) | Arabidopsis root microbial communities from the University of North Carolina, USA - plate scrape MF_Col_mLB | ecosystem: Host-associated > Plants > Roots > Endosphere | place: USA... | reverse complement strand
GGAAAACCCTTCCAGCAGGTCTGGTCTGATATCTGGCCGCAGTTCGAACCGATCGTGCAGGCAACACTTGACGGCCAGTCGCAGCTCTACAAGGAACTTCTCGTTCCGATGCGACGCGAGGGCCACACAGAAGACACCTGGTTCACCTTCTCCTACACGCCGTTGCGGGACAACGACGGCAAGGTTGCAGGCATTCTCTGCGCCACCATGGAGGTGACGGACCAGGTGCTTGCCAAGCGCCGCGAGCGCGCTGCACTGGACGAGTCACGGGAGAAATCCGCCACACTTGCCGTTGTCAACCGCGCCGGCGCGGCGATCACCGCAGAACTCAATGTCGACCGCCTGACGCAGATCGCCGTCGATGCCGGCGTAGCGCTGGCTGGCGCCGAATTCGGCGCCTTCTTCTACAATGTCGACGATGGCGAAGGCGGCAGTTACATGCTCTATGCGCTGTCGGGTGTCGATCGCAAACATTTCGACCGGTTCCCGATGCCGCGCAACACCAAGGTCTTTGCGCCGACTTTCAATGGCGAAGGCGTGGTACGCTCCGACGATATCCGGCTCGATCCGCGTTACGGACAGAATGCGCCGCATTCCGGCATGCCGAAAGGCCACCTTCCGGTGCGCAGCTATCTCGCCGTGCCGGTCAAGTCACGCGACGGCAGTGTGATTGGCGGGCTGTTCTTCGGCCATAGCGAGCCCGCCCGCTTTTCGGATGCGGTGGAAGCAAGCCTCGTCAGCCTGGCGGGCCAGTCTGCCGTCGCGATCGATAACGCCCGGCTCATTCGCGCCGCTGAGGTCGAAATCGCTCAGCGGCGCGAGGCAGAGGATAAACTCCGCAAACTGAACGAAACGCTTGAGGTACGTGTCGCCGCCGAAATCCTCGAACGCCAGCAGGCCGAAGCAGCCTTGCAGCAGGCGCAAAAGATGGAATCGATCGGCAAATTGACCGGCGGGGTGGCGCACGACTTCAACAATCTGCTGCAGGTCATATCCGGCAACCTGCAGCTTCTCGGCAAGGACGTGACGAATAACGGCCGGGCCAAGGAACGCATCTCCAATGCGCTCTCCGCCGTCGAGCGTGGATCGCGTCTCGCCAGCCAGCTTCTCGCCTTCGGCCGCCGCCAACCGCTGGAGCCGAAGGTGATCAATATCGGCCGCCTCGTCTCGGCGATGGACGACATGCTGCGCCGCGCGCTCGGCGAGGAGATCGAGGTGGAGACCATGGTCTCCGGCGGTCTCTGGAACACCTTCGCCGATCCGATCCAGATCGAGAATGCGCTGCTCAACCTTGCCATCAATTCACGCGATGCGATGGATGGCACCGGCAAGCTCACGATCGAGGTCGGCAATGCCTTTCTCGACGATTCCTACAGCCGCACTCATCCGGAGGTCGCAGCCGGTCAATATGTGGTGCTCGCCGTCACCGACACCGGCTCAGGCATGCCACCCGAGATCATCGAGCAGGCTTTCGAACCGTTCTTCTCCACCAAACCGGAGGGCAAGGGCACCGGGCTCGGCCTTTCCATGGTCTACGGCTTCGTCAAGCAGTCCGGTGGCCATGTGAAGATCTACAGCGAGACCGGCGAAGGCACGACGGTGAAGCTTTATCTCCCCCGCTCACTCCGGAGCGAGGATCGGATCGCAACTGGTGACAATATTCCCACAACCGGCGGCACCGAGACGATTCTGGTCGCCGAGGATGATGAAGGTGTGCGCACGACGGTCGTCGAGATGCTGACCGATCTCGGCTATTACGTGCTGAAGGCCAAGGATGCGCAGAGCGCGTTGACCGTGATCGAGAGCGGCGCGCATATCGACCTGCTCTTTACAGACGTTGTCATGCCCGGTCCGCTGAAGAGCCCGGAGCTCGCCCGCATGGCCCGCGAGCGCCTGCCGAACGTCGCCGTACTTTATACGTCAGGCTATACCGAAAATTCGATCGTTCATGGCGGCCGGCTCGATCCTGGCCTGGAGCTCCTCTCCAAGCCCTATACGCGGGAGGCCTTGGCACGGAAAGTCCGCCACGTCCTCGTCAATCAGGCGCAACGCCGCCAGACCAAGCCGATGCCGCTGCCGGGCAGCGCACAGCCGCATGATATCGTCCAGGCCAGGCTGAAGCTCTTGCTGGTCGAGGATGATGCCTTCATCCGCATGGATACTGCCGAAATCCTGCAGGATCTCGGCTATGACGTGATCGCAGCCGACAGCGGCGAACAGGGCGTCGAACTCCTGCGCACGACCGATATAGACATCATCGTTGCCGATGTCGGCCTGCCGGGCATGTCCGGCCCGGCCTTCGCAGCCCTGGCGCGCGAAGCCGTCCCTTCAGTCGGCGTCGTCTTTGCGACCGGCAACAGCAATCTGCCGGATGCGAACCGCCTTTCCGGTTCCGTGCTGCTGCCAAAGCCGTTTTCCACGGCAGCACTCGACAACGCAGTGAAGACCGCTGCCCGCCAGCGCCCCGTTGCCTAGGCCTTGATTGCGGGCTCTCGATCCTAGCGTCAGAACGCGTCATGGCGGCCGGGACGGCCACGGAACTTTTTGGATGGCCAGCGGTTGAGCCTCATCAAACCAGAGGAGGCAACCATGCCGAGAGGTGACAAATCCGCTTATACCGACAAGCAGAAGAGAAAGGCCGAGCATATCGAGGAAGGCTATGAGGACCGCGGCGTATCCCACGAGGAGGCCGAACGCCGGGCGTGGGCAACCGTCAACAAGGAAAGCGGCGGCGGCAACAAATCAGGCTCTGGCCGTGGCAAGAAGGATACAAACGAATCCTCTGAAAAAGGCGGCCGTATCGGCGGTCACGCTTCGGCATCCCGGTCGAAGGAGGAACGTTCCGCTTCCGCCAAGAAGGCAGCCGCCACTCGCAAGCGCAACGAAGACCACGCCCATCACTGACGGCGCCGTCAAATACCACAACCCGGCAGGCGGCTTCACGCCGCCGCTTTAAGGACACTTACAATGGCGAAGAGCAAGACGAAATGGTCACAGGGCGCGACCGAAAACAGCGACGCCATGGACCTCAAGGAAGGCGTCTTCACATCCGGCGATCCGAAGAAGATTGCCGATTCCCTCAAACACTCGGCCGAGAGCAGCCATCGGCGCAAATCGAGTCCGTTCCGCTCGGCCATGTCGATGCTGAATTTCTACATCAACCGCGCCGGAGACCAGTTGACGAAGAAGCAGAAGGGCACACTTGAAAAGGCGAAGGATGAGCTGCGCAAGGATTTCGGTCGCGAAACCAGGCATTAGAGAACCACGAGGGCAAATGACTTACGAGCTTTATTACTGGGACGGCATTCAGGGCCGTGGTGAATTCGTGCGGTTGGCGCTTGAGGAAGCCGGCGCTGATTATATCGACATCACCCGCCAGTCGGGACATGGACGTGGCACGGGCGCGATGTTCGCCATCATGCAGAGCGACACCGAAGCGCAGCTCCCTTTCGCTCCGCCCTTTCTGAAGGATGGCGATCTCATCATCCCGCATGTCGCCAACATTCTTCTCTACCTCGGCCCCAAACTTGGACTGGCGCCCGGTGATGAGAATTTGCGCTATGTCGTGAACGGGCTGCAGCTCACGATCACCGATTTCGTGGCCGAGGTGCATGACACGCATCACCCGATCGCCACCTCGCTCTATTACGAGGACCAGAAGGAAGAAGCGAAGGCCCGTTCGGCCGATTTCATCAGGGAGCGCATCCCGAAATTCCTCGGCTATTTCGAACGCGTGCTGCAGCAGAATCCGCATGGCTCCAAACATATAGCCGGCAATGCACTGACTTATGTGGATCTGTCGCTCTTCCAGGTCGTCGAAGGTCTGCTTTACGCCTTTCCGAAGGCCATGAGCAGCTACCGCAGCAAATATCCGCTGCTTGCCGCCCTCCATGACAGCGTCGAGCAGCGCCCCAACATCGCCCGCTATCTAAAATCCGACCGCCGCCTGCCTTTCAACACCGAGGGGATTTTTCGGCATTATCCGGAACTCGACATGGAAGCGTCCTGATCAGGCATTACTTTCAATCGGGAACGGTTAGCATTGGCGGTTTGGTCTTCAATCCAGAATTTGAAATGTCGAAAAGGTCGCGGAAGGCCGCCACGAGAAGCACGCCTGACGCTTACCCTCCACTTTTTCACTCGGGAATGGTGTGGCGCGTCAGGAAATCCAGCATGCGGCTCTCAGCCGCCCGAAGCCCGCGCGGAGGCTCGGTACCGCCCTCCTCCAGCATCTCATCCTTGGCTGAAAGTGCAATGATCGCCGGGTGGATGTAGCTAGAGCGCGAGATTGCCGGCGTATTGTGCAGGACCTCGGCTGCAGCCTCCGACATCTCCTTGACGGTCGGCCTGCGCCCTTCTGATATGGCGCCGCACGCCGCGCCGAAAGCGGCAAGCGAACCTGCCCAGGTGCGAAAGGTCTTGGCCGAGATGGCGATGCCGGAAATCTCCGCGAGATAGGCATTGAGCCGGCCGGAATCGATCGGCTTCAGTGCACCGGTCTCGTCCTTCCAGACAAAGAGCTGCCTGCCCGGCAGGTCGGCGATCTCTTCCAGAATTTTCTGAAGACGAGGATGCCTGAGGCTGCGCTGCACGCGCTTGCCGCCTTTGGCGCGGAATTTCAGCTCGATGCGGCCATCGACGATCTTCAGATGGCGCTTCAGCAGTGTTGTGGCGCCATAGGTATCGTTCTCCTTCACATAGGCCTGGTTGCCGACGCGCAGATGCGCTTCGTCGAGCAATATCGTCAGCGCTGCGAGCACGCCGTTGATGTCCTCCGCGCCGGTATCGAGATGGCGCAGTACCGTTCGCCGGATCTTCGGTAGCGCATTGCCGAATTCGATGAGTTGATGGAATTTTCCTGTGCTGCGGAAGGCCTGCCAGTCCTTGTGGTAGCGGTATTGTTTGCGGCCGCGGACATCGAAGCCGGTGGCCTGCAGATGACCGTTTTCATCGATGCAGATCCACACATTTTTATAGGCCGGCGGCAGGCCGAGCGCATGGATGCGTGCCCGCTGGATCTCGTCGGCCAATGTTTTCCCGTCTGGCAGCGTATAGCTGAAGCCTTTGCCCTTTCGCACCCTGCGGATACCCGGTTCGGTATCACTGACATAAATCAGACCAAGCTCGGTGATGACGTCGGCATTCATTGCTTGCTACTGATCCGTCACCTGCTTCGCCGACCGAAGTGGAACCATCTGCGCCGTTCGGCCTTGCTTGCATCCTTTGGCGGCTGGGTCTGCCCCTCTGGCGCAAAGACTGCAATGCTTTGGGCATAGACCATGACGGGGCTCTCCTGCTCTTGGAGCTTGAAAGCATCCTCCTCAGCGCCGGTATCGAGTACACGCGCCCAGTGCTTCAGGCCGTTGACCTCGGGCAAATGCACCTCGCAATCGCCGCCGGCGTTGAAGACCAGATAGAGATCATCCATCTCCTCGATATCGGGAGAATGCGCACTCTTCGAGATATAGACGCCGAGCACTTGCAGCCCGTCATCATTCCATGCACCGTCGTCCATGAAACTGGCGTCCGGCTTGTACCAGGCGATTTCGATACGGCCGTCCTCAGTACTGTCGCCCGTCAGAAAGCGCTCCTGCCTCAGCACCGGATGCGCCTTGCGGAAGGCGACGACCTTGCGGCAGAAATCGAGGAATGGATCATCAAGGCCGTCCCATTTCGTCCAGCCGATCTCATTGTCCTGACAATAGGCGTTGTTGTTGCCGCCCTGGCTGTTGCCGACCTCGTCGCCGGCAAGCATCATCGGTACGCCCTGCGACAACATCAGCGTCGCGATCATGTTACGGCGCCGACGCGCCCGAAGCGTGTTTATGTCCTCGTTATCACTCGTGCCTTCGGCACCCATATTGTCGGAATGATTGTCCGAATGACCGTCCCTGTTGTCCTCGCCATTCGCCCCGTTGTGCTTGTCGTTGAAGGAAACCGTGTCCGTCAACGTGAACCCGTCATGCGCCGACAGGAGGTTGACCGACGACGTCGCGCCGCGATGCGAATGGTTGAACTGCACTGCGGAGCCGGTAATGCGCTGCGCAATTTCGGACACCATGCCGCCGTCGCCCTTCCAGAAACGGCGTACATCATCGCGGAACTTGTCATTCCATTCGCGGAAGGGATGCGGGAAGCCGCCGACCTGATAGCCGCCTTCGCCGACATCCCAGGGCTCGGCGATCAGCTTGACGCCGGCAAGGATCGGATCCTGGCGGATCGCGCCGAAGAACAGGCCCTGCCGGTCGAACTCCAGATCCTGGCGGCCAAGCGTGCTGGCGAGATCGAAGCGGAAACCGTCGATGTGCATGACGCCCACCCAATAGCGCAGGCTGTCGAGCACCATGCGCATCACCATCGGGTTGGCGACGTTCAGCGTATTGCCGGTACCCGTCGTATCGAAAGTATGGCGCGGATCATCAGGCGAGAGGATGTAGTAGCTCGCATTATCGAGCCCTCGGAAGGAAAGGGTCGGCCCCTTCTCGCTGCCCTCGGCCGTGTGATTATAGACGACGTCCATGATGACTTCGATGCCGGCGGCATGAAACCTCTTCACCATGGTCTTGATCTCGGTGATCCTGTCGCCCGAGAGATAGCGCGCCTGCGGTGCGAAGAAACCGAGCGTCTGATAGCCCCAGTAATTCGTCAGCTTCTTCTCTTCGAGATAGCGGTCGTTGGGGAAGAACTGGATCGGCAACAGCTCGATCGCGGAAATGCCGAGTTTGACGAGATGATCGATGATTGGATCGCTGCACATGCCGAGAAAGGTGCCACGCAGCCTGTCGGGCACTTTGGGATGCAACATCGTCAGTCCACGAACGTGCGCCTCGTAGATGATCGTCTCCGGCCACGGCCGCCGTATTGCCTTTTCACCCGCCCAGTCGAAATCCGGATCCTGAACGACACCCTTGACCATGTAAGGCGCGCTGTCACGCTCATCGAAGGAAAGGTCGTCCTTGCCGATCGTATAGCCATAGAGGGCATCGTTCCACTTGAGATCGCCAAGGACCTGCTTGGCATAGGGATCAAGCAGCAGCTTGTTCGGGTTGAAGCGATGGCCATTCTTCGGATCGTAAGGGCCATGGGCGCGATACCCATAGACCGTACCCGGCCCGATGCCGGCAATATAGCCCGACCAGATGCCGCCTTCTCGCTTCGGCAGCGGCAGCCGGGCGACTTCCTTTTTACCGTCGGGAGAAAAGAGGCAGAGCTCAATCTGCTCGGCATGGGCGGAAAAAACCGCGAAATGCGTGCCTGTGCCGATATATTCCGCCCCCAGCTCCGGTTTCAGGAAGTCGAGTTCGGAAAAGGAAAAGCTCATGACGCCCCCACTTGATGAATGGCAAGCGGGAAACGTCGTTGCAGTGCGAAAGTTCCGCAAACTACGATCTTTCCGGCCCCATCAGGGCATCAGCTGACCGCCATTGACCTCGATGATCTGACCCGTGATGTAGCCGGAGAGCGTCGGCGAGGCGAGGAAAAGATAGGCACCGACACAGTCTTCCGGCGTGCCGACGAAGCCCATCGGAATGGACTTGCGCTGCAATTCCATCTGCTCGTCATTCGTATAGCGCTCGTGGAAGGGTGTCGCGATGACCCCCGGCGCAACTGCATTGACGCGAATCTTGTCGGCGACGAATTCCTTGGCGTGGCCATGGGTAATCGTCGAGACGAAACCCTTGGAAGCCGCATAGAGGATTGCGCCATTGCCGCCGCCGTTGCGCGCAGCAATCGATGTCGTGTTGATGATGAAGCCGCCCTGCTTCTTCAGCCAGGGATGAGCAGCACGCGTGGCTGCCAGCACCGAGCGGGCGTTGAGGTTCATGACCTTCTCATAATGCTCGTCGGTATATTCCGACGTCGGCTTGCGGCCGAGCATGCCGCCGGCATTGTTGATGAGACCGTCCAGATGGCCGAAGGTCTTGGCCGTCTCTTCGACGACGCGTTCCGTCTCGCCCTCCTTCGATACGTCGCCATGCACCAGATGCACCGTGCCGCCGGCAGCCTTGATTTCCTCGGCAAGCTTTTCGGCCGGTTCACGACTTGAATTGTAGTGTACGCCGACCTTGGCGCCCTGCGCCGCAAAGGCGCGCGCAACGGCCGCACCGATGCCGGTGGAAGCGCCTGTAATCAGCACGGCCTTGCCGGCAAGATCGGGAATTTTGATGGATGCAAGCAATTGAGCAAGATCTGCCATGGCGACGATAGCCTCCCGAAAAACCAAGAACATAGGTGATGAAGTGATATGCGCCAGTCTTAGCAGGGGAGATTGGCGAAGGGCAATGCACGAAAGAGCGAGATGGGTACGCTTGCGGCACCAGGTGCCGCCGTTGACAAATGACCGGCAGGCCATAGTCTCCGCCTTGCCCTACGCAGCGCAATCATGATGCAGTCGATCCCCGAACAGGCCGCTCTCAGACCCGTTCGAGCGCCACAGCAATACCCTGGCCAACGCCGATGCACATGGTCGACAGCGAATAATGACCGCCGGTTTCACCAAGCTCCAGTGCCGCGGTGCCCGTGATGCGAGCACCCGACATGCCGAGCGGATGGCCGAGCGCAATCGCGCCGCCATTGCGGTTTACGCGCTGATCGTCATCGGCAATGCCGAGCTCGCGCAGAACAGCAAGCCCCTGGCTGGCGAAGGCCTCGTTGAGCTCGATCACATCGAACTGTTCCTGCTTCATGGCAAGCCGCGCCATCAGCTTGCGGGAAGCCGGGACAGGTCCAATGCCCATGACGCGCGGCGGGACGGCTCCGGTCGCACCGCCGAGAATACGCGCAATCGGCGTCAGGCCATATTTTTTGGCCGCCGCTTCCGACGCGATGATGAGGGCAGCCGCTCCGTCATTGACGCCCGAGGCATTACCGGCTGTCACCGTACCGCCCTGACGGAAAGGTGTCGGCAGCTTGGCGAGCGCTTCCATGCTGGTTGCGCGCGGATGTTCGTCTTTCTCGACGACGATCGGGTCGCCCTTGCGTTGCGGGATGGTCACCGAAGTGATTTCCTTGGCCAGCCTGCCGCTTGCCTGGGAGGCCGCAGCCTTCGCCTGCGAACGCACGGCAAAGGCGTCCTGATCGTCGCGGCTCACCTTGTAATCCTCAGCAACGTTCTCGCCGGTTTCAGGCATGGAATCGACGCCATATTGCTTCTTCATCAGCGGATTGACGAAGCGCCAGCCGATCGTCGTGTCATGGATTTCGGCAGCACGCGAAAAAGCGGTATCAGCCTTCGGCATCACGAAAGGCGCACGCGACATGCTTTCCACGCCGCCGGCGATCATCAGCTCAGCCTCGCCTGATCGGACGGCGCGCGCTGCGGTAATGACGGCATCCATGCCCGACCCGCAGAGCCGGTTGATCGTCGTGCCCGGCACAGAGACCGGCAGGCCGGCGAGCAGCAGCGACATGCGCGCGACGTTCCTGTTATCCTCACCCGCCTGATTGGCGCAGCCGAAGACGACGTCATCGACCGCTCCCCAGTCGACGGACGTGTTCTTCGCCATCAGCGCCTTCAGCGGAATGGCGCCGAGATCGTCGGCACGCACGGAGGAGAGCGAGCCGCCATAACGGCCGATCGGCGTGCGGATATAATCGCAGATAAAGGCTTCGGTCATGGACTTGTCCTCAGAGTTCGGGAACGACGAGGTCGGCAACCGGGCCCTCGATATAGAGCGGCGCGCCGGTCATGGCCTGCAGTTCCTCGACCGACATGGCGGCCAACTTCTCGCGCAGAACGAAACGTCCATCCTTGATGTCGATGACGGCATGGCTCGTGTAGACGCGGGTGATGCAGCCGACACCCGTCAGCGGGAAGCTGCATTTGTCGACCAGCTTCGGCTCGCCATTCTTGGTGACGTGCTCGGTGATGACACAGACCTGTTTGGCGCCGTGCACCAGATCCATGGCGCCGCCGACAGCCGGCACGCCCTTGGCGCCGACGCGCCAGTTGGCGAGATCGCCGTTCTGGGCAATCTGATAGGCGCCGAGGATCGCGACATCGAGATGACCGCCGCGCACCATCGCAAAGCTGTCTGCATGGTGGAAGAAGGCCGCACCCGGCTTCAGCGTCACCGCTTTCTTGCCGGCATTGATGAGATCCCAGTCCTCCTCGCCTGACGGCGGCGCCTCGCCGAAATTGAGGATGCCGTTTTCCGTGTGGAAGATCGCCTGCCGGCCCGGCGGCTGATAGCGGGCAACCATTTCCGGAAAGCCGATGCCGAGGTTCACATAGGCACCGTCGGCGATGTCCTGGGCGGCGCGCCAGGCGATCTGAGCGTTGGAGAGCTTGATGTCTTCTCTGGTGTCGACGGTCATATGTAGGCCACCCCGGCTCGAATGAGCTCTTCTTCCTGTTGCGGATTGGCGATCTCGACGACGCGATCGACGAAGATGCCGGGTGTGACGACCTGTTCGGGATCGATGCCACCGGCCGGCACGATCGTCGAGACCTGGGCAATGGTCCTGGCCGCCGCCATGCACATCAGCGGGTTAAAGTTGCGGCCGGCCTTGTTGTAGGTGAGGTTGCCGTGGACGTCGCCGACATGCGCCTTGACGATCGCAAAATCAGCCTTCAGCCAGCGTTCCTGCACGTAGTGGCGGCCATCAAATTCGGCGATGACCTTGCCTTCGGCAAGCTCGGTCCCGTAACCGGTCGGCGTATAGAAGGCCGGGATGCCGGCTCCGCCGGCGCGGATGCGTTCGGCGAGCGTGCCTTGCGGTACGAGTTCCAGTTCGATCTCGCCGGCCAGATATTTATCCGTGAAGGCGCGCGGATCGGACGAGCGCGGGAAGGAGCAGATCATCTTCCTGACCATGCCGGCATCGATCATCGCGGCGATGCCGATGCGGCCATTGCCGGCATTGTTGTTGATGACCGTGAGATTTTTCGGCCCTCTGTCGATCAGCGCGTGAATGAGCTCGATCGGCGCACCCGAGCCGCCGAAACCACCGATCATCACGGTCGCGCCGTCGCCGATTTCGGAGACGGCGTCCGCCGCCCTCCCGATTGTCTTGTCCATGCTGGATCTCTCCTTGCCGGCTGAGGCTTCCTCGTGCCCCAATGAGAAAGGCATAAAGCGAGAGCCATCCGGACGGCAAGAATTTTGTGCGTTATTTGATATTTGTTCGCATATCGCACAAAGGGGTTTATGTGCGAATACGCAATATCGGTGAAAAGTCTGATCGAATGGAACGGGCGGAAGAAATGGCAAAAACCTTGGCGTCTTGGCGGCGAAGCGGAAGCAAGCTGTACGATGTCTCCGGTGCGCTTGCCCAGGTAGCTGGAGGCTAGACAGCGGTCAGACGAGAGTGCCCTCCATCCAAGTCTTTCGCTATTCGGTGTTGCAGTTCCGCACTCGACTCACGGAGCTCTCGATGGTTCAATTTCCGCGGCTGGGAGGGGAGTAGGCAGCGATGCATTACGAATGGAACGAGGCCAAGGCACGCAGGCAGTACCTGATCAAGTTCGCGTCCGTATGGTTGGCTGCTATTGCGCTCGGATTTCTCCCAGTTTGGTGGTTGGTGCAGGAAACCACATTCTAGCCTGCCGTTGATGGAACTGCGCGGCAAGTTCATTACCGCAGCTACCTACGATCCACAGCCTCGATCAGGCTTGGCGGATGCTTCGTAACACTTTTGGCAGCGAGGACGTTGCCTTGGGATACAGCGTACCGACAAAGGGGGATCGGAAAGCGCCGACGCAGGTACCTCGTTTTGCCAAATTGCGGTTCCCTCGGATTGACTGTTTCATGCCAATAAGAAGCACGTCCCGTGAGGCGGTTATGGCCCACCACAGCATGCAAATAGAGGACGACACCTGGTCCGTTATCGACGAAGAGACGCAGATCGTGGCGAATATCGACGGCGTCGAACTGTCAGGCATGCCCCGTCACGAGGCCAGCCAGATGCTTAAAATCCTAGACGCCATTGATAGCATTCGGCGCTCGGCTACTTGCGCCTCCCATGAGCTCACCAAATCCCGAAAGCCGAGGACCCGTCCACGCGGCTAGCAAGGGCGCGTATTGTGCGGAATCCCGCTGGCTTTGTCTTTCTGGGGCATCGGATCATTCGCAAGCGAGGGAAAGCGCTCAAAAAGTGCCGGACATGGTTGCCATGTGAAGCCCATGAGCCGGCTGCTTTCAACCGTGTCGGACCGTCAGGCTTAACGTCCTCTGCTTTCCCGTAATGTCGGCAGTGTCGTGCTTTCCCAGTGCCACTCGACATTTCCGGGTACAAATCCGAGCTTGAGGTTCCTGCGACCAATAATTCGACGGCTTCCGGTATTCGGCGCGAGATGGTCGATATCTGTCAGGAACGCGTCAAAACTGTCGCGCCAGCGTGGATCGATGTGGTGGTCGGACGCAAGCATGCGTCGATACTGTTCCCGCAGGAACTTGTGCTTATGAGTTTTTGGCATGGTGCTCAGGTGGGAATGCTGGAGTGTCGGAGCAATAGTGAGCGGGCCGTATAATTTGACTTTGCGTTCGTTGTAAAGTGCCTCTTGTCGGCAACGCAGATTAGCCGTCGCTTTCATCCGGTTCGTCGCGACTGGCGGAACCCGGACGCGAAGCGACATAGGCAGCGCAGGCCAGGATCAGCGCACCGACAATGATCGCGAGCGGAACAGATGGCTTAGAGGTAACGAGGAATATTGCGTATCCAGTCGACATACCCATAAAGGCTAAACTCTTGGATCTTCTGGATATCGCGCCATTCTGGCGCCAGTCACGCAGCGAGCCGCCAAACCGGCTGTTCATCAGATAGGCCTCCAGGCGCGGAGATGACCGGCTGAAGAACCATGCGGCCAGGATCAGGAAGATCGT
>Ga0102589_1004596_pt1 | contig 12831 bp, 12 predicted proteins | sample AraplaMF_Col_mLB_FD_76858 | JGI IMG/M metagenome (GOLD analysis project Ga0102589, IMG submission 76858) | Arabidopsis root microbial communities from the University of North Carolina, USA - plate scrape MF_Col_mLB | ecosystem: Host-associated > Plants > Roots > Endosphere | place: USA... | reverse complement strand
AACCATTCATGCCCTATATAAACAAAGGCGAAGTCTTCAAAGAGACTCCGCCTTTTCAACGTACAATGAACTTCAACAATTACTAGCTACTTCCTAAACATTGTTCCTTATTTACCAACCTGTTTATGCTTTTTTTTTAACTTTGCAACAGAAGCCTCATAGGAATGCCTGTGTTAGCTTCTAATCGACTACATAATTGTGTTAATGAAGTATGAGCTATGTTTTGACTTAACCAAATACATAGAGCCACTAAATCTTGTGCGCGGTATTTACTTTTTCTTTGAACAAATCCAACTTTTTTAGCTAATTGCTCTAAAGCATCAGGTGACATATATCTTTGTAACTCTTTAGAAATCAATTCCAGTTCCTCAGAAATCGATAAATTCATATCAAATCCGCCATCCTTTCCTATGATTCTACAGAAAGAATAGCGTATTTTTTCATTTTAGGGGATATTTTGTTTTATTAGCTTGATAGCGATGTGACGTGCCCCCTATTAGTCATGTATAATATGTTAAACAGCTTATGTTCTTTTGTTTTTCTAAATTTAATAGCTAAATTGAATATAAGCATTGGAGGAGGGGGAAAATTGAGATTTTTCACGATATTTGCATCAAGGAACGATACAAATGATATAGAAGGTTTCATTACTCAAGTTTTCCAAAATGGATTCAAGGTTGTACGCAATAAAAATGAATATACTATTCAATCGAAGAGACTATTTGGCAAAAATAAAATTATTATTCGGGTGGATTCTGAAGAATCATCTCCTGTTTATTTTTCCAATAATATTCCTGGAATGATGCATATGTACGATCAAATTGCATTTCAAGAAGAACGCCTTAAGACGATGGTTTTGGCACAGATTTCTGTAATTAATACCATAATTGCTATAGAGACGGAGAAGGATTATAGTGATGACTACGTAGAGCTGTTCCTCAAGTTACTCAATCAGGTAAACGGTATTGGTTTTATCCCTGATCGTACTCTCATCGGGAAGGATGGACAAGTAATCGTATTTCCAGATGGATCCTCTGGTCCTTCAGAATTTACTCCTCATGCATGTACGAAGATAATAATGGGCCAGGAAAGTACTTCTACCGATGGGGAAAAAAGAAGACAGAAATCGATAAGCAACCTGCAAGATAAAGGGATTCCATATATCGAAGGATTGCCTCAATTGCCGCCTTTGACAAGTATTCAGTTGAGAAATCGAGAAGAGATTACAAAGAGAGCAGTAGCTTTGCTGATTGTTATACAATATGCTTGTGATGTTGTCCAAGAAGGAGATTTGAAAACTTCCAAAGAGTTCGTCATGGAGCTGCTGAAAAAATTCGGTGTGGTTGAATCATTAACGAAGCAGGAAAGAGATTTCCTAAATTCAGAGCAACCTGACCAGAAAGAAGCCATACAGATTGCATGGCAGTATGAAGCTCAATGGGTTTTACTTTGGTCAATAGGTCTCGTGAATACACTGAAATTTCCAAAAGAGGTCTGTGACTGTCATTACGCAATTAAACTCGTTTCTAATTGTGGTTCTTTTAATGAATTTTATCAACAAACAAGATTACGAAGTGCAGAAGAGATTTTGGACGAGGCCGACCTCATTTATCGGCTTCATTGGGCTTGTGTACATGATAGAATTAATGGGAGAGGAGCGACTGCTGGTATGCAGGAAAGTATTGTTGTTGAAAGACGAAGGGGCTTGTTCTGGCTAATCAGTTATAGAAATGAAGATTGGGACTGCATCTCCATGGATACATAATCTATATTCTTTGTTCTGTAGAGCTTTTTTATTTCAGATAACGATAATTATGTAAAAGAGATGTCCATATGGGCGGCTTATTGTATTTTCTGCTTAATATGAGTTTTTTTCTAAAATGCTGGCGGTACCCCATCGCTATCAAGCTAAGATTTTAAAGTACCCCCTAAATGGAAATTTTGTGCTTTTTGTAGGACCGAAGTTCATTTTTATCGTTTTGGGGAAGAATGTGTTTCTTAACTTGATAGCGATGTGATGCTAGCCCTAATAAAACTTAATCAGTGAAGGCTGAAAAATCCTTTACTGATTATTAGCTACTACCTAACTCCTTTGCTACATTCTAAGATGAAAATATCACGATACATTTAGCTTTTTTCTCTTATCAACTCCTAATTTCCTTTCACGAAACACAAAACCGACTAAACTACAGATCAAAATAACTGGTATACTCGTTTTGTATAAATCTGTAAAACTCAATGCCATCTCTTTTTCAGCGTAATGACTCATATCATCTGAGAAGGCCCCCATTTCTCTCTTTGTGTCCCCTATTTTTTCATCAACCGCTTTCGTTACTTGATTTGTAATTTCTGCCCGTTTCATTTCTCTGTATTCTACTGGAACTTCATTTAAAGCATTATTTACTTTTTCTTGAACTAAATTTTCCTTTTGTTCCTGACTTAGGCCAATATTATCTGTTCCTTGTTTCTTTTCTATATGTGATTCTAAGTTTTTATTTTGTATTTTTTCCTTTGTTACTGTTAATATTTGATCTTGCGCCGCTTTATCAACATGAAGATCATGCACTTTTTCTTCTGCATAGTAATACACTTTTTCTTTATTTGTAGATAAATTATGAGTCAAACCTGATACAAAAATAGCTACAGCTAATACGATTCCTACTTGTCTAAGCATGGACACGACACTCTGAGAGGCAGTTAATAATTCTCCCTCAAATGAGGATGCGGCTAATATCGTAATGGGCCCAACCACTAAACCATAACCAACACCTAAAATCATACACGGAATGATAATTTCTATATTAGTTGAATCAACACCTATCTTCTGTAAACTATAATAAGCAAGACTCATAACGATAAATCCTATTAATATAACGAGAACCTTGCCAAGTTTCTTCATAATTAGCGAAGCAAATGGTGAAACTAAAAATATCATAGCTGAAATAGGTGTTACTAAAAAAGCGGCTTCGATTTCTGTTCGGTGTTGCATTTTTGTGAGGAATGTCGGAAGTAAAACCGTTACACCAATTAAAAATAAATTACTTAATATAACTACGATTGAAGCTCCAACAAAAGTTCGATCTTTAAATAACTGTAAATTTACCATCGGTGATGTAACTTTTCTTTCAACTAAGATAAATAGAATAAAAGAAATAGCACCAATGATATAGCAAATCCATGAAACGTTACTCATCCATCCCCAAGTATTCCCTTTCACTAAAACAAGTGTGGAAAAGAAAATGGCAACACTAGAAAGCACCAATCCAGCCCAATCAATTTTAGCTCCCACTCGTTCTTCATTTTTTATTGTTAGCATAATGAAACATAGAATGATACCAATGATACAGATGGGAACATTCACAAAGAATACCCATCTCCATCCTAAATTTTGTGTAATAAATCCTCCTAGTACAGGTCCTATAGCTGCTGATAAGCCTTGTGTCACGCCTAAAATACCAAGCGCAATATGCCTCTTTACCAATGGAACTGCCGATACTCCAATTACCATACTTGTCGGAAATAAAATAGCGGCTCCAATGCTTTGAATAAAACGAGAAAAAATAAGAAAATCGCCCGTATTTGCAAAAGCACATAACGTGGAACCAAATCCAAAAATGATTAAACCCATAATATATAATTTTGCCTTTCCAAATATATCAGCAATTCTCCCTAGTGGAATCGCTAATACTGCAATAGACATTGTATATACATTCAAGATCCAAGACATTTTCTCCAATGATGTATTCACATCAGCCTGTATTGCGGGCAAAGCAATATTCATAATTGTCGTATCAATCATACACAGGAAAATACCTAAACACATTAAGAAAACAATTTTGACTCCCTTTGCTTGTTCCACAATAATCCCCCTTTTCTCACATGTAACTTTACTTTTCGTTTTTTTCTCGTACTGCAAGCTGAGCTAATTTATTTTTTAATGTTTCAACTTGCGCAGTATAAGAAGCAATCCCAAGATCTAATGAAATCTCTTCCGCAAATGTAATTCCTTCTTTCCACTTTTCATATTTCAAACGGAGATCTGCAATATACGCTTCTTTTCTCTCTATTTCTTCTTCAATCCATCTTTTCATTGTCTTGATATCGGCATACTCCCCAAAATACATGCGCATTAAAAAGTCAGAACGCAATACATCTTTCTCTACATCTGTCTTCATATATTGATAAAATTCTTCTCTTCCTTCATCTGTTATGAAATACATTTTTTTATTTGGCTTCCCCTCTTGCATCACAACCTCTTTTTTGATTTTTTCTTCTTTTTCCAACTGCCTTAAAGTCGGATAAATCATTCCAAAACTTCCATCGAAAAAATGAGTGAATACTTCTTCAAAAACAATTTTTATATCATAGCCAGATAATTCTTTTTCCATAAGTAAACCTAAAACAACATCTCTTCCTTTCAAAATAAACACCTCACATCATTAGTATAATCAACAATCATATTAACATTGTTAATATGATTGTTGATTATACATTATATTTCTTCGTTTGTAAAATGTAACCAGTAAGAGGTAGCATCACATGCCCATCAAGTAAAGTTAAAATCATACCCTCAAAATAAAAAAACGCTATGCTTATCGTAAGAAGTTTATGAAAAAGGATGGTGTTTTTAATGAATCCTATTATTTCAAATGAACTGAATTTTTTCGCACAAGAGCTACAATACTTTTTATCTCCAGTAGTCCTACAAGATATCGCCAAACAAGTTGGCTTTGTACAGCGATCTAGTAAGTATCAAGCAAACGAACTCATTGCCCTTTGCGTATGGCTAAATCAAGAAATCGCTAGCACATCACTTACGCAATTGTGCAGTCAGTTAGAAGCTTCAACTGGGGTACTGATGAGCTCAGAAGGATTGAATCAACGCTTTAATCCAGCAGCTGTCGCATTTCTTCGAGAAGTCTTTACTTCTCTTCTCAAACAAAAACTCTGTTCAAATCACTCGCTTTCTGCACATATAATCTCTACTTTCAATCGTATCCGTATTTTAGATGCAACAGTGTTTCAACTGCCTGATCATTTCGCCACTAACTATCAAGGGTCAGGTGGGAGTAGTAATACGGCAGGCGTGAAAATTCAATTGGAATATGATTTACTTAATGGTCAATTTCTTAACGTGCAGCTTGGGCCAGGAAAGAATAATGATAAAACATACGGTACCATCTGCCTTGAAACCGTAGAGGCGGGCAATTTGTGTTTACGTGATCTTGGTTACTTCGATTTAGGAGACTTACAAACTATTCATGATAAAAAGGCTTACTATATCTCGCGGTTAAAGCTGAATACACGCATTTATATCAAGAACCCTGAGCCAGAATACTTCAACAACGGCACGTTAAAAAAGCAAACAGAATACATACAGCTTGATATGACACAAATGATGTCGAGCCTAATCCCTGGTGAAACGATAGAAATCTCCGAGGCATACATTGGGCAAAATCAGAAGCTTCCAGCACGTGTCATTATCCATCGTTTAACAGATGATCAAACGCAAACACGCCTGAAAAACCAAGCGATACGTGAAAAGAAGAAAGGCATTGTTATGAAGGATAAAAGTAAACGTTTAATGGGTATGAATGTATATATCACGAACACGTCGCTAGAAGAAGTACCAACGAGCTACGTGCACTCATTGTATTCACTTCGTTGGCAGATTGAAATTTTGTTTAAAACGTGGAAGTCATTTTTTGAAATTGATGAATGTAAAAATATTAAAAGAGAACGCCTAGAGTGTCATTTATATGGACAACTCATCGGCATTCTCCTCTGTTCTTCTACGATGTTTCAAATGCGACAGTTCCTGCTTGAAAAAACAAAGCAGGAACTGAGTGAATACAAAGCGATTTATACGATTAAAGATTACTTTCCTTTACTGTTTCAAGCGATAGCCGCTGGCACAGAAGAACTTTTAAAAATTCTGCATCGACTTTATCTGCTGCTCAAAAAGAATGGTCGTAAATGTCATCGGTATAAGAAGATGACCGTCTTTGATATTCTAGGGATTGTGTATAAAACGACGGTGAAGCATAGACAAGCTGCCTAGCGAAAAAATCACGTTTTAATAGGCTTCTTTAGCATGCCTACTTTTCTATCAATTGCTAGTTTTAAAACAAGGATCGTTCCATATCTAGTAATTTACTCGGTTAGCTTGATGGGCATGGGTAGTACCCCTTATATCATAAAATTGTTGGGGGAGTAAAGAAGTTAAGGCGGAGATAGACTGGCAAGGGTATGAAAAAATGGCAAACAATGAAGCGGTATTTCCGCTAATGCCAGTTTCTTTTTGTAGCATCATTCATACATTAGGATTAGGTCGTATAGGGAGGGATAAGAGATATGAGAGAGTGTGTTTTAGTTATTGGTGCTCACCCCGATGATGAGTTATTAGGATCTGGAGGGACTTTAAAAAGATTAGTGGAGAATGGCCATCGGGTTATTTCAATAATTATTGCTTCAGGAAGAAGGGAGGAAGCGTATCGGATACATCAACTAGGCAAGGATGCAAATAAAGAAATTGGTATTGAAGAAGTGATATTCCTCAATCATGCTAATTTAGAATTGGAATTAATTCCGTTGCATCAATTAACGAAAGAATTAGAACAATTAATACAGAAATATAAACCAAGTAAAATTTTCACCCACCATTATGGAGATGTCAACATTGATCATCTAATTACCTTTCAAGCGGTTTTGACCGCAACGCGACCTCTACCTAAACGAAAACCGATAGAATTAATTACGTTTGAAACGGTTTCCTCTAGTGAGTGGAATGTCTATACAAATGATAAAGTTTTCAAACCTAATTATTTTGTTAATATTACAGATCAAATGGATTCAAAGATTGCGGCGCTCAAACATTATGATGTAGAAATGAGAGATTTTCCTCATCCTCGTTCGTATGAAGGCGTTCAGCATTTAGGAAGGGTTAGGGGCATGACGATTGGCGTACCATACGCTGAAGCGTTCGAAGTGATAAGGAGGATTTGGCAATGAGAGAGGAGAGTATGTTTCCGTATTCCTATTTAATCGAAGCGATGGATAAATATTTTGGAATGCCTTCACCTTCATCACCCAAAAAGAAAAATGCAACGAGAGAACGATATGTAAATGCACAGCCAAAGGTGACTTCAAAGAAAAGGAGACTTTCTATATTAATTGCTACGTTTTGGGATTATCCTCATACGGGGGGGTTATCTAATTATATTACAGCACTTAGTGAAGGTTTAAAAAAATTGGGTCATAAAGTCGATATTATATCTCCTAATCAATTTCTTACGAGCGAAGTAAAAAACATGCGTAAAAAGGTTGTTCCAGAATTGAGAAATTTCTTTTATGCACGTTATGGAAGCTATAATACCACGATTTTGAGAAATTGCAGACATATGTATATCTACGAAATGATGCTGCTTAAAAATATCAAATTAAAAAAATATGATGTTTTTCATGTGCAAGATTTGTTTACAGCCAATATATTGGGAAGAATCAATCGACTTTATAAGAAACCTTTGCTATTTACACCCCATGGGATGTTTACTTTTAACCGGGTGAAATTTGGTATATTTGAAAAAGATTCACTAGAAGAAGCCTATTATAAAACATTAGAAAGTAAAGCTATTGAATTTGCCAATCATCTTATTATTCTCAGTGATTCATTTCGTCAACCGTTAATGCAACTGGGGGCAAAGCAAGAGGAAATGACAACTGTGCTTACGGGTATTGATTATCCTGAGAAGTATGATGTAAAAAATACATTGGCACAGAAAAAAATCGTTATTACATGTGTGGCGAGATTAGGACCAAGAAAAGGTCATAAAGTATTATTTGATGCACTTTCACAGATGGAAAGGAAATATACTGAAAACATTAAGGTGCTTATTGTCGGAGATGGCGAGATGAGAGATGCGTTAGAAAAGCAAGTTGCTTCTTTGAATCTTTCCATGGTGGAGTTTTTAGGGGAAAGAGATGATGTACCAAACATTTTAAGTAAAACCGATATTTTTGTACTTCCAACTCTAAATGATAGTCTGCCTATTGCTATTATTGAGGCCATGCATAGTGGAGCTTGTGTCATTTCGACAACATCGGGAGGAATACCTGAATTAGTGCATCACGAGAAGACAGGTATTCTAGTAGATGTAGGAGATGTAAATAAACTAAAACACGCATTAAAGTACGTTATTGAAAACCAGCAAGATCGGGAGCAGTTAGGTGAAAATGCAAGAAACTTCGCTAAAAAATATTTAACTAGAGAGACAATGATAGCTCATATCGAAAAAATCTACAAAGATATTAAGTGAGGAAGGATTCTATGTATCATGAACACAGTGCAGTTGTACTGGACTTAAGTGCCAATGGAGTTGGAATTATTAGAAGTTTAGCGAGAAAAGGAATTAAAGTTTATGCGTTTGATGTAGAGGGGCCTTATAAGATAGGGAGATCACGCCTTGCTTCATGCGGAGTATGTCCAAGTCCTTTATCGGAAGAAAAGGAATTATTAACTTTTTTAATCCACTTGGCTAAAGAATTAAAATTGAAACCAGTTTTGTATACAGGTGCGGATGATTATGTGGTATTTATTTCAAAATATCGAGCGGAGCTGTCTAACTACTATTTATTTTTGTTTCCTGAGCATTCATTAATTGAAACAATACTAGATAAACATAAAATGTATGAACTGGCTGTGAAGCATAATATTCCATGCCCGAAAACATATGTGATTGAACATAAAGGACAGTTAGAAGAAGCAATATTTAACCTCGGTTTTCCATGTATATTAAAGCCGACTTTGGGCCATAAGTTTCGAAAAAAAATAAATAAAAAGGCTATATTTATAAAAAATCCAGATCAACTAAGAAATGAGTATGAATTGTACCGACAGCATGGAAAGCTCATCGCTCAGGAAATCATTCCTGGAGACAATCAGCATTTTTATAAAGTGGCTACTTTTTATGACGATAATATGGAGCTATTAGCATTGTTTTCTTTGCAAAAGAACCATCAATTTCCAGCTGAATTTGGAACAGGAGCTCATATTGTTAGTAAACAGATTCCAGAACTAGTGGATGTATGTTTACCTCTTTTTAAAAAAATACAACTTAAAGGTATTGGCATGGCAGAGTTTAAAAAGGACCCGCGAGATGATGTTTATAAGTTTATTGAAATCAACCCCCGTTTTTGGTTAACCCATAGCTTAACAGAATCTGCAGGCATCGATTTTGTTTATATGTATTATTTATATTTAACCAAGCAAAACCCAGCGCCAAGACTTAAACAAAGAGATGGTATCAAATGGATTTATCTTGTGCGGTATTATTTAACGTTCCGTGACAAGAAAAAAAGAGCTGAAATGACATGGAAAGATTTTTATGAAGGCTTGCGAGGAAAAAAAGAGTTCGCTCTTTTTGCGTGGGACGATCCGATGCCATTTATTAGAAGCGCATGGTCTCATTTGAGGAATGCATGGAAACGAAAATGAAAGGAATGAAATCATTGTATGAAGCAAAAGAATTATCCTATTATTTAAAGAAATTTAGAATTTCAGAAAAAATCTCTTATTCAATGGGTCAAAGGGTATCAATAGATTCTGCTAACATTGAATGTCTGAAATCAACAACAAGAACTAGTATCTACAAATTATTTCTTCGAAAAAAAATGAAAACCTATCCCATTATTTTAAAAGTATATAATTCAACAAGCTACAGAAATGAAGTAGAGATTCAAGTATATCAAAGAGCGTATCCGATATTGAAAGAATTTCTTCCTCAAATATATTATACTGAAAAAAAAGGAACTGAAACCTGGATATTCATGGAGTTTGTCCAGCAAGTACGCGGCCAGATTACTTTCTCCCCAAAACATTTAGAACATATTATCCCCACTGTTGCCAAACTTCACGCACACACATTTGAAGACAATTTGAAAAAATATAAAAATATTTGGAATGAATGGCTCCCCATTTATGAATCAAGTAAAATGAGAAGTGGTCGATCTAAATACATTGGAAGGACGATTACTTTTCTCGATGATGCAGTGAAAGACGATAGGTTAAGGGAGACCATTAAACCCTATCATAAATCGCTAATAAAACTGTGTCAGAAGGGACCGGATTTTTTTCCAGAACTATTTGAAAACGGTTCATCTATAATACATGGAGACCTTCATATGCAAAATATATGTAGTAATAATGTGACACTAGATGCTCCATGGAATATTCAGTTTATCGATTGGGAGTCTAGTAAATACGGACCCGTCTGGTTTGATATGGTTGTTTTAGTCGAAATATTATTAGGCTTTAGAAAAGATTGGCAAAGCAATGCAGAAGAGATTCGCACGCATTGTGTGAATTTATATACAAAGCAAATGCAGGAGTATGGAATTGAATTTAAAGCAGCTCCAATTGATCTTTATAAAATGGCGTATTTACAGAGAACATTAGAAAAGGGTCTGCATACTCAGTTACGAAGAATATTCAATAACCGTTCTGGTTGCGAATTATTAACATATCATCTTGAAAAAGTTTCAATTTGGGGAGAAGAATTAGGTTTATAGAGGGTAAATCTCCCTTGTATCATTAGAAGAGTTAGAATGTGATACTTCTGATTGCAATAAAGGAAGAGTGAAATAAATATATCAAATATAGAACTGCAATTTGGATTTGGCAGGAGGCACATCTATAGATTTGGAAAAAGATGTTTATAAAAGGACGAATTTGAAATGATAATGGGCTATAGAGCTCTAATCCCTTATAATAAATTAAAAAATTACCGTAGGGAATCTTTTCCGATGGTAATTTTTTTCGATGGCTCATATTGCAAAGGGAAATTTTTCAAGTGCTTTTAGTTTATTAATCGATACGTATCCGTAGATAAGAGAAATGATAGTAAATTTGTATTTTAATAGAAATAGTAAATATAAAGTGAATGATCCAATTATTACAGGAACAGTGATATTAGGATTTGAGACCGTACTAGGTAATAGTAGTGGCGTGAATAATGTTGCGAATTGAGGTGAAGTAGCATTGAAAGCAAAACCGAGGGCGGGTAGTGTACTAGGGGCTAGTGCTCCACAATTAAAATTACATTTTCAAAATTTTCTGCGGCTTGTTGCTGCATGTTTTGTGTGATATGGCTGTACTTGTCTAAAGTCATTTGGATAGAAGAATGACCTAATCGATCTTGAACGATTTTAGGATGCTCTCCAGCCTGAAGCATGAGTGTTGCATGTGTATGACTAAATCATGAACACGAATTCGAGGGACACCCGATTTGTTGTAGTGGTCCTTTAAAAAACGATGGGGAGCATCTATAGTAATTAAACTTTAAATGCTAATTACTGTAGCAGTTAAGTTTCTATCCATAATAGTGCTAGTTGATATATTAACTCCCGAGGCAGACATATTCAGACGGTATACATAAGTCCCAGGTGGAGGGATATCTACCCAGATTACTGAAACATTGTGGGTTAAATAGGCTTGAGTATTTGCCGGTTTCTGAATATTCGTTTGAGCTTCTACCTGAATCGCAATAATGGTGACATCTCTCACTAAATTAAGAACTGAAGATACACTAAATTCTGTAAGGCTAGGGTTAGAAACATAGTCAGATCTGAAAACCCCTTCTAACTTTACTATTTGATTAACTTCTACATTAATAGCCGGTAACGTGAGGGTAGTTGAGGCGGGTGCAGTAGTGCTAATTTGCCTAAATATAACTGAAACGATGCCAGTCGGCTTAGTTACTCCGGTTGAACCAGTCTGTCCTGTAGGTAGCGTAAATGGTGGAATAGTAGGTAACTTGGGACCAATTAAAATTGGATCTAATGCGGCGCTCTGTAAAATTCCCGGTGAATTCAGTTCATCCTCCTTTGACATATGTTCACCTCCAAATAGTTCTAATCGTATTTAATAGATGCGCAATATAAATAAAATATGACCATATTTTTGTTTAGTAAGAAAGAAGATGGCTAAAAAAGCAGCTAGCAAAAGCTAACTGCTCGGTTTCAAGATGATAATCTAGATGCGAATACAGTATGGCCAAGATAAGCTGTAACTATTCAAGAAAGAAGATCGAACAGAGGGGGAACCGTATCGTATGAATCAGTTGTCATTTTTTGAAGACATCGATGAAAGGGAGATGCGAAGACTTGTGGTGAAGTAGCTGAAAAACTACAAAGCATTGTGCGTCCGGATGAAAGCTCAATAAAATTTGAATTTTATAAGTAATTTTTTGTTAAATAGTTAACCGTTTATAATTTCCCCACCATTCACGTGCAGAATTTGTCCTGATATGTAAGATGCATCCTCGGATGCCAAGAATACATAAGCAGGTGCCACTTCAAACGGTTGACCGGCTCGCTTCATAGGAACATGGTCTCCAAATGTGGCAATCCATTCTGGAGGCAAGGAAGATGGAATTAATGGAGTCCAAATTGGTCCCGGGGCCACACCATTAACTCGGATCCCTTGCGGTGCCAGTGAAGATGACAGCGAACGTGTAAAGGAAACAATGGCTCCTTTAGATGCCGCGTAGTCAATTGCATCTTGATCTCCATGATAGGCACTAAGGGATGTTGTATTTATTATGGAGCTCCCTGAATTCATATATGGCAAAACAGCTTTCGTCAAAATAAACTGAGAAAAAACATTTGTGTGAAAGGTACTTGTTCGTTGGTTAGAATCTACATCAAGTAGACTGTTCCTTATGTATAGTACACCGGCATTATTCACCAAAATGTCAATACGGCCAAATTGGTGAATGGTTTGCATTACTGCTTGTTGGCAATGCTGCTCATACCCAATATCACCTGGAATGGTAA
>Ga0102589_1004592_pt1 | contig 12842 bp, 11 predicted proteins | sample AraplaMF_Col_mLB_FD_76858 | JGI IMG/M metagenome (GOLD analysis project Ga0102589, IMG submission 76858) | Arabidopsis root microbial communities from the University of North Carolina, USA - plate scrape MF_Col_mLB | ecosystem: Host-associated > Plants > Roots > Endosphere | place: USA... | reverse complement strand
TCCCCGGCGCCAAGATCGGCGTGCTCGGCCTGAACGGCTCGGGCAAGTCCACGCTGCTCAAGATCATGGCGGGCGTCGACAAGGAAATCGAGGGCGAGGCGCTGCCCATGCCCGGCCTGACCATCGGGTACCTGGAGCAGGAGCCCAAGCTCAACCCCGAGCACACGGTGCGGGAATCGGTCGAGGAATCGATGGGCGCCGTCAACGCCGCCAAGAAGCGCTTGGAAGAGGTCTACGAGCTGTACGCAGCCGAAGACGCCGACTTCGACGCGCTTGCGGCCGAGCAGGCCGAGCTCGAAGCCATCATCGCCACCGCCGGCACCGACTCCGAGCACCAGCTCGAGATCGCCGCCGACGCGCTGCGCCTGCCGGCCTGGGACGCCAAGATCGGCGTGCTCTCGGGCGGCGAGAAGCGCCGCGTGGCGCTGTGCCGCCTGCTGCTGAGCAAGCCCGACATGCTGCTGCTCGACGAACCGACCAACCACCTTGACGCCGAATCGGTCGAATGGCTCGAAGTGTTCCTGCAGCGCTTCCCCGGCACCGTGGTGGCCATCACCCACGACCGCTACTTCCTCGACAACGCCGCCGAGTGGATCCTCGAACTGGACCGCGGCCGCGGCATTCCGTGGAAGGGCAACTACAGCACGTGGCTCGAGCAGAAGGGCGAGCGCCTGGCGCAGGAGCAAAAGAGCGAGGAAGCCCACGCCAAGGCCCTGAAGAAGGAACTCGAGTGGTCGCGCCAGAACCCGAAGGCGCGCCAGGCCAAGAGCAAGTCGCGCCTGGCCCGCTTCGAGGAGCTGAGCGACGTCGAATACCAGAAGCGCAACGAAACGCAGGAAATCTTCATTCCCGTGGCCGACCGCCTGGGCAGCCAGGTGTTCGAGTTCAAGAACGTCAGCAAGTCCTTCGGCGACCGCATGCTGATCGACAACCTGAGCTTCAACGTGCCGGCCGGTGCCATCGTCGGCATCATCGGCCCGAACGGCGCCGGCAAGTCGACGCTGTTCAAGCTGCTGGCGGGCAAGGAGAAGCCGGATTCGGGCGAGGTCACCATCGGCCAGACCGTGAAGATGGCCTTCGTCGACCAGGCCCGCGACGCTCTGGCCGACCAGAAGACCGTGTGGGAAGACATCTCGGGCGGGCTCGACATCATCAACGTCGGCAAGTTCCAGATGGCCAGCCGCGCCTACGCGGGCCGCTTCAACTTCAACGGCGCCGACCAGCAGAAGAAGGTCGGCACGCTGTCGGGCGGTGAACGCGGCCGCCTGCACCTGGCCAAGACGCTGATCGCGGGCGGCAACGTGCTGCTGCTGGACGAACCGTCGAACGACCTCGACGTGGAAACCCTGCGCGCCCTGGAAGACGCGCTGCTCGAGTTCGCCGGCACGGTCATGGTGATCAGCCACGACCGCTGGTTCCTCGACCGCATCGCCACGCACATCCTCGCGGCCGAAGGCGACAGCCAGTGGACCTTCTTCGATGGCAACTACCAGGAGTACGAAGCCGACAAGAAGAAGCGCCTGGGCGAAGAGGGCGCCAAGCCCAAGCGCATGCGCTACAAAGCCCTGAAATAAGGCTCGCCCCCAGGCTGCGCGCACTTCGTGTCGCTACGCCAACCCCCTTCCGGGGGCAACACCTGCGGCCCGGCAAAGCCGGTTCCGCGGTGTTCCTCGAATGGGCTCAGATCGCTTCGGCAAGAGCGCGCGGTTCCGCAAGGGGCCACGCGCTTTTTTCATCCTCCGCCGCGAACACGTCGCGCGCCGCGAAGAGGCCGTTGAGCGCTGCCGGAAAGCCTGCATACACCGCCATCTGCATGATGACCTCGACCACCTCGTCGCGCGTCACGCCGACGTTCAGCGCGGCCTGGATGTGCACCTTCAGCTGCGGCGCGGCATTGCCCATAGCTGTGAGCGCGGCCACCGTCGCGATCTCGCGGGAGCGCAGGTCGAGGCCGGGGCGTGAGTAGATGTCGCCGAACGGAAACTCGATCACCAGGCGGCCGAAGTCCGGCGCGATGCCGGCCAGGCTCTCGACGACCTTGACGCCGCCTTCACCATCGATCTCACGAAGCTTGGCCAGGCCACGCGCGTAGCGTTGGCTGTCGTCTTGACCCTTGTCTTGTCGTGTGTTCGTCATTGCTCGTCTTTCCTTCCCGGGCCTTGCCCGACAGAGGGGGACGCTTCTTCGTCTTCTCGACCTCGCGGTAATGGTCGATCTTGAGCGACAGCGCCTGCATGGATTGCTGCAGCGCCGCCACCTTGGCCTGAACCTCGGCGAGATGCCGTTCGAGCATCTCGCGCCGTTCGCCGACGCTGGCGTCCCCCAGGCTTCGAAGCCTGACGAAGGCCTGCATGCCCTGGATGGACATGCCGGTCTCGCGCAGGCGCAACAGGAAATCCAGCAAGTCCATGTCGGCGCTCGCATAGCGCCGCTGACCCCCCGGTGCACGGGGCACCGCCGCGATGAGCCCGATGCGCTCGTAATACCGCAGCGTGTAGGCCGTGAGACCGGTTCGTTCAGCGACTTCCGCGATGGTCAGGCTGGTTTCCATGGCGTCGATTCTCGAAATTGGAGCGCGCTCTAAGTCAAGCGCTTTGTCGAACTATTTTTGAAAAGAGGCAAAGTCGGCATCGATCCAGCCGCGCAGGCTGTTGACGAAGGCGAGGGCCTGCACGCGGGGCAGATCGTCCACGCGCACGACCGCTTCGGCAAGCTGGCCGCTGCGCAGGCGATTGGCGCGGCCGATGCCGCCGAGCAGCCCGCAGCGCAGCGGCGGCGTGACCCAGCGGCCGTCCAGCAACAGGGCGATGTTGCCGCGGGTGCATTCGGTGATCTCGCCGTCGCGGTTCCACAGCAACGTGTCGAACGCGCCGGATTCCGTGGGCGCGAGGGCTTCGTAGTGGGCGCGGCGCGTGGTCTTGAAGCGGGTGAACTCGCTATGGGCCTCGCCGAAAGGACGCGTGGCAAGCTGCAGGCGCACGCGCGCGGGCGGGGCTTCCATCGCGAAGGCTTCGGCGCGCGGCGTGCCTTGTGCGTCGAGCAGCAGGCGCACACGCCACATGCCCGTGGCGTGCCGGGCCTTCAGATCGTCGAGGCAGGAGGCAACCGACGCCTGGTTCCACGGGCGCTCGAAATGCGCGGCTGCGATCGCCATGCGCGCCAGATGGGCCGGTGCGTCGCGGAGTTCGCCATCCACCAGCGCGAGGGTTTCGAGCAGGTCGAACGGCGGCCCTGATGCCCGGCCCGCCCGGTCCAGAAAGGCCCGCTTGTGCCGCCATTCCTCCCACTCCGCATCGGCCCGGGCATCGGCCGTGATGCCGCTGCCGATGCCGCAGCGCGCCTGCGCGCCGCGCAATGTCACGGTGCGGATCGGCACGTTGAAGATCGCATGGCCGCCGGGCTGCACGATGCCTGCCGCGCCGCAGTAAACGCCGCGCGCCTCGGGCTCCAGCTTGCGGATCATGCGCATCGCGCTCACCTTGGGCGCGCCGGTGATGGAGCCGCACGGGAACAGCGCCGCGAACGCGTCGGCCAGCGTCGTGCCTTCGCGCGCGAGGGCTTCCACGTCCGACGTCATCTGCCACACGGTAGGCAGCGCCTCGGTGTGGAAGAGGCGTGGCACGCGCACCGAGAAGGGCTTGGCCACGCGCGAGAGGTCGTTGCGGATCAGGTCCACGATCATCACGTTCTCGGCCCGCTCCTTGGGCACGGTGCGAAGCCGCCGGGCCAGCGCCTCGTCCTCGGCGGGCGTGGCGCCGCGCGGGGCCGTGCCCTTCATCGGGCGCGTCAGGATGCGTTCGCCCTGCCAGTCGAAGAAAAGCTCGGGCGACACCGACAGAAGCTGCTCCTCGCCGGCGTCGATGAAGGCGGCATAGCCGTCGGGCTGCGCCTGCCGCAGCGCCATGAACAGGGCCAGCGGCTCGCCGTGGAAGTCGGCGTGCAGCGTGGCGGTGTAGTTGAGCTGGTAGAGCTCGCCGTTGGAGATCGCGCGGTGAATGGCCTGCATGCGGCTGTCGAAGTCCGCCCGAGAGAGACCGAGCTGCCAGTCGAGCGACGCAGGAGCGTCGTTGTCCGTGGCTTCGGGCCAGGGCAGGGCTTCGTCGTGCACGCCGAACCATGCCAGCGGTCCATCCGCCGCATGCACCGCGAACGCGCGGTCGAACGCTGCCGCCGCTTCGTAGCGCAGATAGCCCACGCACCAACGCCCCTCGCGCGCCAGCGCTTCGACGGCGTCGAGCACAGGCCGCACCTCGTCGGCGGTGCGCGCCACCAGCACGCGCGACGGCTCGCCGAAACCCAGCCGCAGCCGGCCGCCGGTGCCGAGCGGCTGTGCGAAGTCGATCAGCGTGCGCAATGTCCCGGGCCGGGCCTCGTCAGGTGGCATCGTTCGCGGCGGTCGTGGGGGCCGCTTCGGTCGCGGTGCCCTGCGGCGTCCTGGCCAGCACCCGCTTGCGCACCGCGTAGATGTTGTTGCGCAGCGCATAGAGTTCGTCGGCGTACGACAGCGGCACCGCCACCTTGTTGACCACGCGGTCGAGCTGGTCAAGGTCTTCGAGCAGTTCCTTCTGCTCGCCCTTCTGTGCGTCGACCTTCGCCTCGATGTCGCGCAGCCGCGCATACCAGCGGAACACGCGCCGACGCACGCGGAACTGGTACAGCGGCGGCACCACGCGGCTCAGCGGCAGCATCAGCACCAGCAGGCCGCCGAGCACCAGCCACATGCGCTCCACGAGGTTGCTGGCCCAGAAGGGCAGGTAGCGCTGCCACACCGGCGGCGTGCCGTTGATGGCGCGGTCGCCCTCGGGGCTCACCGGCAGTTCGCTGGTGCGGGTGTTGGGAAAGTCGCGCGCGCGGTTGAACCAGCCGGCGCCGCTGTGCACCGACTGCGCCGCCTGCGCGAAGAGCTGGCGCAGCGCGGGGTGGGTCTCGTCGCGAGACAGCAGCGAGGTGGTGGCCGCGAGCAGCGACACGTCGTGCGGCGGCATGTCCTTCGACAGGTCGATCATCCCGCGCGGCAGCGTCACGGCCGAGAGGAAGGGAAAGCGCCGCGAGTAGGCGTCGGCCTGCCCGAAGTCCATGAGCTTGATCGAGTCGGAGCGCAGCAGCCTCTGCACCTGCGGCGACTGCGGCGCGGAAGACAGCACGATGGCGTCGAGGATGCCGGCTTCCAGCGCCTCGGCGGCCGAGGCCTGTTCCAGGTTCGACAGCAGCAGGTCGTCGGGCCCGAGCCTGTTGGCCTTGAGCATGCGCTCCATGATGTCCGGCAGCCCGCTGCCGGGCAGGTCGACGTTCACTCGCAGGCCGCGTAGCTGGGCGAGCGAGGTCAGCGTGGCGGTCTTGCGGTCGATCTTCTGGGCCGAGTCGGTGCGGTAGAAGAGCCAGATCGGCTCGTAGAACAGGCTGCCCAGCGAGGTGAGGCCGGCTTCCTCGTCGGCCTTCGGGTCGGCGCTGCCCCCGCGCACGAAGCCCACGTCGGCGCCGCCGGTGCGCAGCAGCTGCAGGTTCTCGGTCGAGCCCGAGGTGGCCTTGAGCTCCACCTCGATGCCGTTGTGCCTGAGCGCCTCGGCATAGCGCTTGCCGAACTGGGCGTAGGCGCTGCCCGTTGGGCCGGTGGCCAGCGTCACGTGCTTGGGCGGCTGCGGCTGCAGCCACCAGTAGGCCGCGACCAGCAGCCCGATGACGATGAACACGATCGGCCCCGCCGAAGCGATCAGGTCGCGGATCGACAGCAGTATCAGCTTCAGGGTTCTGGGGAACGCCATGGTGATGCCTCCCGTTGTCAGCCGCGCGCCTTGCCGAGATCCGCCGCGCAGGGAATGTGCAGCTCGCCCACCGTCACCGTGCGAGCCGCGTGCACCGCGCGCAGCGTGGCGATGGCGACGGCCTCGGCGGCCATGGTGCTCAGCACCGTCATGCCGGGGGCGTCGCCCTCCAGCGGCACGCGGCCGGTAGCCAGCGCGAACAGCGTGTCGCCGTCGCTCATGGTGTGCACCGGGTTGATGGCGCGTGCCAGGCCGTCGTGCGCCACCGTGGCGAGCCGGTTGGCCTGCACCTTGGTCAGCACCGCGTCGGTGGCGATCACGCCGATGGTGGTGTTGGTGCCCGCGAGCAGCGGCTTGGGGCTCAGGCCGCGCAGCAGCGCGCGGCGGGTGTCAAGCAGCGCATTGCCGTCCTCGGTGCGCGCGCCGGCCACGGGCTGGCCGGTGTCGTGGTCGATCACGTCGCCCAGCGAGTTCACGGCAATCAGCGCACCCACCGTGACGCCGCCCACCTTGACCGATGCGGTGCCGACGCCGCCTTTCATCGCGCGGTGCACGCCGAAGAGCTTGCCCACCAGCGCGCCGGTGCCTGCGCCCACGTTGCCCTCGGCGGGCGCTGCGGTGCTGGCGGCTTCGCAGGCCGCATAGCCGGCGGCCGCGTCGGGACGGATGCGCGCGTCGCCCATGGGCAGGTCGAACAGCACGGCGGCCGGCACGATGGGGAGGGTACCGAAGCGCACGTCCATGCCGATGCCGCGTTCCTCCATCCAGCGCATCGCGCCTTCGGCGGACGCCAGGCCCCAGGCGCTGCCGCCCGCGAGCATCACCGCGTGCACCTGCTGCACGAGGTTGCCGGGCGAGAGCAGGTCGGTCTCGCGCGTGCCGGGCGCGGCGCCGCGAACGTCCACGCCGGCCACCGCGCCTTCGCGCGCCATGATCACGGTGCAGCCGGTGGGACGGCGGGTTTCGGTGAAATGGCCGACCTCGATGCCGGCGACGTCGGTGATGGCACCGGCGGAATGGGAGAGGAGGGAGGAAGACGGTGCTGACATGGCGGCCGATTATGAGACCGCACCCTCTACGATCGCCGTCCATGACGGTTGCAAGAAGTTTCTCTTCCCCCGGCGGGGGTCGCCACGTGGTGGTGATCGGCGCGGGCGCGGTCGGCAGCGCCACCGCCATCGAGGCGCTGCGCGCGGGCCTGCGCGTGACGGTGCTGGAGCCCGGCGAGCCGGGCGGCCAGCACGCCACCAGCTACGGCAATGCCGGCTGGCTTTCGTCGCACTCGGTGGTGCCGCCCGCGCTGCCGGGCGCATGGCGCAAGGTGCCGGGCTGGCTGGCCGATCCGCTCGGCCCGCTGGCCCTGCGCTGGCGCTACCTGCCGCGCGCCTTGCCGTGGCTGCTGCGCTACCTGGCTTCAGGCTGGACCGAGGCGCGCGTGCAGCGCACGGCCGACGCGCTTCGCACGCTGCTGGCCGATGCGCCTGCGCTGCATGCGCGGCTGGCAGCCGAAGCCGGCGTGCCCCAGCTCATCGAGCAGCGCGGGCTGCTGCATGCCTACCGCTCGCGCGCCGAGTTCGACGGCGACGCGCTGGGCTGGCGCGTGCGCCGGCGCACCGGCGTGCAGTGGGAGGAATGGCCGCAGGACGAACTCCGCCGCCGCGAGCCCGACCTGGATGCGCGCTACACGCTCGGCATCTTCGTGCCCGAGGCGGGCCATTGCCGCGACCCGGGCCGCTACGTGGCTGCGCTGGCACGGCATGCGCTCGACGCGGGCGCCGAGCGCATTGCGGCTCGCGCGACTGGTTTCCGCATCGAGGGCGGCCGGCTGCGAGCCGTGCTCACCGATACCGGCGAGATCGCCTGCGACGCCGCCGCCATCTGCGCCGGTGCCCGCTCCGGCCCGCTGGCGGCAGCGGCCGGCTCGGCGGTGCCTCTGGAATCGGAGCGCGGCTACCACGTGGTCGTCGAAGACGCCAACGCCGGCCCGCGCACGCCGACCATGGTGGCCGACGGCAAGCTCATCGCGCACTGGATGGACGGCGGCCTGCGCGCGGCCGGGCAGGTGGAGATCGCGGGCCTCGAAGCCGCGCCGGACTGGCGCCGTGCCGAGATCCTGCACGCGCATCTGCAATCGATGTTTCCCTCGCTTGCACGGCCCGCATCGGGAGCGATCACCGTGAAGCACTGGCTGGGGCATCGCCCGAGCCTGCCCGATGGCTTGCCCTGCATCGGGCCGGCTGCCGCGACGCCCGACATCGTGCTGGCCTTCGGCCATGGCCATGTCGGCCTGTGCGGCTCGGCGCGCACCGGGCGGCTGGCGGCGCAACTGCTCGCGGGCACCGATCCGGAGATTCCGCTGGCGCCCTTCGACCCGGCGCGCTTCCGGACGGCGGTGCCCAACTCGGCCTGCTTCAACGCAAAGGCAGTCTGATGTCGAGCCGATCCGCTTGGCCCCTGCGACGTATCGCATGCGCAGGCCGAACCCTGACGCGCCGCGGTGGGTGACCTCGCAGGACTTGAGCGCAGTCCTCTTTCGGCATCGACAGGGAGGCACTTCTACTTGTTTTCAGGGATGGGCTCGAAACGAACCTCAGCCTAGGATTGCGCCCGATCCACTGCGGATGGTTATTCGCCGATTCGGTCCCGAATACTCCACTGATCAGTGTCAGCAATCGACAATTTTTCAACCAGCCGATCAGAGAGGATGCTGAGATGGTCGATTCAGTCGTCTACGTCCCCAACAAAGAAAAGAACAGCACGGCTGCAGTATGGAGGCAGTCTGGTTCCGCCAGCCACATCAAGAACGGAGAGCACGCCGAGATACAGGCATACAAGAAAGCGCCGACCGACGCGACGGTGTACATGTTCATTCAGGACGCGGCGCCGTGCGACAAGACGTGCGACCCCCACTTTCGAACGGAATCGCGCGATGGGAACAAGTCCTTCATCTTTTGCGTAACCAGAGGGGGATACGCGGTCACCCTCGATCTGGCGAATGGCGACAAGATCGCTCCCCTGCACCTGGTTGGAACGAACCGTCAAAACGAAGCGACCATGACCAAGATCGCAAAGGATGGCGGGTTCATGCTGCCGGAAGGGCATCTCCCTGCAGTCATTTACTTCCACCGTGGCTTGGTGTTTCTGGACGTCAAGCCAATCGGCTTTCCAGCCCATCCACTGCTGTTTTCCGGGTACGGCGGATGACATTTCCGGCCTTGGCTAGAGCTCGGCGTTCTCCAGTTCGGCCAAGAGGGCGCGCGTCGCGCGGCTGAGAAACGCCGAGCGGCGCACCACGCACGCCACGGGCACGCGCACGTCCAGATCGTCGATGCGGATCAGCGCGAGGCTGCCCCGCGCGACTTCTTCCGCGATGCCGCTTGCCTGCAGGAAGGCGAGGCCGAATCCCGCCTCCACCAGCCGCTTCTGCGCCGTGAGGCTGTCGACCGCACTCCAGTCGATGCGCTCCACGCCCCGCACGAGGAACTGCGAAAAGATCGCCTCCGCATGCGGCTCGGTGCGCCGGGGCGGCTGCGGAAAGGCCAGCCACCGCTCCTTCGAGAGCCGCACCAGCGACTTCAGACGCCTGCCCGCCAGCGGATGCGACGGCGCGCAGGCCACCACCAACTGCTCGTTGTGGATGACCTTGCACAGCAGGTCCGGCGATGGATCTTCGTAGTAGCGCAACCCCACTGCCACGTCGCTCGCGCGCACCTTCTCGCTGACCTCGGCGCTGGTGGCCGTCTGCAGGCGGATGTCGAGGCCGGGCAGCGAGGTCCGCAGCTTCGCGAGCACCGCCGCGAGGCCTGAGCTCGCCAGAGTGCCGACGGCGGCGATGTGCACCGTTCCCGCCGCGTCGGATTTCGCGGCCTGCACGGCGGCCATCGCGTCGCCCAGCGCTGCAGCGACCTTCTCCGCATGCGGCAGCAGCGCCTCGCCCGCCTGGCTCAGCCGCAGCCCCCGGCCCACGCGCTCGAAGAGCGGGGCGTCGAGTTCCTCTTCAAGCAGCGCCAGGCGGCGGCTGATGGCCGACTGCGTGCGCGAGAGGGCGGTCGCGGCGGCCGACACGCCGCCTTGGCGGTGGACCGTCAGGAATGTGGCGAGGGCTTCCGAGTCCATGTGGCGAATCCATGCAAAGAATCGATGGGTTGAAGAAATATTATGCGTTTGACGCGCGCCACAGCGGCCGCGACGATCGGGCCTTCATCGATCAAGCCGGAGCTGGAATGGACCCGAAGACACGCCTGGCGCGCGGCCGCGCCTTTCTCGAGCTGCACCGCGCGAATCGCGGATTCGTCATGCCCAACGCCTGGGACCCGGGCAGCGCGGTGCTGCTCGCGGCGGAGGGCTTCGAGGCGATAGGCACCACCAGCGCGGGCATCGCGTTCTCGCTGGGCAGGCCCGACTACAACGTGAGGGACTCGCGGCTCGCGGTAGGGCGCGAGGAGATGCTGGAAGTGGTCGGGAAGATCGCCGCAGCGGTCTCCATCCCCGTCAATGCCGATCTGGAAGCGGGCTACGGCGACGCGCCCGAAGATGTGGCCGACACGGTTCGCATGGCGATGGATGCAGGTGCGGCGGGCGGCAATATCGAGGACACCGATGCCGCGCACGGACGCCTGTTCGACGAGCAACTGGCCGTAGCCCGCATCGCGGCCGCCCGGGCCGCCATCGATGCGGCCGGCGGCGGTTTCGTGCTGAACGCGCGCACCGACGCGTTCCAGTTTCCAGGCAACGGCGCGCTGCGCATCGCGATCCAGCGCGCCAACCGCTTCATCGAGGCTGGCGCGGACTGCGTGTTCGTGCCCGGCGTCACCGATCCGTCGCTGGTGTCGACGCTGGCGCGCGAGATCGCGGGCCCGCTCAACATCGTGATGGGGCTGAACGAGGCGGGCGCCAGCGCCTTCAGCCTGATCGAGGCCGGCGCCAGGCGCATCAGCGTGGGCGGTTCGATCGCGCGCTCGGCCATGGCGCTCGTGCGGCGCAGCGCGCAGGAGCTGCGCACGCTGGGAACGGTCTCCTACGCGAGCAGCCAGATCCCGCAGCGCGAGCTGAACGCGGTGTTCGAAGCCGCGCTGCGGGCCGGGCTCAGTTCGCCGGAGCTATCGACAGCACGGTGAGCGCGCCGTCGACCTTGTCGGCGGTGAACTGCACCTTGTCGCCGGGCTTCACCTTGCCGAGCAGCGCGGGGTCGCTCACGCGGAACACCATCGTCATGCCCGTCATTTCGAGGTTGGGAATGTCGCCGTGCTTCAGCGTGATCTTCTTCGCGTCGAGGTCGATCTTGCGCACCTCGCCCTCCACGGAGGGCAGGGCAGCCTGGGCGAAAGCCGCGGCGGCGAGCAGGGTGGCGGAGATGGCAGTGAACAGTTTCTTCATGATGAGTTTGCTTTCCTTGTCTGAGTGGTTCGAGGATCGATTCAGCGATAGCTCTGGAAGACGCGCGTGCTGCCATCGGCCAGCACCAGCAGCACGTCGTAGGGATCGCGCTGGTCGCCGTAGGCCGGGCCGTCCATGCCCGGCGAGCCGACCGGCATGCCGGGCACGGCAAGGCCGACGGCCTTGGGCTTTTCCTTGAGCAGCCGCTGCATTTCGCGCGCGGGCACATGGCCTTCGATGGCGTAGCCGCCGACGAGGCCCGTGTGGCACGAGCCCAGCTTGGCTGGCATGCCCAGCCGGGTGCGCGCCGCAGTGTTGCCTTCGTCGTGCACGCGGGTGGCGAAGCCGTTCCTGTTGAGATGCTTCACCCAGTCCTGGCAGCAGCCGCAGTTCGGGTCTTTCCAGATCTCGACCATCGGCGCGGCGGCCAGCGCTTTGGTCGCGGCGAAAGGCATGGCGGTGGAAGCCAACGCCAGCAACACGCGTCTTCTCTTCATGGGGTCTCCTTCAGGATTTGTGGCCGCCCATGGCGGCAGGCAGCACGCGGACGCGGCCCGCCATGCCGAGCTCGTAGTGGTCTTTCACGAGGCAGGCGAAGTCGAAGTCGCCGGCGCGGTTGAAGGTCCAGACCATGCTGCCGGTCTTGCCGGCGGGCACGTGGACCATCCATGGATCGTCGTGCTCCATGTCCGGAAACTTCTTCATCATGGCCGCGTGGGCCTCGATCTCGGAGGTGGTGCCGAGCACCAGCTCGTGCAGCTCCTTGCCGCGGTTCTTCAAGCGCAGGCGGACGGTGTCGCCCTCGCGCACCTCGATGACCGAGGGCGTGAAGCTCATGTCGTCGGCCATCGCGATGTCGATGGTGCGCTTCACCGCGCTGCCGTTGCCGGCGATGCCCCAGGGCTTCTGCTCGGGCGCGAGTTCGGCGGCGCCCTTGGGCCTGGGTTTGTTGTGGGCCTCGTGCGCGAACGGGGCGCTGGCGAGTGCCGCGAGCGCAAGGCCCGCGACGATGGACTTGAGTTGTGTCTTTTTCATGAGGTGAGCTCCGTGAGAAAGGAGGGCGAAAGAGCAGAGGTCAGTGGTTGTGCGCGTCGTGCCCCGAGGGCTTGCGCACGGTCGCGTCGGGCTTGGCGCCCGTCGGCGAGGCCGGGGCTTCCTTGCGGGTCGCCGGCGGCACGTTCGCGTCTTTCACCTCGCGCGCGACGGTGCCCGGCGGGTGCCTGAACCAGCCCGGGTCGCGGTAGTCGCCCGGCTTCTGGTCGCGCCGCACCTTCAGCAGCGTGAACATGCCGCCCATCTCGGCCGAACCGAAGGGGCCGGTGCCGGTCATCATCGGCACGGTGTTGTCGGGAATGGGCATCTCCATCTCGCCCATGTCCGCCATGCCCTTGTCACCCATCACCATGTAGTCGGGCACGAGCTTTTTTATCTTCTCGGCCACGCCCTTGTGGTCGACGCCGATCATGGTGGGCACGTCGTGGCCCATCGGGCCCATGGTGTGGTGCGACTTGTGGCAGTGCATGGCCCAGTCGCCTTCCTCGTCGGCGATGAACTCCAGCTGCCGCATCTGGCCCACCGCCACGTCCACCGACACCTCGGGCCAGCGCGCGGTGCGCGGCACGGGGCCGCCGTCGGTGCCGGTCACCTCGAACTCGTGGCCGTGGATGTGGATCGGGTGGTTGGTCATCGTCAGGTTGCCCACGC
>Ga0102589_1004589_pt1 | contig 12846 bp, 12 predicted proteins | sample AraplaMF_Col_mLB_FD_76858 | JGI IMG/M metagenome (GOLD analysis project Ga0102589, IMG submission 76858) | Arabidopsis root microbial communities from the University of North Carolina, USA - plate scrape MF_Col_mLB | ecosystem: Host-associated > Plants > Roots > Endosphere | place: USA... | reverse complement strand
TTTTCTCAAGAGGATAGTAGGGAAAGGAAGTAAAGACAACTTATGAAAAAAGTAATCGCAGGTTTAGCAGCAGCATCTGTAGTAGGTGTAGCAGTTCCTGGAATGGATTCTGCTCATGCACAAGTTTCAAATGATGCGCTAAAAGAAATTAATGGACAAACTCAAACTCAAACTCAAACTCAAACTCAAACGACTGTAACTGAAACAAAAACGGTAGAAACAACTTCTGAATTAAAATACACAGTAACAGCTGATGTATTAAATGTACGTTCAGGTGCTGGTACAGGACATAACGTTATTTCTAAAGTGAAATCAGGTCAAGTACTTCAAGTAATTGGACAAGAAAACGGTTGGTTCAAAGTTAGTGTAAACGGTCAAACAGGTTATGTAAGTGGGGACTTCGTAACAACTGGTGGCAACAAAGGAACTACTACTACTGTTCAGCAAGGAACAGGTACTTACACAGTAAACGTTTCTTCATTAAACGTACGTACAGGCCCAAGTGCATCTCATACTGTTTTAGGTTCTGTAAATAAAGGAAAAACAGTTCAAGTTGTAGGTGAAGTTCAAGATTGGTTTAAAATTAACTTCAATGGTGGAACTGGATACGTAAGTAAAGACTTCGTAACAAAAGGTGGTTCAGCTGTATCTAACGAAACTCAGCAACCAACTACAAACAACAACAACAATACTACTACAGTTCAAACTGGTGGATCTTATGTTGTTAACACAGGTGCTTTAAAAGTACGTACAGGTCCAGCTACATATAACCCTGTAATTGGTGGGGTAACAAATGGTACAGTATTAAACGTTACTGGCGCTGAAAATGGTTGGTATAAAATTAACCATAATGGCCGCACTGGTTACGTAAGTGCAGACTTTGTTAAGTTTGTAAAAGGCGGAGTGAACAATGTAGTTACTGGTGGTAACCAAGGTACGAACCAAGGTACGAACGAAGTACAAAAACCAACAGCACCAACAGGTGGAGATACATCTTCAATCGCTGGATTCGCTAGATCTTTAAATGGTTCACCATACAGAACTGCTGGTACAACACCTGCTGGTTTTGACTGCAGTGGATTCATTCACTACGTATTAAATCAAACTGGTCATAAAGGCGCTCGTCAAACAGTTGCTGGATACTGGAGCTCTAAAACAAAGACTAACAGTCCACAACCAGGTGATTTAGTATACTTCCAAAATACTTATAAATCAGGTCCTTCTCACATGGGCGTTTACTTAGGTAATGGACAGTTCATCAGTGCAGAAACTGACGCAACTGGCGTACGCATTAGCTCTGTAAGCAACTCTTACTGGAGTAAGCACCTATTAGGTTACACAAAAGCATACTAAGAAGAAGTATTTTATATACTATTCGTATAGAGAAAAGGCTTTCCAGGGAAACTTGGGAAGCCTTTTTCATAGTTGGATAAACTAACAGTATAGTAGTATTTATCCTGCTATTTGCGGGATAATAATCAGCGGGGGATGGACAAATCCCCGCTGATTAAAGTTTCACTTTATGTCAATTTTCCATGCAAAAACTTAGCATATAAATCATGAAAATAGTTTGGGCGGAATAAGTTTGCTGCATGACCTGCTAATGGAATTTCTTTATATAAAACGTTCGGAAGAATGGACTTTAAATCAAAGAGACAAGATTTATAGAGATGATCATGTTCTCCCATCACCCATAATATAGGATGGGGAAGTGCTTTTAATTTAGATTTCAAGTCGAATTCTAAGCGATGTCGTAATGACTCAGCGATAATGGAAGAGTGTAATTGTAATCCGAAACGGTAATAAATATTTCTTGAAATTACAGCGAATGGGTTAGCCTTTAATATCCCACTTGGGAAAATAGTATTTGCATACTGAGAAAGCCAAGCTGAATATTCATCCCCGCGCTTTTCCCAAAATTTCTGAAAAACATTATATAAACGGGAAGGATTATTATAATGTCCACCAATATGACAAATGCTTAATACTTTTTCAGGATGCATTTGCGCAAATGTCGTAGAGATATAACAGCCGTAGCTTAGAGCGCAAATATGAGCTTTTTTAATACCCTCTTTTTCATACAAGTTCAACAATTGATCTACGAGGCGCTGTATTGAAAAGTCGATAGCCTCTCCTTTATCATCTCCGTGGCCTAATAAGTCATAAGTTATAATGTTGTAGGATGCAGAAAATCGTTTATGCTCTTTTTTGAAGGCACGGCGATTTCCAACTAATCCATGAATAAAAATGATTGTTTCCTTTTCAGAGTGTTTATTTGTTTGCAAAAAGGATACTCCTTTCAGTAACTGGAGATTTATTTAGTATTTTAAATTGGCTAATTAAGAAAATCGGTTATAAATATTCTATGCGTAGTCTAGCATTTGCATAGAATAATATTAAGTACCAGGTAATAATATCAGATATTTATATCTGTTGTAAAGATGAGTTTATATGTATATTTTGTAAAAATAGAAAAAGTGTGTTTACATTCAGTTTACATTTATATCGTATTCTATTTTTAGAAATCATAGTTTTGTTGAAAACGAGGAGATGAACGACAATGGAAGTTGGGAATACAGAAAAGAAAAAAGGAAATTGGAGGCAGTTTTTACGTCTTATTCAAGATACAAATCCACCGAAAGGCATTCTTATTTTTGCATTATTAATGAGTTTACTTTCTACTGGAGCGAGTTTGTTTATTCCGATGTTAACAAAAGGATTAGTTGATAATTTCTCGATTTCTTCAATTAGTACAGGACAAATTGTTGCGTTAGTCGCATTCTTTATAATGCAAACAATTGCTGCAGGATTGTCAATTTATTTACTGAATTATATTGGACAAAAAATTGTAGCTGGACTTAGAGAACGATTGTGGAAAAAGGTTCTTATTTTACCAGTGTCTTATTATGATCAAAATAGAACTGGAGATACAATTAGTCGTATGACAAATGATACAGGTGTTGTTAAAACATTAATTTCTGAGCATTTGTCAAACTTATTAACAGGCGGTATCTCAATTATTGGATCGTTAATTGTATTATTTGTTTTAGATTGGAAAATGACAGCATTACTTTTAACGGTTATTCCATTATCTGTACTAATTTTAGTGCCACTTGGACGAAAAATGTATAAGATTTCAAAAGCACTTCAGGATGAAACAGCTTCTTTTACAAGTGTGTTAACACAGGTGTTATCAGAAATTCGTTTAGTGAAATCTTCAAATACGGAAAAAAGAGAATATGAAACAGGTAATACAGGTATCCAAAAGTTATTGCAATTTGGTTTGAAAGAAGGAAAAGTGCAAGCGTTAATTTCACCAGTTATGTCGTTTGTTTTAATGGCGTTGCTTGTTATTATCGTAGGGTATGGTGGAATGCGAGTTTCTAGTGGCGCATTAACAACAGGGGAACTTGTAGCGTTTATTTTATATTTAGTTCAAATTATAATGCCAATGAGTCAATTATCTATGTTTTTTACACAATTCCAAAAGGCAATTGGTGCAACTGAAAGAATTGATACGATTCTAGAATATGAAGTAGAAGACCATGAAACTGGTGTGAAAGTTACAAATGCAAAGCAGTCGATCGTTATTGAAAATGTGAATTTTGAGTATAACGAAGATGAGAAAGTATTGAAAAATGTCGATTTCACGATTGAATCTGGAAAAGTAACAGCGATTGTAGGACCAAGTGGTAGTGGGAAAACAACTTTATTCTCGCTATTAGAACGTTTTTATGAGCCGACTAATGGTGTAATAAAATTAGGAGAAGAACCAATTACGGCCTATTCATTACAGTCATGGCGACGTCAAATTGGTTATGTTTCACAAGATAGTCCGTTAATTGATGGAACGATTCGTGATAATATTTGCTACGGTGTTGAGAATGATGTGACGGATGAAGAAATTGAAAAAGTGGCAGCGATGGCGTATGTTGATGCGTTTATTCATGATTTACCAAGCGGATACGCAACAGAAGTTGGAGAGCGTGGTGTGAAGCTTTCTGGAGGGCAAAGACAACGAATTGCGATTGCTCGAGCGTTACTACGAAATCCGCAAATCCTTATGTTAGATGAAGCGACTTCAAGTCTTGATAGTAAATCGGAATCAGTTGTTCAGAAGGCGTTAAATAACTTAATGAAAGGTAGAACGACTTTAGTTATCGCGCATAGACTTTCTACTGTTGTAGATGCAGATAAAATTATCTTTATTGAAAAAGGGAATCTTACAGGAAGTGGCTCACATGATGAGTTATTACGGACACATGACATGTACCGTGAATTTGCAATGCAACAATTGAAAATTAAAGAAGGAGCATTATAGAATGAAAACAATCAGTGAGGGGGCACTTCACTGATTGTTAATTTTAGAGTGCTAAAAAGTATGCTAAGCAGAAAGGAGATGATTCCTTGATACCCAAAATTTTAATTGTAGATGATGATCCGCATATTAGAGAACTTGTTTCTGTATTTTTGGAAAAAGAAGGTTTTCAAACATATGAAGCCGTTGATGGATTAGATGCTCTTCGAAGAATAGAAGAAGTGAAAGTTGATATGGCGATTCTTGATATTATGATGCCAAATATGGATGGATTTGATTTATGTTATGAATTAAGAAAATACTATGATATGCCGATTCTTATGTTAACTGCTAAAGGTGAAACATCTCAAAAGATAAAAGGGTTTCACCTCGGAACAGATGATTATCTTGTAAAACCATTTGATCCTTTAGAATTAGTTGTAAGAGTGAAGGCATTGTTGAAACGTTATCAAATTACAGTATCGCAATCTATTCAAGTTGGGAATGTACTGTTAAATCGTAATACATTTGAAGTTAACGCCGGAGAACAAACGGTGACGTTGCCATTAAAAGAATTTGAATTGCTCTTTACATTAGGATCTAAGGCGGGAAGAACTTGTTCAAGAGAGCAATTAATAGAAGACGTATGGGGATATGATTTTGAAGGGAATGAACGCACGCTAGACGTTCATATTAATCGGTTGCGTGAAAAGTTTCAAGAAGAGTTATCGAAGTTTAGTATAAGGACGATAAGGGGCTTAGGGTATCGCTTAGAGGTAAGTAAATGAGAAAAAGAGAAAGAATGAGTAAGATGAAGATGTTAAAAGTAATGGGGGCGATAGTAGCGCTCTTTACTTTTCTTACTATAATTTGGTCTATAGCCTTTTTTGTATCGTCAAGTGTCATGAAAGCTCTGGAAATAAACGTATCGCCTTTTATTACTTTTCTAATTAGTGATATGGTTGGCTTTGTTTTTATTGTTCTTATTTGGACAGTAATTGGAATTTTAATGAGACCGAAGCGAGAGGCGATGATTTGGACTATTATTGAACCGATACAAAAAATTGCAAAAGGGGATTTCTCTGTAAAAATACGAAATGAAGAAAAGTATGATGGAGAAATTGGTGTACTCGTAAAGAGTATAAATGATATGACAGATGAACTGAACGCGATGGAGAAACTGCGCCAGGAATTTGTATCGAATGTTTCTCATGAAATACAGTCACCATTAACTTCTATAAAAGGGTTTGCTAGAGCGCTGCAAGATAATAATCTTTCTGAGGAAAAAAGAAAGCATTATCTTACCATTATTGAAACGGAAACAACGAGATTATCTAAACTAAGTCAAAATCTATTAAAGCTAACACTTTTAGAATCAGAAGAGTATGTACCAGAAAGAGTGACTTATCGATTAGATCAACAGTTAAAGCAAGTTGTATTAAATAGTGAACCGCTGTGGGCTGAAAAAGAAATTGAGTTAGACCTTGATTTAGAGAAAGTGCAAATTACTGCGGACCAAGAAAGTATGAGTCAAGTGTGGATTAATTTAATTCATAACAGTATTAAATTTACTCCAAGTGGTGGTATGATTACAATTCAGTTAAAAGAACATAAGGAATTCCTAGAAGTAAGTATTCGGGACACGGGAATTGGTATATCAGAAGAACAGAAGCAACATGTTTTTGAGCGTTTTTATAAAGTGGATTCTTCACGAAACCGTGCTTATGGAGGAAGTGGCTTAGGTTTAGCGATTGTAAAAAAAGTACTCGACCTTCATCAAGGAGAAATAAAAGTCGAGAGTGAGGAAGGGAATGGTACAAAATTTATTGTGCGTATTCCAAATCATGAAGAAAAATAGTGTTAGGAGGAGACCTTCTAACACTATTTTTCTTTAAAAATGCATTTACCATTACTATAGTTACCTATAAGTAACCTACGCACATGAAAGTGCATCATTGCCTTTTTTCATAAACATAGATACACTTTTAATATAATAAACAACTGAGATGATTAAGGAGTGTTACACTTGGCGGAATTATTACAAGGAAAAAATGCTTTAATTACAGGAGCAGGTAGAGGAATTGGTCGCGCTGTAGCGATCGCATTAGCGAAAGAAGGCGTAAATGTAGGTCTTTTAGCTCGTTCAGAAGAAAACTTAAAAGCAGTTGCGAAAGAAGTGGAAGCAGAAGGTGTAAAAGCTGTTATTGCGACTGCGGATGTATCTTCATATGAAGAAGTAACGAATGCAATTGAAACGTTAAAAGCTGGATTAGGATCTATCGATATTTTAATTAATAACGCTGGTATTTCTAAGTTCGGTAAGTTTTTAGAACTAGATGTTGCTGATTGGGAAAAAATCATTCAAGTAAACTTAATGGGTGTATACTATGCAACTCGTGCAGCTTTACCAAGCATGATTGAACAACAATCTGGTGATATTATTAACATTTCATCTACAGCAGGACAAAAAGGTGCACCAGTAACGAGTGCATACAGTGCTTCTAAATTTGGTGTTCTTGGCTTAACAGAATCGTTAGCGATGGAAGTTCGCAAACATAACATTCGTGTAACAGCTTTAACTCCAAGTACAGTAGCAACTGACATGGCTGTAGACTTAGGATTAACTGATGGAAACCCTGATAAAGTAATGCAAGCGGAAGATATTGCAGAGTTTATCGTAGCGCAGCTGAAATTAAATAAACGTACATTTATTAAATCAGCAGGACTTTGGTCTACTAATCCGTAAGGGATAAATATAAAATACAAAGAAGGGACATCTATTCTGTAATGGAGTGGGTATCCCTTCTTTATTTTTTGTGTATGAAACGGAATTTTCTGTATAATCAAACGTGAATGGTAGAAAAGCATGAAAAAATTGAAGGGGATGGTATTTCCATGAGTACGATTGAGAAATGGACGGCTGTTGATCAATTTATGAGTGATGTATTAATACCGAAAGATTCTACATTAGAAGAAGTTCTTCAAGCAAATGCTTCAGCTAATTTGCCGGCGCATGATGTATCGCCAATTCAAGGGAAGTTTTTACAACTATTAGTACAAATCCAAGGAGCTCGTAACATTTTAGAAATTGGCACTCTAGGCGGATATAGCACTATATGGCTTGCAAGAGGATTGCCATCTGGAGGGCAAATTGTTACATTAGAAGCAAGTGAAAAGCATGCTGAAATTGCACGTAGCAATATTGAGCGTGCCAATTTGAATGATAGAGTTGAAATACGATTAGGATTAGCGTTAGATTCTTTAAAACAAATAGAAAATGAGAAGTATGAACCATTTGATTTTATTTTCATAGATGCTGATAAACAAAATAATCCTGCTTATTTTGAATGGGCACTGAAACTATCACGCCCTGGCACTGTAATTATTGGGGATAACGTAGTACGTGAAGGAGAAGTTATTGACAATACGAGTAACGACCCTCGTGTACAAGGGATACGCCGTTTCTATGAGCTCATAGCTGCTGAGCCGCGTGTAAGTGCTACAGCGCTTCAAACTGTCGGAAGTAAAGGGTATGATGGATTTGTAATGGCAGTTGTAAAAGAGTGATGTAAGGAGGCAAAAAGGATGAAAAGGAAGTTTCAAAAATTATAACGTGTATTGTGTGCAATACAGTTAGCTCGTGGACCTCCAACATACTTAACAATATAAGTTTATATAAAAAAATTGGGGGTTAGAAATAGATGAGAACTGAAAAAGAAATGCTAGACTTAATTATAAATACAGCAAAAGAGGATAAAAGAATTCGAGCAGTCATCATGAATGGATCACGTGTAAATCCAAATGTGAAAAAAGACTGTTTCCAAGATTATGATATTATGTATGTTGTAAAAGATATCCAATCTTTTACATCTAATCATAATTGGATACGTAGATTTGGAGAAATAATGATTGTCCAGATGCCAGAAGAAATGACGTTACTTCCAGCAGATGAAGACGGGAAATTTCCGTATTTAATGCAGTTCATGGATGGGAACCGGATTGATTTAACGTTAGTTCCAGTTGATTTGATAGATATATTCGTTGGGCAAGATAGTTTAAGTAAACTGCTTCTTGATAAAGATGATTGTATGGATGAATTTCCACCAGCAAGCGATAGGGATTATTTAATAAAAAAGCCCACAGAAAAAGAGTTTTTAGATTGCTGTAATGAATTTTGGTGGTGCAGTACAAATGTAGGAAAAGGATTGTGGCGCGAGGAACTTTCTTATGCGAAAGGAATGCTTGAAGGCCCAATGCGAGATATGTTCATCGTAATGCTAGAATGGCATATTGGTATGAAAACAGACTTTACAGTTAATGTAGGGAAGTTTGGAAAGCATTTCGAGCAATATATTGAAAAAGATATGTGGGAGCAATTTAAAAGGACCTTTTCAAATGCAGAATATGAAAATTTATGGCGGTCATTCTTTGTAATGGGTGATTTATTTAGGGAAGTTGCGAATGAAATTGCTAACACATATGGATATCAATATCCGCAAGATGATGATGACAAAGTGACGAGTTATTTAAAACATGTGAAAGCTTTGCCGAAAGATATTACATCGATTTATTAATAATATAAAGCAGCAGGACTGTCCTAATTACGGACAGTCTTATTTTTGTTCATGAATAACAATTTCTCTAACAAAGTACAGATGAATCACATATGAAACTTTAGGGAGGTTTTTATCATGTATTATTTTTATTCGCCAGAAATGTTCGTTCCATATCAATGGGGGTTAGAGCGAAATGTTTCGTATGCTTATATGCCATATAACTCATTTTATTATGGAGACTATATAAGCTCATTGCCATACGCATTACATGTTCCTCAAAATTATGAAATACAAATGAAAGAAGAGGAGAGGGGATCATGGACACCATTTTCATGGGTCGAAAAATATGCATATGCATTTTCAGGTCCTTACAATAAAGCGGAAGTTGCTCTTACATTTGATGATGGACCAGATTTATTATTTACACCAAAAATATTAGATAAGTTAAAAAAACATAATGTAAAAGCTACTTTTTTCCTACTTGGTGAAAATGCAGAAAAGTTTCCGAATGTAGTAAAGCGTATCGCAAATGAAGGGCATGTAATTGGTAATCATACGTACAATCATCCGAATTTAGCGAAAGTAAATGAGGCTGAGTACCGTAATCAAATTATAAAAACGGAAGAAATATTAAATCGTTTAGCTGGTTATGCACCGAAATTTATACGTCCACCATATGGTGAAATACTTGAAAATCAATTGAAGTGGGCGACAGAGCAAAATTTTATGATTGTACAGTGGAGTGTTGATACGGTTGATTGGAAAGGTGTAAGTGCTGACACGATTACAAATAATGTGTTAGGGAATTCATTTCCAGGTAGTGTCATACTTCAGCATTCAACTCCAGGTGGACACTTGCAAGGATCTGTAGATGCGCTAGACAAAATTATTCCACAGTTAAAAACGAAAGGGGCACGTTTTGTAACACTTCCAAGTATGTTCCAGACATCTAAAGAGAGAAAATTAAATGTTAATAATTGGAATTTTGAGGGTTGTATAGTATAATGAAGGTGTAAGTTAGGGGGTGGATATAATTGATGTATGCACTAGTAAACATAGGAATAAGCATGTTAATCGGTATTATATTTATACTTGCCGCACGTATTCTTCAAAAAAATCCACCGACGGATATTAACGCAGCATATGGTTACCGGACGAAACGATCTATGAAAAATAAAGAATTATGGGATGCGGGTAACAAGTATAGTGCGGAAGTGATGAAAAAGAATGGATACATTATGATGTTAATTGGAAGTGCTATTAGTATATTGTTTAGATATCCTCATACAACAGCGGTGATTATGGCTGTCATGCTATTGTTAATCATTCGCTTATTTATGCGAGTAGAGAAAAGATTGAAGACACTTGAACAATAATGATAAATAAAATAGGACTCCCAGGCAATATAAGCTGGGAGTCCTATTTTATTTACAAACTATTATTTTTTAGCAATTCTTTTCCTTGTTCGACAACAAATTCATAGTATTCAAGGTCATATGGATAAATATCTTCAAATGTTATCGTTATCGGTTTACTGTTTAAAAGAGAAATAGTCGTTATAGATGAAATATCTCTTTTTAATAGTTGTAGAAAAGAAGTTGCGTGTACTTTCATCACATCGTCTACTTCTTCACCTGGTGCAAACGGAAGTGGCTTTATTACATTGTGAAAATACATATGACAAAACTCACGATCAGTAAGATTTGAAAGTTCATAATCTATTTTAAAGATACCTTTGTATGTTAAATCAGTAGTTTGAAAGGAAAGCCCTAATTCCTCTTCAATTTCACGAAGACCGCCAATTTCTACTTCTTCATCATGCATAATATGTCCAGCTGAAGTAATATCCCATATACTCGGAGCGTCTTTTTTATTTTTAGAGCGTAATTGGAAATATAAGAACATATCCTCAGCATCTTTTTCTACAAACCAGCAATGAAATGTTTCGTGCCAATCACCGTCACGATGCACGTCATCACGTAATTTCTTTCCAAGTGTATTTCTTTCAGGATCAAATATTGTTAACCACTCTGTCATTTTAATTCCCCTTTCTGCAAATTTTATTATACAATATTTGTATTGAATTTTGGGAAAATAAAGAAAAAGGAGTGATTATTAGTGAAGATAGAGAATAAGGAAATAAAATCAATAATTTCAACTGAGGAAGAATTACGACAAATATTGGGGCAACCAAGTGAACGGGCTTTGAAAAAAGTTATTTCATCACTTGATCATCATTGTGTAGATTTTCTGTCTAAATCGCCTTTTCTAGTATTATCTACTGCAAATAAATTCGGAGAGTGTGATGCTTCGCCGAGGGGAGACGCACCTGGATTTGTATATGTATTAAATGAAAATAAAATTATCATCCCAGAAAGACCAGGTAATCGTCGTATAGACTCTATTTTAAATATTATTTCGAATCCGCACGTAGGATTAATCTTTTTCATTCCTGGTCTCGGGGAGTCCTTGAGAATAAACGGCCGAGCACAAATTACAAACGATGAAGAAATTTTGAAAGAAATGCAGGCAAATGGAAAAAAACCTTTACTTGGAATTGTTGTTGAAATAGAAGAATGCTATATTCACTGTGCAAAAGCTTTTCTTCGTTCAAAAATGTGGGATCCAGAGTCATGGTTAAATAAAAAAGAGCTACCCTCAGCGGCGAAAATGTTAATGGAGCATGCGAAAGTGAATGCTTCAGAAGAGGAAGTTGCACGTTCTTTAGAAGAAAGTTATACAAAAAGATTGTATTGAAAATTACTTTGTTAATATAGTTTTAATAAGAGCGGGATCTTCTCGTTTTAGAATGAGATTTTCATATGTGAACTGCTGCCTTGTAAGTTGTTAAGTTGTAAGATACGTAATAAGAGGAGTCTTTATGAAATGTTATTGTGAAATATAATGAAAAATTATCTTTAAAATTGTGAAGAAAAATAGGCTTGCTTTTTAAAAAGTTGATAACTATAATAAGTTAACAAATAGACATGAACGAAAAAGTAACGATAAGGACATGAAATCATTTTTACGGTTTACAGAGAGGGGAGCCAAGGGTGTGAGCTTCCTAACACGAGAAATGACTTTACCACCTTTGAACTTCAATAGTGAACGAGTAATCTAGTAATTATTGACGGTATCAGCCGTTATCTGAACTTGAGCAATCTAGAAGGAAATAAGTCTAGATTGGAACAAGGGTGGAACCACGAAAACACATTCGTCCCTTTCCTAGGGATGAGTGTGTTTTTTTATAGTTTTTAAGATTGAAAATTTAAAATAATTAAAAAATAGTATTGATTTTGTTTTTTATGCGAGTATAATGAGTTAACAAATAAACATGAGCGAAAAAGTAACGATAAGGACATGAGAACATTTTTACGGTTTACAGAGAGGGAAGTCAAGGGTGTGAGCTTCCTAACACGAAAAATGATCTTACCACCTTTGAACTTCAATAGTGAACGAGTAATCTAGTAATTATTGACGGTATCAGCCGTTATCTGAACTTGAGCAATCTAGAAGAAAGTAAGTCTAGGTTGGAACAAGGGTGGAACCACGAAAACACATTCGTCCCTTTCCTAGGGATGAGTGTGTTTTTTTTATCACTTTGAAAGGAGGTGCGGTAACATGAAGCGTTTAGTACGTACGGAAATAACCACCACCTGCATGATTAAAAAGCAGAGTAAGGTGATTCATAGGTGTAACAATTAAACTATTTAGGAGGAGATTAGAAGATGAATAACGTTATTAATGTTGGGGTATTAGGATTAGGTACTGTCGGAAGTGGTGTTGTCCATATTTTGAAAGAACATTATAAAAAAATTACTCTTGATACAGGATATGAAGTAAAGGTAAAGACAGTCGTTGTACGTGATTTGGAAAAAGAACGTGATGTTTGTATCGATGGAATCGTAGTAACAAGTAATGTCGATGAAGTTCTAAATGATTCAAATATTGATATTGTAGTAGAGGTAATGGGCGGAATTGAAGAAGCGAAAG
>Ga0102589_1004584_pt1 | contig 12856 bp, 8 predicted proteins | sample AraplaMF_Col_mLB_FD_76858 | JGI IMG/M metagenome (GOLD analysis project Ga0102589, IMG submission 76858) | Arabidopsis root microbial communities from the University of North Carolina, USA - plate scrape MF_Col_mLB | ecosystem: Host-associated > Plants > Roots > Endosphere | place: USA... | reverse complement strand
GGCAGGTGGCGGATGCGGCGGTCGGTGACCATCTGCATGCAATGCTCGGCGGTGTCGGTCAGCGAGACCGTGAGCACCTGGCTGGTCATGATCGTGCGCACCGGCGTGTCGGCCGAGGAGCGCCCCTGCAGGACGATCTTGCGCGCGTAGTCGCGCTCGGAAAGGATGCCCACCAGGTGCCCGCCTTCGATCACGAGCACGGCACCGATACGCTTCTCGGCCATCAGCCGGATCGCTTCGATCACCGGCGCGTCCGGGCCGATCGCGAAGATCTCAGGCGCTTTGGCTTCTAGCAGTTGTCGTACGGTGCGCATGGCCGTCTCCTTCCGCAAGCGGGGCTTGGCCCGAGGATACTCCTGCCGCCGGCTGCCAGGTGTCGACGAGGTAAAGGGGACGCTGCTTGGATTCGTCGTAGAGGCGGCCCAGGTATTCGCCGATCACGCCCAGCGCGATCAGCTGGACGCCGCCCAGGAACAGGATCACCGACATCATCGTCGGCCAGCCGGCCACCGGGTCACCCCAGAACAGCGCCTTCAGGATGACGGCCGCGCCATAGACGAACGCCGTGAGCGCGGTCAGCAGGCCCAGGTAGGTGGCCAGGCGCAGCGGCGCCGTCGAGAAGCTGGTGATGCCTTCCAGCGCCAGGTTCCACAGGCGCCAGAAATTGAACTTGCTGTGCCCGGCCGCGCGCGGCGCGCGGTGGTAGGGAATGGCGACACTGTTGAAGCCGACCCAGCCGAACAACCCCTTCATGAAGCGGTGGCGCTCGCGCAGCTGGCGCAATGCCGACAGCGCGCGCGGCGACAGCAGGCGGAAATCGCCGGTATCGGCCGGGATGGGCGTGCGCGACAGGCGTCCGATCACGCGATAGAAGGCATGCGCGGTGCTGCGCTTGATCCAGCCTTCACCTTCGCGCTCCAGGCGGGTGCCGTGGACGTCGTCGTAGCCCTCGCGCCATTTCGCGACGAACTGCGGGATCAGCTCCGGCGGGTCCTGGCCATCGGCATCGAGGATCAGGGCACCGCCTTCCTCGACGCGGTCGAGCCCGGCCGTCAGCGCCAGCTCCTTGCCGAAGTTGCGCGACAGCCGCAGCACGGCGACGCGGCGGTCGCTCGCGGCGAGCTGCTGCATCACCCGCCAGGTGTCGTCGCTGCTGCCGTCGTCGACGTACAGCACCTGCGCATCGAGATCGTGCAGCGGCTCGAGCACCGCAGCGATGCGCGGATGCAGCAAGGGCAGGTTGTCGGCCTCGTTGAAGGCGGCAATGACAATGGTCAGGCGTTCGCTCATGAGGCGAATAGTAGCCCGGGTAAGCGCAGCGCACCCGGGTCCACGCAGCCTACTCCAGCCGCTTCAGATACTCGGTCCCGCCGATATAGCGCATCTGCCGCTGGATCGCCTGCGAGCGTCGCTGCACGTACGGCCCGGGCCGGGTCACGCTGTACCGCCGCGGGCTCGGCAGCACCGCCGCCAGGCGCGCGGCCTCGGACGGCGCCAGCTGGCTCGCATCCTTGCGGTAATAGGTCCGCGCCGCCGCCTGCGCGCCGTACACGCCATCGCCGAACTCGGCGATGTTGGCGTAGACCTCGATGATCCGGTGCTTGGGCCACAGGGCCTCGATCAGCAGCGTGTACCAGGCCTCGATGCCCTTGCGCACATAGCTGCGCCCGCTCCACAGGAACAGGTTCTTGGCGGTCTGCTGGCTGATGGTGCTGCCACCGCGGACCTTGCGGCCGCGCGCGTTGTTCTTGCGCGCCTTCTCGATCGCCTTCAGGTCGAAGCCGAAATGCTCGGCGAAGTTCTGGTCTTCCGAGGCCACCAGCGCGAGCGGCAGGTTGGGCGAGATTTCGTCGAGATCGCGCCAGTCATAGGCGATGCGGAACGACCACTCGCCAGCGCCCCACGCCTCCAGTTGCCGCGACAGCATGAAAGCGCTGAAGGCCGGATCGACGAAGCGCAATGCCGCCACCTGCGCGATGCTGCCCAGCAGCAACAGCAGCGGCAAGGCCAGCAGCCATCGAATCCAGCGACGGCGACGGCGACGACGGACCGGAACGGCTGCGGCCCGGGCGGTGTGTCCGCCCGTTTCTTCGATCCCCGTCATGCCTTGCACTGCGCCATCTCCATCCCCATCTTGTCTCGTCACCCTTCACACGGTCGCGTGCATTATCCGCCAATGCCACGCGCCGGCAGCACGAGCACGATGATGACCCAAGCCAGCACGCAATCCGGCCCCGACGGCAACGACCGCGACCAGTTGACCCGTTTCCTGATCGAAGGCGCCGGCGTGCGCGGTGTCCGCGTGCACCTGCAGGACACCTGGCACCAGATCCGCGAGCGCGCCGAGTATCCCCAGGCCGCGGCCGAACTGCTCGGTGAGGCCGCCGCCGCGGCCGCCCTTTTCACTGGTCACGCCAAGGTCGACGGACGCCTGTCGGTGCAGCTGCGCGGCGACGGTGCGCTGCGCACGCTGTTCGCCGAATGCACGGCCGCCGGCACCCTGCGCGGCATCGCCCAGCTCGCCGACGAGGGCGAAGTCTCGCGCGACCTCACCCGGCTCGGACCGGACGCGATCCTGGCGATCACCATCGAGAACCCCTCGATCGACGGCCGCGACCCCACCCGCTACCAGGGCCTGGTGGCGCTGGAATCGGACTCGCTGGCGGGCGCCTTCGAAGGCTATTTCCGCCAGTCCGAGCAGTTGCCGACGAGGCTCCTGCTGGCAACCGACGAACGGCACGCCGCGGGACTGATGCTGCAGAAGCTTCCGGGGGATGATGGCGACGACGACGGCTGGGCACGCGCCTGCGCCCTCTTCGACACCCTCAGCCCGCGCGAGCTCCTGGAATGGAGCGCCGACGATCTCCTGACCCGCTTGTTCCACGAGGACGGGGTGCAGTTGCTGGGCCGCAAGCCCTTGCGGTTTGCCTGTTCATGTTCACGCGAGCGGGTCGAGGCGATGCTCGTCTCGCTCGGCGAGGTCGAAGCGGAGGCGGCGGCGGACGCGGCCGGTGGCGAGGCCAACATCCGTTGCGAGTTTTGCGGACACAGTTACCGTTTCGGCAAAGAGGAAATCGCTAGCTTGTTCTCGGTGGCGGCAGTGGAACTGGCCGCTCCGGAGCGGCTTCAGTAGCCAGTCTCAGTTTCATCTGAAATTGTTAAATAAACATAAACGGTCTATAGTCGCGGTCCAAAGGAGAGGGGAACTCCACCGGGTTTACCCGGTCGTAACCAGACCATGTACACGCGCCTGCTTCGACTGCCGTTGACCCTGCTGCTCGCCCTGGGCGTGGCTGCGGGCGCACATGCGCAGTCAGGTCCCAAGCGCGGTGCCAGCGACACCACGTATCTCCCGGTCTGGAACCAGACCAGCGGCAAGCTCGAGTACCTGCTGCAGCTGGAACCCACCAGCACGCCCATCGCCGGCGCCCGCTGGCAGGTCGGCAGCAATACCCTCGGCGCGGCCTTCGGCCTCGATGCCGGCGACACGCTCGGCCTGGTCTGCGACCGCCAGACCGGCCTGGCCGGTGCCATCGGCAACCTCGCCAACCACTGCATGCTGGCCACGCTCGACGACGACGGCGAGTTTTCCGGCAGCCGCAACGCCAGCGTCGGCGCCACCCTCGCCCGCCCCGGCGGCAAGGTCGGCCTGGCCCTGGGCAGCGGCCGCGACACCATGCCGGCCTGGCTGAGCCCCAACAACAAGACCAGCAAGGTCGACCAGAACACCCTCACCGTCTACGGCCAGAAGAACATCGGCCGCGAGGCGACGGTGTCGATTGGCGGCACCTGGGCACGGGCGCGTCTGATCCCGGCCGGTGAAGTCCCCGCGCTGGCCGATCGCTGGAGCAGCAAGAGCGTCACCATCGGTGCCGGCCTGGGCAACTTCAGCGCGAACATCGTCGGCCGCGTGGTCGACATCCCGGGCGAACCCGCCAATTGGGAAGGCCTGGGCGTCGGCCTGACCTGGCGCACGCCGTGGAGCGGCCAGCTCACCGTGGGCGCCGAAAACGTCGTCACCCGCGGCAAGAACCCGTTCGCCCCGGCCGACAACGAGAAAGACGAAGGCACCGTGCCTTACGTGCGCTACGAGCAGGACCTCTAAGCCTGCCGCCCGGCCGCATTTCTGGCGGCCATTGCTTCCCGACTGCCTGTTGATCAACACGTCCGATCAGGCCGCATTGCGACCTGCGTCACCGTTTGCGCGCGAAACGTACGACGGCGTACTTTCACATGATCGCTACATTTCATTAACGAGACTTTCACTTTCCTGAGAGCGCAGTTAGGATCGGGTTCGGCTTTGCCGCTTTTGGCGTCGTTTTTGACCCCATCGGCCAATCCGTACAACACCGACCCGCTTGAATGGAGAGAGAGATGACACCGAAGACCACCCCGCTCCGCGACGCGATCGTATTCGCGCTCGCAGTGGGCACCACCGCAGCGGCCGGCACCGGCGTTGCGATGGCGCAGGACGCCAGCACCCAGCAGCCGACCAACCTCGACCGCATTGAAGTCACCGGCTCGCGCATCCGCCAGGTCGATATCGAGACCGAGGCACCGGTGCTGACCATCACCCGCGCCGACATCGAAAAGCAGGGCTTCCAGTCGGTCGCCGACATCCTGCAGAACATCTCGGCAGTGGGCGCACCGGCCATCAGCCGCGCCGCTCCGCTGACCGCGGGCGAGAACGTCGGCGGCCAGTTCATCAGCATGCGCAACCTCGGTGCTGCCCGCACCCTGATCCTCGTCAACGGCAAGCGCCTGGGCATCAGCACCAGCGGCCTGCAGGACGTGTCGCTGATCCCGACCGTCGCCGTCGAGCGCATCGAAGTGCTGAAGGACGGCGCCTCGTCGATCTACGGTTCCGACGCCATCGCCGGCGTGGTGAACATCATCACCCGCTCGAACTTCGAAGGCGCCACCGCCAACGCCTACTACGGCCAGTACAGCGAAGGCGACGGCGAGACCACGCGTGCCGACTTCATCATGGGCTTCACCGGTGAACGCGGCTCGCTGACCGCCGCCGTGGAATACCGCAAGGAAGAGGAAGTCTTCGCCAAGGATCGTCCGTACAGCGCGTATCCGCAGAGCGACCGCCACCCGACCCGCAACTGGACCACGGTCAGCCAGTGGGGCGTGATCAACCTGCCGGCCTCGCTGGGCGGCAACCGCGTCCTCAACCAGGGTGCCGACTGGCGCAACATCGCCAACTATCACGCGCTGAACACCAACACCGGTGCCACCGCGGCCGATACGGCTGGCTCGACCGTCGACAAGAGCAACACCAACCAGCAGACGCACCTCAAGACGCCGCTGGAAAGCCGCTCGCTGTTCGTCAACGGCCTGTTCGACATCAACGAGTTCGTGCGCTTCCGCGCCGACATGCTGTACACCGACCGCGACGCCGAGCGCCAGGTCGCCGGCTATCCGTTCCAGAGCGGCGCCGCTGGCCCGATCCCGGGCGGCTTCACGATGTCGCGTGACAGCTACTACAACCCGGTTGGCACGAAGAACGGCTTTGCAACGCCGCAGGACGTGAACTTCTGGCGCCGTACCTGGGAAGTGCCGCGCGTCGACAGCCCGTCGTCCGCCACCTGGCGCTTCTCCACCGCACTGGAAGGCAGCTTCGACGTCGGCGAGCGCATCTTCGACTGGGACGTCAACTACCTCTACAACAACAACACCGTCCACCAGGAAAACTACGGCAACCTCAACGTCGATCGCGCCAAGCAGGCGACCGGCGCGTCGTTCCTGGACACCAACGGCCAGGTCGTTTGCGGTACCCCGGACAATCCGGCCACCACCACCGTCAACGAGCGCAACGTCATTCCGGGCTGCGTCGCCTGGAACCCGTTCATCCCGTTCGGCCGCGTCGGCGACGGTGGCCTCACCGGCAACCAGCCGCTGCAGGACTGGCTGTTCCAGCGCCTGAACTCCAGCGGTGAGACCGAAACCACGGTGTACAGCGCCAACCTGAGCGGTTCGGTTGCCACCCTGCCGGGCGGTGATCTGGGCGTTGCCGTCGGCTACGAAAACCGCCACGAGAAGGGTCGCTTCATCCCCGACGCACAGGCGGTGACCGGCAACTCCACCACCCTCGCCGGCGGCCCGACCCAGGGCGGTTACACGGTCGACGAAGTCTATGCCGAGTTGTTCATCCCGGTGCTTGCCGACATGACCATGGCGAAGGAGCTGAGCTTCAGCGTCGCCAGCCGTTACTCGGACTACGACACCTTCGGCGACACGGTCAACAGCAAGTTCGGTTTCAAGTGGAAGCCGATCGACTCGCTGCTGTTCCGCGGCACCTACGCTGAGGGCTTCCGCGCTCCGACCATCAACGACCTGTTCGGTGGCGGTTCGCAGACCTTCTCGTTCTTCACCGACCCGTGCGACACCAGCTTCGGTGCTTCGGCCACCAACCCGGCCGTGCGCGCGAACTGCGCCCGCGACATCGTCAATGCCAACACCTACCGCCAGCTGCAGCAGGGCTTCGTCACGGCAGGTTCGGGCAACTCGCAGACGCCGGTGCCGTTCTTCTCCGGTTCCAACGATCAGCTGATCCCGGAAACCTCGGAATCGAAGACGCTGGGTACCGTGTGGAGCCCGGGCTTCATCGAAGGCCTGAACGTCAGCCTCGACTGGTGGCAGATCCGCATCGACGACACGATCGTTGCCGACTCGCCGACGCAGATGCTCAACGACTGCTACATCCAGAACGATCCGACCCGTTGCGTCGCCTTCACGCGTGACGCTACGCGCGGCTTCGTCAACAGCCTCACCTTCACCGGCATCAACGCCGGCTACCGTGAAGCCGAAGGTTACGACCTCGACCTGGGCTACCGCCTGCCGACCGACCGCTTCGGTAACTTCAACCTGTCGTGGCAGACGACCTACACCGTCAAGGACGAGATCAAGACCGACACCAACCCGACGACCCCGCCGCAGCAGCTGGTGGGTTACGCAACGTCGCCTGGCTTCACCGGCACGTTCCGCATCCGCTCCAACGCCACGCTGAGCTGGGACATGGGCGCGTTCGGCGTGAGCTGGGGTGCGCGTTACTACTCGGGCCAGAAGGAAACCTGCTTGTCGATGACGCTCTTCCCGGAAGAGTGCGACAACCCGGATTTCCGCTTCGGCAACCCGAGCCCGGCACAGGCTCGCGCGATCAACGAGCTGGGTTCCAACACGTTCCACGACCTCGAGTTCCGCTGGCAGGCTCCGTGGAATGCCACTGTCGCCATCGGCGCCAACAACGTGTTTGACCACGTTGGCCCGGTGCTCTACAGCCAGCCGAGCGCGAACGTGTCCTACCAGGGCCAGTTCGACATCGGTCGTTTCATGTACATGAAGTACCAGCAGCGCTTCTGATCCATCGGCTGCAAGCAACACGCTCGACGACTGCGGCCCTTCGGGGCCGCAGTTTTTTTTGGGCCCTGCCAGCAACATGAACAGGCTAATCCGGCCCCCGGTCCCGGCCTTGCCGGGAGGGGCCAACTAACGTTTGTTTCACCAGAACCGCCAGTCATCTTTGGCGAGAAAAGCGTCAGGCCGTCGCAACCGGCTGTTTTAAATGGATATTTTTCGACATACCGGGGCGTATCCGCGGCTGTCCGGGGCCCCAAAACGGCCTGTCCTGTTCAAAATTAACGACACTTTAATTCTTCTTTCCAAGCGTCTACTATCGGCCCGACCTTGCCGGATTTGGCGTCTTTTTTGACTCTACCCGCTCGGTTCCCATGGGAAATCCCAAGACACACTTGGAGAGAGAGATGACCTTGAAGACCACCCAGCTCCGCGACGCAATTTCCTTTGCGCTCGCCGTGGGCACCACCGCTCTTGCGGGCACGGGCGCGGCAATGGCCCAGGATGCACCGGCACCGCAGGAAGCGACCACCCTCGACCGCATCGAAGTGACCGGTTCGCGAATCAAGCGCACCGACATCGAGACCTCGCAGCCGATCTTCTCGCTGAGCCGTGACGACATCCAGGCACAGGGCCTGACCTCGGTCGGCGACGTGATCCAGAACCTGACGGCCAACGGTTCGACGCTCAACACCAGCATCAACAACGGCGGTAACGGCGAAACCCGCGTCAGCCTGCGCAACCTCGGCTCCAACCGCACCCTGGTGCTGGTGAACGGTCGTCGTTGGGTCGGTGGTACCGGCTTGGGCGGCGCAGTCGACCTCAACACCATCCCGACCGCGGCCGTCGAGCGCATTGAAGTCCTGAAGGACGGCGCCTCGACGATCTACGGTTCCGACGCCATTTCCGGCGTCGTCAACGTGATCCTGCGCCAGAACTTCGAAGGCGCCGAAGCCAACGCCTACCTCGGCCAGTTCGACAAGGGCGACGGCTCGCGCCAGGCCTATGACTTCACCATCGGCACCAGCAGCGACCGCTTCCAGGCGATGCTGGGTATCGCCTACGTGAAGGAAGAGCCGGTCTGGGCAGGCGACCGCGAAATCTCGAAGGAGCCGGTGTTCGGTTCGCTTCCGGGCACCCGCGGCAGCCTGGCCAACGTTCCGGCCAACGTCGCCATCTTCGACGGCTCCTCGTTCAACAACCCGGACGGCGACTACGGCATCTTCGTGCCGGACGCGTCGGCTCCCAATGGTTGGCGCCCGTTCGCCGGCCTGCCGGACCAGTACAACTTCGCACCGGCCAACTACCTGCTGACCCCGCAGGAACGTTACTCGGTGTTCGGTAACGCCAGCCTCGACATCACCGACGACATCCGCTTCAAGACGACGGTGACGTACAACTCCCGCCGTTCGACGCAGATCCTGGCCGCCACGCCGCTGGTCATCGACGCGTCCTCGGGCGACGCCGGTTTCATCAGCGCCGACAGCATCTACAACCCGTTCGGCCAGGACATCAACGAAGTCTTCCGCCGCATGACGGAGACCGGTGGTCGCATCTTCGACCAGGACGTCCGCACGGTCGTGTTCGACGGCGCCTTCGAAGGCACCCTGAACATCGCCGAGAAGCCGTTCGACTGGGAAGCCGGTTACTTCTACGGTGAGAACAAGGCCAACAACACCACCAACGGCCTGTTCCAGACCAGCCACGTGATCAATGCAGCCGGTCCGTCGTTCATCGACGCCGGCGGCGTGGCACGTTGCGGTGCGCCGGGTGCGGTGATCGACGGCTGCGTGCCGATCAACCTGCTCGGACCGGAAGGCTCGGTCACCCAGGACATGCTGGACTACAGCACGTTCGTCGCGCACGACGAGCTGTTCTACAAGCAGAAGACCTACTACGCCAACATCGGCGGCGAACTGTTCGACCTTCCGGCTGGCGCGTTCGCCTTCTCGTTCGGCATGGAACACCGCACCGAGTTCGGCTACGACTCCCCGGATGCGCTGATCAACTCCGGCGACACCAGCGGCAACGCCCGTACCGCAACCCGCGGTGGCTACTCGCTCGACGAGGCCTACCTCGAGTTGGCAATTCCGGTGCTGGCCGACCTGCCGGGCGCCAAGCTGCTCGACTTCAGCCTGGCCACCCGTTACTCGGACTACAGCAACTTCGGTGACACGCTCAACAGCAAGTTCGGTTTCCGCTGGAAGCCGATCGACGACCTGATGGTGCGTGGTAACTGGTCCGAGGGCTTCCGCGCTCCGTCCATCAGCGAGCTGTTCACCGGCCAGGCCGACAGCTTCCCGGCCATCGCCGACCCCTGCGCCGGCTCGATCCAGGGCACGCCGAACCCGGGCATCCCGGCAGGCTGCGCTGGCATCCCGCAGTACAACCAGCCCAACGGCCAGGTGCGCATCACCGTCGGCGGCAACCCGGACCTCGGTCCGGAGAAGTCGGAAACGGTCACCTTCGGCTTCGTCTACAGCCCGAGCTACGTCGAGGGCCTGGACGTTTCGCTTGACTGGTGGAAGATCGAAATCGACGACGCCATCTTCCTGCAGTCCGGCCAGGCCATCCTGGACAACTGCTACCGCAGCGGCGTGGCCAGTGCTTGCGCACTGATCCAGCGTACGGGTTCGGGCCAGATCGCCGACCTGCTGTCGGTGCCGACCAACATCGGCAAGATGGAGACCGAAGGCTTCGACATGACGGTCGGCTACCGCCTGCCGGAAACCGCGTGGGGCAAGTTCTCCTTCACGTGGGACACCACCTACGTGTCGAACCTGTACATCGACACGAACGGCGACGGCCTGTACTCGGAAGACCCGATCTCGGGTGAAGCCGGCAACAACGTCGGCGAGTACTTCGGTTCCACCTTCACCAACAACTGGCGCATCCGCTCCAACCTGCAGGCTCGTTGGGAAATGGGCGACTGGGGCATCTCCTGGTTCGTCCGTTACTTCTCGCCGCAGGATGAAATCTGCCTTGGCCCGAACGTGCCGGCCAACCAGCGCGCACGCCTGTGCTCGGATCCGACCCGCCGCACCGCTCTGGACGGCAACGATCCTGGCCTGGCACCGGATGCTCCGTCCGCCCGTCCGCTCAACGAGATCCCGTCGGCGACGTACAACGACGTGCAGTTCAGCTGGCAGGCTCCGTGGAACGCCAAGATCGCGCTGGGCATCAACAACGTGTTCGACCGCGATCCGCCGGTCGCAATCACTGCGTTTGCCAACAGCTTCGATCCGGCATACGACCTCCCGGGCCGCTTCTTCTACATGTCGTACAACCAGAAGTTCTGATCTGGTAGCCCGGTAAAGCAACACTTCCTACGGCCCCGAAAGGGGCCGTAGTTTTTTGTGGAGCCCGCCGCACCGGCCCGGCCCGCCACGCTAAACTCCAGCCACGCAAATGGCCGGATGCCCCAATGGCTTTCGAGATCTATCCCGCCTTCTCGGTACCGTTCGCCCAGGACTTCCTCCCCGATGCACAGCGCATCAACGCCCAGCTCAAGGCGTTGTTGCTGGCGCGCGAGGGCGAAGGCGAGCGTTACGCCAACCCCAATCCGTCGCTGAAGCAGCAGCAGGGCGTGTTCGAAAGCGACTTCAACCTGTTCGCCTGGCCGGACGCCTGCATCCAGCAGCTGCGGCAGTTCTGCTGGACCACGCTGGGGCGGACCATCCAGAAGCTCAACGGCTATTCCGCGCAGGACATGCAGCGCCTGCAGATCTTTTCCCACACCTGGTTCCATGTGACCCGCAACGGTGGCTTCACCATCGCGCACACGCACCCGATGGCGTCCTGGTCGGGCGTGTACTGCGTCGATCCCGGGGAGCGGCCGCAGGACCGGCCGGAGTCGGGCGTGCTGCGGTTCCACAACCCGCACCACTACAGCAACTGTTTCCTCGATGCCGGCAACTCGCGGTTGGAAGCGCCGTACCACCATGGCACCTGGAACGTGAACTTCCAGCCGGGGCAGCTGGTGCTGTTCCCGTCGTGGCTGCAGCATGAGGTGATGCCGTTCTATGGCTCGGATGAACGCATCACGGTTGCGTTCAATTGCTGGTTCGGGATGAAGGAGGGTTGAGGGTGCGGCTTCTTCGGCCCGGGTGCGCTTCGCTTACCCGGGCTACGTAACGGAAAAAGCCCGGCGATGCCGGGCTTTTTCGTTGCTGGTTTCGCGCTGGCGATTATTCGAATTCCAGGGTGGCGTCGCCCGAGAAGGTTTCGATGGAGATGTCGCCGTCGCCGCTGCCGTAGCGGTGTTCGAAGCTAGAACCCGGGCCGTGCTTGGGACGGATCACCTGCGCGCCGGGGGCGACCAGGTCACCGCTGAAGCTCTCGCCACGAACGTTGGCCGACAGGTCGCGCGGCACCCGGAGGGTGAGGTCGCCGCTGACGGTGTCCATCGAGATCCGGCCGTTGTTGGCCAGGCCCGTCGCGACGCGGATGTCGCCCGACACCGACGAGCCCGAGAACCGCTGCAAGCGGTTCTGCAGCACCGAGACTTCGATGCGGCCGGAGACGGTCTCGACATCGACTTCGCCGTTCATGCGGCCGCGCAGGGTCAGGTCGCCACTGACCGACTCGGCACGCACGCGGTTGCTGTTGAGCGTCAACACCAGGTCGCCGCTGACGCTGTCGATGCTGGCTTCGGTCGGCGCACCGGCGACGGTGACTTCACCGCTGACGCTGTCGATCGACAGTTCGCGCGAGGCGATGCCCTCGACGGTGACGTCGGCCGAGACCACGTCGATGTCGAGGTCGGCGCGCACCGGCACGGTCAGGCGCAGGTCGGTCGGTTCGCTCTTGTCGCCGCCGCCGAACATGCCCATGCCGCTGCGGTTGGGGTACTTCACGCGCACGGTCAGGTGTTCGCCGTCGCCCTCGATCTCGAGCTTCTCGACGCCCTGGCCGAGGCTGCCCTCGATCTTGACCTCGGGTCGCTCCCAGGTGCGCACGTCGACGCGGCCTTTGACGTTCTCGATCTCCACCGTTCCTCGCGGATCCAGCGGCCGGGTCTCATTGATCGGGGTGGCCGCCAGGGCGGTGTTCGCCGCCAGCACGGCCAGGCCGAATGCGAGACATTGGAGTTTGGCGCGGGTCATGGAGTTTCTCCGGAAATCAGGGCAGGACAGGTTCGAATTCATGTTTTGGGTGCTGCGATACGAATCAGGCATAAGCCAGGCGCTGTGCAAGTGCCAGGCGACGTGCGTAGGTGCGGCGCAGCTGCTCGAGCAACAGGCGCGAATCGGGGTTGTGCGCCAGCGCCTGCAGGATCAGCCCGGCGTTGCGGTCGAGGTCGTCGAAAACCGGCTGCAGTTCCGTCGGCGGCTGGCCGCTGCCCACTTCCTGCAGGGCCGCCTGGTATTGCAGGGTCATGCCTTCGGCCTCGCGCTGGACCAGGGTGGCCTTGGGCGGCGTGAGGGTCGGCGCGTTGCCGCTTTCCTGGCCACGCCACAGGCCGACCATGCCGACCGCCAGCACCAGCGTGGCT
>Ga0102589_1004580_pt1 | contig 12860 bp, 7 predicted proteins | sample AraplaMF_Col_mLB_FD_76858 | JGI IMG/M metagenome (GOLD analysis project Ga0102589, IMG submission 76858) | Arabidopsis root microbial communities from the University of North Carolina, USA - plate scrape MF_Col_mLB | ecosystem: Host-associated > Plants > Roots > Endosphere | place: USA... | reverse complement strand
TAAAGACTTGCAGGAAGTAGGATTTCCCATACTCCTGAGTAAAGACAATCGGTTGATCATCAGCCAGATATTGCAATTTACCAAGTCCGTAATTGCGATTCAGCGTCACGAGCAGCTGATGCTGGCTCCCATCCTGTACTCCTGAACTCAGCCAATACTTATCTACGTCTGGATGCTGGGCTTTCGTTCCCGAATCACTATACACGCCCGAGCCGCTTCTACCTACTTCCGTCTCCCCTGCATAGTAGCGTACTTCTTGATTCCATGCTCCGTTGACGGACTGCAATCCATAATAACGATATAACGTAATCTCTTCCAGAGGCATAATTTCCGTATGAACTTGTACTTTGCCGCCTTCAATTTCATACGTAACCGTCTCCTGCAAGATTTCACGACCACGTCCGTCCTGCTCCTTCGTATTGAAGCCCTGAATCCGATTCACAACCTCAATTTTCACCTTGGTCCCGGCGATTGCTGTCCCATCTTGAAGCTGCTTCCCGTCCACCCACACATTATATTTAACGGTTCTTCCTGTCGTAGAACTGTTCTCGCCGCCATCATAATTATGATGGCCACCCGTGAAATCCTGACCTTTGCCGTTGCCATTATCATTGGCACCAACGATATAAGGGCCAATCCAGTCCGATATATCAGGCCACAACATAGTCGATGGGCGCGTCAAGTCGGGATCGGCGTCCTTGTCTACATTCGGACTAAGCCTCCATTCTTTCATCCCGTAGAGCTTATTCGCACCAGCATGATCGAACACAATCCACATATCATTGCCGTCATTGTACTTGTGAGCAATCTTCAAGTTGCTGCCGTTTTTCATGACATATTGCGTTCCACCCTGCAATGGATCGTGAAGTACTGGATTTTGGAAGCCATGGTTGATAGATAGTGGTGTATCATTCCCCATTATCTGATTATAGGCCCAAGGAGCAACCTCAATCACGACAGACTCCACTTCTACCGGACCTACTTTTGCGCGAATCACGACAGTTCCAGGCTTGATAGCCTGCAGCTTGCCATCTGAGGTCACTTCAACAATGCTTGAGTCCGAGCTCGCGAAGACCGCATTCACTTTCTTTTGTTGTGCATCGTTTTTGTCGATCACGACTGGTGACCACAACGTACCGACATCCATAGTTGCCAGCTTAGAAGGAAGCATGATCCGATATTCCGGAGCAGTACGGTTCGCTTCATATTTTAATAGCTTCAGATCATCAAGGTAGAACGTGGCGTCCTCCGATTGCCTGTTGCGCATAAGGGCAAAGCGAATGATATTTTCCGTATTGATTCCTGCCTGCTTCAGCTCCTGAATCGACTTCGTAATAATGGTCCATTGACCAGGTGGGAACATGAGATTTCTGGCATAGGTCTTGCCCCAATCATATTCATACATAAATACCTCACGTATCTCTTGTGGCTTGGACGAGGCATTGTATACCGCATAGCTAACAGCGTCATACCCGCTCCAATCCATTAGATTATAGGCTGGATAGGATTCTTCCGGAAGCTCCTTCTCGAACCCGTTATAATCGGAATCGATATATGCCGCGATCCAGCTATTCGGATAAGCCTTGAAATCGATTTTCAACGACTTCTCGCCTTGCAGAACGTATGTAGCATCTGTAACCGTTGTCCGCTTGACATGGTCGCCGTTATTCGTTCCAGATTTAATATCCCTTTCAAAATCTACAAGCGAACGAGATTCTGTTACTGTCGGCTCACCAGAATTCCCTAGAATAATATCGCGATACATCGTCTGCTTATCATGGATGCTGACGACAATAGATTTGCTGGGTAAGCCTTGTTTCTCTAAGACAAAGGAATTCTCTGTTGCATACAGATCGTTCATCGCGAACTGACCTTCTGTATCAGTGGTGACGGCATTCCCTGCCTTATCCGTTAACGTCACCCCTGCGATACCGTTGCCCTGACGATCAACCACTCTTCCTGCAAAGTTCCCTTTTGGAGGAATAAACTTGCCCGTTGCAAACCTGTATAGATCCGTATACATCTGCTTCGCCGCCGGTACCTCAGAATGATAGAGATCATAGATTGCGTACACGTCTTGGTAATACGCAAGAAGAGACTGATTCATAAACTGCTTCTTCACACCTGTAATTAAATAGTTATAAAATGCTTGACGATACCGCGGAGCGTCCACAATACGCTGATCAAGCTCTACTTTGACTCCCGCTTCATTGGCATATGCCAAGTCCGCAATCTCTTCCACCCGCTCAATTGTGGTGCTGTCGTCGCCATAATGGTTCGACTGAAGGGCTGAGAAGTCAAAGCCTAGCCGGTTCCCATTCGCCTTCTCCCCTGCACCATACCAAGGAAGCCAGCCTAGACGCATGCCGCGCTGCTGCAAATACTGGGATGCGAAATCCGCACTCTCCTGCTCCCCAGGTACAGTTGTATCGAGATCCTCTTGGAGCCAATAGAAGCCGCTCAGCTTCAAATGCTTATACTGCTGTTGCTCGAAACGAGCGGTTAACGTGTCGATGTACCAGCGGATTAACTCTTTGCGCGTGTTCAAGTTTTCTAGATTTTTCACTGTGCCATCGCCATTGAAATCCCCAAAGTCCTTGCTCTGTGGGTCTGGGAGAGGCAATGTAACATACACGTTTACCTTTTTATTTGGTTCATGCAAATCCTCGCCTACCTGTTCAACTGCGGAATCCAAGCCATCGAGCTGCAACCCCTTCTTGAACAAGCGATCTATTGACCATTTCCAATCCTGCCAAGTTCCCGGCTTGCTTCCTGCCGCCCATGGGTAATAGCGAGTGAGACTGCCCTTGTAGGGGGATGTCTTCGTAAGCAGGAGGAATGTATCGAAGAACGCATCCTCTGCAACTCCATCTTGATTCAAGTATCCTACGTAAGGGAGAAAATGATCCTTCCCGTACTCCCCTCTCTTCGTGCCATTCGTATTCTCTCGGTTATCATATCCGGTGTTCATAATCACAATATTCGAAGCACCATTGGATTTTTCACTGTTTTTGGGCAAATAATCTGCAGACACTATTGTTGAGAAAAACGATGTCATGATCACAGAAGCAAGCATGAAGGAAGCAGTCAGCAGGCTTATGCTTTTCTTTACTTTCACAAATTCACTCTCCTTTAATCTTTGCAATAAAGCGTTCACATAAAATTGATAGCAAAACGCTTACAATTCTCTTCGTACCCACTCCCTTCATGAATCGACCTCTCATTTTTGGATAATTTAACCTATCTCATCATATCAAACTGGATAAACTATTCAACTAATAAATATCCTATTCTCTGAGAAGCCATGCAAAAGAGCTGCCATGCGGCAGCCCCTTTATTTTGAACATCTGTATTAACACTTGTAGTTCTGTTATCTCATCATTCGGCTTCATCATTTTTCTCATTAAACTGAGACGGACTCGTTTCACGGATGTGGATAAGGATATCGAACTGTTCCGACAGGGAAGCATTAAAATACTGCGGCCGATCAGGGATGATTTGAGCGATGCCGTCAAAGAACGGCTGCTCTCCTTGTGCCCATTCCTTGGCTTGTTCCTTAAGATTGCGAACATCCAGCATGAACATCTCATAGGAAACTTCACCTAACTTATAGTTGGAGCTGTTCACGTTCTGCTGAATCGTATCCGTCGCGAGCTTGCCTTCGCTGAATGCAGTGAATTTCCCTTTGGTGGTGGTAGTCCCAATAGCCACATATTTATCTCCAAAGCGCTCTTCCAAAAACTGACCCGCTACTTTCGGGTACATTTCCCTATCAATTACGCCTTTTGCTACGTGGATATTATGTCCCCACACCATCGTTTTACCGCCTAATGCTTGCTTGGCCCATTCTGCATGATCGGCTAAGTATTGATCGTGCAGCGTTACAATCTGTGGATAATCGCTAGGAATCATCATTGCCGTGAAATTCTCGATCACCTTAGCCGTACCCATTACCCAGACGAGTTCGGATGCAGCAATCCCATTGTTCATCTGTACCGTCTTATTTTCGAGCAATTTTACGACTTTTGCTGCATTCGCGTTGAATTTCTTCTTCTTCTCTTGTGTCAGTTTCATATATTCCTGCAAGCTTACAGCCGCAGCCGATAACTCCTTATAGCTCTCCTCAACTTCAGATAGGATTTCAGGATGATGCAGTTTCACATAATCAACCACTTTAGTAAAGACATCTTGCTCCAAAGCCTTCAAGTCGAGTCCGATAAATTGGATTTTCTTCTCGTGTGACGGGTCAGCGTTATAGTCCTTCATCCATTCAACCATCGCAACTATCTCATCGGCCGGGTATAGCAGCTTCAAAAATTCTCTTGGATTGCCCTTTCCCGTGTGGATATATTCATTCAGCTTTAAGCCATTGCCCCAATCCTCTTCGATTCCGAAATTCGTAAAACCCATCTCGGTAACTAAAAACTTGACGAGACGGAACTTCATCGTAAATATTTCAGAGCTTCCGTGTGATGCTTCTCCCAATCCCACATAATCGGCGTTCCCAATCATGTCTTTGAGCGGCATCATATCATCGAATGGCTGCATAGGATCGATCGTCTTTAGCGCCTTTGCCTGTGATTGAATAGATTCGACGACACTCAACTTGACAGGTTGAGCGGCTACGGTAGGTTCCACCTGTTTATCTTCCTTCATCTCCCCACACCCTCCAGTCAGCATTGATGCTCCAAGCACGATAGACATCCCTACATACCTCATTTTCGGTTTCATTTGCTTCCACCTTATCTCGTCTTGACATTTTGTTGTCTGCTATGTTTTCTATTTTATTTTTCAAATCTCTCATATTTCTAACTTGATTCTTACGAAATCATTAAGTTATTTCTGCATGTACACACGCCTAAAAACATCGATGGATGACCAGAGTATTGCTCAATAAAATAAAAAGAAGATGACCCGGAGTGCACCGTAGCCATCTTCTATAAGCCGAACCAATTATCGAGGCTGCTTCTGATACGTACCCTTCACAAATTGGTACATCCAATCATAAAGCTCACGAATCCGCGGATCACTGCTGCGAGAACTGTCGAGCAGGGCATCTACACCTTGGTAATAAGCCATGAATGCTTCGTTCATATAGCCGAAGTCGACCCCTCCATTCAAATAATCAATGTAATAGCCGCGTGATGCATCATTCGTGAATGCATCCTCATCCATCTCCAACTCAATACCTAAACCGTGATGCTTCGCTAAGTACGCCGCATCTTCAATCCGATCTGGGTTAGTTCCACCCCAATAATGGTTCGGCTGCAGCGCTGTCGCGTCGAACCCTATCGCACGTGCTGCATAGTTCCTGTTGCCACCAAAATTCGGAACCCAGAACAGCTTCTGTCCTCTCTTATGCACGATATCTCCAGCATACTTGACCAACTTCTCGTCCGATGAATTGTCTCTTCCCATCGATTCGGCCATCCAATACATTCCAACCAATTCCAAACGGTCGTATCGGCCTTTAATCCATTTTGTTCTTACTTGATCCAAATACCAATCAACAGCCTTTTTCCGATTCGTAAAGGATTGTTCCGCGCCAACATCACTAGGCACAAAGTTCTCAGAGATCCCGTCCCCATCGACATCTCCAAAATTGGAAATCGTCTCACCAGGATTCGGAATCATAATGACGACTTTCATCTTATGATGCGAATCATTCAGCTTATTCCCTGCTTCTGTCACAGCAGCATTTAACTCGCTCAAATCCCCGCCCGGCTTGAACATTTTGTCCAGATACCATTTCCAGTCATCAAGTACTGCGTTAATCCCAAAATCCCGCTGGTAATCCGCCGTACGAATGCCTAATAAAAGCGTTCCATCATACATCCAGTCCTGCGGCTCTCCGTTGTTGTCAACATAACTGACGTACGGCATGAGCTTCTCCTTTGTCCAATTGCCGCGATCGTTACTATACATACTGTTGTACATAAGCCACAGATCGTGAATGCCTGCCGTATCATTTCCCGGCTTCAAATAAGAAGATGTGACTGGGCGAAGCGCATATGCATCCGATGTTTTTCCATCTACACCCCATATCTCCACTTCGTCCATGAACACCCAAATCTCTGTCGTAACGGCAATTTTCACATACCGGGCATAGATTTTCTTCGCTTGACTGGATGGATGGGGAACTCGATCTACCGCTGCGTCCCACACATAATCATAGGCTGCAGTCGGAATATTGGTCCAGAGCGGTACCGGAGAATTCATGTATTTTACAGGGGCCCAATTCATCCCGTCTTCTGAGGCATAATAGGAGACAATTTCTGGTGTATAGATGCCTACTTCATGATTGTAGAGAAAGTGAGACTTAATCTTCCCAATCGATTTGCTTTCGCCCAAATCAAATATGATTTCACGCGTCTTTCCCTTTAACAATGCGGTCCAGTTCGGGTCCATAAAATCATTGGCATCTCCATACTTTCCATCTGTCAGCTTCGTTCCATCGTCTGGGTAATTTTCATCAGGTGGCTGATGGGTGAAGGAATACGAAATCCCGCTTGCCAAATTCCTCATCCCATCGGCGGCCACTGTAGGTTCAATATCTACCGCTAATGCAGCTTGGAAGGTGGACAGCAGCATGATAGAAGCTGCGACGAAGCTCACGACTCTCTTCAACTTAATCATCAATAAAAACCCCCTCTCGTCGATTTTTCGATAAAATCGTGTATTGAGTAAGCATGGGTTGATCACCCATTCTTGATGACTTATGTCTATTCCGTGCTTCGCTGCGCTCCCCATTCATCGTTTATCGAGGCTTATCGAGGCTGCTTCTGATACGTTCCCTTTACAAATTGATACATCCAATCATATAGCTCACGAATCCGAGGGTCACTGCTGCGTGAACTGGTGAGCAAGGAATCAACCCCTTGGTAATAGGCCTTGAACGCATCCGTCATGTACCCATAATCGACCCCACCGTTCAAGTAATCAATATAATTGCCGCGTGAGGCTTCATTCTCGAACATTGCTTCGTCTGTCTCTAACTCAACACCAAGACCATGATGCTTCGCCAAATAAGCTGCGTCCTCAATTCGTTCTGGATTGCTGCCGTCCCAGAAGTGGTTCGGTTGAAGTGCTGCTGCATCGAATCCCAGAGCGCGAGCCGCATAATTCTTATTCGCACCGAAGTATGGAATCCAGAACAGCTTCTGTCCGCGCTTATGCACAATCTCTCCAATATGCTTAATCAACTTTTCATCGGACGTCTTCCCGTTTGACACCCCTTCGTCCAGCCAGTACATGCCAGAGATCTCTAAGCTGTCATAGCGGCCCTTCATCCATTTTGTTCTGACTTGATCCAAATACCAGTCAACAGCCTTCTGCCGATTCGCGTAGGACTGCTCTTCCCCTACCTCACTCGGTACGAAGCTCTCAGAAATGCCATCTCCGTCGATATCTCCGAAATTGGATATCCCCTCACCCGGATTCGGGATCATGATAACAACCTTCATCTTATGGTTCGGATCATTCAACTTCTCTCCCACTTCTTTAACCGTGTCATTCAATGCGCTCAGGTCTCCGCCCGGCTTAAACGTCTTATCCAAATACAATTTCCAATCTTCAAGATTTGCTGAATACCCAAAATCCCGTTGGAAATCCGGCGTACGAAGGCCTAGCACGAGTGTGCCGTCATACATCCAGTCTGTCGGCTGACCATTACTATCGACGTAGCTGACATACGGCATGAGCTTCTCCTTCGTCCAATTGCCTCGATTGTTATCGTACATTCCATTGTACATAAGCCACAGATCGCGGATTCCTGCTGTATCATTACCCGGCTTCAAATACGATGGTGTTACTGGACGAAGAGCATACGCATCAGACGTCTTGCCGTCAACACCCCAGATCTCTACCTCATCCATGAACACCCATATTTGTGTGGTGACTGCGATCTTCACATAGCGCGCATAGATCTTCTTCGCTTGACTGGAAGGATGAGGAACTCGATCTGTTGCAGCATCCCATACATATTCATAGCCAGCTGTCGGAATATCAGACCATAGCGGGGCTGGAGAATTCATGTACTTCACTGGAGCCCAATTCCGGCCATCCTCGGATGCATAGTAAGACACTATGGTCGGTGTATAAATGCCTACGCTGTTGTTATAGAGAAAGTGTGATTTAATTCGGCCGATCGACTTGCACTCTCCTAAGTCAAATGTGATTTCTCTTGTCTTCCCTTTCAACAATCCCGTCCAGTTCCCATCCATGAAGTCATTGACATCTCCATATTTGCCATCTGTCAACTTCAATCCATCATCTGGGTAATTTTCATGAGGGGGCTGAGAATAAGAATAAGATATTCCGCTCGCTACATTCCTCATTCCATCTAGCTCCTTGAGCTCATTTTCTTCGGCAAAGGCTGTGTGAAAGGTGGACAGAAGCATGACGGCAGCAACAATGAAGCTGGCCCATTTCTTCATCTTGATCATCAATTCGACTCCTTTCGTTACGTGAAATGTGTGAAATGCGAACTCCATCGCGAAGGAAGCGTTTTCAAGATGTTGCAACTATTATACCTGCTGTACAGGTTTATGGTTTTGATTATAGTCCATACTTATCGACTTATTGTCCACTTACCAGATACGAACCAAGAACAAGCACATCACCTTCCGAAGGAGATGAATTGAATCATTTACCAATCCAGCAGGAGGCATGTTTACGACAATAACATATACCACCGTAAGATAGCATATGGAACACAGCATGATGGTATTGTGGATCGGTTGCAGCGCCTATTATGGACGAATAAAAATAGGGCATGCAGATGCATGCCCTATCTAAACCAATACCTTATCGTTATGAGTATGGATTAGCGTTCTGGATTGTAAGTCACATGAACTGACTTATATCCAAGCTGCTTAATCTGATCAGGAGAAACATAGAGTGTTCCTTCCTCCAACACACTATTCTCCGCATTCAGCTCCATGGTTCGGCTGCCATTCACAAGCTTAAATCGATGAGCGCCATTCTGCTTTTTCAGCTTCTCTAGCTTGATAAGCTGCCAGCCGCATGCATCCGCGAGCGGTTTAACAGGGATACGAATATACCCTCTTTCTTCAAATACGATCGGCACGCGAATCGATGCCTTATCAACCTTAACCTCGTAATCTCGCTGGATCTTCATCGTTATTTTTTCCTCGGGCAATGCATCCAGATCGAAGTCCGTCGGTAAATCTGCGGTAGCATCCTTGGCATTGTCCATCTTCGGCAAATATGCCTCCGCAGCAGCCCAATCCTTCAACGGCTTGGATATCCGCTTCTTCAAGTCCAACACATATAGAGGACGATCCGGCTTATTCAATGTATATACCACGTATCCCTTCTCAGGATCAACGCCTCTAAGATTGCCGAATACGATTCGTTCCAATTGACTTGTTGCAGGGTCGAAGATCACAATCTCCTCTTGATTCGATTTCTCTCCATTCAACCGGCTGTATATGATGCGATTGTCTGAGAGCCAGACAGCCCCTGTTGAATAGCTAGTTCGAAGCCATTCCTTCGTATGCCCTGTTTGATTGTTGCGCAGTATATAGCTATGAACCGTGGTCATGTACCCTTCTGCAGTCGGTTCAAAATATAGCCGCTCATGGATTCCCCATTTGCGGTCTGGCGAGGAACGAAACACTTTACCCTTCACAACTTCCTGATCCTCAGGATCATACGTATACTGCATCCCGCCTTCAATATTATCTGCATAATTGGTCTTGAGCAGAGGATGCTGCTGACCCTTTTCTACTCGCATGCTCCGAATGCTGGGATCCCATTTCTTCCACTGCCCATCAGCCATTTGAACGACGACACGCTCCTCACGCGCCTCCAGATCAATTCGCTCAACATTATAATAGACCGCTCCGCTCTGCTGATCGGTGTACACCTTTTCGGCAGAGTATGTACCTGCTGCACCTGCGAGAGACGGCAAACTTAATCCCAAAAGGATCCCCCATGCCCATATCGTTGCTTTCAAGGAATCAACTCCTTTCCTTCATACCTTTTATACGAAATTAGTGATACATCTGAATTGTATGCTCAGAGAAGTCCACATAAGTATCAACGTGATAGAACCAAAAATGTTTCATTTCATTTCCCCGAAGGGATAACGATACATATGGGACGCAACAGTAGGGGGTCTCCCCTTCATTCGTTACATCATAGATAATAGCACATACAAAAAAACGCCCCCCGCAGATTGCGAAGAACGTCCTGATCTTCTTATTAACCAATCCATGCTGACCATAGATCGGGTTCTTACCTCTTACATAAGGAACATATAAATCGGTGTGAAAAGAATGGAGGTAATCAGGCCCGCTAACCCCATTGCCAATCCACTGAATGTCCCCTGCTTCTCTGAGTCCGCCAAGCTCTTCGCAGTCCCGAATCCATGCGCAGCCGTCCCCATTGCGATCCCAAGCGGCACTTCGCCGCGAATACCAGTCATCCGCAGGAAGGTTGTACCGAACAATGCACCAACAACCCCTGTGAATACGGTAAATACAGCAGACAGTTCAGGCATAGCACCCAATGACTTGGAGATTTCAACTGCGATTGGAGAACTGACTGATTTCGGCAGCATGCTCAGCATAACTTCCCTCGCCCCGTCTAAACTCATCATGATCGCCGCCACACTCACAATTCCCACGATAGAGCCGCACGTAATGGACAAGCAGATTGCAGCAAATTGCTTTTTGACTAGCTCACGATATTTATAAATAGGAACACCGAGCGCGATTGTCGCTGGCCCAAGAATAAGTGCCAAAATATCTGCCCCATTTTTGTAATCCTGGAGCGGGATATTGCCAATGACGAGAAAACCGATCAACACCGCCGAGCAAAAGAGGATCGGGTGCATCCATTTGAAACGCACATGCAGTACACGGGATAATGCATACACAACGATCGTTGCAGCTATTCCGAACAATGGCTGTTGTGTCCATGATAAAAGGTTCATGCTGCATCTTCCTTTCTTGTCGGCATCTCATTAGCTTCATCCGGTTTCTTCTCCATCTTCGAAGCAACGAAGCCTGTCATCCAGAGAACGACCAGTGTACTGCCGATAATTCCAGCAGAAATGCTGAACCAATGTGCACTCAAAACAGGTATAAATGCCATAATACCGACTACATAAGGGATGAAGAACAACAACATATGATCAAGCAGGAATTGAGCGGATTGTTCAACCCACTCCAGCTTCACCCACTTCATGCCAAGTGCAATCAGGAACAGCACCAAGCCAAGCACGTTGCCGGGCAGCGGGAGATGAAGCAAATTGTGCAGCCACACACCTGCGATGTTGAAGCCTAATAAAATTGCAAATCCTAGCATAAGGAACCACCTTCTGATGATAAGACTTTGATGAAAATCCGTTCCTATTCTGAAACACCCCTATTGTAACAGAACTATCGAGCGTGTCCCACCCGCGAGTACGGTCGAAAAGCAGAGTTGTAAGCGGTTTTTCACAATAAAAAAGGCCTGGAGCAGCCTCCAAGCCTTTTCATGTATTTTCTGTAACTTTCAAAATTTTATCATTTTCGTATGAAATGAATCACACTATCGCTGCAAACGCCGAATAATACGCGTTACCCGCCATACCGTCCAGTTCATATGACGCTGCTTGCGGAAAGCAATATACTGCGGCTCCCACGTAACATCGAATAATGCTAGCCATATTCTTCTATAGTTATTCATTGGATACAGCTCACGGATTCTTCGGAAGATCGCAACAGCAGTTCGTTCTGTCCATAAATAGGGTGAACGATCCGACTCAACATGGGACAACGGAATTAATCCGCTGACAAGCTGCTTGCATTGATGATGCTGTCCGATCCATATGATGATATCACGCAGCTGCTGCAGTACTTCATCCTGTTCGGGTTGACATAAGCCGCGGCAAGAACGAATATCGCCGATCATTACCGTTCCAGAGGCCTCGTCGACTCTCAGTACAACGTATCCTAGCAAGAGATCTCCATCCGTTTCATTATATAAGCGAACGAGTTGGAGCGTATTATCCGATACCGTCAGCAAGCGTTGAAGCGTCTCGATATACCCTTGTGTCGCTGACTCCCAGCTGTTGGCCGCGTCTATGACTTGCTGAACATGTTCAGCTTCCAACGGGAAGCTGCTTAGCTCATACCGGTGCACCGGCGATGCCATGCTCGGCTCGGTGAATTCATACCGTGCAATTTCCCCTACTTTGAAGAAGTCATTGCCATAATCATGAAGCAGCGGCATGCCATCTATGCCTGCTTGATAGAACACAATATCCAGACCGAAGCGATCCGCATGTTCGTACAGGGAATGCAGAGCATCATGTTCTTTCGCTTTCATCCGCTCCAGCTGCGGCATGCCAAGCATAATTACCCGCCGTCCCTTAATAATGAAGGGAAAGCGAATTTTGCCGCCGTTAACTGAGAAGACACGCTTGTCCGCTACATTCTGATACATCCAGCCATTAATGCCTGTCAAAAGCACTTGATCATCGCTACGCCAATCTCTACCTAGCGGCTTCTTCAGATGGCGCTCGAACACAAGTACCCCAATTACGTACATGATAGCCGCTACTAGCAGACCAGTAACTAGCGTTGTTGTAAATTGGCCATAGCTGAGTGTGTAAGTTGCTGCATCCGCAACCTTCTCATGGAATTCTGCCAGCATGTATCCCAGCATCATGTACAGAACCATGAGAAGTGATCCGAATAAGGTTGTAAAGAATATCGTACTCTTCGTTAACGGGAATCGATAACGAGTGAACTGTGAGCGAATGAGGAACAGGAACAGCAGCATCCCGCACAGCCACAACGTATGGCGAATCGTCGTTCCTAGCAGGAACGTCAGCAGCGTACATATCG
>Ga0102589_1004579_pt1 | contig 12862 bp, 13 predicted proteins | sample AraplaMF_Col_mLB_FD_76858 | JGI IMG/M metagenome (GOLD analysis project Ga0102589, IMG submission 76858) | Arabidopsis root microbial communities from the University of North Carolina, USA - plate scrape MF_Col_mLB | ecosystem: Host-associated > Plants > Roots > Endosphere | place: USA... | reverse complement strand
GCGCACAACGCCAAGACTAAGCAGCGGACAGACGATGAGCAGGAAAAATAGGATCGTTACGAACAATTGTGGCGAGATTGAACTGATATCTACATACGTCATGGATATACACCTCTTTATAAGCGTTACCATCAAGCAAGACAGTTATCGATCGTCTAACCTGAATCATTGGTCTTCCTACCCGGCAGTGTGATAAGGATCACAGTTTCTATTATATCGATTTCACAGCCGCTCGTCTGTCATTTCGTTTCCAATATTAAGGCGATTTTAAGGCGAAATTATGACGATGGAAGGAGATGCAAGCGAGCATTGACAGGTTCGAATTACGGATTGTACGATGTGATCATATACGTGTGAACTATGATCAAATGAAAGGATATCTTCACACAAATGATGGAAGGCATCATGCTATAATCGAAATACGACATATGAGTATATTTAGTGATGTAAGCAGTTACAAAAAAACAAATAGAAAGAATGGGAAGGCGAGGAGAGCAATCAATGGTGCAGTATATGGTTGGGATTGATCTGGGCGGGACGAACATTGTATGTGGGTTGGTCAATGAGCAATATGAGCTGATAGCCAAGGTAAAGCGGCCTACAGAGGTTGATCTTGGTGTAGAGCATGTATTGAATAAAATGTCTGATATGGTTGATGAACTGTTCATCACGGCAGGGGTGGATCGCAGTCTTCTTATAGCGGTTGGAGCTGGGATTCCGGGCTTCATTGATCCAGTGCGCGGCGTATGTGTGTTTGCATCCAACTTGAAGTGGGACAACGTAGATGTATCTGGTCGACTTGGCGCTAAGGTAGGCGTACCAGTCTTTATTGATAATGATGTGCGTATGTATGTATTTGGTGAGGCGATGAGCGGTGCAGGACGCGGTGCAGGAGTTGTACACGGGATAACGATTGGTACGGGGCTTGCGGCTGCGACGGTTGTCAATGGAGAGCTTCACTATGGAAGTGGGTTCATGGCAGGCGAATTGGGGCATGTAGCGATTGATGGCGAGACGACGCCTTGCGGTTGCGGCTTGACGGGCTGTCTAGAGACGGTCGTATCCGCCACGGGCATTGCGCGACAAGCGAAGGAAGCGCTTGAGCAGGGGCGCGAGAGCTTGCTGCGCACACCATATGAGCGCGGTGAACTGACCGCAGCTCACGTCTCGCAGGCTTACGATAAGGGCGATGAGCTCGCAATCGAGATAATGACGCATACAGGACAGGTGCTGGGCAAGGGCTTGGCGTATTCCATCTCGCTGCTCAGCCCGGATATGATTGTAATCGGCGGCGGCGGTGCACTCGCGGGCGAACGTATTATGAAGCCTGTACGAGACACCTTGAAGCGTTATGTATATCACGGTTATTTGGAGCGTTTGACGATACGCCAGGGTGAGCTGATTGATGACGGAGGCGTTATTGGAAGTGCAGCCTTTGCGAAAAGCCGTGCAGAGAAGCTGAGACACGTGTCGGTATAAGATCAACTAGAAAGAGAAGAGAGAGAAGAGAATCGGGAGGAACGAGTGACGATGTCGGATCGAGATATTCAGAATTTCCCCTACGGTGCTGATATCACAGAGCGAATGCTCCAAGAGCGCATTGTCGCAATATTCCGCGGCTATACAGGAGAACTTGCTAATAGAGCGGCAGAGGCGTTGGTGGCAGGGGGCATTCGATTCATGGAAGTGACGATGAATACAGAGCAAGCCACAGCGATTATCTCCCATTGGCGTGAGCGATTTGCAGGACGGGCCTATATCGGTGCAGGCACAGTGATTGATTTGGCCTCGGCTCGTGAAGCATTGGAATGCGGAGCGCAGTTCCTCATCTCTCCGAATTTGGATGAGGAAGTCATCGCATATGCAGCTGAGCGTGGAATCGATGTATGGCCTGGAGTACTAACGCCTACTGAGATTGTACGGGCGTGGAAGGCAGGGGCGAAGGCCGTCAAGCTGTTCCCGCTTGGTACATTGGGGCCCGAATATATCCGAGAGATCCGAGGTCCTCTTGATCACATTCCGATCATTGCAACGGGAGGAGTCGACTTGCATACGATATCCACATACGGAACTGCAGGAGCGTCCGCATTCGGACTTGGTTCCAAGCTTCTTCCCAAGGAATATATGAATTCGGGCAATGATGAAGCCCTCACTGCAAATGCAATTCAGTTCGTTGAGGCGGTTCGCAAGCTTGATTCCGTTCGGCGATGACCAGAAATCCATATAGCGTGGAACGGGTGTGAAATCATGCGATTGCGTGAATGATATACATAGATCTTAATTAGAATCAATTCTACGGTATTGGTGTAAAGAGAGGCGAATCCTATGGCTATGCTGTGGACATATGGAATAGGCACACTCGTGCTTGCCGGCAGTGCCGCAAGCGGTACTTGGATGCTTGCGGTGAAGAGTCAGTCCCCGCGTCCGATTCCGATACATAAGGAACCGGAACGTCCCTTTGATCGGGTTGTATTCGAAGGGACTGCATCCCTGCAAGGATGGTTCATATGGGGCAAAGGGAACTCCCCTGCGAAGCGGGCGCCGGTTATCGTAATCTCGCACGGATGGGGATCGAACCGAGCGAGGGTGATGAGGTACGCGATCCCGTTGGTAGATGCAGGTTTCAATGTATTGGTCTATGACGTAACAAGTCACGGCGAGAGCGGGGCCGTAAAGGCACCATCGGCGCTGTTATTTCGTGACGATATGCTGGCCGCAGTCCGCTACGTACGTCAAAGGCCGGATGTAGATCCGGATCGGATTGCAGTCCTCGGTCATTCCTTGGGCGGATTTGGTGCTGTTTTGGCTCTTGAGGAAGGGCTGAACGTAAGGGCGATTGTAACGGATTCCATGCCGTCTCGCCCGCTGTCCATGGTGGAAGCTGAGCTCAGACGGCGCAAGCTGCCAGCATTTCCTCTGGCAATGGTTATACCTCGTATATGGCTTTATCGCTCCCGCATTCCGGTTGCAGTATACGACGGCTTGGATGTAGGTCAAATCTTAGCCGACCATCATGTGCGGACGGCAGGCAGGATCCCCATCTATATGGTTCATTCTCGACTAGATGGATTTATTTCCCCTAGTGAGCTTGAGCAGCTTGTTGAACGCTTACCGTATGAGCAATCGCATCTCTTTGTTGATACAAATGGGCATAGCTGTTCGGAGACTGATTCGCGTTTCTGGGCGGAAGTGATCCCATTCTTCAAGCGTCAATTGGATATATCGGGATAAGCAAGCCCATCTCTTCCCTCTAAGGCTTGACCTTCTGGGGAGAGGTGGGCTTGTATGTTTTCGTCACTGAGAATAACTTTTTTATATTTTTTTATAGGCAAATGCTGCATCGGTTCGCTACCCCTCGTCATATTCCTCATGTTCGAATCGCTACAATCCTTCGGAATACGATGCAATTCCCGGCTCTTGCTGCCGCAGCATGTCGAGCACGACAGAAAGGCAGCGAATTCACACTTGCGACGGGCATGCTATAACTAGACAGTATTTGCGATAGCGCTATGTTACGCTACCTAGCACACATAGGCGGATGTTCTCCGCTGATGCGAAGGTGGTGAAGGCATGTACATCGATTCACAGACTCCATCGCGCCTACAACGAGCGAGGCAGAGGAGAGCGAGGAGATGGATTCGATTCCCTAGAGTCTCTATATTCCGAATGCTGATGCTGGGAAGTGTTCTGTTAGGAATCATGGTTGGCTTCGCATTATGGCCTACGGTTGAGGCGCGCTCATCTATGATAACGCTGCATAGTCAATCGGAGATGAAACGATGGCTGAGCGAGCAGTTCACTCGCAGAGAAGCGGCCATTTCATTTCGATACGAAGGTGACACGAAATCCTTAACAGAAATGGCAGGCAAGTCCTTGTCGGCAGCATTATACTCGGATCCGTTCATTCGGTATAACATTAGCAAGTACTCCTATCAATGGAAAGGCAGTACGGATTCTGCAGTCGTCAATGTGTATGTGGACTACCGTGAGACGTACGAACAGTCACAATATGTAAGGGAGCAAGCCAAGGAAATCGTAAGAAACATAACGAGTCTAGGACAATCCCCGCATCTCAAAGTAAAAGCAATTCATGATTATATTGTCAGTCACGTGACCTATGACGAGGGTATGACGAAATTTACTGCCTATGAGGCGCTAACGGAAGGTACAACCGTATGCCAAGGATATGCGCTGCTCATGCAGGCTATGCTGGAAGAGGCGAACATTCCATCCAAGATTGTCGAGGGTAAGGCGGGAGGATTGCTCCATGCTTGGAATCTGATTGAACTTGATGGAAAATGGTATCATGTTGATGCGACATGGGACGACCCGCTTCCGGATCGAGGCAAGCAAGTACGCTACACGTACTATATGCGCACCGATGCGGAGATGAGAACCGATCATGATTGGGATGAAAGTACGGAGCTTCCGAAGGCGAACGACCCTTATGAGCATGTCTTGAATCAGATGCGCCAAGTAACGGATAAGAGCCTGCGCTCATTCGTTACAGAGTTGGAGCACGGCTGGAGTCCGGATGTACTGCTTCCAGAACGGCAGGTCAAGGACGTGAACGGACTAGTAGAACGCTATCGGTCTGCACAGAAGGCGAACCGGGTGCAGTTCCAGATTCGCTATATAGGCAGCGAGCTGGAGCTGCGTGCTGACCTGCATGATATGATGGACAAGCTCGGATTGTCTACTCCGTTCGAATACAGAGTATCGACGTTGAATAACAGTGATGACCTACTTGTCGATATTCAGCTTCAGAAATAAGGGGACAATAACATCAGTACGAGAGCTAGTGTGGGAAATCACATTAAGAATTAAATTAAATTAAATTCACAACAAGAATGAATTCAGAGGAGTGAATAACAGAATTTTTCACTACGAGAAGAAGCGGTGGGACTATCTAACAAAGGCCCTGCTTTACGCAACCAAATGCGTGAAGCAGGGCCTTATTTTATTTGTTTCATAGACAATATAGAGATTGATTACTTATGATCGAACTTGCATTCTTCAAGTGGGATGACCTTCGTCCGATGCTTGAACTTGTAGCCGAACCATATGATCAGGAAGAGTGGAAGACCAATGTAGGTCATCAACAGCCCTTGCCAGTCGATCGCTTCTCCGAGGAAGGCTTGATAGTTCTGACCAAGTACGACGAACATACAGAGCGCGAAGGCGAAAATCGGACCGAACGGGAAGAAGCGGGCACGATAAGGCAGCTCCTTCAGGTCATGACCTTGCTTGTTGAATGCGCGCCGGAACCGATAGTGACTGACTGCAATCCCGAGCCAAGCTATGAATCCGCACATACCGGATGCATTCAACAGCCACGTATAGACGATCCCATCTCCGAAGAAGCTTGCAAGGAACGCCATCATGCCGATAATGCTCGTCAGAATGAGTGCATTGATTGGCACGCCGCGCTTATTCAGCTTGCCTAGGAACTTCGGCGCCTTGCCTTCCTTTGCAAGCACCCAGAGCACGCGCGTTGAAGCATACATGCCGGAGTTGCCCGCGGACAGCACGGAGGACAAGATGACTGCATTCATCACCGAAGCGGCTAAAGCGAAGCCAGCCTTCTCGAATACGAGCGTGAATGGACTCGCATTAATGTTATTGACCTCACTCGATAGCAAGCTTGGATGTGTATATGGAATGATCATTGCGATAACGAAAATGGCCAAGATGTAGAAGAGTAAGATGCGCCAGAATACTTGGCGAATTGCTCGCGGTACACTCTCGCTTGGGTTTTCGCTTTCTCCTGCGGCGACACCGACAAGCTCCGTACCTTGGAACGAGTAACCTGCGGCCATAAATACGCCTAGGATGGTGAAGAATCCGCCATGGAATGGCGCATCGCCGATATGGAAGTTCTCGAATCCAATACGCTCTCCGCCGATGATGCCGAATATCATCAATACACCTGTAACTAGGAAGATGATGACGGTCGAGATTTTAATTATTGCGAACCAATATTCAGACTCTCCATACCCTTTAACGGAGATGAAATTCAATAAGAAGATGATGCTTAAGAACAGGAAGCTCCATATGAAAGAGTTGCTGTTCGGGAACCAATATTTAATGATAAGCGTAGCTGCGACTAACTCCGATGCGATCGTGATTGCCCAGTTGAACCAGAAGTTCCAGCCAAGCGCAAATCCGAATGCAGGATCTACAAATCGCGAAGCATATGTGCTGAATGAGCCGGAATCCGGCATGTAGGTCGCCAGCTCGCCAAGACTTGTCATTAAGAAATATACCATGATGCCGACTGCAGCATAAGCGAGAAGCGCACCTCCAGGACCAGCCTGTGCAATAGCGCCGCCGCTGGCAAGGAACAATCCAGTACCAATGGAGCCGCCAAGCGCAATCATGGTGAGATGGCGTGTCTTCAGGCTTCTGCGAAGCCCTTGCTCGTTGTGTTGCTTACTCATGTTGCTCACTCCTGTTCTAATCTTAGTATTACCGGAAAGGAGCGGAGAACATAAAAAAACCGCTGAAGCGTATACGTTCAAACGGTTTGACCGTCCCCATCATACCCTTCCTTAAAGATAGCGCATCATACGTAGACGGGTAATCTGCGTATGACAGTGTCGTGCCTATTCGACAGCGACCCCAGCACGCGTCCCGGAAGCGGGTTACGCGAACTTCGGCGGTTGTTCCTTCCCATTCGAATCATTGGCTTCTTCCTGCCTCCGCGAATGTACTCTTAACAACCGCAACCTCTACCTCATCGTGGAATAGGATGAGGATTTGTTGCACTATGAAGATGGCCAAGCCATCATTGTTACTTATATTTGCTAAGTATAATGAAACGAAGCGGTAAGTTCAATGTTAAAAAGTAGAAATCTGATCTAGGAAAGTTGTGTATGATTTCAAACATTTGAGCTGAATAATCCAAAAATATTTTTAAAAAAGGAATTTTACTCCTTGCAAGCGGTTTCTCGCATGGTATAAGATGGATGAAAAGAGAGCGCAAGTTGGGAAATATCTATACGAACCAAATACGAACCAAATACGAACCAATAGAGACAGACATTTAGGGAGGCATGGGAAATGAAGAAGGTTACTGTAGCATTGCTTGGAGCCGGTCAACGCGGGGAAATCTATACGGATTATGCGATTGGCCGTTCGTATGAGATGGAAGTTGTCGCTGTGTCAGATCCGAGTGCAGCCCGCCGTCAGCGTATTGCCGATAAGCACGGCATTCCTGCAGAACGCCAATTTTCCTCTTGGGAAGAATTATTCTCTCAGCCGAAGCTTGCTGACGCTGTGTTTATTTGTACGCAAGATAAGATGCACTATGAGCCTACGATGGCAGCACTAGGAGCAGGCTATCACGTGATGCTGGAGAAGCCCATGTCTCCAGAGCCAGTAGAGTGTATTAAGATGGGGCAGGAAGCGAAGAAGAGAGGCCTTGTCTTCTCGATCTGTCATGTACTGCGTTACACGAACTTCTTCGCTACACTCAAGCAGATGTTGGAAGAGGGAAGAATCGGCCGCCTTATGTCCATACAGCATAATGAAAATGTTGCTTACTGGCATCAGGCGCACAGCTTCGTGCGCGGCAATTGGAGCAATTCGGCACAGTCCTCTCCAATGATTCTGCAAAAGTCCTGTCACGATATGGACATCCTGTTGTGGCTTGCTGGTGCCGAGTGTACCCATATTTCTTCCTTCGGCACATTATCGCACTTCCGCCCAGAAGGTGCGCCGGAAGGCGCAACGAAGCGCTGTCTGGATGGGTGTCCTGTCGCTGATGAGTGCCCATACTATGCGCCGAAGTGGTATTTGACGGATGATATTGGCTGGCCGACATCAGTTATTGCGGATGATATGAGCTATGAATCTCGCCTTCAGGCCTTGAAGGTAGGCCCATATGGCCGCTGCGTATACCACTGCGACAATGATGTGGTTGACCATCAAGTGGTGAACATGGAATTCGCGAACGAGGTAACCGCGGTATTCACTATGACGGCGTTCACTTACGACTCCGGTCGTACTTTGAAGTTGATGGGAACGACTGGGGAAATTCGTGCTCATATGGAGAAGAATGAGATTGAAATCATTCATTTCAAAAATGGCTTTAGAGAGCTGCTCAGCCTGCAAGCACCAGGCGGACATGTTGGACATGGCGGCGGTGACCAAGGTCTCGTGAAGGACTTCCTGAGGCTGGTAGAAGCGGACGGTGCATTGCAAGGACGTACATCCGCTGATATATCTGTTCAAAGCCATATGATGTCATTTGCGGCGGAGAAGGCGCGCATAGAGAAGCGTACTATCTCTATTGAAGAGTTCGTCCGTGAGCAGTTGGCAAACGAAGCAGAGCCTGCAATGAACTAATTCTATTTGTAAATGTCAGAAGCTCTCCGGGTTACTCACGGAGAGCTTTTTCTAATGTAAGAGTTTCTTGTTGATGATCCCATTCCAGTCGAATACGAATAGGTTCTTGAAGTTGTTTTAACCCTTTAATCCGGTATTCGTAATGTGCGGCATAATGTGAAGAGTTAAGATCAGATATAGAATCAGAACGTTCAAAATCCGGATTTGTGAGACGGAATGATAAATCCTGTATATGCTGTTCTGGTCCATGATACTTCATATCCAGCGTAAATGATTCCGTATCTGTTGGTTGAGAAAGCTGCACGTCCCAATCCAGGCTTGCTGCCTTATAAATGGTGGTCTTTTTCGTGCATCCGACTAGTGCAGGGAGTATGCATCCGAGTAGCATAATGGAAATGAATCTTCGTCGTAGATGTATCATGACAGACCTACCTTTCATTGTTGTTAAATGAGAAGGGCAAGGGGAAGGAGTGTTATTCGAGTCAGAATATGAATGCACCTCCTATCATATGGAATATATTATACCATAATGGACAGTAATGCCGATGTATTCGAGGCAATAAAAAGGCTGACTCTGTACCTAACAGAATCAGCCTTTATAGGGCAGTTGTATAAGTGGAAAAGCTATTACGAGTATTTCAGGATTGTCCCGCGATTTGACCTAAACTTAACCGATCGACTGCTTCATAAAGCGTGGGTATTGTACCCATGCGAGTACAAGTGCAGCGATTCCGATACCGAGCAGAATGACTGCATTCAGCCACACATCCTGTACATGAGCGCCGTGGGAAATGATGCGCTTCAGTGCATCCTGCGCCCAATATTGAGGAAGCAATTGGCCGATCGTCTGCATGAACTTCGGCATCATTTCATGCGGGAACCACAGTCCGCCAATCATCGCACCGCCAAGCGCGATCAATTGGGTAATGGCAAGCCCTTGATTCTCGCCCTTAGCGATAAGGGAGATGAAGAGGCCAAGACCCGTTACACAGATACCAAGTGCTGCGACGACTAATGCGATGGCGAGCACATCACCGAGCTGCATGCCATAAACGAAGTGTCCGAACGCCAGCAGTACCGCGCTTTGGAAGAGAACAACGATAATATAAGGAACCCACATGCCGACTAAATAGTTGAGCGGCTTCATTGGTGTGCTGCACAGGCGCGCCGTCATCCCGCTTTCTTTGTCCCGAATGAAGCGGCGAACCATCGAGATAATAATGAAGAACACGAACATAACGGTATATCCAGGAACGACTTGACTAACCATATCAACAGGAACAACGTTCTCCATCTGCTCCTTAACTACGAATGGCGGGGTGAAGATTTGCTTCATCTCTTCGCCCTGAATTCCTTTGGCTGCAAGCTGCTCCGCAGCGCTTACCTGACGCTGCTCATCGACGATTCGTCCAAGCACGGCTTTGATTGGAGCCGTTGAGGTGTTGTCGTTCTCGTCGCGGTAGAGTGTCATTTCAGCAGAGCCTTTGCCTGATTTCATGCTGGCTTCAAATCCTTGCGGAATGAGCAGGAGGGAGGATTGCTTGCCATCACGTATACTTGTAATTTGTTGATCAAGCGTGCGTTCTGTGTCTTCCTTCAGTTGGAAACCTTGCACTTTGGCTAACGATGCAACAATCGCTTTCGAAGCAGGAGACTGATCCTGATCGACATAATTTAACGTGATGCTGGAGTTCCCCATATTGCCGAACACAGAGGCAAACACCACGATGAAGATGATAGGCATAAGGATGAGCCAGAAGAAGGTACCCTTTTCCTTGAGCAGCAATTGAATTTCCTTGCGTGTGAAGCTGGTAATCATTCGAATTCTCCTCCTTGAATCGTACTCTTGCGAATACTTTGCGCTCCAAAGCGCCTATTACGCATCCCGCAGGGATGTACCGGTTAAGTTCAAGAACACCGTTTCTAATGAAGGCTGCACGATTTCGAGACGAGTAACCTTCGCTTGCTGCTGCAGGCAAAGTTCAGATACGCGGTTCATCGTTGTCAGCGTATCGTCGGTATCAATAATCCAGCCCTCTTCATGGGCAGTCACTGTGCCAGGAATCGAATCGAAGGAAATTGCAGTCTGCTTATCCGTTTCGACATATACGGAATTCGTGCCATGCTGCATGAGCAGTTCATGCAGGACGCCTTGGGCAATGACCGAGCCGTGGTCGATGATGGCGAGTTCCTCGCAGAGTGTTTCGACTTCTTCCATATAGTGAGTCGAGTAGATGATGGATACCCCTTCTTGCTTCAGCTTGCGAATCATCTCGAAGATATGATTGCGCGATTGTGGGTCAATGCCGACAGTAGGTTCATCCAGCACAAGCAGCTTCGGACGGTGGAGGAGTGCAGCAGCGATGTTCACGCGGCGCATCATGCCGCCAGAGAAGGTGCCAACTGCATCCTTAGCGCGATCCAGAAGCCCGACCTGTGTTAGTACGGTTGAGATGCGTTCCTTCAACTGGCTTCCTCTTAAGCCATACATTTCTCCAAAAAACTTCAAATTATCGTACGCACTGAGCTTCTCATACAAGGTGATGCCTTGGGGGACATAGCCGATTATGTTCCGCACCTTGGCGGCTTCTTTTACGGCATCTATCCCAAATACACGTAGCGCACCACTATTCGGTTGGAGAATGCCGGAGATGATCTTCATCGTCGTCGATTTGCCAGCTCCGTTCGGGCCAAGCAGGCCGAAGCATATTCCCGGACGGACTTGGAATGAAATACTGTTCAATGCGGTGTGATTTCCATACTTTTTATGCAAATTCGATACATCAATAGCCAATGTCATCTTTATTGAACCTCCTTGAGTTAACCCTCCACTTGTTTGTTCATCAGAACGGTTGCTGCGCTTATGAGAATTCCAGACAAGAGAATGATACCAAGCCCGATCAACCAGAAATCATGAGATTGAACGGTAAAAATCTCATTCGGATTCTGTGTAAGTTGGAGCTTGTTGAGATGTGGTGATTCCAGGATCCAGAACAGGGAATTCCCCGAAAGGCCATATAAGATCCACAGCATCGGCGTTAACGGCTTCAAGCGAGAACGGCTGACCACTCCTGTAAGCGTACCGAATGCTGCCATAAATGGAATGACCATCATGATTATGCCGTACCAGATCGCTGATGTTTTCATGAACGTGGCAAGACTGTGAAAATCGAAGTTTCCTTTTAAGATTAATGCATAGGCAACGAACAGCTGGGCACCGACCCAGAAGATAATATGCATGATAACTGCTGTACAAATGCTAGCTGCATACTTCGATAGGATGAGCGATCGCCTTGGATAAGGGAGTGTCAGCCACCATCCGGCAGTACCGTTTTTCCATTCCCGTATAACGATACTAAATGCAATGATGAATGTAATATACGGGAAGCCGAAGGACATAAACATGACCCCGTATGGATCAAGATTTTCGGCAAATGCAGCTGCAAAAATGAGTCCGATGAGGATGCCTGCTGCAACATAGAACATCCACCATTTGTTCGAGTGTTTGGCCGAGTTTCTGCGGCGGAATTCATCTTTCACTAAAAATAAAAAGGTGCTTGTATTCATCCGTATTCTCCTCTCTTAGCGGTATAGGGTGCGGTAGACGGATTCCATCGAGCCTTGTTCACTGCGCAACTGCTCGACGTCGCCCTCCAGCACCACTTGACCGTTATCCATGAAAACCACATAGTCGAACAAGCTTTCCGCCTCGTGTATTTCATGCGTGCTGATTAACACGGTCTGCTCACGTTCTGCCAAGTTTTCAATGATCGCCGAAATAATGCGTTCTCGCGATATGAGATCGATACCGGAGAACGGTTCATCCAGCACGAGGAGAGGAACATTCCGTGCCATACACATGCTTAGCATAAGCCTTGCTTCTTGTCCCTTGGACATGCCCTGCACAGGCATATCGGACTGTAATTTCATGAAGGAGATGAGTTCCTCTGCCCGCTTCCGGTCGAAGCCAGGCCATAGGTGCTCTGCCCAATCCAGTGCTTGTTTGACAGAGTGTTTTTCGAACCAGCGCGCGCGATCAGGCAAATAAGCGATGTCCTTGTTCGTCTCCCAGCTTGGCTTGCGCCCGAGCACCTCAACCGTTCCTTGCTCTGGTTGAATCATGCCTGCGATCATACGGAACAAGGTGGACTTGCCTGCACCATTCGCTCCTAGAATTCCGACAACCTTACCTGTTGGGACTTCAAGAGAAAAGTCGTGGAGGGCGAGCTTCTTCCCGTAGCGTTTCGTAATATTCTCGACTCGTATCGCAGTGGACTGACTCATATTTCCTTACCTCCCTCATGATTTAATAGGTGTTGAATATCGTCCAATGTAAATCCTATGCTGTACATCTTCGTTAAAAACTCCTGTAGCGCTTCTTCCGCCAAAGAAGTTCGTACACTCGCAACAGCTTCTGCGTTCGACGTAATAAACGTTCCTTGTCCTCGGCGTGTCTCTGTAAGCTGATCCCGTTCGAGCTCTTGGTAAGCGCGCATGACGGTATTCGGTGTAA
>Ga0102589_1004577_pt1 | contig 12868 bp, 14 predicted proteins | sample AraplaMF_Col_mLB_FD_76858 | JGI IMG/M metagenome (GOLD analysis project Ga0102589, IMG submission 76858) | Arabidopsis root microbial communities from the University of North Carolina, USA - plate scrape MF_Col_mLB | ecosystem: Host-associated > Plants > Roots > Endosphere | place: USA... | reverse complement strand
ATGGTGTGATGATATCTTTTACTAAAGAACTAACGATTTTACCGAATGCAGCACCGATTACAACCCCGACAGCTAAATCGATTACATTCCCTTTGAAGGCGAATTTTTTAAACTCGTTCCACATGTGTTAATCCCATCCTTTCCACGATTCAATATGAAATTTATAATTCCTATCAACATATTCTATAGAAATTTGCGACAGAAATAAAGGGGAAATGGGAATGAAAGTAAATTCTGAAAAATGTATCCGTTTTAATTTTTATTTACATCATCTAGTAGAGATTGCAGCAGTTGCTGTGTTTTTAATCCTTCTAATCCATCTACAACAGGCTTTGTATCTCCTTGTACACATTCAATAAAATGATGAACAGCATCTTCAAAACCGCGTTGTTTTAACGTTGTATCCCATGATGGTGAACCAATTTGAGAAACTGCATTTTCCTGCTCAACTTCAAATGTGTTCATATTTTTTACGCGAATGATTTTCCCTGTCGTTACAAGTTCAATTTGCTCTAAATTTGTACCAGCATGGCGATGCATCGCAGTAGAAAGCAACAGTCCACTTGGCGTTGTATATGTATGATGTCCGTAAAGAAGTTCATTCTTTTCATTCATTTGCATCATATTATGAACGACGTTAAGATCATCGTTAGCTAACCAGCGAGCAGTATCTACAATATGTAAGTAATCATCTAACATAGTAAAGTCGTACGTATATGGCCCGACTTTATTTGTGCGGTGCTTTTCAATTCGAACCCATGAAATATTATGAGTTTGCTCTTTTGCCGCAACGTACATAGGAACGAATCGGCGATTAAATCCGACCATTAATTTTCGGTTATGTTTTTCGCTCAACTCGACTAGTTTCTCAGATTGTTCTACTGTAGCTGCTAGCGGCTTATCAACATAAACGTCGATTCCTTTTTTCAGAAGTTCAGAAACGATTTCATAATGTGTAGCAGTTGAACTATGAACGAAGATTGCATCGCATTCTGAAGCTAACGTTTCAATAGAATGAAAGTCTTGAATGCGGTATTGCTGGCAAACTTGTTTTCTTTTCTCAGCGTTAGGTGTAAACGCCCCTACAAAATTCCAATCTGTTTCTTTTGTAAGTGTTGGAAGATAGGCCTTTTGCGCAATACTTCCAAGTCCAATCATCCCAATTTTAGGTTTGTTCATGTGTATTCCCACCCTAGTAATAGTAATGTAACGGGTTAAATGTAGCATAGGGTGGGGGAGGAAGGCAAAAAATAGCCTTTTACTTATTCCCTTCTAACAAAATCTTCTCTATCTCTTCAAAATTATGAGCGCGAGCATGCTCTAGCGGGGTAACGCCATCGTTGTCGGGAATATTTACATCCGCACCGTGCTCAATAAGAAGGCGAATGACTTGTTGTTGTGTTTCGTTTCCGTTACTTAGTACGATCGCTTCCATTAAAGCGGTCCATCCGAGATTATTTACATGGTTAACATCAACAGATGTCCGGGTGAGGAGTTCGTTAATAACATCGATATAGCCATGTTCTGAGGCAGGGATAAGAGCTGTTCCGCCGTAACGATTCGTAAGTGATGGATCTGCGCCAGCATCAATCGTTAGTTTTAAAATATGTAAGTAACCTTCTGCACCGGCGTATAGAAAGGGATTGTTTTTCATATCGTCTTGGATATTTACGTCAGCACCTGCTTCAATAAGCGCTTTTGCAGTTTTTACATCATTTTTGTATGTAGCAATCATAAGAGGAGTACGTCCTTTACTGTCCGTTATATTTATGTCAGCCCCTTTTTTGAGTAACGATATAACAGTATTCGTTTCTTGTTTCTCAGTAGCTGCTAGTAGCGATGTCTCCATGTTTGTCATCTCCTTTTTAACTTCTTGTTCTTGTGAGCAACCTTGCAAAAAAATTACGCAACAGATCATACTTACTGTTTTTTTGAACATGGAATTTCAACCTCCTCATTTCAACTGTAAAAGAAGAACATTAAATTTTTATAAACTGACGCTAAAATTACTATAAAATCGCTTGAGTATTTGAACATATATTTTTATGCTTAGGAATAACAAGGTTTGTTAAAGTGAGGATGTAACATATGTCTATTAAAACAAGATTTTTATTCTCTTATATCGCTGTTATTCTCGTTTCCATCACGCTCATATTAGTCGCAGGATTTTTAATTGTTTTTTCCATAACAGGAGACTTGGAATCAGTGAAAAATTTCTATAAAAGTTCCTATATTCAAAAGCCGCTTACGCCAGAAGAAGAGAATACGTATATTGAATTGAAATTAGCGGCAAAGAAAAATCAATCACAACTATTAGATGAATCGTTCGTTTCATCACTTGAAAAAGAAGGTGTGAAAATAGTTGTAAGAAAGGGAGAAACCATTTCTTATGCTACAAAAACATTTGAAAGTGTATCTTTAAAAGAAGCCCTTCCGAAATTTGAATCAGCAAATATTAATAGTCGTGGTACAACGGAACTAGGCGATACATTTTATCGATATGTAAAATTTGATTTTTATTTTCCCGGAGATGAAGAAGGGAGTATATTTGTACTAAAAAGACAAAGTTCATTTGTAGATCTTACACAAAAGTTATTTCCGATTTTGTTCGTAGCGCTTTTACTGTTAGCTATTTTGCTTATTGGATTATTAAGTTATCTCGTCTCAAGAAGTGTAATAAAACCAATCTTTGTATTGAAAGATGCGACTGAGAAAATAAAAGAAGGTGATTTAAATTTTCAAATTCCAGTTACATCGCATGATGAAATCGGGCAATTAAATCAAGGATTTGAAGAAATGAGGAAGAAGTTAAAAGAATCGATTGAAGTGCAAACACAGTATGAAGAAAATCGAAAAGAGCTCATTTCAAACATATCTCATGATTTAAAAACACCAATTACTTCTATTATCGGATATGTGGAAGGTATAAAAGATGGGGTAGCAAATACGCCAGAAAAAATGGATAAGTATTTAACGACCATTCATACGAAGGCAAAACATATGGATACACTCATTGATGAGCTCTTTTTGTTTTCGAAGCTAGATTTGAATCGAGTTCCCTTTCAGTTTGAAACGATAGAATTAAACGTGTTTATGCAGGAATTATTAGAAGAGATGCAGATGGATTTAAGTGAGGAAGGTATAGAAGTACATTTACAATTACATTCATCACCACTATATGTAACGGCCGACTGCGAAAAGATAAATAGAGTGATATCCAATTTAATTCATAATAGTGTGAAATACATGGATAAAGAAGAGAAGAAAATTACTGTAACAGTATTGAGTGATAACGATACTGTTATTGTGAAAGTAATGGACAATGGATCAGGTATAGAAGCTGATACATTGCCGTATATATTTGAGCGGTTTTATCGCGCAGAGCAATCGCGAAATTCTAACACAGGTGGAAGTGGACTTGGCTTAGCGATAGCGAAGCAAATTATTGAAGAACATGGCGGGGAAATTTGGGCGGAAAGTAAGCTTGGGGAAGGTACAAGTATTTTCTTCTCATTGAAAAAAGTACAGGAATGTGGTGAATAGAATGAAGAGAATTTTACTAGTAGAAGATGAAATAAGTATTGCAGAATTACAGCGAGATTATTTAGAAATTAGTGATTTTCAAGTCGATGTAGAGCATTCCGGAGAGACAGGTTTACAAATGGCTTTGCAGGAAGATTATGATTTAATTATTTTAGACATTATGCTTCCGAAGATGAACGGTTTTGAAATTTGTAAACAAATACGTGCTATAAAAGACATTCCGATTTTACTTGTTTCAGCAAAGAAGGAAGATATAGATAAAATTCGCGGACTCGGTTTAGGGGCGGATGATTATATAACGAAACCGTTTAGCCCGAGTGAATTAGTCGCAAGGGTAAAAGCGCATATTTCTCGTTATGAAAGATTATCAGGAAATGTGAGTAAGCAACGCGATACGCTATACATTCACGGGATTTCTATTGATCAGCGAGCGAGAAAAGTTTTTATAAACAATGAAGAAATCGCGTTTACAACGAAGGAATTTGATTTATTGACATTCTTTGTAACGCATCCAAACCAAGTATTAAATAAAGAACAGTTATTTGAACGTATTTGGGGACTAGACTCAGCTGGCGATTTAGCCACTGTCGTTGTTCACATTAGAAAGCTACGTGAAAAAATTGAAAGAGATCCTGCTCACCCGCAATATATTGAAACGGTGTGGGGAGCTGGTTATCGTTTTAATGTGTAATATACCTGCCGAGTAATTGGCAGGTTTTTTATTGTTATCTTTACTAAAAGGAAATAATAGGTAATTTATGTTAAGGTATATATAGATAAAACATCTTTGTTTTGCTAACACGCACGATAGTTTGAGAGGGGTGCTAAATCTTGGGGGCGGAATTAAAGAATAATAAATCAAACAAGGCTTTAAAGATTGGAACGAATATCGTACTTATTTTATTAATTATTGGTGCAATACAAATGTTTTATGATGAAGACCCTACAAATGATCATTACGGTGGGTTATTTATGATGGTCTTTTTTGGAATTAAAATAATTTCTAGTTTTATAATAAGTGTAAAAGAAGGAGATAAAAAGGCAATATTTATTGATTTAGGTTTAGTGATTTTGTGTGTTCTTCTTTTAATTGTTACTAGTTGAAATATTTCTTTTGAAAAAAGCTCATAGTCTTATAGAGGCGGTGAGCTTTCCTTAATAGTAACGGTACTAGTGTAACGATTTATCCCGCATTTAACGGGCAGTAAGACCCCCACCTCAAAATTCAGCGAAAGCAAAGAAGTAAGGTGGGGGATCAACTGCCCGTAAAAGCCCGATTGGTTCAACTAATAATCAGTGGGGGATGAACAAAATCCCCACTGATTAAAGTTTCACTTTCTAAAATGTTTGAGTAGTAGAAGTAAACTGAGCAGCTTCTTCTAAAAAAGGATAATGGTTACTCTCCTCAAATGGAATAAAGATAGAATTACGTATACTCTTATGCATCTCGATAGAATATTGAATCGGGCACTGTACATCATGTCTTCCGCATATAATAAGTGTATTTGTTTGGATGGAAGGTAAATTTTCTCTTAAATCAAATGAGGGATACTCTTTATTAAAAACGTTCATCCAGCTAGCGGACATAGTTTTTTGGATTGGTTTACAAAAATAAGAGTTGTAGTTTTCTGGTTTATGCAATGATAATTTTGTTCTCTCAGTAGATAGCTCATTTCGTTCTTTACTTGTAAGGTGAGGGCTTTTTAAGTTTTCGATGAGTTTTTGCATATAATGAAATTGTGGATGTGCTGGATGATAAATGCAAAATGGTGTTTCGGTATAGTTACTTGCTGCAGCTCCGGCGGCGACTAATGATTGTAAGGAATGTGGATATGTAATCGCATATAAAAGTCCAAGCATACCACCTGTTGAATGACCAGCGAAATGCCATGTTGGAAGTTGTAAAGCTTCTCGTACAGCTTCTAAATCGTGAATCGTTTCAATCATACTTAATTCTTTTTCTGAATTGACTTTTACAGAGTTACCAGCGTCTCGTAAATTAATGAGGAATACATGATGCGTAGCAGTGAAAACATCTGCAAAGTAATCACCAGTTTTATTAAATTGTGAATAGTGATGTGTAATGCAAAGCGGTTCGCCATTTCCCTTTGTAAAAAGTTCAAATGTGCCACGTTTCGTGTTGATTATTTGTTGTGTCCACATAATATCACGACCTTTTCTCATAAAAGTTGTACCACTTAATTATGAAATAAAATATATCAGCGATTATCAAAATATATCGACTTACCGATAGAAACCGACAATAAGTAAAAGGAGGCTATTCAAAAACGAGCCTCCTTTTCGTTTAGTACAGAGATTTTTTCATATTATTCCGAATAATTTCAAGGGATTTCGCTACAGTTAATGCATTCTTTTCTTCAATTTCTGGTTTGCGAGGGATAGGTTTATACATGTTGTCTGGATCTTCCCATGTGAGGGGAAGTTCTGTTTCGGCTTGTCCTTTCCAAGCGTCAATCCATTCTGGAGGGAGATAACCTGAGATGTTTTGGATGTTGTTCATTTCGAGCCAAATGAGTGCCCAAGCTCTTGGGACGACGCGCCAGTGGTCATAGCCACCGCCGCCGACAGCGATCCAGCGACCTTCGCAATATTCATTAGCGATTTCGCGAGCGAGCCTTGGTATTTCACGGTAAATATTCATCGTTGCGCAAAGGTGTGTAAGTGGGTCATAATAATGTGCGTCAGCACCGTTTTGCGTTAAAATAATATCCGGTTTAAAGTATGCGGCAACCTCTTTTACGACAGTTCGATAAGAATCTAAAAACGATTCGTCTTCTGTAAAAGCATCGAGTGGAACGTTAAAAGAGTAACTATAGCCATTACCTTGTCCCCGTTCATTTACAGCGCCAGTTCCAGGGAATAAATAGCGCCCAGTTTCATGTAGGGAAATGGTGCATACGTTAGGATCGTCGTAAAAAGACCACTGTACACCATCACCGTGATGAGCATCTGTATCAATATATAAAACACGTAAACCGTATTTTTTCTGAATATACTTCATTGCGATGGAGCTATCGTTATAAATGCAAAAACCAGATGCCTTGCCGCGGAAGCCGTGATGTAGGCCGCCTCCTAAGTTAAGCGCGTGTTTTACTTTCCCGGAAAGAACAGCATCGACAGCAGTTAATGTACCGCCAACGAGTAATGCGCTTGCTTCATGCATATTTGGAAACATCGGTGTATCTTCTGTTCCGAGTCCATATGTCATCGCGATTGATTTTTCTAACTTACCTTCTCCAGCACGTTTTACCGCATTTATGTACTCCTCTGTATGAACGTAGGCAATCTCTTCATCTGTAGCCATCCGTGGTGAGATGATTTGAGAAGGAGAGATAAAGCCACTCTTTTGTAATAAATCATACGTAAGTGTGACGCGCAGTTGGTTAAAAGGATGATCAGGGCTAAACGAATAGCCCCGAAAGTCATCCGAATAAATAAACGCGCTACTCATGCTTGCATCCCCATAATGTTCGGCCATAATACGCGGTAGCCTTCTGCTTCAAGTGCATCGATCACTTTTAACGGATTCATCGTTTGAATGCGGAAAACGAGTACTTTATCATTCTCATCTTTTGCTGGATAGACGAGAACGCTCACGATATTAATTTGTAACTCACTAAAAATGGCAACGACTTTCCCGAGAATACCAGGTTCGTTTTTTACTTGAATTTCAATTTGTGAACTCGGTTGATGTGCTCCTGTTAATTTCACTAACGTGTGTAGCACAGTAGATTCAGAAATGATTCCAACTAACTTTCCAGCCTTTGTAACAGGAAGACAGCCAATTTTATTTTCAAAAAATAAAGTAGCAATTTCCTCAACGAAATCGAGAGGATGGCAAGTCATAACAGGATGTTTCATAATAAGTTCAAGTGGTTGCTTCAGCATATCGAGTGAAACTTGTTCATCTAAAATAGACGGACTTGCATCTCTTACATCCCGATCAGAAATAATGCCTACAACATGATTATTTTGATCGACAATTGGAATGTGCCGAATGCCTTTCGTGCGTATCGTTCGGATTGCTGTTTCGATTGTATCGTTTGGATGTAGTGTCACCACATCTTGATTCATAATTTCTTCTACAATCATTCCAGTTGCCCCCTTTATTAATACATAAAACGATTGTGAAAACGTAGACGGTCAAATGCTTGAATAGAATCCGTATCGACGCGTTTACCGATGCGGACCATTAAACAGTTGGCAGGATGTGAACAAATTTCAGGATCATCTGTAGCCATCCATTGTAAACCGCCAGCATTCATCATCTTTTCCATTACTTTTCGGTATTCCCAAACATTTAAGCCTGTTTGTTTTAAATCCCAGTGCCAATAATATTCAGTCGTCAATATAATGTAATCTTCCATATAATTGTCCATCATAGAAACTTCTAATAAGTTCTTTCCGACAGAGCACCCACGGAAGGCTGGGACGACTTCAATTGCTCCGAGCTCAATTAAGTTTTCCATTTTTCCTTCTGACCATCGTTCGAGCGGATCAGGATACAAGTATGTAACATATCCAACAATCGTTTGGTCATGTCTAGCAATAATAAGACGTGCTTCTGGTAATTTAGAAATTTCGACAATTGCTTTATATTGCTGCTCGGCAGGACGAAACGCAATTAAATCTGGATGGAATTCATACATTTCAAGATTATGGGTAGAGACAGGACCTTCAATAATTAAAGTGCCTTTCGCTGTTTTCAAGTTTCTAGCATTATATATTTTTTTATGAATCAATGTATTGCTCACCACCTTGAGGGTTTGTGAATCTATTAATATCGTACTTTATAATATATGCGATGTGAATCGAATTTTGTCATTAAAAATTTGTCTAAAAATCAACAAATATACTGAAAATTTTAAATGATATCATTATAATAGATAATAGAATACATAGGAGGGGGATGTAAAGTATGAAAGTAGAAACGCTTCCTGTCATTAAAGGAGAAAATAATTTGCCGAATTATGAAGAGGCATACGCGAATTTTAACTGGGAAGAGGTTAATAAAAATTTTACTTGGAATGAAACAGGCCGAGTAAATATGGCGTATGAAGCAATTGATAAGCATGCGAAATCCGATCGAAAAAATAAAGTAGCCCTTTATTATCAAGATGGATCGCGAAAAGAGAAATATACATTTAAGGAAATGAAGGATTTTTCTAATAAAGCAGGAAACGTCCTGAAAAATTATGGCGATGTTGAAAAAGGCGATCGCGTTTTTATTTTTATGCCACGTTCTCCAGAATTATATTTCGCGCTTTTAGGTGCAGTGAAATTAGGAGCAATTGTTGGACCGCTATTTGAAGCATTTATGGAAGGCGCAGTTCGTGATCGTTTAGAAGATAGCGAAGCAAAGGTGTTAATTACAACTCCTGAATTGTTAGAGCGTATACCATTAAATGATTTACCAGCTTTAAAAACAGTCTTTCTTGTTGGAGATAATGTAGAAGAAGGCGGTAAAACAGTAGCGTTCAATCCTTTATTTGAACAAGCTTCAAAAGAATTACATATCGAATGGTTAGGCCGCGAAGACGGTTTAATTCTTCACTATACGTCTGGTTCTACTGGTAAGCCAAAAGGTGTTCTCCATGCGCAAAATGCAATGGTTCAGCACTATCAAACGGCGAAATGGGTATTAGATTTAAAAGAAGATGACGTATATTGGTGTACTGCTGACCCGGGCTGGGTAACGGGAACTGCTTACGGCATTTTTGCACCGTGGTTAGTCGGAGCATCAAATGTTATTTTAGGTGGACGATTTAGTCCAGATGCATGGTATGAAGCACTGCAAGATTACGGTGTAACAGTTTGGTATAGTGCACCGACAGCGTTCCGTATGTTAATGGGAGCTGGACAAGATGCAATTAAAAAATACGACTTATCACAAGTACGCCACGTATTAAGCGTAGGTGAGCCATTAAATCCAGAAGTAATTCGCTGGGGTATGAATGCATTTGGACTTCGTATTCATGATACGTGGTGGATGACAGAAACAGGTGGACAAGTTATTTGTAACTATCCTTGTATGGAAATCCGTCCAGGTTCAATGGGTAAACCAATTCCAGGTGTGAAAGCAGCGATTGTTGATAATGAAGGAAATGAAGTGCCTCCATACACAATGGGTAACTTAGCAATTGGTAAAGGTTGGCCAGCTATGATGCGTGGAATCTGGAATAACCAGCAAAAATATGAGTCATACTTTATGCCGGGAGACTGGTATGTATCAGGTGATTCAGCTTATATGGATGAAGACGGATACTTCTGGTTCCAAGGACGTATTGACGATGTAATTATGACGTCAGGTGAGCGAGTTGGACCGTTTGAAGTAGAAAGTAAACTAATCGAGCATGCTGCTGTTGCAGAAGCTGGTGTAATTGGTATTCCTGATCCGGTGCGCGGCGAAATTATTAAAGCGTTTATCGCACTTCGAGCAGGATACGAACCATCTGATGAATTAAAAGAAGAAATTCGTCAATTTGTAAAAAAAGGCCTAGCAGCTCATGCAGCGCCAAGACAAATTGAATTTAGAGATAAATTACCGAAAACGAGAAGTGGTAAAATTATGCGCCGCGTATTAAAAGCGTGGGAGTTAAACTTACCAACAGGTGACTTATCAACGATGGAAGATTAAGGGAGAAAGGTCTGAACGAAAAATGTTCAGGCCTTTCTTTTTTATGATATCATGAACTTATATATATAAGTTGAAGGGGATAGTATGATGAAAACAGAAAAAGAAAAGATGATACTAGGAGAAATGTACATACCGGCTGATCCAGTTTTAGTACAAGAAAGAGAGCAAGCACGTATATTAACGAGAAAATTAAATGATACGCCAGAAGAGCAATTGAAAGAGCGTAGCGAAATCGTAAAAGAATTATTCGGAACGACAGGAGATAATATTCATCTTGAATCTTCTTTTAGATGTGATTACGGCTATAACATTCATATCGGCGAAAATTTTTACGCGAACTTTGACTGTACGATTTTAGACGTATGCCCAGTAACAATCGGAGTGAACTGTATGTTAGCTCCAGGTGTTCACATTTATACAGCAACGCACCCACTCGATCCAATTGAGCGTATAAGCGGATCAGAATACGGAAAACCAGTTACAATTGGCGATAACGTATGGATTGGCGGAAGAGCAATTATTAATCCAGGTGTAACAATTGGAGACAATGCGGTGATCGCATCTGGTGCTGTCGTAACGAAAGATGTGCCTAATAATGTAGTAGTTGGCGGGAATCCTGCAAAGATTATAAAAAAACTAAAATAATATTTGAACGAAGTGCCTTCCTCGTCTGTATACATTTATGAAAGAATAGATGAGGGAGGCTTTTATATGTCTAATAAATTACTTCTTGCTTTTGCTTTAATTGGAATTATAGTTGTATTTTCTTGTGGTCTTTTCTTACCGATACCAATTGGATATAGAGTATCAATGATTACAGCTGGAGTTATAATGGGTGTTCTGTTTTCAATCATTATTCCATTTGATAGAAAACATATAGTACGGAAAAATGGATATAAAATTGATTTTATAAAAACAAAAGTGTATTTCCGCTGGAATGTATTTGATACTATTTCTGTCTGCCTTGCGTTGTATGCATGCATATGTGTGCAAGCGTTAAATATTTTAGTTGCAATGGGATTTACGATTCAAAACCCATATGTTCAATTTTTTACAAATCAATCACAATTGTGGATTTTTATTGCGATTGCATATTTAATTTCCCGTATTTCATTAACGTTAAAAGGAATAAAGGAGATCAAAAATCATGGCGCAAATTGGGATTGAGGAGGAGCTCATGCTTGCGTATCAAAGTGGAGATAAACAAGCGGGAGAAAGACTATATGTTTTAATCAAACCAGCGCTATACACATTTTTATATCGATTTAACCGAGATGAACAATTAAGTATCGATCTTGTGCAAGATACGTTTTTGACGCTAGAGCGTAAGAAACATATGTATGAACTTGAAAAAGGTAAAATAAAAACGTATTTATTTCAAATTGGTTATCGTCTTATGATTAATAAATTAAATAGGAGAAAAAAGTGGCGTACGCTTTTGCCATTTTTAGTGCCGATTCCGGAAAAAGAATTTTCTCACGAAGATCGGCTCACAGTAAGAGAAGCAATTTTGAAAGTTCCAGAAGAGCAAAGAGCGGTCCTAATCCTTTCTTATTATCATGACATGCAGCAAAAAGAAATTGCAGAGATATTAAACATCCCGATTGGAACGGTGAAATCGAGACTTCATAACGGGATAAAGAAATTGAAACAATTGCTGGAGGTGGACGAAATTGAGCGAAAATCCCTTTAAGAGTGAATATAAGTTAAAGCAATATTTAGATAGTGATCATGTAGAAATACCAGACTTTCCAAAAACGGTAAGTCGATTCGATCGATTAATCGGGTTTCTTGGTTCCCCGGCGAAAGATCCTGTGGAGGCGACCATTGGGAATGATTTATCGGTTGTGTTTCATGTATCGTTATTAGTTGGGGTTCCAATTCTTTCTCTTATTACGATACTCTTTATGGCGTTGTAAAGGATTGACAAGAAGAGAAATCCTGCCCTTATTTGACACGCCTATATAAATGATGGTATAAAGAAAAGTATATGAATAATTGAGCGTGGAAAGGGAGAAGTAGTGATCATTTCCCTGTTTTAGAGAGCTGATGGTCGGTGGAAATCAGCACATAGATGATCGCGAATTACGCCCCTAGAGCATCTTTTTTCGATTGAATTGTATTCAAAAGGGAAAAGACGGTGCTAAGCCGTTATGTAAATAAGGTGGTAGGCTTTTTTTGCCTGCAACTAGGGTGGTAACGCGATAATCAAAATCGTCCCTTATTTGAAGGGGCGATTTTTTTATGTTTTCAACCTTCACGCCAGTAATGAACTTAAAGGAGAGTATGTAGGATATGGGTATTTTACAAGATCTTGAATTTCGCGGTCTAATTAATCAGCAAACAGATGCTGAGGGCCTTGAGCAATTATTAGAAAAAGAAAGTGTTAAATTATACTGTGGTTTCGACCCGACAGCGGATAGCTTACACATCGGTCATATGTTACCAGTATTAATGTTACGTCGTTTCCAATTAGCTGGTCACCAACCAATCGCACTTGTTGGCGGTGGTACTGGTATGATCGGTGACCCAAGTGGTAAAAAAGCAGAACGTACATTAAATACGAAAGATACAGTTGCTTACTACACAGAAAGCATTAAAAACCAACTTTCAAACTTCTTAGAGTTCGAAAACGTGGACAACCCAGCAACAATGGCTAATAACTAT
>Ga0102589_1004575_pt1 | contig 12875 bp, 12 predicted proteins | sample AraplaMF_Col_mLB_FD_76858 | JGI IMG/M metagenome (GOLD analysis project Ga0102589, IMG submission 76858) | Arabidopsis root microbial communities from the University of North Carolina, USA - plate scrape MF_Col_mLB | ecosystem: Host-associated > Plants > Roots > Endosphere | place: USA... | reverse complement strand
CAGGCCGCGGCCGACGAGCTCGCGGCGCAAGGCATCGCGGTGGAACCACTGCGCATCGACGAGTACACGGGCCGGCGCTTCACCTTCTTTGCCGACCCCGACGGCCTTCCGCTCGAACTCTACGAAGCAGCAACGCCCGGCGACGGCCTCGACGCACTGCTGCTGAAACTCGAAGGCTCACTGCACCTGCGCGAAGCGCGGGCAAGTGCCGCGCAACTCGAGGAACTGCTCGACGACGACTTCCGTGAACTTGGCGTCTCGGGCACCGAATGGACGCGGCCTGCGATCATCGAGGCGCTGCGCGGCGAAGCCTTCTCGGAACGAACGATTTCGGATTTCCGCGTGCAACGCATCGCACCCGGCGTTGCACTGGCCACCTACCGCGTACACCGCGCGGCAACACCCGTGCGCCCCGGTGCCGATTCGCTTCGCAGTTCGCTGTGGCGCTTGCGGCTCGGCAAATGGCGCATGGCGTTCCACCAGGGCACGCCGCTGCAGATGCCGGCCTAGGCTCCTTCGCCGAACGCCACGCTCACCTTCAGTCCCGAGGGTTCTGCCGCATCGAGCCGCAGCTCGGCGCCCAGCAGCTCGGCGTAGCGGGCGACGATCGACAGGCCCAGGCCCGAGCCTTGTCCCAGCTTCTGCCCCGCGGGGCCTTGCGCCCAGCGCTGCACCAGGTCGCGCTGTGCTTCCAGCGGAATGCCCGGCCCGTCGTCGATCACGCTCAAGGTGCGGCCCGACAGTTCGACGGTGATGGTGCGCCCGCCGTAGCGCAGCGCGTTGTCGATCAGGTTGTCGAGAATGCCCTCGACCAGCGCTTCGTTCGCAAGCACCGTGGTGCGCTCGTCCAGGCCGCGCGCGCCCAGGTCGATGCCGCGCGAGTCGGCGCGCGCAAGGTGCCTCAGCACCGTCTGCTCGGCAAGGACATCGAGCTGCACCGGCTCGAGCGCAAGCCCGGTGCGGGCCTCGTCGGCGAGCGCGAGCGCCAGCAGCTGGTCGATGAGATGGCTTGCGCGGGCCTGCCGTTCGGCCACGCGCTCGAGCTGCTCGCGCCAGACCTTGGAGTCGTGCTGTGCCAGCCCGTACTCGGCCAGGGCGCGGATGCCTGCCAGCGGCGTGCGCAGCTCGTGCGCCACGTTGCCCACGAACTCGCGCTGGGCGCGCACGCTGTGATTCAGCCGGTCGAACAGCGCATTGACCGCATTGCCCAGGCGCTGCACCTCGCGCGAAGTGCGGACCACCGCCACCGGCGAGAGGTCGTTCACATCGCGCCGGTCGAGCGCCTGCTGCAGCTCCCCGAGCGGCCGCAGGTCGCTGCGAATGCCATGCCAGAGCCACACCGCGAGCAGCATCAGCAGCACCACCTGGGGAGCGAGCGCATAGCCGAGCAGGCGCCGCACCAGCGCCGTGCGGCTCAGCGTGGTCTGCGCGATCACCACCCGATAGGGGACCGGCAGACCCGGCTCCGCGACCGGCTGGAGCACCACGGCCCGCAGCACCTTGCCGTCGAAGTCCACGTCGGAAAAGCGGAAATGCGCGCCGTCGGCCGGCAGCGGCGCGTTCAGGCCCGCCTGTCCCGAGATCAGCGTGCCGTCCAGCCTCTGCACCGCAAAGTAGACCTTGTCGACCTGATCGAACAGCACCGTGGCCACCTCGCGGGGCGTGAGCAGCAGTTCCACGCCGCGTTCGCCCGCCTGCACGTTGGCCGCGAGCGCATAGGCGTCGTCGAGCATGCCGCGGTCGAAGGCCTGTTCGGAAAAATAGTTGGCGATGACCAGTGCGATGACGGCGCCCACCATCCACGTGAGCGCCAGCGGCACCAGCACGTTGCGCAGCACGCGCCGCGTGAGCGAAGGTGCGGCCTCGCGCAGCCCGGGCCCGTCGGGCGTCTTGCGGCTCACACTTCGGCTTCGAGCAGGTAGCCGATGCCGCGCAGCGTGCGGATGCTTGCGCCTGAACCGGCGAGCTTCTTGCGCAGCCTCGAGATGAAGGCCTCCAGCGCGTTGTCGCCGAGCGACTCGTCGAAGCTGGAGAGCTTGTCGGACAGCGCCCGCTTGCTGACCGTGCGGCCCGGCGGGCTCATCAGCTCCCACAGCACCTCGAACTCGCGCGCCGGCAGGTCGAGCGGCCCGCTCGCGGTGGAAAAGCGGCGCGCCTTGCGGTCGAGCTTGAGCTGGCCGAGCAGCACGATGTCCTCGGTGCCCTTGGCGCGCCGCACCAGCGCGCGCAGGCGTGCCTCGACTTCGGCAAGGTCGAAAGGCTTGCCCAGGTAGTCGTCGGCACCGGCATCGAGGCCGGCGATGCGCTCCTCGGTGCGGCCGCGCGCCGTCAGCACCAGCACCGGCGTGCGGTCTCCGCGCGCCCGCGCCTGCCGCAGGGCATTGAGGCCGCTTGCCAGGCCGCTGGTCGGGCTCGCGGTGGCCGGCAGGTTCAGGTCGAGCAGCACCGCATCGAAGGGCTGCACGCGCCAGAGGTGATCGGCGTCCTCGACATTGGTCGAAACATCGACCCGGTGGCCCGCATCCGCAAGGCTGCGCAGCATCACGTCGCGCAGCACGGCGTCGTCTTCGACAAGCAGGATTCGCATGGTGTGTGTGGTGGTTGGAGTGCCTATTCTTGCGCGAAGGAGGGTCAGCAGCCGGTCAGCACACCCCGGCGATAAACACGCCATGAGCATACGACAGCAACCTGCGGCCGGGGGCCCTTTCCGGCCCCTGGCGATCCGATGAGCGCCCGGGATCCGGCCGATCTGCTGAGCATCGCGCATCCTGCGGTATGCCGCACGGCCATCGTGCTGCTGCATGGTTTATGCAGCACACCTGACGAGCTCCTGACCGTGCAATCGGCATTGCGCAGCAGCGGCTATCCGGTGCACCCGATGGCGATCGGCGGCTACTCCTTCAATGCCGGCGCGCCGCTGCAGCATGCCCTGCCCTATGAACGCTGGATCGACGCCATCGAGGCCCGCGTCAAGGCGCTGCGCACGCTGCATGACCGCGTGCTGCTGGTGGGCATCTCGGCCGGTTCGTCGCTCGCGCTCGGCGCGGCCATCCGCTGCGGCAGCGACGTCGATGCGCTGGTGCTGATGTCGACCACGCTGCGCTTCGACGGCTGGGCCATTCCACGCACGCGCATGCTGCTGCCGCTCGCGTTCTACACGCCGCTCGGGCGCTTCTGGCAATACCGCGAAGCCCCGCCCTATGGCGTGAAGAACGAACGCGTGCGCGCCTGGATCGAACGCGAGCTGCGCCATCGAAAGATCTCGCGTGCGGGCAGTTCGGTGCTCGGCGTCGGCCACCTGCGCGAGCACGACCGGCTGATCCGCCACGTGAAGCGCAACCTTCACCGCGTGCAATGCGCCAGCGTGCTCGCACTGCATGCGCGCGAAGACGAAGTGGCCAGCCTCGCCAATCTCGACATCCTTGCGCGGGGCCTGCGCTGCCGCGAGTTCCGCAGCGTGGTGCTGCACGACAGCTATCACATGATCTCTATCGACAACGACCGCCAGCAGGTCGCGCGCGAAACAGTTGCCTTCGCCGATGCCCTGGCCCATGGCGCGGGCACGCTCGCCGTCCAGCGCACTTCGCCTCTGCATCACGCTCTTGCCTGAAGGAAAAACCGCCATGTCCTCCGCTTCTTTCTCCGCGCCGGTCTTCAACAGCATCGCCGCCATCCTGGTGAACAGCTTCGATGTTGCACCCGCTTCCATCGCACCCAAGGTCCCGCTGTCCGAACTCGGGCTCGACTCGCTCGCGCTGATGGAATTCGTCTTTGCCGTGGAAGACGCCTTCCACCTGCGCCTGCCCGAAGACAAGCTCGATCCCCGCGAAGCCGGCATCACGCTCGAGCGCCTGTGCGAGGCGATCGAAGCGCAGATCCGGTGCGACGTGGCGCCTTCGATGGCCGCGCCCGCGTGAGCAGCGGCGCCGCCCATTCGCTGCTGGCAGCCTCCTTCCGTCATGCCGCCGCTGAGCCGGTGCGGGTGACGGGGCTCGGCTGCGTGACGCCCATCGGACATACCGTCGCATCGTTCGACGATGCGCTCTTCAACGGCAGGTCCGCGGTGCGCGCGCAAACGCTTGCCATCGCCGGTTTCGATCCGGTCGAGCTTGCCGTGGCCTCCTGCGATTTCGATTCCGCCGGCGTGCGCAGCAGTTCGCGCCTGCCGCTCGACCGCGGCACCGCCATGGCCCTGTCGGCGGCTCGCGACGCCGCCGCGCAGGCTGGGCTCCGCACGGGCGCTGTCGACCCCGAGCGCCTGGGCATCTTCTGGGGCAGCGGGCTGGCCGGCGCGGGCACCTTCGACGACACGACCCGCGCGCTCTATGGCGAACAGCGGCGCATGCGGCCGACCACCGTGCTCACCGTGATGCCCAACGCCGCCGTGGCGGAGCTCGCACTGCAGTTCGGCGCCCAGGGCGCGGCGCTTGCCTATGCGTGTGCCTGCGCCTCCTCCGCCGTGGCGATCGGCGAAGCGATGCGCGCGATACGCGGCGGCTGGATCGACGTGGCCATCGTCGGCGGCCATGAAGCCATGCTGACCCCCGGCGTGATGGCCAGCTGGCATGCGATGCGCGTGACCGCCCCTCCGCCGCCCGGAGCGCCGGAGCGCGCCTGCAGGCCCTTTTCCGGCGACCGCGCGGGCTTTGCGCTGGGCGAAGGCGCGGCCGCGCTGGTGCTCGAATCGCAGGCGCATGCCGAGGCACGCGGCGCGCAGCCCGCGCCCTTCGTGCTCGCGGGCTACGCGACCAACTGCGACGGCACGCACATCACCAACCCCGACACCGCGGGCCAGGTGCGTGCGATGCGCGCCGCCCTGCGCGACGCCGGCATCGAAGCCTCGGACATCGGCCACATCAACGCGCACGGCACCGCCACCTCGGCAGGCGACGCCGCAGAAGCCGCGTCGATCCGCGAGGTGTTCGGCAACGCCGTGCCGGTCAGCGCCACCAAGGCCATCCATGGCCATGTGCTCGGCGGAGGCGGCGCGATCGAACTCATCGCCACGCTGCGCGCGCTGGCGCGCGAGACGTTGCCACCCATTGCGAACCTGCAGACGCCCGATGCCGCCTTCGACCTCGACTTCGTCCGGGGCGAGGCGCGCGAGGCCAGGGGCATCCGCTATGCGCTGTCCAATTCGTTCGCGTTCGGCGGCACCAATGCCGTGTTGATCGCGGGCCGCGTCGCCGGCGATTGAAAGAACGGGGCTGCTGCCGCCGCGGCGCCGCTTCTCGATCGATGTGCCTGGACTCGGTATGCTGGCGCTCCCGTTGCACCCGCTGAAAACCCGTCACCATGCGCAGGCTCGCCACACACCAGGACCTCGAAGCGGTCTTCTCGATCTACATGCACGAGAAGGTCGTGCCTTTCCTGGGTTACGACCCGATGGCGCTGGAGGAATTCCGGCCCATCTACAAGGAGCTGGTCGACTCGCGCAGCTTCTATGTCTATGAAGCCGAGGGCCGCGTCGCGGGCTTCTACCGTGCCACGCGCTACCCGGGCCGCGTGCGTCATGTGGCCTGCTTCGGCACGCTCGCGGTAGACCCATCGCTGCACGGCAAAGGCATTGCGCTTGCGATGGTGAGCGATGCCATCGCGAGACTCCAGGCCGACGGCATCAAGCGCATCGAGCTCTACGTCGAGAGCGACAACGCGCCGGGGCTTCGCTTCTACCAGAAGCTGGGGTTCGAACACGAAGGCACGCTGCGCAAGTTCTACAAGCGCGCCGGCGAAGCCGGCTACATCGACGATCACCTGCTGGCGCTGCTGCTCGACTGAATCCGGCGAGGCTTAAGGCCTCCAGCGCCGCAGCAGCAACGCATTGGCCATCACGCTCACGCTCGACAGCGCCATGGCCGCGCCGGCCACCACCGGACTCAGCAGCCCGAAGGCCGCAAGCGGAATGCCGGCCACGTTGTAGGCGAAAGCCCAGAACAGGTTCTGCCGGATCTTGGCAACCGTGCGCGCCGAAAGCTCGAAGGCTTCGGCCACCAGCGCCAGGTCGCCGCGCATCAGCGTGATGCCCGCGGCTTCCATCGCCACGTCGGTGCCGCCGCCCGAAGGTGCCATCGCAATGCCGACGTCGGCGGCGGCCAGCGCCGGGGCGTCGTTGGCGCCATCGCCGACCATCGCAACCACATGGCCGCCGTTCTTCAAGGCGCTGACCTGCGCGGCCTTGTCGGCGGGCAGCACATCGGCACGAACATCCTCGGCGGCAATCCCCAGCCGTGCCGCCATGGCCTCTGCGGCGCGCCGGTTGTCGCCCGAGATCATCACCACGCGCAGCCCGCGCGAACGCAAGCTGCGAACAGCTTCGGCGGCCTCGGGCTTGGGTTCGTCGGCAAAGGCCAGCAGCGCCCGTACTTCGGCCGCGCCTTGCGCGTCGAAGCGCAGCAGCGCCGAGACGGTGGCGCCTTGCGCATGCAGGCGCTCGACATGCGCGGCATCGGGCACCACGCCGAGTTCAGCGCACCATCGCAGGCTCGCAATGGCCCAGCGTTCGCCGTTCACCTCGCCGCGCACGCCGCGGCCCGGCATCGCCTGCATGGCCCCCAGCGGCGGAGCCTGCACGCCGCGCTGCGCAGCGGCCGCCAGCAGGGCGCGCGCCAGCGGATGCTCGCTGCCGCCTTGCAGGCTTGCAGCCGTTGCAAGCAACCCGGCTTCATCGTTGCCGTTGCCGCTGTTGTTGCCCAGGGGAATGACGGCCGTGAGCACCGGCCGGCCCAGCGTCAATGTGCCGGTCTTGTCGAAGGCCACGGTGCCGACGCGGTGCGCAAGTTCCAGTGCGCGCGCGTCCTTGATCAGGATGCCGCGGCGCGCTGCGACACCGGTGCCGGCCATCACCGCCACCGGCGTTGCAAGGCCCAGCGCACAGGGGCAGGCAATGACCAGCACGGCCACCGCATGGATCAGGGCGATCTCGATCCCCGCACCCGCGAGCAGCCAGCCTGCCAGCGTGGCGAGCGCAATTGCCAGCACCACCGGCACGAACACCGCCGCCACCCGGTCCACCAGCCGCTGGATCGGCGCCTTGGCCGCCTGTGCATCCTCGACCAGGCGGATGATTCGCGCCAGCACGCTCTCGGCGCCGACCGCCTTCACCTCGACCACCATGCGGCCGTCGCCGTTGACGGCGCCGCCCGTCAGCGCATCGCCCGGTTTCTTGGGCACCGGCAGCGGCTCGCCGGTGAGCATGGACTCGTCGACTTCGGACTCACCCTCGACCACGCGCGCATCGGCCGGCACGCGTTCGCCCGGACGCACCGCGAGCAGGTCGCCCACCATCACTTCGCCGATCGGCACATCGCTTTCGCCGCGCTTCCCCACCAGGTGCGCGATCTCGGGCCGCAGCTGCTGCAGCGCGCGGATGGCCGAAGTGGCTTGCCGCTTGGCACGTGCCTCCAGCCACTTTCCGAGCAGCACCAGCGTGATCACCACGGCCGAGGCTTCGAAGTAGAGATGCGGCACCGCGCCGTGGCCGGCATGCCCGCTCGCGGCAGCTCGCCACCAGAGCCACAGCGACAGCCCGAAGGCCGCACTGGTACCGAGCGCCACCAGCAGATCCATGTTGCCGGTGCCCGCCTTTGCGGCGTGCCAGCCGGCGCGGTAGAAACGCGCACCGAGCCAGAACTGCACCGGCGCCGCAAGCAGCAACTGGACCCAGGGGGAAAGGGCCCAGTCCTGTCCGAAAGCCTGGCCGAGCATCGGCGCGAGCAACGGAATCGACAGCAGGAGTCCGACGCCCACGGGCCCGGAGCCGTGCCAGGGCGACAGTGCGGCGCCCTCTTCAGCGGCGCTGCTTGCCGCCCGCGGCTCGTAGCCTGCGGCACGCACGGCGCGGCGCAGGCGCGCGTCCATGTCCTCTCCGTCGGCCGCGACGATGCGCGCCGACTCGGTGGCGAGATTCACGCTGACGTCCTGCACGCCCGGCACGCTCTTGAGCGCGCGTTCCACGCGAGCCACGCAAGAGGCGCAGGTCATGCCGCCGACAGAAAGGTCCAGGGTGCTCATCAGGTGATGCGGAGAGTGCAGCAGATTTTCCATGCCCCAAGGCTAAAGCCTCACATCATGGCAAGGTCAAGGCGGAGAATCAGTGCCCCTTCGCTGGACATTGACATCATGAGAGGGTTCAAACTGAGGCCTCGTCCATTCACTCCATTCATCAGTCATTCATTCATTCAACAGGAGCAATAACGATGAGCCAGAAATTCCAGGTCTCGGGCATGAGCTGCGGCCATTGCGTGAGCACGGTGCAGAACGCGGTGCTGACGGTCGACCCTGAAGCACAGGTGACGGTCGATCTTGAAACGGGCCATGTCGACGTGCTGAGCAAGCAGCCGCGCCAGGACATCGTTGCCGCGATCGAGAACGCCGGCTACAAAGTGCAATGAGCGGCTTCGGTACGGTCAGCATCGGCGAAGCCGCCCGGCTTTCAGGCGTGTCGGCCCGCATGGTGCGGCACTACGAGGGCCTGGGCTTGCTGCCGCCGGTGGCGCGCACCGAAAGCGGCTATCGCCAGTACGGCGATGCCGACATCCACACGCTTCGCTTCATCAAGCGCTCGCGCGATCTCGGCTTCTCGATGGAAGAGATCGCCGAACTCGTGGGCCTCTGGCATAACCGCCGGCGTGCGAGTGCCAGCGTGAAGCGCATCGCGCAGAAGCACCTCGGCGAACTGGAGCAGCGCATCGCCGACATGCAGTCGATGCGCAGCACGCTGGCGCACCTGGTGCACTGCTGCCATGGGGATGCGCGCCCCGACTGCCCCATCCTCGACGACCTGTCGAAATAGGGCTTCCTGAAAGAGATCAGGCTCCCCTGACGAGCGACAGCACTTTTCCGGCGTCCAGCGTTCGGGCCTTTTCCTGGATGGCCGGCAGGTACTGGGTCTGCAGGCCCTTGCCTTCCTGCACCACACTCGAGAAGCTGTCCTTGAGCATCTGCGCCGAAAGCGTGCGGCCACCGGCGTAGTAGCGCTTGGCCACATGGCCCAGCGCATAGGTGGCGGCAAAGCTCATGCCCGAACTCACGGCCTGGTTGCCCAGGCCGCGCAGCAGACCGCCGCCCATCTTCCCGAGCAGGCCGCCGAGCAGCTTGCGCCCTGCCTGCTCCAGGTACTGCGAGGTCAGGCCCACGCCGACCGTGGCCAGGAAGTCCTTCACATGGCCGCTGTCGAGCTCGTAGCCGTACGCCTTGCCGATGCGATAGACCAGTTTCATCTGCAGCGGAATGATCGCCATGGTCGAAAGCGTCTCCGGCAGCAGTTCGAGCGCGCCGTTGAGGATGGCCGCGTTGAGGATGGACTTGTCGAGCTCCGCGCTGTCGGGCGATTGAACGGCGACGGGCACCGGCGCAGCCGCACCGGCTGCAGCCGCGGGAACCGCCGCGGCAATCTCCTCCGCCTGGCGCGAGAACCGGGCCGCCGAGGCATCGAGCCCGAGCGAAGTGCGCACGTCCGCGAGGAACATGCGTTCCGCGTCCGACTGGGTGCCGTCGGCATCGCACACGCACACCGCCATTTCGTAGGCCAGCTGCTTCGACTCGCTGCTTTGCAGTTCGCCGGCGACGGAGGCCAGCGAGACGCGCTTCATCAGCACGTCCTGGTAGAGCGTGGGCAGGTTCACGCCGTCGGCCTGCGACAGGCCCTCGGCAATGCGCTTGATCTCGGCCCGTTCGCGTTCGTGTTTTTCGCCATCGACAAAGGCTGCCAGCAAGCTCAGCGTCACGATGGCCTTGGTTTCGGAAGATGTCACGTTCGAATTCCCGGGGATTGAAGGACAAAGTTCGTTCGGCATCGTGCCCGAAGGTTCCGCGCCGGGTTCTCCCCACAAAACTTGGGCAACTCTGTGGATAACACCCGCACTTCCTTGTAGGGGCACGGCAAGTGGTTGATTTGAAAAGGAAAACTACAGTATGCCCAAATAAGAGGCAATGAATTTCTTGCGCTGAAAACCGTCTTTGGCAGATTTCCAAGAGCGTGTCAAAGGACAACTCTGGGGAGAGTTCCGGCACAAGAGAGGTGTTATCCACAGGCCGGAGCACGCGGCCGATGTTGTCCCTTTTGGCGCGACAGCACGGAAGCGCAGCTGCGCACAGTGACAGAGGTATGACAAGTGACTGTCACACAAGGGAAAAACTGCCATGTCCACAGACAGGTGCGACCCTTATCTACTACTACTAATTTGAATAAGAAGAATAAGAAGAAGATAGGAACGCAGCGCCTCGCCCGAAAAAAAGCCGCGAACGGCTGCGCCGTGAACACGGCGCCACGAACGAAAACCAGCGCCGCCGCACGGCGCCCCCTCGCTAACATCCGGGGATGAGTTTCAAACCCCGGATCCTGATCGCCGAAGACGAATCGGGCATTGCCGACACGCTCCAGTACGTGCTGAAGAGCGATGGCTTCACGCCGGTCTGGTGCGCCACCGCCGAGGAGGCCATCGCGCAGTTCGCGCAGGAGCCACCGGCGCTGGCCATCCTGGACGTGGGCCTGCCCGACCTCAACGGCTTCGAGCTCTTCAAGCGCCTGCGCGCACTGAACCAATCGCAGGGCGGCGCCGAAGTGCCGATGCTGTTTCTCACAGCGAGAAGCGACGAGATCGACCGCGTGGTCGGGTTGGAACTCGGTGCCGACGACTACATTGCCAAGCCCTTTTCGCCGCGCGAACTGGTGGCGCGGGTGCGCACCATTCTTCGGCGCAGCGCACGAGCGGCCCCAGGAGGCGCCGCGGGTACCAGCAATGGGGTGCCCCATCAAATTCCGGGCGCGGCCGCACCAGCGAGCTCTCAGCCCCCCGCAATGCCGTTTGTGCTGGACAGCGAGCGCATGCAGATCCGCTACTACGGGCGGCTGCTCGAGCTCTCGCGCTACGAATACGGCCTGCTCCGGCTCCTGGTGCAGCGGCCGGGACGCGTCTTCACGCGCGAGGAACTGCTTCAGCTGGTTTGGGACGATGCGAGCGACAGCTTCGACCGCACCGTCGACGCGCACGTGAAAACCCTGCGCGCCAAGCTCAAGGCGGTGGCGCCCGACGTGGAGCCGATCCGGACGCTGCGCGGCACCGGTTATGCGTTGAACGAAGAATTGCCGGCCCAGGCGTGAAGTCCGGCATGGATCTTTTCGCGGAATACCGCGGAACCGGCTTCGCCGGGCCGCTGGTATTGCCCCCGGTGAGGGGGTTGGCGAAGCGACACGAAGTGCGCGAAGACTGGGGGAGAGCCCATTGAGCCGGCGGACGCGGATCTTCATCGGCATCCTGCTGATCTACACGGCGGGCATCGCGTTCCTGCTGTACCGCGTGGTGTCCGACATCGATCCGCGCTACCGGGAATCGGCCGAGGAATCTCTGGTTGAAACCTCGCAGCTCATCGCCAGCCTGGTCGAGCAGGATGTGATCGCCGGCGCCATCACCACCGCGCGGCTCGAGCCGCTGTTCCGCACGGTCTACGCGCGCGAGTTCTCGGCGCAGATCTACAACCTGCACAAGAGCCGGGTGGAGCTGCGCGTATACGTGACCGACCGCAGCGGCCGCGTGGTGTTCGATTCGCTCGGCAGGCACCTGGGCGCGGACTACGCGCAGTGGAGCGACGTGAGCCGCACCCTGGCCGGCCTGTACGGCGCGCGCACTTCGCGCGACGTGGACGGCGACCCGCGAACATCGGTGATGTACGTGGGTGCGCCCATCCGCTGGAACGACGAGATCATCGGCATGGTCAGCGTCGGCAAGCCGGTGCAGAGCTTCGGCCAGTTCGTCGAAGACGCGCGCGCCCGCACGCTGTGGGTGGGCGTGGGTTCGGGCCTGGCACTGCTGCTGCTTGCGGTCATCGTCTCTGTCTGGCTGGTGCGCCCCTTCGGACTCATCTCGGACTACTGGGCCTGGGTCCGGGCTCAGCGTACGCTCAGCGTTTCGCGCATGGCGCGGCGCGCGGTCGATGCGGTGCGCACCGGCTTCAGCGAAATGCGCGATGCCCTCACCGGACGCAACTACGTGGCCGACTACGTGCAGACCTTCACGCATGAAGTGAAGAGTCCGCTCTCCGCCATTCGCGGTGCGGCCGAGTTGCTGCAGGAGCCTTCGATGCCGCACGAGGAGCGCGAACGCTTCCTCAAGAACATCGAACGGGAGACGCAGCGCATCCAGGAAATCGTCGACCGGATGATGGAGCTCACTGCGCTGGAAACGCGGCGGGGGCTCGACCGCACCGAGCCGGTGGCATTGGCTTCGCTGATCGAGGACATCGCACTCAGTGCGCAGTCCGCGGCCGCGAAGCGCAACATCGGCGTGAAGGTGAACATCCGCGCCCAGGCCAGCACCGAGGGCGATCCATTCCTGCTGCGCCGCGCCATCAGCAACCTGCTGGACAACGCCATCGATTTTTCACCGCCGGACAGCGAGGTGCTGCTGACGCTGGAGACTACCTCGAAGCTCGCGCGCGTGACCGTGCGCGATCACGGCCCGGGCATTCCGGACTATGCGCAGGAAAAGGTCTTCCAGAAGTTCTATTCGCTCGCGCGGCCGCACAGCCAGAAAAAGAGCACAGGACTTGGACTGGCCTTCGTGAAAGAGATCGCGGCGCTGCATCGCGGACGCATCGAGCTCGGGAACGCGGCACGCGGCGGAGCCGTGGCCACGCTCACTCTGCCGCTGCTGCCGGCGTCACATCACTGAGAGAGAAATCACTCGCCCGTCAATGCACCGTAGGCCCTGCGCGTCTGCGGGCTCACGGCATCGAGCAATTGTTCGTACGAGGTCTTGTGCCGCGCCAGCATGCGTGCCGAGGCCACTGCCTTCGACTTGCAGAACCAGTGGCAGGTGTGCTGCATCAGGAACAGTTCGGCGGACATCGTGAACGCCTTGGCCTTGGGGGTGCGATGC
>Ga0102589_1002392_pt1 | contig 12883 bp, 17 predicted proteins | sample AraplaMF_Col_mLB_FD_76858 | JGI IMG/M metagenome (GOLD analysis project Ga0102589, IMG submission 76858) | Arabidopsis root microbial communities from the University of North Carolina, USA - plate scrape MF_Col_mLB | ecosystem: Host-associated > Plants > Roots > Endosphere | place: USA... | reverse complement strand
CAGAACTTATCAAAACGTTAAATTCGCTTGCTGGAAAACACGGTGTTGGACGTATTGATCATGTAGAAAACCGTCTTGTTGGGATTAAATCACGTGAAGTGTATGAATGCCCAGCGGCAATGACATTACTTACAGCGCATAAAGAATTAGAAGATTTAACACTTGTAAAAGAAGTCGCTCATTTTAAACCGATGATTGAACAAAAATTAACAGAATTAATTTATAACGGTTTATGGTTCTCACCTTTAAAACAAGCACTTGCTGCTTTCTTACAAGAAACACAAAAATCCGTAACAGGCACAGTACGTGTGAAATTGTTTAAAGGTCATGCAATTGTAGAAGGACGTAAATCAGAATACTCTCTATATGATGAAAAATTAGCGACATATACAGTGGATGATGAATTTAACCATGATGCAGCAGTTGGCTTTATTTCTTTATTTGGTCTTCCAACAAAAGTATACAGCCAAGTGAATCAAAAGAAGGTGGAAGCGTGAGCAAACTTTGGGGAGGTCGCTTTACAGCAGAAGCAGAAGAATGGGTCGAGGAGTTTGGAGCTTCCATCTCCTTTGACCAGCAATTAGCGAATCAAGATATTGAAGGTAGTATTGCGCATATTACGATGCTGGCGAAACAGGGAATTGTAACAAAAGAAGAAGCAGAGAAAATAAAAGAAGGTTTACAACATTTACTAGATGAAGCAAAAGAAAATAAGCTTGCGTTTTCTGTCCAAGCTGAGGATATTCATTTAAATATTGAAAAGATGTTAATTGAAAAAATCGGTGAAGTAGGAGGCAAGCTTCATACAGGCCGAAGTCGTAACGATCAAGTTGCTACAGATATGCACTTATATTTAAAGGAAAAAGTGCAGGCCATCATAAAGGCTGCGAAGAAGTTGCAGAAGGTTCTTGTTCATCAAGCAGAAGAGAATATTGAAACGATTATGCCGGGATATACACATTTACAACGTGCACAGCCAATTTCGTTCGCTCATCATGTGCTTGCATACTTTTGGATGCTAGAGCGCGATGTAAATCGTTATGAAGATTCACTGGGACGCATTAATATTTCTCCGCTTGGCGCAGGTGCTCTTGCAGGGACGACATTTCCGATTGACCGTGCGTATAGCGCAGAGATTCTCGGTTTTGAAGGAATCTATGAAAATAGCTTAGATGCGGTAAGTGACCGTGATTTCATATTAGAGTTTCTTAGCAATTCATCCATATTAATGATGCATTTATCTCGCTTTTGTGAAGAGCTCATTTTATGGAGCAGTCAGGAGTTTCAATTTATTGAAATGAGCGATCAATATGCAACAGGAAGCAGCATTATGCCGCAAAAGAAAAATCCTGATATGGCCGAGCTCATCCGTGGTAAAACAGGAAGAGTATACGGCAACCTATTTAGTTTATTAACGGTAATGAAAGGGTTACCGCTTGCTTATAATAAAGATTTGCAAGAAGACAAAGAAGGTATGTTTGATACAGTTAAAACAGTAGAAGGCTGCCTGCATATTATGGCTGGCATGCTCGAAACGATGACTGTAAATAAAGAAAAAATGGGGCAAGCCGTAAAACAAGACTTCTCTAATGCAACAGAAATTGCTGATTACTTAGCAAGCAAAGGGCTTCCATTCCGTCAGGCACATGAAATTGTCGGAAAGCTTGTTCTTCATTGCACACAAAAAGGAATTTATTTATTAGATGTACCGCTAGAAACATATCAAGAGATGAGTCCGTTATTTGAAGAGGATTTATATGAAGTTCTTTCTCCTTATGCAGCAGTGAAACGTCGTAATAGTGCAGGTGGAACAGGGTTCGAACAAATTCAAAAAGCGCTGGAAAAAGCGAAGTTGCTAGTGGGAGAGACCGTAAATTTATAAGGATGAGAAGAGGGTAATATGTTCTGTATAGGAGCATATTATCCTCTTTTTTGTATATATCATATTTTTATACAGATGTTTATCTAATATTTAATTTTCTATATTTTAGGAAATGAGTATGGTATCCTTTTATAATATAGAGAAAAAAGGTTCAAACTTTTTTGTTGTTGATCATGAACGATATTTGTACTTGATAGGAGAATGTATGAAAAAGATAATTTTTATTCTTGTACTACTAATTAGTTTAAGTTTTAACGCGAAAATTTTTCTGGTAGATAAATATATGTATGTAGGAGAACGTGAAAAACGAGAAGAAGCAATTATGCTAACAATGTGGCACTTACAGGAAAAAGGATATAAAGAAAGTGATATTTTATCAATAAAACCGGCCTTTTATAGTAAAGAAGGTTCTTATGGTATGAATGTAATGTTTAAAGATGAATCTAATGAGTCGTATACTTATAAAGTTTGGCGGGATCCTAAGACAAATAAACCCTCTGTTCATCAACAAACAAATGCACCAGGTGGTATGGGCGGAAAACACCAAGAGCTTAAATAGTAAAGAAAGTGTTGAGTGGATACTTGAACTTTGAAGTGTAAAATCGATATAAATAGAATGATTTCTCATGAACATGAGAGGATACTAAGTTCTGTCCAGGAACCAAGTATCCTCTTTTTTATTATATTTCCACTAGCAAAAGATATAAGTATGCTAACGGAAAAAAGGAGTTTCGTAATCTTAGGTTGAAATTTGGATAGATGAAAAATTTAGTAATGCAAGGAGCGTCCATTATGCCAACTTATTAAAGAGTTTACTTCAAAGGAAATTCAAAAAGAATAGAGAGGTAATACTCTATGTTATCTATAAAAGATATTGAATTACAGATAGAAGAACAAGTGCAGAATAAAGCAGTGCCAGGGTTTGCGCTATCAATCATAAATGAAACGGAAATTTTGTATGAAAAGGCATTCGGTTTCATGAACTGGGAAGAATCGAATCAGACGATTACGACCGACACATTGTTTCGTATTGGATCAGTTAGTAAAAGTTTAACGGGGACTTTAATAATGAAGCTCGTAGAAGAGGGGATTTTAGATTTAGATGTTCCAATTTGTACGTATATAGAAGAGTTTACCTTGCAGAATCAAGAGTACGCTCGCACCATAACTCTTCGTATGTTGCTAAGCCATACGGCGGGTTTACCTGATGGAGGAGATATAGAAGGACCTCGTGATCAGGCAGGATGGATATCTTATATAGAGGAAATTGTTCCGAATTTGAAACTAGTAACTCCACCTGGCGTCCTATATTCATATGGTAATCATGCTTATAATCTTGCGGGATATGTAGCTCAATCTGTGTGTGAAAAGCCGTTTGCAGAGCTAATGAAGGAATATGTATTTGATCCACTTGGAATGACCAGAACAATGTATGATCCGCTTGAAGCGATGACGTATCCTCTTGCTTTAGCTCATGAAAAAACAGAACAAGGCGATTGGAAGGTGCAACATAAGTTTGCGGAAAATGTAACAAATTATCCTTCCTTTTTTGGAATGTCCACTATAACAGATTTATCTCGTTTTGCTATGATGCATCTGAATAAAGGAGTTTTAAATGGAAAGACATTTTTAAATCGAGAAATAATAGAAGAAATGCATAAGAAGCAAGTCGATAACTACACTTTAAACGAGTTTGGTAGTTGTTTAGGCTTGATAGCTGAGAAAGAGCGCGGCATTGAAATGCTTTGGCATAGCGGAGCGATAAGCACTTATAAATGCTTTTTCGTGCTGTTCCCAGAGAAAAAGCTAGGATTTGTGACGATGGCGACGCAGGATTATGGGTGGAAAGTCATAGAAATGCTAATGGACAAATTCATAGGACCAATTGACGAACCTAAACTAAATCCTGTTCAAGTCGATTCAGTTTGCTGGAGAAACTATGAGGGGAATTATTTAGGTGCTAAAAGAGGATTTGTCAGTATAACAATTGAAGATGCTTCTCTTATGATGGAGTGGAATGGAGAGAAGCTAAGACTAGACCCTATTCGAAAGGAGTTCTATGTAGCACGTAATGAAGGAGAGACTATATCGGTAGGGTTTCGAGTAATAGATGAAGAAACAAAGTATGTTGTTGTAAATGGAAGTCCTTGTAAATGCACAAAATTGAAAAGAAAACATGTTCAAGCAGAAAAATGGAAGAAATATGAGGGGGTATATTCAGGAGGCATATTTGAGTTTAGCTTCTTAACAAAAGAAGATAAACCAGTGTTTGTAGATGAAGATCAGTACTATCCTTGTTTCCCTATCACCTCTTCCATATTTTATGCAGGAGAATACGGACTTCTTCGGTTTACAAAGAATTTAGATGAAACTTCAGTCTTATCTATTCAAGATGCCTGGCATTTGGAATATGTAGGAGAAGAAGTAAAGATAAAGTGAAACTTAAACTTAAATCAGTGGGGGATTCAGCCCTCACTGATTTAGTGCTTTTATACTTCTATACTACGTGCATGCATCGTTTTATAGATATTTTCAATGATTAAAAAATGATGGTTCTCATGTATCGCTAAAAGTTGAATGGCTTGAATTAGGTTTGGATACTTAGCGATTGGATCCAAAAATACAATGTGCCCCGCGATATTTTCTTCTATATTCTGAACGCATACTTCGATTGCATTTGTTTCGTTTACTAGCAATCGTTCTAGTTCTTTACCATCCATAGAATAATAGATTTTTTTTGATGGTACTAGAATCCAAGGAGCCTTCATTCCTTTACCGTTTTTTTCTTTGTATTCTGCATAGATGTCATGTATTTCAGTTGCACACGGGGCAATTCTTCTTATCTTGGCATAGGGAAGAAGTGTCAAAGAAAACTTAATTGCAACTTTTAGCATTTTTGTAATTAAGTACAGGTGGTAGAGATGTTCCCCAATCGACCATTTCCCATTTTCATTTCGATGCCATAGTTCTTCTTGCGGAAGTGATTGTAGTTTAGGGAGAAATTGAGATCTTTGCTGATGTAATGTATGGAAATGTTTTGCGATACTTTCAGATTTCATTTATTAGACTCCTCCATTCTATTACACGCCAAATCTTCAAGCGTATGAAAGGTGATGCTTCAGCGATACAGTGAGATGAATTTATGTATTCATTCTGATTTTCCTAATTATACCATTAGTGTGGCTGTTTTGTGTTTCAGAAGGGGAATCTATGCTAAAACAACTCTTCATCTGGAATAGTATGTTTGAAAATCTAAGTTTACCGCATCGCCATCAACGTAAGAAAAAGGAGAGCGCATGATACGATGTACTCTCCTTTTATTTTTTAGAAAACATGTTCATATAAAGCTTGCTTGTCAATCTGGAAATACTATGGCAGTATATAAGGAACATCCCTATTTCTTGTGAATTTCAAGTTCGTAATTGTTATGTTTACGAGGATATAAGAAAGGGAATTGAAAGTAATTTTTATAATGGAGGAAATAAAAAAGTATGCAAAACTTACCAAACTGCCCGAAATGTAATTCAGAATATACTTATGAAGATGGAAGTCTTTTTGTTTGTCCAGAGTGTGCTCATGAGTGGGCTTTAGAATCAGAAACTGAAAACAGTGAAGGTAAAAAGGTTGTTAAAGATGCAAATGGAAATATTTTAAATGATGGTGATGCTGTAACAGTAATCAAAGACCTGAAAGTAAAAGGAACTTCATCAGTTATAAAAATAGGTACAAAAGTAAAAAGTATCCGTTTAGTTGATGGAGATCATGATATTGATTGCAAAATTGACGGTTTTGGAGCTATGAAATTAAAATCTGAATTTGTTAAAAAGGCATAAAGATAATCATATAAAAGTGATTGAAAAGACGTTCAGTAAGGTGATTTTGTCACGTAATGAATGTCTTTTTATTATGAAAAAAGAGGATATACGTTTGTATATCCTCTAATAAGTGTAATGTTATGTCATTTTTCCTTATTCATATTTATGTCTGTTTTCTGTAATACGAATATACTCAATATCCATCAAATCACGGAGGAGTGCACCATGGCTCAGCTCAACGCCATGTTTTTCTTTAAAATGCGAACAGATCGTATCGAGCATTTCCAGCTCTTCATCATTTACATCTAAAATAATTCGTTCGTGATCTCCCATGTAGTAGCCCTCGTTTCGTTTTTTCTTAGCGTAACCGAAATTTCCTTATTGTATAACAATACCTGTATTTTATATGTTAACATTTCGTTATTAGGACATTAAAAAAGAAGGGAAGATGAAGTTGTTTTATAGGTTTGTTATTATTTTATATACGGCTATTATACTTAAATATGCTTTTCCTGCCATTGTTACTTTACAATATATAAAACCTACGTATATCGCCCTATTTATTTTTTGTATACTTGTAATGGATTGTTGTATTTCACTCTGGATATATAGAAAAAAGCAGAAACAAAATGAACAAGAGAGGCAACGGACAAAGCGAAAAAAAACGTTTTGGATGATGACATATGTTTTTGTTTTTCCAATAGTTCTGAGTTTTGTAAGTGAACGTATAGCGGAAAAGGGATTCGATTTAAAGCTTGGAGCAACAATGTTTTTCTATTATTTCTTTTTTCACTTTATTCCTTATATGAGTGAAAAGAATGGGGAAGATGAGGATCCTTTTGAAAAAGATATAAAGGAACAAGAGGATAGAATAATAGAAGAAGAAATGGAGCAACTTGCTAAACAAAAATGGTATTTCAATTCAACACTTATCTTCATTCTTTGTTTGGTTACACCACCAATTGGTTATTTATATGTAGTTCTTTTACGAAAAAAAATGACATACTATGCGAAAATGAGTTATTTGACACTTGCAACCATTACAATGGGATTATGGGCAATGAAGTTTTTACCGTCATCCTTATATGCAATTGTCATAGTCTGTATAGCATGTTTTATATTTATTGGAAAATACATAAAATAAAAAAACACCAAGTCTGCATAAGACTTGGTGTTTTCGTTATTTATTAAATGTCACCTTGCTCTTCTTCACCACGAACAACAAGGACATCGCATTTTGCATAGCGAATAATATGTTCAGAGACGCTACCGATTAAGAATCGTTCTACAGCGTTTAAACCAGTTGCACCACACATAATTAAATCTACTTTTTGTTTTGGAGCAATTTCTTTTGAGATTTTAGATTTTGGATTACCGAATTCTAATACAGTTTCTACTTTTTCAAGGCCAGCTTCAGTTGCAGTCTTTTTGTAGTCTTCTAATAAATCTTCTGCAAAGAGATTTGCACGCTCAGCGATTGCGCGGCTATATGCCTCTACAGCAGAGTATGCTTTTACATCAACGATATGAGCGATTGTTAATATTGCGTTGTTGCGCTTTGCGACTTGAATTGCTTTTTTAAAGGCTTTTTCTGCTTCTTTGGAACCGTCCACTGCAATTAAAATATTTGTATATGTATTATTCATAGTAGATTCCTCCCAATTCGTTTTTATAAGCTTTTACAACTTAATTATAAAACAAAATATGGTAACGTGCTTGCCAGAAACGTTACAGAATTTTGAAAACTCTGTTCTAATTCTTTTTAGTTGTAATTGTAGGGAGAACTTGTTACATATGAAGTATAGCAATTTAAAAGGAGGCATGTTTGTGAGACACGCGCTCATTACGGCCGGTACGAAAGGTTTAGGAAAGCAAGTAACAGAGAATTTATTAGCTAAAGGATATTCAGTAACTGTAACATATCATAGCGATATGAGTGCTGTAGAAACAATGAAAGAAAAGTATAAAAATATAGAAGAACGTCTACAGTTTGTGCAAGCAGATGTCACGAAAAAAGAAGATTTACATAAAATAGTAGAAGAAGCAATTAGCCGTTTTGGCAAAATTGATTTTTTGATTAATAATGCAGGTCCTTATGTGTTTGAACGTAAAAAGTTAATTGATTACGAAGAAGATGAATGGAATGAAATGATACAAGGGAATTTAACAGCAGTGTTCCGTTTATTAAAACTTGTCGTTCCCATTATGAGGAAGCAGCATTTTGGTCGCATTATCAATTACGGATTTCAAGGGGCAGATAGTGCACCTGGCTGGATGTACCGTTCTGCATTTGCGGCTGCAAAGGTAGGACTTGTTTCGTTAACGAAAACAATTGCCTATGAAGAAGCGGAATATGGCATTACAGCGAATATGGTTTGTCCAGGAGATATTATTGGTGAAATGAAAGAGGCGACAATTCAGCAGGCGCGTACGATGAAAGACATTAGAACACCAATTGGTAGATCTGGAACAGGTGAAGATATTGCTCGAACAATTTCGTTTCTATGCGAAGAAGATTCCGATATGATTACAGGCACAATTATAGAAGTAACAGGGGCAGTTGATGTTATTCACCGATATCGACAAAAATAGATAAAGTGAAACTTCCATCATTGGGGAGCTTTATCCCTCAATGATGGTTAGCCCTCACCAATCGGGCATTTATGGATAGTGTATCCCCCACCTGATTTTGGGGCTTTTTCATCTTGAGAGGGGGATATTACTGTCCGTTAATGCGGGGCAAAATCTATCGGAAAACTCGCATTATTTTTTGTCAAATATTGAGATATTATGTTAGAATATAAGAGCGTAGAAAGCGCTTTAAAAAATGATTCAGGGGTCATTTCATAACTCAAGGGGGAATTAATAATGCGTATCGGTATTCCAACAGAAATTAAAAACAACGAAAACCGCGTGGCAATGACGCCAGCTGGTGCTGTACATTTAGTACACAATGGTCATGAAATTTTTGTTCAAAAGGGTGCAGGTTTAGGATCTGGCTTTACAGATGAAGAGTACGTACAAGCTGGAGCAAAACTTGTTGAAACTGCTGAGGAAGCATGGAATCAAGAGATGGTTATGAAGGTAAAAGAGCCAGTAGAAAGCGAATATGGTTATTTCCGCGAAGGTTTAATTTTATTCACATACTTACACTTAGCTCCAGAACCAGAATTAACAAAAGCATTAATTGACAACAAAGTAGTATCAATCGCTTATGAAACAGTACAATTAGACAATCGTTCTTTACCACTACTTGCACCGATGAGTGAAGTAGCTGGTCGTATGTCTGCACAAATCGGTGCGCAATTCCTTGAAAAAAATAAAGGTGGCAAAGGTATCTTACTTGCAGGCGTTCCAGGGGTAAAACGCGGTAAAGTAACAATTATCGGCGGTGGCCAAGCTGGTACAAACGCAGCGAAAATCGCAGTAGGCTTAGGTGCTGACGTAACAATTATCGACTTAAGTGCAGAACGTCTTCGCCAATTAGATGATATTTTTGGCAATCAAGTCAAAACATTAATGTCTAATCCATATAACATTGCAGAAGCTGTAAAAGAATCTGATCTTGTAATCGGTGCAGTATTAATTCCAGGTGCAAAAGCTCCAAAACTTGTAACAGAAGAAATGATTAAATCAATGGAGCCAGGTTCTGTTGTAGTAGATATCGCGATTGACCAAGGTGGTATTTTCGAAACAACTGACCGCATTACAACTCATGATAACCCAACTTATGAAAAACACGGCGTTGTTCATTATGCAGTTGCAAACATGCCAGGTGCGGTTCCACGTACATCTACACTTGCATTAACAAACGTAACAGTACCATATGCAGTACAAATTGCAAACAAAGGCTACAAACAAGCTTGCCTAGGCAATTCTGCATTATTAAAAGGTATTAATACATTAGATGGTTATGTAACATTCGAAGCAGTTGCAGAAGCACATGGTTTACAATATGCTGATGCGAAAGAGCTTCTTGAAAAAGCTCCTGCTTTATCATAATAGAAAAGTTGTGAGGCCTTCCTTGGATAAGGAAGGTCTTTTTGTATGTAGTAATTCAAATGTCTTCTATAAGAAGTTAGGCCCGGGTTTAACATAATATTCAAGGTTATATGTCTATAACGTATGGTAGACAAAAAAATTGTAAAAATGATATTATGAGAATTGGGAATTTATGTTTATTTTATATGATTTTTATAAGTAACAAGAACTATAGAATAAAGTAAAGTGGTCTGGGGAGAGGATCAAATGGACCGAAAGAGTAATAAGAAAAAACAGAAGCGACAACCTAAACAACAGCATGTATTGCAACAGAAGGAAGTAATCATAGAGCAACAAGAAAAACCAGTTACTATTATATTTAAAGTACTTAGAGTTATTTCTATTTTTCTGTATTTAGGATTATGTGTTTACATCTATTTTAAAATGAGCCAGTCGCATCTGACTATTGGATTTTTGGAGAGTTTATTAAAGTTATTTGTAGGAATAGTAGAGATGGCATTATATGCATTTTTATTTCTGTATATATGGCCGCCAAGTGATAAAGGTGAACAGGATAAGAGGAAAGAGAAGAGGAGAAAAGGTTCATCGAGTGGATTTGTAAACTACAGTGATAGCGACTGTAGTAGTTCAAGTGATGGAGGAGGAGATTGCGGAGGGGGTGGAGATTAGAGAAAAATAATCTACTTTTAAATGTTTCATTATTCATAATGATGCGAGGCGATTTTGAAAAAAAGTCTCTAATAAAGTAAAACTTTAATCAGTGGGGATTTTCTTCATCCTCCGCTGATTATTAGCCTTCACTAATCGGGCTTTGACGGGCGGTCTATCTCTTACTAGTTTTATTGCTTTCGCCGAGCTTTGAGACGAAGATATTACTGCCCGCAAATAGCGGGGCAAAAGAGATGTTTTTTAATTATACTCGTAATACGAGAAGTTAGAGAGCATCTTTTTGTTTTAAAAATCAAAAAATGGAATTTTATTCTTGTTAATGCAATTCTTCTTATGATAATTTGGAATTATAGAAGTAAAGAAGTCATTCACAGAGGGGATAAAATGGGGAGAAAAAGTAGCAAGAAAAAACAAATAAGAAGACAGAAATATATAAAGAAAAAACAGGAACATAATATACCATTTCAAAAGAAGTTGGCCCTTAGTATAGAGAAAATAGCCAGATATATTAGTATGGTCATTTATGTAATCGTATGCTTTTTTGTGTTAGGTGTATTTTATCAGATAGAGATAAGACCTGAATTTTTGGAAGACATCTTACAGGGCATTGCTTTTTTGGTACCATTCGGTATGTTTTTTGTAGTGTTTGATAAAGTATGGCCAAGCCGTGAAAGTGAAAAAGATAAGAAAAGAAAGCGGAAAAGGAAACGCTCTTCCTATTCCTCCAGCTCATCAAGTGGATTTGTAAATTACAGCGATAACGATTGTAGTAGTGCAAGTGATAGTGGGGGTGGAGATTGCGGAGGCGGTGGGGATTAAAACTGAAAGTAATTTACTTTGAAATGTTTTATTTTTCAGAATGATGAAAGGCAAAAATAGATTTGGAAAAAACGAGATCATTAGAATGGAATAGAACGTCGCGAAAAGGGTGCATAGCAATGAACTTAGCAAAAGAGTCAGAAGAAAAAGTACAAGAGAACAGTGAACTGAATGAAATGAAAGAAGCAATTGTTAAATTAGAACAAAGTGTACAAGAGTTAAAAGAAGAAGTAAAAAAGGTAAGGAAGAAAAAACAGGAAAAAGATATTGATTTTGGAACAATCGGCTTTTGGGTTTGTATGATGATTATTGCACTTGGATGGTTTTGGGGAAAATAATAAATCACTAGGAGATGAGGAGAACAATGGAGAAAGTGAATCTTTTAGAACTCACAAAAGATATTACAGAAAGGCACAAAAATTTTGTTGTATCGAATGTGAATAGTCATTGTTTACGAATTGCTGTGTTTACGGGGGAATATGATTGGCATCTTCACTCGAATTCGGATGAATTATTTATAGTACTCGAGGGAGAATTACTTATCGATTTTCAAGATAAGGATACAGCTGTATTAAAACCAAACGATTCTATTTTAATTCCAGCCGGTACCGTTCACCGAACAAGGGCACTACAGCGCACTGTTAATCTTTGCTTCGAAAACTTAGATGCGGATACCGTTATTGTGGAGAACGTATGAGAAAGTTAGCGTTAGCAGAATATCATACGATTCTTCCAGTTTTAGAAGATAACAAACAGACATCTACTTTTGCTTATGCAGTATGTGATCGAATAATAGATGGTGAGATTTTTGTAAATGAGAGATTAACAACAGGAATGATTGCGACTGCTAATGGCATTTACTATCTGTTTGGAGATACACATGATCAGGAATTTCAACACACTTTGTTTTCTTATATTGAAAATGATGTTTTAACAACGGAGAAGCGATTCACATTATTTGTTTCTAGCATAGAGTGGGAAAGCATTATTGAAAATCATTTCAAGGATTCTTTTAGAAAAATCCCTCGAAAAAAATTTCTATTTCAGAGAGATATCTTTGAAGATAGAAAAAGAGAATTAGAAGATTCTACATACAAAGTTAAGCGGATTGATAAAAACATAATCGAAAAAAGTACTGAATTTACGGAACAGTATTATACAGAATATTGGGGATCAAAAGAAGTGTTTTTGAAGCGTGGTTTTGGATTTTGTATTGTACAAGATCAAAAGGTAGTGGCTGAATGTGTCTCAATTTTTAGAAGTAATGGTTTTGCTGAAATTGATATCGCAACAGATCCAGACTATCAAGGAAAAGGGCTCGCTCGATTAGTCGCAACTTATTTCATAGAACATTGTATACAAAATAGTATTACGCCGTACTGGGATTGTAATGTGGATAATATACCCTCACAAAGACTTGCTAGTAAACTAGGTTTTGACCATCCAATGGAATATGTTTTATATGTACGTAAGAAAGTAGAGGGATAAAACATGAATGTCGAATTAACAAGATTCAAAGTGAAGCCAGGGAAAAGTCACCGTGTTGATGAATGGATGAAGATGCTAAATGATCATATGAAAGAAGTGTTATTGACATTAAACGACGAGAAAATGTATGTAGAGACAATTTTCCGGGAAATAAGAGATGGAGAAGAATATTTGTATTGGTATTCTGTCCAAGGAGAAGGCGGGATAG
>Ga0102589_1004568_pt1 | contig 12892 bp, 12 predicted proteins | sample AraplaMF_Col_mLB_FD_76858 | JGI IMG/M metagenome (GOLD analysis project Ga0102589, IMG submission 76858) | Arabidopsis root microbial communities from the University of North Carolina, USA - plate scrape MF_Col_mLB | ecosystem: Host-associated > Plants > Roots > Endosphere | place: USA... | reverse complement strand
CTTTTTGCAAACGATATTCTAACATTGCACCTTCGAATTGCATAACACACTTCCCTTTATAAATATTGTTTTTATATTCATCGTAGATTTTTCTATCCAGAAGCTCCTTATTTTTTTATACGACTGAGATTTATAGTTAGTTTCATATTATTCTACTAAACTTCAACTTAGGTATCATTAGGGTTTGTATTTATTTTTGAATATAAAAATCTCACTTAAACTAGAAAGATTTAACCTTGCTAATTTAAGTGAGATTAAGTTTATTATTACTTGCTTTACTTTAGCATTTTATTAAAACCCTCATTTTTCAAGTTGCCCTTTTGTTCGTTCTATCATCTTTCGTTTGTGAATTTTTGCTTGTGTTAGTTGTAAAGATTGCTTTAATGTTTGTGTCCTCTTAGCTTGCTGAAGTGCAATCATCATTGCGGGAATTAAGCTATCTTCTGAAATGGGTTTAACTAAATAGCCCATAATATTATCTTGCCTAGACTTTTCTATAAATTCTTTTTGACTATATGCAGTAATCAACAATACTGGTATATCTAGCTGACGACCAATAACCTCGCTTGCTTTTAACCCATTTAATTTTGGCATTTCTATATCCATTAACACCAAATCCGGTTTTAACTTAAAAGCGAGTTCAATCGCTCGATCCCCATCTCCTGCTTCTCCAACTACCTCAAAACCATTTTTCCGAAGCAACATTTTTAAGTCCATTCTGATAATTGGTTCGTCCTCAGCGATTAGAATCCTTTTTTTCATCACACCACAACCTTTCTTGCAGGAAGTTTACTATTTACTGATATTCCTTTGTTGCGCAAAAGAAACGCCTGTGCACTTAGCTAAAAGCATTTGTTCGATTAAGTCAGATAAATAAGCACCCGCTTCAACTGAAGTCAGTCCATCTTTATGGATATTTGAAATGACCGTCCGATCAGCTTCAACTGTTTTTTCAGTAGGCCTATAAATCATGTATGCGCTCAAGCTTTCATCTGTATTTAGTCCTGGCCTTTCACCAATCAATGAAATAACAAGGTCACAATTAACAATAGCTGCTACTTCGTCTTGCACCCATACACGCGCTCGCTTAATAAAGAACGGCTTTGCGACACTTATATTCTTTAATTTTAGCCCTTGTATTAAAGCAGGTAGTAAATCAACTACATTTGCTTCTACCGCAGAGGAGCTCAATCCATCACAAACAATAATTTGAACATCTTTGCCTTTTTCCCCGTTCTTTTCAAGATAGTTAATAGCTTCATCCGATAACTTTCGACCAGCATCTAAATCCATTAAGTAAGATTTCATATCATTAGCTCTTGTTTCCAACTTGTGCAAATCCATAGTTTGAAGAAAATCATCACTTACATCTCTTAATACAGCATCTTGTGCAGCTGCATGATCAATTAAAAATTGTAAATAGCTTGTCGTTAACATACGCGTTCCCGTTCGACCAATACCAATACGGGCAGGCGTAATACTTTGTGCTCGCTCAATGGATGCAGCGTTATGCGGCTTGTCTACCCCTTTTATACGTTCTTCTGGAAAATCTATAGTTTCTTCCTTGTTTTGATCGATATCGTTTTTTGGCGAATTCATGTTTCTCTTCACTTCATCAACTACTCTTTGAACAATTTCTTGAATATCCATTTTGCTCCTCCCCTCTTAATCAAAAATTGATAAATCTCCCGCACGTTTCGTCAACTTTCCATTTTCCATTAGGCCCATATTCTCTAGCCATTTTTCGAATTCCCGAAGTGGTCGTAAGCCCAGTATCTCACGCAAACTAGCATCATCGTGATAGCTTGTATCTTGATAATTCAGCATGACATCATCTCCACCCGGTACCCCCATGTAAAAATTCGCTCCTGCAACTGCCGTTATGATACCGGCAACTTCCTGATCATTTTGATCGGCATCCATATGGTTTGTATACGTTGGTGCAATACCCATTGGCAAGCCATGCAATTTCCCCATAAATCCGTCTTCAAGATCCGCTCTAATTAATTGACGTCCATCATAAAGCGTCTCCGGTCCAATAAAGCCAGAAACAGTATTCACCATGAAAGGCTTCCAGTGGCGTGCATAACCATAACTTCTAGATTCAAGAGTTTGCATATCTACCCCAAAATCAGCATTTAAAGAAACCTCAGAACCTTGCCCTGTTTCAAAATACATAAAGTTCGGACCTGTAGATGTACCATATCGAGCCATCATCTCATAGCCCTCATCAAGAATTTTTTTAGATATACCGAACGCTTCATTCCCTTTTTGCGTACCTGCTAAACTTTGAAACATAAGAGCGATAGGTGCCCCCTGCTTTAAAGCTTCCATTTGTGTTGTTATATGAGCCAAAACACAATTTTGAGTTGGAATTTGCCACTTCTCAATAAATTCATGTGAAAGAGTCAAAAGTTTTTTGACGGATTCAATCGTATCCACATTCGGATTGATACCAATTACTGCATCACCCGCTCCGTAGGACAACCCTTCCTTTATTGAATACAAAATGCCTTCTGGAATATCATTTGGATGGTTTGGTTGACAACGAAATGCTAAACGACCAGGCTCTCCAATTGTAGTATTACAATGTGCTTGATATCTCATTTTCTGTGAAGCAAGAACAAGATCTATGCTGGACATCAACTTAGCAACAGCAGAAATCATTTCACTTGTTAGTCCCCTTGAAAGTTTCAATAATTTATCTGTACCTGTATCAGATGACAGAATGTAATTCCTCAATTCACCGACAGTCCAACTTTGAATATCTTTGTAGATCGTGTCGCTAATATCATCATAAATCAAACGAGTTACTTCATCGATCTCATACGGAATAACCGGATTCTCATAAATTTCTTTCAGCTGCATCTCGCTAAGTACTACTTTTGCTGCCATGCGCTCAAGCGATGATCCTGCTGCTACACGCGCCATCACATCCCCAGACTTCGCTTCACTCGCTTTTGCAAGTACCTCCCTTACCGACGAAAACGTATAATGAGTTCCTTTTACTACACAAGACAATTTCATCATTTAACACCCCTTTTTATATGTAAAAGATTGCAATCAAACGAAAAAAAAGCGCTTTCACTTATCCCTGAAGAAATTTTCTTCGGGCGTGAAAGGCGCCTTTGCCTCAGATATTATTTTAGTTCATTCTACTATACTCTCAAATGTTTTGTAAATAGTTCGAAAACAATGACAACACTATTAACGAGATAAAGCACCCAATCAATTATGCCTCGGCATAATTGTTGCTGTCGCTTCGCTTACTATCGGAAAAGTTATTAAAACTTTTGCCCCTTTTTCATACATAGGAAATGAAAGAACTCCTTGCAGCCTCTCTTCAACTAACATCTCTACAAGATGTAACCCTAAAGATGAAGTATCGTCTAAAGAAAAAGAATCACCAATTCCACATCCATCATCCGTTACTGTAATCGTAACCATCTGTTTTCGTCTCCTCAAATTTATATCAATTTTCCCGTAATTTTGTGAAGGAAAAGCATGCTTAATGCTATTTTGAACTAACTCATTAACAATTAATGCAATGGCTGTTGCTTGATCTGAAGAACAGAATACTGATTCCCCTTCAACAGACACAGTAATATGTTGACCTGGAATAATGGACGAGGAAACTAGTAAAGTAGAAATTTGCTGTATTAAAACCTTAATATCCGCTTCTTCAATTCCACGTTGGGCCAAATAATCATGTACTAAAGCCATACTAGATATACGAGATATACTATCGTGAAATACCTCAGATACTTCTTCCGAGTGAGTACGTTGCATCTGTAACCGCAGCAAACTAGAAATAACCTGTAAATTATTTTTTACGCGGTGATGGATTTCCTGAACGACAATGGCTTGAAATACACGTTGCTTTTCCTCATTATTAGTCGCTTTCATAAGCTGCTCTATATTTCTCTCATTCTGTACTACCTGTGAGATATCTCTTTCCTTAATTAATACTGCAATAGTCTCCCCATGCTGATCATTTATAGGAACAATATCTTGTTGCATGATTCCGCGTTCTTCCGTAATGCCTCTTGATCCAAAAAGTGGTTTTCCGGTTTTCAAACTAAATAAAACACCCGGCTCCATTTCTTCATACGCTATCTGCCCTAACATACTTTTTTTATACAAAGATGCTATATTGGTAGGCTTTGCTTCAGCTACAACGAAAGATGCGTTATCTTCTTCCAAAAGACAATCAATAAAGATATCTGCTTGAGAAAGGTCAGCTATTACTTGAAGGTTTTTGGCCACACCTAAAATAATTTCACACTGTTCATTTGATAAACTTGTAAATCGTTTTAAATCTAAAATTCCCAACATGATCTACACCCCCTCTCTCTAGTTTTCCAAACACTATAGCAAAAATAAAAATTGCATTCAATGTGATACATAATCTCTATATCAAATTAAGTGGTCACAGGACAAGTTAAATTTCAACATATAGAAACAAAAAACAAGTTTTACCTTGTTTTTAAATATAATATATATTACAATCCTAACTGAAAATGAAAATCATTATTAACCATAGAAAAGATTACTAATAAGTATTTACTATTATTCTTTACAATATTTGCAGCGCTATTTGTATTCATAGCATGTGGAAATAAAGCATCCGACAACGGAGAAAAAAACGGAGAACAGTCGACAAAACATGAAATTAAACCTGTTCTTGGTACAACGACAATTGAAGAAACACCAAAGTGTATTGTGACACTTTATCAATTTGAATTAAATCGCTCTGAACATAGAACAATTGTTATGGTTCTGTATGATTTGAATCTCGCTTGTCGATTTACAGACCATTTAGTTACAATTCATCATCAAACAGTTACTGTATAAGGCCCTCCCAAGGATATTGTGACAGTAGAAATAGATCAAGAAGTATTTGGGATGGAAGTAGCCATATCGGAGGATCCTTTATTTTGGAACTCCATTATATATCCCGAAAGTAAAAGGAAGGTATTTACAATGAATTTAGAGCCTTATGGCGTGGAAAAGCACCCCTCACCTCAAGGTGTTCCTGTACATCAATTATTGAATAAAGATATTTTACTACCAATCATTAAACAGTATGGAAATTACTTAAATACTTCTTCCTTACCTGTAGCAGGTTCTTTATTTTTAAAACGTTATGCAGTGTTAGTAGCAGCTTCGAGTCTTGATTATTATGGACTGCAAAAGAAAAGAATTGATTGGTGGTCTACAGCTCGATTAGATGTAACATCATTTAAATTGCTAATTGAAGAAAATCCAACAGAACTTTTTGATGACTGTTGGAAAAATCGCATTTTTGCTCAAAATTTAACACCAATGATTACTATTATAAGCGAGGAATGTAAAATTTCCTCAAAGATCCTATGGGAAAATCTAGCGGTAAGGCTACTTGCAACTCTTCGTAAAAATGAAGAATTATATACTTTAAATGAATTAAATAAACATTTTAATGACCTTACAAGCGCTGAAGCTAATTGGTTAGGTATGGAGCAAAATCCTTTTCAGACTTATATTCAGATAAAAGATACATGGATAGAAGCACCAGTTCGAAAAACGTGTTGCCGATACTATGAAGTAAATACAAAATCTGATATTCCATATTGTAAGAAATGTCCATTGAGGAAATAATATATTGTTATAAAGAAATTGATTTCATAGATTAAAGGTAACCGTTAAACCCAGAATTTCCCATATACGAATCAAATAAAGAGGGAGCATGTTTTCATTAATAAAAAACATGCTCCCTTTAATTCAAATATACTTTATTAAAATGATAAACTTCCTGCTTTAATTTACTTAGAAGGTGATTGCGCTATCGAAGAAAACAACAAACCTTCTAATATTAAACAGCCTGCCGCAATTCTTCTTCCTCTTGTATAACCTGCGGACTATTGTTTTCTTCTCTACGTTGACAAATGTTATTCCAAATTAGAGCTGAAATAACAAGTAGGGTCCCTGCTATATCAAAGATTGTTATTTTATATCCTTGTAACATCATAATGACTAATGTAGTAATTGGAACGAAATTAATAAATAAAATTCCATTAATAGATGATAAGATTTTCACACCATAATTCCAACTAAGCAATGCTACAATACCTGGTAGTGTCATCATAAATAATAAATCATATTTTATAGCAAAAATCGTTTCTGTACTTGGGACTGATACATACCCTTGTGACGTGATGATCATTGTGATGATACCTGTTACAGCCGTGCCAAATACACATGTTAATGTAGAATAGCGGAGAGTAGACCAATCATTAAATGTTTGACCACCCATTGTATAAATAACCCAACCTACAACACCAATTAATATAAATCCGAGCGAAACTAGATTATGTTTCAGTGTAAGAAAGAAACTCATATCGCCTTTTGTAATAACAAAAATAGCTCCAATAAAAGCAATAATCATGCTGCTAATCATATACTTCTTCGGTTTCACATGTTTATACCCCCATAGAATAGCAATCGAAATCATTGGCATTAGTGCTTCCATAATCGACGCTACCATAACGCCAGATTTCCCCATTAACATCTGACCTAAAAAAACTAACACGTTGTAAACAGTAAACGCCATCGTCCCAAAAAAGACGAGCAGTTTACCTTTCCCCTCTAAACGAAAAGCTTTTTTACCTTCTTTCATCCATAATAAAATAACTAATACAATCGATACTGCCCCATATCGAATAATTGAAAAATAGAATGGATTTATATATTCAAGTGCATGATCTGCAACTGGAAACATAGCTCCCCATGACATACTTGCAATTAAACATGCTATCATACCTACTATTATTTGACTTTTTCTCACTGTTTTTCCTCGTTTCTTAACAACTACTATGAAATTCACAATGAGAATTATAAAAAAGAAAATACATCACGTAAAATGATTGAAAGTGATATTAACTATCATTTATAATGATAGTTTTTAAGGAGGGATGCTCAATGGAACTGCGAGATTTACAGATTTTCAAAAGTGTAGCAAATCACCAAAGTGTCAGCGGTGCTGCAAAAGAATTAAATTATGTACAATCCAATGTAACTGCACGTATTAAACTATTAGAAAAGGAGCTCAAAACACCGCTTTTTTATCGTCATAGAAAAGGGATGACATTAAATCCAGAAGGGCGTAAAATGCTTGCTTACGTTAATAAAATTTTGCAGGATGTCGAGGAAATGAAACAAGTCTTTTTAGATAGTGATACACCGACCGGTACATTAAAAATCGGTACCGTCGAAACAGTGAGTATACTACCAACTATCCTAGCGTCTTATTATAAGGGGTATCCTAATGTCGACTTAACACTGCAAGCTGGTTTAACTGAGGAACTTATTAAAGAAGTAGCGGATCATCAATTAGATGGGGCTTTTATAACTGGACCGATTAAACATCCAGTTTTAGAACAATATGATGTATTTACCGAAAACCTCGTTCTCATATCACAAAACAAATCCTTTCGTATAGAGGAATTTATGTCTACACCAATCCTTGTTTCTAATCAAGGTTGCGGATATCGTTCTAAGCTAGAACTCTGGCTCAAAGATGAAGGTTTACTGCCAAAAAGAATCATGGAGTTTAATATATTAGAGACAATTTTAAAAAGTGTAGCAATAGGTCTTGGCGTTACACTTGTACCACAATCGGCTGCTGAACATCTTTCTACAACAGGCAAGGTTTATTGTCATCCAATTCCTAAAAAATACGGTACGATTTCAACCGTCTTTATTCGACGAAAAGATGCATATATGACAAATTCGATGGAATGTTTTTTAAAAACAATTGCTGAGCATCACTATGTATAGGGTTATTTCTTTTTACCCGTAATCAGTTGGGTTCTTTGGGACAACTGATGTTTGTTGCTGAGTTCTATTTCAGTAGTTGTTTAGACACCCACTGAAATAGAACCACATCTGCAATCATATCACCATCTTCAGAGGTGGAAATCTTCAATGTATGCAGATAAAAGCTTTATATTATAAATTTCCGACTTTCAAAGTACTATTTTTTTATTGCTAGCAAAAATTAAAGTTTCACTATCGTTCTACCTAGATGTTTGCCGTTCTTAACATCATTAATTGTTTCGGGTATCTCCTCAAGTGAAATTTCTCTACTAAGTGTTGTTTTGGTAATATTCCATTCGTTGGCCATTTTAGTCCATATAGAGTCTCGTTCTTCAATAGGAACGTTCACTGAGTCAATTCCTAACAAATTAATACCCCTAAGAATTAACGGCAACACAGTTGTGGATAATTGTATCCCTCCTGCATTTCCACATAGACTCATACTTCCACTGTAATATAGCTGAGGAATAATTGCTGAAGCTACTTCACCACCCACAGTATCTAATACATAGTGATAGGTTTGCTTATTTAGTGGTTTATTGTTTTCTCCAAGCTCATCCGCATGAATAATATTTGTTGCTCCTAGCGATTGAGCCACGGTAGCTTGGCTTTCTTTTCTAATTAAAGCGTTGATGTTTTTATAGCCAATTTGGGACAAAATTTTCAAGGCAATACTACCCACTCCACCTGTTGATCCTGTAACTAAAATATTTTGGTTTTTATCTGGCGACATTCCGTTTTTCTCTAATGCCATAATAGATAAAGCAGCAGTAAACCCAGCCGTTCCAAAAACCATTGCTTCTTTCAGTGATAAGCCTTCTGGTAACGGGACAATCCAATTTGCCGGAATTCGTGCGTATTCAGAGAAACCTCCAGTATGGGTCATTCCCATAGCAAATCCTGTCACGATTACGTTTTGACCTTTATGGAAACGATTATCTGAGGAAGAAACTACCGTACCACTTAAATCGATCCCTGGAATCATTGGATAATTTCTAATGACACCACCTTTAGTTTGGACTGCCAACATATCTTTGTAATTTACTGATGAATAGGCTACCTTAATTACAACTTCTCCCTCGGATAAATCATTTATAGTTACATTTTCCAGTCCATACGTTACTTCTCTATTATTTTCTTTAACAACGATAGCTTTAAATGAGTTCATAAAAACTCCTCCTTTAAAATTCTGCCCAAAAATAGTTTTGTTGCAGAAATATTTCTATTCAGAAATTATCATGTTAATATTAAATTTGTCAATAAAGAAATGAGGAGATTTTATGATTCAAAATGAATGTATGAATTTTTTACTTAGTGTGTCACAACATAAAGTATTTAAATATTTTAGTAAGGTATTAGAGGAATTTGATGTAACACCAGCACAATATGGAGTGCTCAACTGCTTGTGGCAAGAAGGACAAATCACTCCAAAAAGAATCGGTGAATTATTATATCTTGAGGCATCCACAGTCTCCGGTATTTTAGACAAAATGCAAAAATTGAACTTAATTGAAAGAGAAATAGATCCAAACAATAGGAGAGTTGTTTTGGTAACATGTACAGAGAAGGGGGAAAATCTACGTCCCAAAATTGAAGTAGCAACAGGCAAAATGAATGAAGTTGTTTTAGGTAACCTCTCTATTCCGGATCAAAAAATATTAAAAGAAGCAATACAAACAATCATCAATACAGACTTTTCATAATATTTAATCGGGAGCATTTTGATCCAAAGTAATAATTCATTAATAAGTAACATCTTTTGAATTGATTGTTATTAAAAAATCTAAAAAGCGTGTCTTGATTAAAAAATTTAAATCAAAACACGCTCTTATTAAAGATAGATTAACTTCCAGCTAAGGTCTTGATTCTTCAATAAAGTTTATTTTTGGAGTGTTTTACATCCCAAGCAGCCCGTCAAAGTGAAAATAGAAAAGAGCAATAGCTATTCTTAATATACGATATTATTACGAATAATAAATAAAGCTGTTTAATTTTTAGTTAAACAGCTTCTAGCAGTCTAAGTCAGGCTTTTTAAAAGTGCTTGCCGTGTCTTGTAATTGCATATTTTTTACCTATTATGAACTCTATTTTGCATTTTTGTCGGGTTGATGAATTCCAAATATATTGCCTTCAGTATCGATATAGTATCCTTGCCATGCCATTCCTGGTAGAGCATATTTCGGCATTGCAACCGTGCCGCCATTCTCAAGAATTTTAGCTTCCGTTACATCGTAATTTTCCACACCCATTGTACAAGCAAATCCATTTAAGGCTTGGTTTGGTTCCGGAGAAGCACCTTGACGTTGCATTAAAGCACCATTGATTCCATGCTCGTCTTCATTGCCAGTCACTGCTCCAAAGTAAGGCATTCCTGCATACTCACTCCAATCTTGAAATGACCATCCGAATACCTCCCCATAAAAATTCTTTGCACGTTCCATGTCACTTACATGAATTTCAAAATGAACTAATCTTCCCATGATATCCTCCTCGTTTTAAAGCGAACTCTTACCTGAATAAATCTGTGGTTAACTACAATTACTATAAAATATTATTATGTGGAAGGAAATTTATTTGTATGCTTTATTGACTAAATAACCCCACCCCAACACAAGAACATTTGTTCCATTCTATCACAACGTCGTAGGTTTTGACAATCGTCGGTATCACGAAATTTTTCAGACATTCTACCGGTTATTTTCTGCATGAACAAATCTCTTTAGCTCAAATTATAGGAATCGTGGCTGTTACTTAATAAAGGTTGAATACTACAAGTGAAAAATTATTTTATAAAATCGAGAATAAGCATAACTAATGTTTGTTCCCGATTTTTATTGTTAATTTATAGCGTTTAAATGATTTTTTAAATACTGAATAAATGGATGCTCTTCTAAATCTGATTTGCGTGTACATATAAATAAACTTTGCTGAATATCTGCCTGTTTAACATACACCCGAGCTAGTTTCCCATTTGTTATACTTTCCGTTACACTGTAGGACGGCGCTAAAGTCATACCGTACCCTGCTTCTACTACTTTAATTGATTCATGTAAGCCCTGCATTTGAAGTCCTAATTTAGGTAATGGACCGTTTAACGTGTAAAAAACGGCCTCCAATAAATCTAGTGTTGAGCTACCACGTTCCCGATAAATAAATTCCTCTTTCGATAATTCATAAATGGAAACAGTTTGATTTGCCAAAGAATGTGATGGGTGAACAACAAACCAAAACGGGATATCTACTATTTTTTCAAACTGTAAATCAGAGTGACCCATTTTATTTTGCACGACAAAACCAAAATCTACTTCATAATTAAGAACTTGCTCTTCCACAGATTTTACATTACCTAGCGACACAAAAAATTCAATGTGAGGATTAGCAAGCTTATACGCTGCTATAATAGGCGGGAGTATATAGTTTATTGGTATATAGGAAGAAGCAATATGTATTTTTTCTTCCTTCGCTAAAAATTTTCCAAGCTTTTCATCAATTTGTGCTTCTAAATAAAATAAACGCATTCCCTGCTCATACAAAAACTTCCCCTCAGGAGTTAATTGAATGCCACGTCCTTTCCCTTCTATCAATTTTGCCCCTATTTCGCTCTCTAATTTCCGAATTTGAATAGTGACAGCTGGTTGGCTAAGAAGCATTTTATTTGCTGCTGCGGTAATTCCTCCAAGCTTTGCTACATTCGTAAAAATCCTTAACGCATGTAAATTCATTTCATTCACACCTTTCTATCCATCAATTTCGCCTTGGCGTAATTGCGTCCGGATTTTGAATTGTGCCCACACAATTCAAAATCCGTGACATCCGCCGGAGGCTTTATCTTCATTCAGTGGGTGTTCTAACACCCACTGAATGAAGGATAAATAATATTTATGGATAAGCAATTTATATATATTTGTTTTATGTATTATATAGCAGTATTTTAGGTATAGAGGTGATTTGATGGAAATTTTACTACATGAATGGTTATCAGTAAATGGATTTATTTTATTTACAATTGGCTTACTCGCAGCAGTCATTGGTGTTCTTTTCGGCGCTGCAGGCTTCGTTTTGTTACCCGCAATGTTACTTATTGGCATTCCGATTCATGCAACCGTAGCAGTTAATAAATTTGCGACCGGAATTTCTGCTCTATCAAATGTCGTATCATTTTTAATTAAAGGACATTTATCGTTAAAAAATTTTACACCTTTAATTATGATTTCTAGTTTAGGAGGTGTATTGGGCGCATTTTTAGCCACTCGTTTATCGGAACAAGTCATGAATGAAGTAGCTTGTGTCTTCTTAATTTTCGCATTTTTCATTGTACTTAGCAGTAATAAATTTATGGTAAAGGATATTAAAGAGACAGAGGAACTATCAATTAATAAACTCATACCGTTTGCGGTTTCAATATATGACGGTGGTTTTGGACCAGGTTCAGCACTTATGAATGTAACCTATCATCTTAAAAAGCAATATACTTATGTAAAAGCAGTTGAGTTAACAAGAATTATTACGTTTTCAAGTTGTACAGGTGCATTTCTCTTTTACTACTCTACGGGCATTGTGAATTGGGGAATCGCCATTCCTGTTTCAATTGGCTCTATCGTCGGCTCGTTCTTAGGTTTAAAGATCATCCCATTTATCAAAACAAGATGGATTCAAATTTTATTACCAATCATTTTTTTCTTGCTGATTGTTCAGGTCGTATCAGATTTATTGATCTAGATCACGCTAGGTATTAGTGGGCACGCAAAGAAGCGAGAAGTGACTAACTTCTCGCTCTTTTGTTACTCATATTTAGCAGGGATGACAACGGGTTATATTTTCAACTCTTTTATTCCTGCTTTTAATGTGTCTGCATCTACTTTTAATGTTTTCCAGCTGTCTTTAGCTGATTTCAAATTAGATAGTAAAAATTTGAATTTATTTTGTTCCGCTTTATCAGATGCATTCTCGATATGTCTCAATACTCCGGAATATTGAGAGTCTAGATCATTCCATTGTGCAGACATAAAAGTAAGGGCATTGATAGCATCATCGAGTG
>Ga0102589_1004567_pt1 | contig 12893 bp, 16 predicted proteins | sample AraplaMF_Col_mLB_FD_76858 | JGI IMG/M metagenome (GOLD analysis project Ga0102589, IMG submission 76858) | Arabidopsis root microbial communities from the University of North Carolina, USA - plate scrape MF_Col_mLB | ecosystem: Host-associated > Plants > Roots > Endosphere | place: USA... | reverse complement strand
ACGAGATCTAGCTACATTATTAGTGCTTGGCTTTTATCAAAAAGAACTTAAAAGTTTCATTTCTTTTGAAAATATATTATTTTCAATTTTAGGAATAATTTTGGGGATACTTGGTGGTCACTACCTTCATTCAAAAATCTTTGAATCCGCTGGAATGGGCGATGAATTAGATTTTAGCATTATAATAGAAAAATCTAGTATTTGTATAGCTGTATTTTTCGTTCTATTAATTGTAATAATAGTTAATCTAACTGTTATTTCAAAAATTAAAAAGATTCATATGGCTGAAGCTCTTAAAAGCGTAGAATAAACTAGCCGTATATTTTTGCTAATGAAGAAATGCCTTACTCGTATCATATTGAGGAGAAAGACCATCAATTTTTAAAAAGAGACGGGAAAAACTATCGTCAAAATGAAATTTGGCGAAAGACAATAGATAAGATAACGGGACAAATGCTAAAAGAGGAATTGCTAATCAAAAACTTTTCAGAGGTGAAGTATCCTATACCGCTCGCTCCTGAATTGCCGTGAAGACGGCATAAATAGAACTTTTGTAAAAACTTGAAAACAAGACAAGCTTTCCGTCGTGATTTTCAAATCATTCAGCAATAGTTTTAGAGATTAATAAAATATATATTGTAAGCTGTTATGTAGTTGGAGATGAATTAACCTACTATAAAACACAACTATAATTAAAAATTTATAGTTGTGTTTTTTTATTGAGTATTAAAAAAACACCCTTTAAAATTTTACGTCAATAATCGACATATTTATTGAACTCATTGCAAAACTTTGTAAATTAATGGTGCATACACACATGTTATTGCTATCTTGAGAATATAATAGGCCAAATGCCAAGTGCAATTTAAGCTTTTAAGCTTTAAATTGAATTGATTTGTTAAGGAATTAGGATGATACGAAGGAGTGTGAAATTTGTCGATTTTAAATCCTCAATACGCATTTTTAGAAGTTGATTTTCATAATCCTAATTTAACTCAAGCAGAACTGAAGGTTGAGAATATTTCTGAAGGGGTACGAAAAAAAAGTGAACCCGTAGGAAATACAAAAACATCATTGAAAATAATACCACCTAATGCATATATAAAATTAAACTGGATGATAGGATGGCTCTTATGGATACCAGTAGATATTTATTGTGCCGCGGCTTTGGTAGTAGATAAATTCATATCATAAAAAAGGTGAAACCACCATTCTATGGAAAGAAATTATCAAGCAGAATAAAATCTCATACTTAGTTAGAAAGATTAACGCCATTTTGATCAATCTCTTTTTCCAAAATGGCGTTTTTGCATTTGCTGATAAATAAAGGTTGACGGAAATATTTAAATCAATCTTTATTCTAAAGCCACAGTACAAGCTGCGAATAGATCCAATGATTGATTGTATAGTTTCACAATTAAAAAAACCTTCGTAAAAGGCATAACATTGGGGACCAAAAGAACATATTGATTTTTTTCAAAAAGCGTATAAAAAATAATAATTAATCTATACTATTAAAGATTTTCACTTCAACCAATATGACTGGGAGGGTTAACCCGATGAGTAAGATTGATCGTTTACTCTGAATAACCATTCAACTGAAAGCTAAAGCAAGGTTGTCTTAGGTTATTCTTAAGATCGAATGCGAAAAGCGAGACAGTATGTCATGGAGGAAAAAAGTAAGTGGTAATTAACCCGGAATTATTTCCGGGTTTTTTTGTATTTTAAAATGGATCAAGGTCGATGTTTATAAAATAAAAAAAGCCCCAATACACACCTTTTTCTAAGATGAATATTGGGGGGAGTTCAAAATTAATTAACGTTTATTTTCATTTTGAATACTACTGAAATCTACTTCCTCACCGAACTCTTCTCGGTTTTCATTTTTACGTTCTCTGTTAGCATTTTGATTTTGATTCTGCTGTTTTTTGTTGTCTTGAGTTTTATTATTTTTATGTTTATTATTACCCATGATCATCTCACCTCCACCATTAGTGTGAGAGAAAGTTGATTTTTTATCCGCAAAACTTACAATTAATTAATGAAATATATGTGATGGAACAAAAGGTATGGATATAGTAACATTTTCAATTTCGCAAGAAGTGTGCTGTGCTCGATTACAGGAGGATATGATGGGAAGACGTGAGAACTGTCAAGTGACGAGTTAAAAGTGGTTCAGAAGGATAAGACAGATGAAAAAGCATTTGAGAAGTTTTAAGAGATATTTACTAAAAGTTGTATGGAGCATTTTAGAATGAAGAGGAGATGATTAAATCGAACGGATCAATTTAAACTTCTTACGGAGTGAAAGCAAGAGAGTTACCATTAGAACTTGCCAAAAAAAGGGTTAATGAATAAAAACTATGTTCGGAGATTTGAAATGAAGTGAATAATTCAATTAGAACATCCAAAAGAGTATGTAATCCTTACACATTTCATCGCTACTTTCTTTTTTAAATAGTTGATTGTCAAAACAGTCTATCCGCAATGACAATTATATGTGTAGGTTCAAATTCCTTGTATCCTAATACCCGCAAGTTAGCGACAAACAGAAAAAATCACCCATGTCATAACGAGTGATTTTTAAAAATCTATTAGATAGTTAGGTTCATAACAATTTGCTCGCCAATACGTCCCATTCTTCTTTCCCCGTTATCGACAAAGCCAACTTTTAAATACAAATGTTGAGCTGGAATATTTTTATGATTAACGACTAAAACAACTTCATTACAATCTTTAAATTTTCTTTTAATAAAATCAGGCAGTGCTAGCATCCCTTTTTTTGCGTATCCTTTTCCTTGTTGTTTATGGTCAACAGACAATGCAGTAAGCAGCATAGCTTTTGGATTATTAGAGTACTCTTTTACTCTTTCTGTTGCGTGCAGGACAAAAAATCCTACAGGTATATTGTCACTCAAAATAACAATCGGATATTGTCCAACCATTTCAATAGAAATATCTTTTGGAAGGGCAGTAAATTGACTTTGTTCGTCCGGAAGCTCGAAGTCATTCAAAATATCCACATACTCTTCTGAAAAATGTACTAATTCAATGGTGTTCGTTTTTTGCATAAAATTGCCTCCTTTTTTATTATTCTAATACCAGAACAAATGTTCGTCAAGAGACTTAATTTATAAATGATAGGTATTCATCTTTAATTTGATGGTGAAATATAGTTAATCAACACGTTAGATAGATTATATTAATATTAAAAGAAGTGGGAAATTAGGGGGAATGAAAAATGGTGTTACTTAAATATGAAGTAGAGGAATACGAGCTAACAATGTTAAAAGAAGTTTATCAATCAGTAGGATGGATGAAACATGACGAACGCATAATAAAAAAAGTTTTCAATGCAAGTACACACCAAGTTTTCGCAGTAAAAGATCATAAAATTATAGGTTTTGCGAGAGCACTTTCAGATGGTGTCTTTAACTTCTTTCAGCAGAAGTCTCTGATCTCTATAGGTGGTTAGATGAATGCGGGTTGAAGTTGTTTTTCAAACTTTCGCTGAAAGAAGTTAAGGCCTCCGGCGGATGTCACGGAATCGGAAAGGAGTTAATAAAGGATGTTAACCTAAAATCATCGCATCCATGCGATAACGGCTAACTGACCTGCATCACGCAGGCCTAAGCACAAAGCCGATTCTGGACGCAATTATGCCGAGGCATAATTGATTGACTGCGATTTATGATGTTGTAATACATAAAGATTATCAAGGAAGCGGGATAGCTAGAACACTTTTAGAGGACATCCTTCAGCAATTAGCAGATGTTTCTTGTATTCAGTTAATTGCAACGACAGGAAATGAACCTTTTTACGAAAAGATCGGCTTTAAAAAATTGAAAACGGGTATGGCAATATACAAAAATCTGCAACTAGCAGAGGAGTATTTGGAAAGCAATAATTCTTGAGGAGGAAAATACAAAAAAGCTGTAGCGTACGGCATCGCTACAGCTTAATATTGTCTTGCTTAGGTTAGTCAGTAAAGCAATTATATCATACAATCGGAAAAACTAAAAATAACAACAGCTATATTTGATGAAGTATTTAAACATAAGGCAAACTTAAAAGAAATCACATTGTACTCCCTAATTATAACTAATAATTACTTATCTGTTTTTATCTTTTTGCTATCATCCAATAAAAAATTAGCCTCAAACTTTATACTACACACTATTCTCTCGTCATACCTATACCCAAATACTTCGTAAAAAAATTACATAAGAATACGATTCAAAACATATAAATAAAGGTGGCTTAAAAATAAAAGCCCTAAAGCATTGATGAAAAATTAAGAAAATCTTCATTTCTTATTAAGAAAAAAATTAACTTTGTTATATATACTTATAAAAAAAGGAAATTAATGAAACCGTTTGAATATTTAAAACGTATTGGTAGTAGGAAGAATATTGAAGTAGGTGAGGACATGGCATATACCATTTACATAATATTAACAAAAACAGGTACATTACTATCAAAAGCTATAGGTATGTATACTGGAAAAGAGATGAACCATGCATCCGTTGCTTTTGATGAGGAGCTCTATGAGATGTATAGCTTTGGACGTAGACAATTAAACAATCCTTTAAGTGGGGGCTTTTTGCGAGAAAATCCAGAAAGAGGGCTATTTGAAACGGCTGATTGTGTAATTTATCGTTGCAAAATATCTCATTATCAATACTTAGAGATGATGAAAATCGTACAATATATGTATTGGAATCGGGATCGTTATAAATATAATTTTATTGGGCTCTTTGGAGTAATGATGCAAAAGGAGGTTCGAAGAGAGCGTGCCTATTTTTGTTCGCAATTTGTGGCGATGCTATTAAAGGTTGGTGGGCTGAAAGTTTGTCAAAACCCAGCATTAATGACACCTCATTGTATTGCACAATTACCTTATTTAGAAAAAGTATATGCTGGGAAGCTGGCAGACTATTTACAAAGTGTGCGTTCACCAGCAATGTTATACGGCTAAGGAGAAACGCCCCCTCATACTATTCTAATTATTTTTTATCCCCGCTATCATAACGCCTCGGCGCATCTGGATATCCGTCGAGGTTTCATATAAAGGCCCATCTCCCCAGATTGTCATAGGATTTAGTAACTTGACCCTGTAAATATACTCGATTCCACCACCGATCAATGAAAAAAATGTAGTGAAATTGGAGGCATTAAATTGGGTACTATTCCCTTTAGAGTACGTTATATACTTTATAGTAGAATTATAAGGAAAATAGAAATACATAGGAGGCGTTGTTGATGAGCGAAGAAGTAAATGCACCTGGTTGGGAAGCGATTGATCAGGAATTATTAAAAGTTTACGGAGACCAGGGGCCGAAGCATTATGGAACCGTTATTCCATATTTATTAGGAGGCGAAGATCCGCTTGAAGGAATCAGTGCCTATAAAAGTGAGACACCAGTTCCACACTGGCATTTTGTAACTTATGGATTTTCTGAATTATATGAAAAAGAGTCGGAGGATGCTGAATACAGCGGATATGGGTTTGAGTTAACATTTCGTCTTGCACGAAATGAAGATGAGGAGGAGCCACCAGCGTGGGCGTTGAATTTGCTACAAAACATGGGAAGATATGTTTTTGACAGTGGCAATGTTTTCAAATCAGGCGATTACTTGGATGCTAATGGTCCAATCTGTCAAGGAGCTAACACTCTTTTAACGGCGCTTGCATTTACGATAGATCCTGAGTTGCCTGCGATTGACACACCAAATGGACAGTTGGAGTTTATTCAAATGGTAGGTATTACAGGAGATGAGCTTGAGGCGATGCAAACTTGGAATACTATCGGTGTACTAAATGCAGGTCTTGAGTATATCCCGAGCTATGTTACTAATTTATCTCGTGCATCTCTTTTACAGATTTCATCCATTGCCCAAACTGTAGAAAAAGGAATGGTGGAAGAAGGCTCTAATACCGGCTATTTATTTGTGGATCAACTAGCTTGGGAGCAGGGGAAAAAGGGATTGTTCAGTAAACATCCTAATAAGTTAACGTTGGGAGCAAAACAAGCGGGAATAATCGGCAAACTATTACGCGGACGGATTTTAAAAGGGAAAAGACTAACTTTAGTTGGTAGAGAAATACGAGTTGTATTTGAGCCAGGAGAAAAATGTGGGTATAGCGTGGAAGAAGCGGATATTACCATCACATTAAATGACAAGGCAGTTATGGAATTCAATCAAAGCTTGATGCCGCAAGAACAAGAGTTTGAAGTATCCTCTATACCGGGGCTTTCCATTCAAATTGCAAAAACGTATATTAAAGATCAGCAAGGAAACGTTGTAGAAACAATCGGATAATAAAATATAGTCTCCCGCTTAAACGAACAATATATCCAAATGATGTGTTTTTGGGTTCGTATAATAGTGGGAGATTTTATTATTTTTGGGCGTAACGTGAGAGCTAGGGATATATCGGTTTACTCGAATCAACCGTAAGAAGCGTAAACGAGGTACCGATTTTATGTCACTTGCAACCTGGAGAGGTATAGATAGCTATTCACATGAAAAGATGAAGTATTACTTTGGTCCTTTCAGTAAGGGGTGATGTGTTCAAATGAAGAAACAGATGAAAAGAGCATTAAAAATCGTTGATATTGCCGAAGAGCCTTTAGAGAAAATACCATACATTGCCGCTACATCAAAGGGAACAGGGATTTCTTATGAATGGCTTCCCGTTTATTGGGGAGAGGTGCTTGAACTGCCAGAGGAGTTGGATGCGCTAATTATTGCTTCTGATTTACAAGGTATCGCAGGTCATAATCAAGAAAAGATGGAAGAAACCCCAAAGTTACTGGGTGAGGAACTTGCGGAAGTGCTTTTCCTTTTGTTTCAAATCCATTTGTCAGATTTGGACCCTGCGAAGGTGATGGTGTGCTTATGTGGAGACTTGTATACTAATCTAACTAAAAGAGGTGCTAGCGGTAATCCTTTGCCTGTATGGAGAGCTTTTCAGAATCATTTTGGATTTGTCACAGGTATCGCAGGAAATCACGATCTCTTGAAGAATGAGGAACTAGCGGAATTAGAATCTACCTCAGGTATCCATTTCTTCAGGAATGGGGGTACGATTATGCATGCAAATCTTGCAGTAGCAGGAATTGGAGGAATCATCGGTAGGGTGGATAAACCAAATCGGATGAGGGAAACCGATTATTTAGAAAAACTCAGAAACATTTTAAAGCAAGTTCCCGACATCCTGCTACTTCATGAAAGTCCGAAGATTAGCTCACAAGGTCTACATGGAAATCCAAATATTTGGAATGAACTACAGAATGCTGCTGAGCTTTTGGTCTGCTGTGGCCATGTTCATTGGGATACACCACTTGTTGAAACGAATGATGGGCTACAGATTTTAAATGCGGATGGTCGTGCTTTTATTTTTACTGCTGCAACTCTAAATTAGAAATGATTTACTGTCTATGATTCTAGCTTCTTCGTAGTTATTTGGAAAGCAAAGGGTAAGACATTTGTAAGAAGTGTTTTATTTTAAATATGAAAGGAGTCTTAAAATGGGGGCATGGGGATATAAGCCATTAGAAAGTGATGAAGGCTTGGATGTAGTAGATTTTTTAGAGGACTATATCCATAGTAATTTAGAATTAAATCATTTAGAGCTATCTGAGGTTATCAATGCGATGAAACGAGAGGGGTTCTTTGGAGAGAGCTTCGATGAAATTGATTTCCTTTTCGATATAATGCAATGGCGCTTGCAGAGCTTTATTTAATGTATCTTAATACAGGGAAATTATATGATGCAGAAGACGAATTTGAAAAATACAGTCAATAAATGCGGTTGAGGAATCATTGAAATTTATATGATGTTTAACTGATATTAGAGCTGAAGTTCCAAATGCTGATGGTAGTAGGGAAAAAGTTGAATTATGGCGTGAATCAGAATGCTGGATTGAATGGAAATCTAACTTGGAATTGCTAATTAATAGAGTTAAAAAGGAAATAATCTATTCCCTAAAATAATATTGGTAAAGGATACTCAGTATGGATAGTGCTAATTTCCTCTCTTGAATATTTAGATATTATCAAGAGAGGAAAAACTTTACAAAGAAGTAGAGCTACGCAATAGCATATTTATCTCGTCTACAGGGATGATTTTATTTCCCCCGTATACGATGTCATAGTGAAATCCCCATTCTCCTAATGCAATAAGATGATGTTGTTCATTTTTTCTTTTGATGAGAGCCCATGTTCCTAAATCGCTTTCCATACTTGCATTTATCAATATCCATTCGTTGTAATGGAACACATATATATCCCTAAACATCTGAAAAGAATCCAAATAACCAGAACCGACTGAATCAAACCAAATATCGCAAGTTTCTTTTAAGAGAACAACATTTAGAATTCTGATTTCAATCCACGCGCATTCTTCATTTCTAGACAAAATCTGCTCAAAGCTGCAATGAACAAATGCTGAGGAATTGATTTCACTAGGATGCTCTTCCCATCCGTTAAAGTATGAGAGAGCAGGCATAAATAACATCCAAAAGCTTTCACCTACTGTCATCTGAAAAGGATAACGGACCATTACGATTCTTCTATCTCCTTTGAGAGGTGGATTGTTTGATCGTGTCCATATTTTTTTATCAAAAGAAGGTAAATTGCTGGCTTGAAAATCGGACCATTCAATGCCCGCCTCAAATCCTACGATTTCGAAATTATTTTTGTTTAATTTTATTTTCTCAGGTATTTTATTACATGCCCGACATGGAAAAGCTATACTTTTATCATTCATTATAAATCCCCATTTCATTCTGTATTATTAATTGTAAAAGGAGAGATTGAATTTGTATTATGAATTTTGGATTATGACATCGATTTTAGAACTAGTTTATTATCCCGATGAATGGAAAGATGAATACATACCTCACCCGAACTTTAAAGCGATTATGGATGTTATTGGTATTCGTGCACCAATCGAGGATATTTACGAACGTTATTATAACCAGCCTGTACATACCGGTCATGTACTAGTGTTTTCTAATCAACAAAAGCCAGGTACGTGTATTGTTTTTGACACTTATCGAGACGCAACGGATCAGAGCGATATGATTAGATTCGGATGGAGAATCAGTGGAAAAGAAACTATTGAATCAGTAAAACAATTATCACGGCAACTTTATGATGAATGCGAAGATGTCACCGTATTTTACAAGGAAGGCCAGTCTGTTCTCTACGAGGTACTGAAAGAAGAAAACTATCCACGTAAAATTTATGATAAAAAGGTATTTAAACAGCAAATCAAAAGGTACATAGTTTGAGATAACTGTCCTGTCATCTCAAACCACACTACATGTGTATACCCATTTCTTTATTTACGGGAAGATAAGTAATCCAAATACTCTAACCGAGTGAGCCCAGCTGTTCGACGGTTGAATTCATCGTATGTAATATCCTCTGGAAAGCCAAATTCGTCAAGTGCTTTCTTTCGCTCCATAGAGAATAATGGGTTCTCTAAAGAATCAAGACATGTGCGCGCCCTAACCGTATTGAACCACTCGGTATCGATTCCTGCACATACACCATAGTTGGAAAAACGACTTGCTGTCTTGAAAGAAATTTCTTTTTCTGACTTGCTAATTGTTCCTGTTCCCCAGGAAAGGCGGTAGCGTGATTCTTTTCCATAATCGATGTTTATACCATAACCAAGTGGTAATAGAATATCTGTTTCGGTTAGCGTTTTGTGACCAACCTTTTCGTAACTACCACGCATAAAATGATCGTCCATAACAATCAAGGTTTGTTCAGATAAAGGAGCTGATGTAATATGCTCTATCCTTGGTAGGCGATTTGTTGTTTTGAACAGATAAGGTCGAATAAAAAGTGGCATCGTCATTACATCATTCCATAGACAATCTTCCGAAAACAAACCATCCTTTTGCATTTGGCGTAAATCTCCGATGACAAGCACATAGCCATCTGTGAATAAATCAATTTCAACTCGGAAAATATCTCCTGGAACAGCTTTATAGCGCAAGCTTTTTTTGCTTGTCAGTTTGTTCAGCTTCCGATCATAGTCTGAGGGCAAATTTGATGGATACTGATGTAGCCACTCTACGATTTCCTCTTTACTTGTTAGATTCTTTATGTTTGTTAGTGGCAGTTCGAAAAAGGTCTTCGCATTGCGAGCGATGATGTAGCCGGATGGCTGATCCCCGGTACGCACGCCAGCAGAGAAAACAACCCCGTTCGCTTTAACACTGGAAATATGGGTATAATTCATTTTTTTCTCTTTACCACGGGTAGTTTGAGGAAGAATTACTTCACGATTTCGTGTCGCAATCTCTACATCGGATTCTTGATATGTTTGCTCACTAACTGATATACGTTTTCGAATGATATCACCATCTATGTAGATGAAAAAACCATCTCGTATTTCAATCGTTTCCCAATGCTCTTCTACGGGATGTAGTCCGAAATAAGGACGGAGCGAATTTGTCAGCCAACTATTTATGGTAGCCATAAGATTACCTCCAATGCGACAAAATTGATTAATGAATTATATCAAGTATACTGAATGCTTCTTGTAACGAAAATAGTTTATATAAAAACATCCATGGAACAGTTAAATTCAATTATTTAGTATGATCGAATGGGAAAGAAGATAAGCATAAATCATTAGCACTGTATGAAGGTCGGTATAAATTTTCTTCAACTTTTGATTGAAATTTTTCAAGAAAACTAACAATACTACAATGTTCAATCTTATAGTTAAACCTTTTCTGCTATAATGAATGACTGTAGAGATTGGGGTGATAAAAATGCAAATCGTTGCAATTGAAGGCGTGCCATATGATTGGTTTAAGCAATTACAGGAAATTCATGCACATGTATTTGATGGAGCAAATCTACCATTAGAAAAACTTGAGAGTAAAGAAGGGCTCGTTTGTTTGTTAGCAATAGAAAATGAAGATATCATAGGCTTTAAAATAGGTTACACACACCCTGATGGCATTTTTTATAGCTGGTTAGGAGGTGTCCATGAAAAGAAACGGGGTCAGGGGATTGCCAGTCAATTAATGAGGCGGCAGCATGAACATATACAGGCACTTGGCTTTAACTTCTTTCAGCAGAAGTCTCCTACCTCTATAGGTAGTGAGATGAATGCGGATATAAGCTGCTTTTCAGCGGTTGTCCAATCACCCGCTGAAAGAAGTTAAAGCCTCCGGCGGATGTCACGGAATCGGAAAGGAGCTCTTTGTGCAAGCACAAAGCCGATTCCGAACGCAATTATGCCTCGGCATAATTGATAAAAGATCGTACATATGGAAGAAATGAGCGAAAAGCAATGCTTATCACAAATCTTAAACACGGATTTGATATTGTCTCAACTTTTGTGGATAAAAAAGATCGACATAAAATAGTGTTTGAAAAAACATTGGAATAGGAGTTTTATTATGAAGGCATACTTAGCAAATGGATTATTTTCTTTAGGAGATCGTTTAGTCAATGAGCAGCTCGCTGCGGCAATTAGAGAGGCAGTACCAGGTATTGAATTATACGTACCACAGGAGAATGATGCGATAAATGATAAAACGGCATATGCAGATAGCTTGGCAATTGCGCAAGCGGATTTAGAGATGCTGCAAAATAGTGATGTATTAGTAGCCGTTTTAGATGGCGTTGAGATTGACTCAGGTGTAGCAGCAGAGATTGGTGCATTTGCGATGCTGAATCGACCAATCGTAGGCGTATTTACAGATGTTCGTCAACAAGGCCGGGACAATATGATGAAAATAGAGGCACTTGTACGGGACGGAATGGAAAATCAGTTTGTTTATCGTAATTTATTTGTTATTGGCTTGATTAAGCGTACTGGAGTGATTACGACTTCCATTGCTGAAGCAGTTCAAGCTGTTGAAAAATATAAAAAATAGGAGGAATATTGTATGTTACTATCAACAACAGATATTGTAGTAGGAAAAGAAATTGTAGAAACTATAGGTTTAGTAAAAGGTAATTCGGTACAATCGAGAAATATTGGCCGCGATATGATGGCTGGACTTCGCAATATTGTCGGAGGAGAGATGAAGGAGTATGCAGAAATGCTCGTTCGCTCCCGAGAAATTGCTACGCAAGATATGGAGGAAGAGGCAAGACGACTAGGGGCAAATGCCATTGTTGGGATAAGATTTTCCACATCATCTGTTATGGATGGCACATCAGAGGTATTAGCATACGGAACAGCGGTAAGAGTAAAGGAATAATCCCAGCCGGCAGAAGACGCATGACTGCTTATATAAGGCAGTGGAAAGATAATGTGATACTTATACATTAATCGTAAAAAAGTGGTTGTGTAATAATTGTATAGTTAAAAAATAAGGAACCACCAATCATATTGATTGGTGGTTATATTTTTACTTAGATTTATATTACCTATATTTACCTTTACTGAAAGGAAGTCACAGGATTTTCACAGAAGATATGGCTATACTTCTCCATAGAGCAATCAAACTGATATTGAAACTGGTACAATGACAAATATTGAAAAGATCTCGTTCAGAAAAATACAGCTAATAATATATATTACATAGCTCTAGATGCTTGTTATTAAGCAGATGGTAGTACCAAATTTGAGAAAATGAAAATCGTAAATATATTAGAAGCGTTTAATTAATTCAACTTCACTTAAGTAGAAAATCCATGGGGTATAAACTCGTGGATTTTTTTCCAAAAACATTGATCTTATGAAGGCTCAATATTATTTTTTTACTCAAGTGTATGAAAATGAGTGAAGTTTCTTCTATTTGTAATATAAGTGCTCGCAGCATACTTGCAATCAATCTTTATTTGAAAGTTTTGTATAGTTAAAAGTCAAGTGAATTATTTATATTTTGAACTTCTTACTGCTG
>Ga0102589_1004565_pt1 | contig 12899 bp, 11 predicted proteins | sample AraplaMF_Col_mLB_FD_76858 | JGI IMG/M metagenome (GOLD analysis project Ga0102589, IMG submission 76858) | Arabidopsis root microbial communities from the University of North Carolina, USA - plate scrape MF_Col_mLB | ecosystem: Host-associated > Plants > Roots > Endosphere | place: USA... | reverse complement strand
AGTATTTAGGAAAAGACAAGAAATTTGGATATTGGCGAGATTATCATATACGAATAAAAGGAGACGGGGTAAAGGATTTAGAAGAACAGTTTGCATTAGACTGGAAACGAGATGCTTCTGAAACGATAACAAGTATTTCTAAACAGAGTGTCCCAGGAAAAACGTTATATACACTGTCTAGTTATAATGGCCATGATATCATCCAAAAGTATATGGAATTAATAAAGCAGGCAAAACAATCTATTGTGATTGCCACCCCGTATTTTATACCAAAAGATGAAAAGCTTATGAATGCTTTAATTCAAGCAAGGCAGCGCGGCGTTTCCGTTAAAATAGTGTGGTCTTTCAAGCCGGATGTTCCTTTTATAAAAGAGGCTGCCTATCCTTATATTCGTGAAGCAATCGAGAATGGCATTTCTGTATATGGATATAAAAAAGGGATGTTTCATGGAAAAGCTATGGTATTTGATAATGAAACAATCGTTATCGGAACAGCGAATTTTACTCCGCGTAGCTTTCATATTAATGATGAGATGAATTTCTATATAAAGGGTGGTCCCCTTCTGCAACAGATAAATCAAGCATTATCACAAGATATTCGGGATTCAAAAGAAATGACGTTATCATTCTTAAACAATTTGTCCTTTTTAGAGAAGTGTAAAGAAAAGATAGTAGGGATGTTTAGTTATTATTTATAGGAACAGAAATATGAATGAGAGAAAATGCAGCGTGATGCTGCATTTTTTCTTAATGATAATAATCGCTTAAGAAACGAATACATATTTTTACAATATGTTATTTGGATGATATACTAAAATAGCATAGATCAATTGTATTTCATAAAAATAAGGATGTGTGTGCTTGGATTCCATGAGGAGGGATTGGAGTGAAACGTCAAACTGTTATTCGTGAAATAGCGGAGCATATATGTGCACTTAAATTAAATCATCCTGTAAGAGTGGGGGTTAGTGGAATTACAGCTTCAGGGAAAACGACATTTGCTAATGAATTAGCGAAGGAAGTTCAAACTCTAGGAAGAACAGTAATTCGAACGAGTATCGATCATTTTCACAATCCAAGAGCAATTCGATATTCACAAGGGAAGGAATCAGCGAAGGGGTATTATGAAGATGCTCATGATTATAAGGCTATTTCTGACCGGTTATTAAATCCATTAGGATCAAATGGTACGATGCGTTATGAAATACAATCACACGATTTAGAAACCGATATGTATATTCATTCTGAACCTGTATTAGCTTCAGAAGATACAATATTTATAGTAGATGGAACATTTTTGTTTAAAGAAGAACTGAAACATTTATTTGACTATAAAGTATTTGTAGAAACAGACTTTCAGATTGCTAGAGAACGTGGTTCCAAGAGGGAAGCGCAAGCTTTTGGAAGTAAAGAGAAAGCTAAGGATATGTTTATACATCGGTATCATGCGGCTTGTCATATGTACATAGAAGAGCATGCACCGAAGGAGTGTGCAGATGTAGTTGTAAACAATAATAGTATAGAAGAACCAGTAGTTGTATGTAATGGTTTTTCCTTTTAGATTATACGGAATAATCTATCTATTTATCGATTCTATATTTCAATTGTATACTAAAGAAGGACATTCATGGACAATTCAAGAAAAAAATCCGAAAGTTTTGTGACAAACTTGTAGGTTTTTGTCTGATTTTGTAGGTTCACCTATATCATGTGATTAAGCTTTTATACATACAAATTGAAAGCGTTCGCATGGAGGGGATGAAATACATGAAAAAATTCGGATTAGCTACACAAATTTTTGTAGCGCTTATTTTAGGGATTGTAGTAGGGGCAATCTTTTATGGAAATAAAACAGCTATTTCCTATATTACACCGCTTGGAGACATCTTTATTCATTTAATTAAAATGATTGTCGTTCCAATTGTTATATCAGCACTTATTGTTGCGGTAGCTGGTGTGGGCGACATGAAGAAGCTCGGTAAATTAGGCGGAAAAACGATACTCTATTTTGAAATTATCACGACGATTGCCATTTTAATGGGCTTAGTAGCAGCAAATGTGTTCCATCCAGGAACGGGCGTTGATATGAGCCATTTGCAGCAAGGTGATATTTCGGCATATAAAGCAACAGCAGATGCAACGCAGAAAAAAGGTTTTGCAGAAACAATTGTTCATATTGTACCAAAAAACGTATTTGAATCTATTGCACAAGGGGACTTACTACCAATTATTTTCTTCTCAGTGTTATTTGGTTTAGGAGTTGCTGCAATCGGAGAAAAAGGAAAGCCAGTCTTTCATTTCTTTGAAGGTGTATTAGAAGCAATGTTTTGGGTGACAAATCAAGTCATGAAATTTGCTCCGGTTGGTGTATTTGCACTAATTGCTGTTACGGTTGCAAAATTTGGAGTTGCTACACTGCTTCCGTTAGGAAAATTAGTGGTTGCAGTTTATGTAACAGTTATTTTATTTGTTATTGTGATACTAGGGATCAATGCAAAATTGGTGGGAGTAAACATTTTCACCTTAATGAAAATTTTAAAAGAAGAATTAATTCTTTCCTTTACAACAGCAAGTTCAGAAGCTGTTTTACCAAATATTATGAGAAAAATGGAAGAGTTTGGTTGTCCGAAGGCCGTTGCTTCTTTCGTAATACCAACTGGCTATACATTTAACCTAACTGGATCAGCTATTTATCAAGCGTTAGCATCACTATTTGTGGCACAAATGTATGGTGTACACATGTCACTAACAGAGCAAGTTACCTTGTTATTTGTTTTAATGTTAACGTCTAAAGGAATGGCTGGTGTTCCTGGTGCTTCCTTTGTTGTTGTATTGGCAACATTAGGTTCAATGGGACTTCCGTTAGAAGGAATTGCTTTAATTGCTGGTATTGACCGCATTTTAGATATGATTCGCTCGTCTGTCAATGTATTAGGGAACGCATTAGCAGCGATTGTCATGTCGAAATGGGAAGGCGAATTTGATCAAGAAAAAGCAAAACAGTATGTAGAAACTGTAAACGAAACAAAAGCGGCATAAATTAAAAGTTTAATTAGTGAGAGATTATTTATCTCTCGCTAATTATTCGTGAAACGAATTGATGTATCACAAATAGTATATCTCCAGCCTCATTTTTTATTTCTTGTAAAATTTGAGGTAGAAGAATGATTACATATGGGGCAAAATAAGGTGAGGAGTGGAACATATATGGCAACAGTAACTGAAGCTAAAAAAGATGTGCGAATTGAAAGAGACTTTTTAGGCGAGAAAGAAGTACCGATGCATGCGTATTATGGTGTTCAAACGATGCGTGCGGTCGAAAACTTTCCGATTACAGGTTATAAAGTCCATGAAGGATTAATTAAAGCGCTTGCGATTGTAAAAAAAGCGGCGGCGCTTGCAAATACAGATGTTGGACGATTAGAACTTAAAAAAGGTACAGCAATTGCAGAAGCAGCAGAAGAGATTCTTGAGGGGAAATGGCACGAGCATTTTATCGTAGATCCAATTCAAGGTGGAGCTGGAACTTCAATGAATATGAATGCAAATGAAGTGATTGCCAATCGTGCTCTTGAATTATTAGAAATGGAAAAAGGCGACTATCATTACATTAGCCCAAATACCCATGTAAATATGGCACAATCAACAAATGATGCATTCCCAACTGCAATTCATATTGCGACGTTAAATTCGTTAGAAGAATTATTACAAACAATGGGCTATATGCGCGACATCTTTGAATTAAAAGCAGAGCAATTCGATCATGTTATTAAAATGGGACGCACGCATTTACAAGATGCTGTACCAATTCGTCTTGGACAAGAATTTAAAGCATATGCTCGCGTACTTGGACGCGATATTAAACGTATTGAGAAATCTCGTCAACATCTATATGAAGTAAATATGGGAGCGACAGCTGTTGGTACAGGATTAAATGCGGATCCACAGTACATTGAGGCTGTAGTAAAACATTTAGCGGATATTAGTAAATTGCCTCTTGTCGGAGCAGAAGATTTAGTAGATGCAACGCAAAATACAGATGCATATACAGAAGTTTCAGCTGCACTGAAAGTATGTATGATGAATATGTCCAAAATTGCTAATGACTTACGCTTAATGGCATCTGGCCCACGCGTAGGATTAGGTGAAATTATGCTTCCAGCTCGTCAACCTGGTTCTTCTATTATGCCGGGGAAAGTAAACCCTGTAATGCCAGAAGTAATTAACCAAATTGCGTTCCAAGTAATTGGGAACGACCATACAATTTGTCTTGCTTCAGAAGCAGGCCAATTAGAACTGAATGTAATGGAACCAGTGCTAGTATTTAACTTACTTCAATCAATCAGCATTATGAATAACGGCTTCCGTGCTTTCACAGATAATTGTTTAAAAGGAATTGAAGCAAATGAAGCACACTTAAAAGAATATGTTGAGAAAAGCGTTGGTATTATTACAGCTGTGAATCCACATATCGGATACGAAGCAGCAGCTCGCGTTGCAAAAGAAGCAATTGCAACTGGTCAATCTGTCAGAGAGCTTTGCTTGAAAAACGGAGTATTATCACAAGAAGAGTTAGACTTGATTTTAGATCCGTTTGAAATGACGCATCCTGGAATTGCAGGAGCATCTCTTTTAAAGAAAAATTAAAAAAAGGGGGGACTTTCCCCTTTTTTTTGTTTACAATATAGAAATGTTATATATCAATAAAGGTAGGGGTTATATGAGTAAATTTACAGTTTCCTCGAATGGAACTTTAGAAACAACATTACGAGGAGCAGAAGTATTAGCAACACCACTTTTAAATAAGGGTGTCGCTTTCTCGGCGGAGGAAAGAGAAGAACTAGGATTAAAAGGGTTATTACCGCCAGCAGTATTAACATTAGATGAACAAGCACGCCGTGCGTATGAACAATTTTGTTCACAGCCAGATGACTTATTAAAAAACGTATACTTAACAGCGCTGCATGATCGTAATGAAGTATTATTTTATCGTATACTTACAGATCATTTACGAGAAATGCTTCCGGTTGTATACACGCCAACTGTTGGTGTGGCGATTCAGAGATATAGTCATGAATATCGTAAACCACGAGGTGTGTATTTATCAGTTAATGATCCAAATGGTATTGAAGAAGCATTCTCTAACATTGGTGCAACTGCCGAAAATATTGATTTAGTCGTTGTAACAGACGGTGAAGGCATTTTAGGAATTGGAGACTGGGGCGTAGGTGGTATTAATATTGCCATTGGAAAACTAGCTGTTTACACAGCAGCAGTTGGTATTGATCCAAGTCGTGTATTACCGGTTATTTTAGATGTTGGTACAAACAATGAGGATTTATTAAATAATCCGTTTTATATCGGAAATCGCCATCCACGTGTAACGGGAGAAGCGTATGATACATTTATTGATTTGTTTGTAAAGGCTGTATGTAACAAGTTCCCGAATGCATTACTGCACTGGGAAGATTTTAGTTCACGTAATGCGCGCAAAATTTTAGACAAATATCGCGATAACGTTTGTACATTTAACGATGATATTCAAGGAACTGGCGCTGTTTCATTGGCAGCGGTGTTATCAGCTGTGAAAACTTCTGATGTTCCGCTATGTGAACATCGCGTTGTTGTTTTTGGTGCAGGTACTGCTGGAATTGGAATTGCAGATCAAGTGCGTGATGCGATGGTGCGCTTAGGTTTATCAAAGGAAGAAGCAAACCGCCGTTTTTGGTGTATTGACCGCAATGGTTTACTTACTGATAATATGGATGACCTTCTTGATTTCCAACTTCCTTATGCACGTAAGATGTCTGAAGTCGAACAATGGAAACAATCAGAAACGATTGGTCTTGCTGAAGTTGTAAAACATGCACAACCAACTATTTTAATTGGGACGTCAACAGTTGCCGGTGCATTCACAGAAGAAATTGTAAAAGAGATGGCAGCACATGTGGCAAGGCCAATTATTTTACCAATGTCTAATCCAACGCCTCTTGCGGAGGCGAAACCAGCTGACTTAATTTCTTGGACAGAAGGGCGAGCACTAGTTGCAACTGGTAGTCCATTTGATCCAGTTACATACAATGGAGTTACTTATGTAATTGGACAATCTAACAATGCACTTATCTTCCCAGGTCTTGGTCTTGGTACAAATGTTGTTCGTGCTCGTGTCATGACAGATGGTATGTTTGCTGCGGCAGCAGAAGCGGTAGCAAGTATGGTAGATACAAGTCAACCTGGTGCACCAATTCTTCCAGAAGTAGAGGAATTGCGTAATATTTCCGAGATCGTTGCTATTGAAGTAGCAAAAGCGGCAGTTGCTGAAGGTGTTGCTCGTGAGGTATTAAGTGATAACGATATCAGGAAGGCTGTTAAAGATGCAATGTGGCAACCAGTTTATCGTCAAATAAAAGCAGTTGAAAAAGTAACAGTATAGGAATAGAGCCCGTTTATATATTAAGCGGGCTTTCCTTATTATGTTTAAAGACTAAAAAATGGGAAGTGACGTGTGTGAACTGGCATCAATTGTGGAAGAAGGATATTTCACTTTTAATTATGTTAATTTTGATTGTTCCGGTCGCTGGAGAACTGAACTTTCATCCATTTAATGATACGTTTCGTGTTAGCTTTGGAACACCGATTTTCTTCTTTTTACTATTATTTTTAAGGAAAATCCCAGCTTCTATAGCGGGAATTTTAGTTGGGGCATCTGTAGTAGCATTTCGAATTGGCCTTGACTGGATGCTACAAAGTTCTTTTCATTTCTCAGACTCCTTTAGTATGCGTTATCCAGTTTTCTTTTATTATTTCGTATATGGAAGTCTTTTTTCAATATGCAGAGTAAATCGATTTCATCAAAAGCCGTTTATAATCGGGTGTTTTGGTATTTCAATTGAAATTATTTCAAGTATGGCAGAACTTACTTTTTATCATATTTTTGTGCTCAGCACGATGATTACAGTTTCAGAATTCAATAAAATTATTATTATTGCTATTTTTCGCAGTTTTTTTGCGCTCGGTTTTTTAAATATGATGAATTTATATGAGACAAAATTAAAAGAAGCGCAGGTCCGAAAAGAAAATGAAAAGATGTTTATGCATCTTTCAAATTTGTATGTAGAGTCTGTTCATTTGAAGAAAACACTGCAAAATGCAGAAAGGATTACACAAGAAGCGTACCAATTATATCGGCACTTACAACTGAAAGGTAGTACTGAGAATGAGATTGAGGCGTATAGTAAGAACGCGCTAAAAATTGCAGGGGAAGTACACGAAATAAAAAAAGATAATCAAAGAATTTTTGCAGGATTATCTAAACTTCTTTTAGATAAAGATCTTTCGGAATATATAAATGGAAATGAACTGACGGAAATGATTATAAGAATTAACGAGAAATACGCACAGTTATTACAGAAGGAAATTGTATTTTCTAAACGGATTGAAGGAGAACATACGCAATATCATGTATTTACCGTTTTATCGATTTTAAATAATTTAGTTGCGAATGCTGTGGAAGCGATTGATCGTGTTGGTACAATTACAATTCAAGTTAAGAAGCAAGGGACGGTTGTCACGTTTGAAGTAATAGATGATGGACCAGGCATTTCAGGGAAATATAAGGAGCTAGTATTTAAGCCTGGTTTTACTTCAAAATATGATCAAACAGGAACACCATCAACAGGAATTGGTCTTTCTTATATAAAAGAGTTGGTGACGGAACTTGAGGGAGAGGTTATACTACAAGACAGAGACGCTGAAAGAGGCTGCAAGTTTATTGTACGACTGCCGGAATCTAGCCTAGCTAAGGAAGGATGAGCCTATGTTTTATTACATCGTAGATGATGACGAAGTATTTCGTTCTATGTTAGCGCAAATTATTGAAGATGAGGACCTTGGAGAAGTAGTTGGAGAAGAAGAAGATGGGGCTTTTGTAGAAGGAGAACAGTTAAATTTTAAAAGAGTAGATATATTATTTATTGACTTATTAATGCCAATTCGTGATGGAATTGAAACGGTTCGGCAAATTGCTTCGTCGTTCACAGGAAAAGTAGTTATGATTTCTCAAGTAGAATCAAAACAATTAATTGGTGAAGCTTACTCCCTTGGTGTTGAATATTATATAACAAAACCGCTTAATAAAATTGAAGTTGTATCCGTTGTACGAAAAGTGATAGAGCGTATTCGTTTGGAACGGTCTATTCAAGATATTCAAAAATCATTAAACAATGTATTTCAATGGGAACAACCAAAAGGGCGAATAGAATCAGGGCTTGAAGAGAAAAAAATAGCTAATACTGGCCGTTGTTTATTAGCAGAACTAGGGATTGCTGGAGAGAATGGTAGTAAAGATTTACTAAGTATGCTGGAATACTTATATCAATATGAAAAGAAGGAAACCTTTGAACATGGATTTCCAGTATTAAAAGATATTTTTCAGCGCATTACTGTCAAAAAGTTAGGTGAAATGGCTTCGGACGTAGAAATTGATAAAGAAAGAAAAGCTTCAGAACAAAGAGTGCGCCGCGCGATTTATCAATCACTTAATCACTTAGCTTCTCTTGGTTTAACAGATTTTTCAAATCCGAAATTTGAAAGCTATGCTCCGAAATTTTTTGATTTTACAATTGTGCGTAAACGAATGACGGAGTTAACAAATGAATCATTAGCAACGGCTGGTCATACACGAATTAATACGAAGAAATTTATTCAAGTGTTGTATTTTGAAGCGAAGCGGTTGACTGAAGATAATTAAGTGGATAAAGAACGGTAAAAGAAAAAGATGTTTGCTTATTTGTAGCAAACATCTTTTTCTTTTACCGTTTTTACTGGTTAAAATATACCCTTATATAGCTGTAAACTCCACAAAATCAACGAACAACATCTATTTTACACTTACATGAAAGATAGCAAGTTTCATAAAAGTAAACCGCAGTCGTCATATTTTAGATTTGTCATCTTTAGCTTGTCTTTGCGTCATTTGCTTTTTTAACACCTTTGCTTGTATAAGGTTTGGCGCTCTTTTTTTTGTTGGCGCTGGCTTTCCATCTGTTCCAGCCCTTACTGCCTGTTCCTCTACCTGTTCCACCTTTACCTTTAGCCTTACTCATTTAATCACTCCGTTACTATTGTATAGCAAATTTGTTTCCACAGAAGTCAATATATCTTTGAAATGAAATTCTGATTTATGACTTTTTCCTTTCCGACAGTTGCTCATAAAAATGAACAACAGGATACAATAGTATATCATAATATGGACAGGAATGCGCAAAATCCTCAGGTTTATCCCGCTAACAGAAATCTTTTAAAATAGAAAAAAGAGTCCTTCACAGTTACAATTTATAGTTTATCCCGCATTAACGGGCAGTAATACTCCCACCTCAAAATTCAGCGAAAGCAAAGAAGTTAGGTGAGAGATAAACTGCTCGTAAAAGCCCGATTGGTTCAACTAATAATCAGTGGGGGATGAAGAAAACCCCCACTGATTAAAGTTTCACTTTATGTCACACATTACATGATTAATTTGTCTTAAATATGAACGTAAAAAAGAGTACATTGTATATTCGTTTTTTCATTCTAAAGGTATCGAATTATTAAGTTTTTAAAAAATATTATGGAGGTATAGATATGAAAATTTTTCTTGCTGGTGCAACTGGTGTAGTAGGACGTTCTTTAATTCGTTTGTTAGTACAAGAGAATCACGAAGTGTTCGGAATGATTCGTGATGAATCACAGGCGAGTATAATTACAAAAATGGGTGCAAAGCCAGTGGTGGCCGATGCATTTGATCGAAATGCTGTATTCTCTGCATTAGAAAAGAGTCAGCCGGATGTAGTGATTCATCAACTTACATCGTTAAGTGCGGGAAGCTCGGTGGATAATGCGAAAATGCGAATTGAGGGGACAGAAAATCTTGTAGATGCAGCAAAATCAGTAGGTGTTAGACGAATGATTGCACAAAGTATTTCATGGGCATATGAGCCTGGAGAGGAGCCTGCTACAGAAGAAGACATGTTAGATATTACTGCTCCGTTTCCGCGAAAAACGACGATAGAAGGCATTATGGCGTTAGAAGAAAAAGTATCTCAAATGCCGGAATTTGTGATTCTTCGTTACGGAACGCTTTATGGACCAGGAACTTGGTATGCAACAGATGGAATGATTGCGAATCAAGTAAGACGACAAGAGATGGTATCAACTGATGGGATAACTTCTTTTCTCCATGTAGATGATGCAGCAAGAGCAGCACTATTGGCACTAGATTGGCCATCTGGTCCGGTCAACATTGTCGATAATCATCCTGCACCAGGAAATGATTGGTTGCCTGTTTATGCTTCTGCAATCGGGGCGCCTGTGCCTTCTTTCCAAGCCGGTAGTAATCGCGGTGAGCGCGGCGCTGCTAATACAAAAGCTCGAAAAGAGTATGGGTGGGAGCCCATTCATCCTTACTGGTCTAAAGGGTTTCAACATCATTTGTAGAATCCTTTTAATATAAGTTTTGTTATAAAAATACTATTTTTAAAAAATGTTTTAGAAGAATTTGTATAGGTATACCCTAGAAATTTTTTTCTAGGGTATTTGTGATTGTATATCATGTTAAAATTTGGGTGAGTTAGCTTCGAGGAGGGAGAAGGTGGAAGAAAATAATTTAGACATAAATGAATTGTATGTAACGTACAAATCTTATTTTATTGCTATTGCATATAAAATGCTTGGATCGATAAGTGATGCTGAAGATATTGTTCAAGATACATTTCTAAAGCTACAAATGAGAGAGATTCATTTAACTGATGTTAATAATGTGAAGTCGTATGTAAGTAGAATGGTAGTAAATCGCTGTATAAATGAATTACAATCAAGCCGAAAAAAAAGAGAAACTTATGTTGGAACGTGGTTGCCAGAGCCGATTGTACAAGATATAAAATGGGATCCTACAGAGAAAATCATTCAAGATGACCAACTATATTATACTTTTGCTGTTCTTATGGAAAAACTCTCGGCCACAGAGCGAGCAGTTTATGTCCTAAAAGAAGCGTTAGATTTAAAACATAGTGAAATAGCTGACTTACTCCATATAACGGAGATGAATTGCCGTAAAGTGTTTAGCCGTGCGAAGAAGAAAATGAATGTATCTATTGATGAAAATTCTACATCATACGAAATTCAACAAGAGCAAATTCATAAGTTTATTTCGGCTTTATCAAGAGGTGACGTTCAAGAAATTTCAGCAATTCTTACTAGCGATGTAACGCTTATTGCAGATGGAGGGGGGAACGTCGCTACAGCTATTAATCAAATTATTAGTAAAAAACGTGTCCTAAGTTTGTTATCTGCAATTGCTACAAAATTTTTCACAGGAAAAAAAGCAAAAGCGGTCATAGTAAATAATGAGCCAGGTGTTCTCGTATTAAAGGATGAGGAAGTAGTCGGTGTATTCAGTTTCGCCTGGAAGAAAAATACGAATCAGATTGAACAAATTTATTATGTTGTAAATCCTGATAAGCTGGGGCATATTAGTATACAATGCTAAAGGCATAGAGTTGTTCTAACAGTTGTGAGAGAGCTGTTAGAGCAACTCTTATTTAAGTTACTCTTTTTGATTAGCTTGTATTTTTTCGTAAAGAAAATGACAATAGGAAAGACAAGAATAAGACAGAGAAAATAGTAAGTACGACATATTTAAACATCATTTTGGTCCCGATATATGGACCGATACTAGATCCTAAAAATAAGGTAAATGTATATAGGGCCATTGCAACTCCTTTTTTCTTCCCGCTTATTTGTCCAATATGAAAAATGATAGAGGGTAGTACGATTGAAATTCCAGCCGCAAATATAATTGTAGTGACAGATAGAAAATAAAGACGATCCCATTTTAAGAACAAAAGTACTCCTGTACACGTAATAATAAGCCCTAGAGTAATTATTTTTGGGGCTTTAGTATGTGTAATAAAGTTATTCATAAAAGGAGAAATAGACATTCCGATTAGGCCAAGACATTGAAAGAGCAAAATTTCATGATTTGTTAGATGATACATTTGGGTTAATAAGTGATGCAAAGAACTATAAATGGCAACGAATGAAAGAAATTGCGTAAAGGTAATCGCAAGACAAATTGCTATGTAGCGATTTCGAAATAATGTAAACATATCAAACCAGTATGCTATAGATAATGGACGATCACTTTTGATAGATACAGGCAGAATGAAATATAAAATTGTTGCACATAAAAGGTGAATGAAAGCGAAAAAATAAAAAAGAGTAGGAAAATTGTATTGAGATATAAACCAATTACTGAGTATTTGTCCTAATAAGCTAGACATTGTAAACGCTGTGCTTAAAACCCCAATAACATAGCCTTGACGTTTTGGAATAAACAATTCGAATGCATATGCAAGTGCTAAAGGCGTAAACGTAGCTGCTACTAGTCCTTGCAAAGCTCTAAGGAACAAAAATAAGTTGTATATTTTGCAAACGCTAATCGTCATCGTACAAAAGGACAAAGCGAATAGGCCGAGAACTAATATATTTTTCTTCCCAAATCGATTGGAAAGAGGCGCAAAAATTAAGAAGCCAATGGCGTAGAAAATGGAAAATATGCTACTTGAGAGATAAATAATACTTTTAGGGATTTGAAAATAGAATATAAGTTGGCTTTCGATTGGAATCATGATAAACCCTTGAGAAACGACACTAATCCCGGCGATGCAAAATACAAATACGTATAACCATTCAGGAGCTTTATTTGTTAAATTACTCATGAAGATCCTCCTTACATTTTATCCCGCTATTCGTGGGCAGTAATACTCCCACCTCAAAATTCAGCGAAAGCATTGTCCAGCTCTAGCGGCTAGAATCTCCGGCCGTTTCGCCCCCTCGGACGAGGCAAAAAGCGCCTCTCTGTC
>Ga0102589_1004559_pt1 | contig 12930 bp, 9 predicted proteins | sample AraplaMF_Col_mLB_FD_76858 | JGI IMG/M metagenome (GOLD analysis project Ga0102589, IMG submission 76858) | Arabidopsis root microbial communities from the University of North Carolina, USA - plate scrape MF_Col_mLB | ecosystem: Host-associated > Plants > Roots > Endosphere | place: USA... | reverse complement strand
CCACGCCAAAATCGAAGTTATTCGTATACGGCGTCGTGAAGATCCGCTTGTCCTTACCCGCGCCGATATCCAGGTTATTGGCTGTAATCGGCTCCAGAATCTCGACCGTTAGCTGATTGTCATCATGAACTTGCATATCGACGAGAATGTAAGATGACTTCGGATAGACGTAAAAGTTCACATCCATCGTTATGCCGGAAGCGAACGTATTGATCACCGTCAGCTTCTTCCCATGCTTCCCGTAAGCATCATCCTGAAGTGAACTCCACTCGGCGGTGCGGGATACAGCATCTAATGAGCTTAACCGCTCTTCGTGCCCCGTCAGCTTCGCTTCCGAATGAAATCCTCTGACCATCGTCGTGCCAGACCACGAGAAATCGCCTGTACCCGTCGTAAGATCATAACTCAGTTCAGATTTGCCGTTAGTGACTTTTACCTTCTTGTTCTTGTTCGTAAAAAGAGCTTCAGATTGCGCACTTGCAGACTCCGCAGAACTCCATACAGGCCATAATGAACTACCTAATACCATAATCAGGAGCATGGCCAAATACCTCGTTTGAATCCGATTGATCATCCTATTGCCTCCTCGAACTGTACTTACGTCCTATTGTAAGGAGCCATGTCCGAACGATCTATAACGCATAGTTACGTTTGATAGTTGAAAACGTCTTTCATAGATTTTTTTGCTCAACAAATGCCCATCCATTCTGGTAACCTATGTAATAAATAGCGTGAATTGAACTACGAGGGAGCGAATATGATGAAACCGATCCGATTCAGTATCCTTGGCGGAGGATGGCGAGCGAACTTCTACTTGAAAATTGCTGCGATGCTGCCGGATTACTTTCAGGTCCAAGATGTGTATATGCGCAATCAATACAACGCGAGCAGCTTCGAACGACATGGCATGTTCGTACGCCGGACACGTTCGAGCAGCTGCTCCAATCTTCCGATTCGGAATTCCTCGTGCTTGCGATATCCAAAAACGCTGCTGCACCTATGCTGCTGGAGCTATCCAAGCTACCGCTGCCCTTGCTGATCGAAACGCCGCCTGCTGTAAGCTTGGATGAGCTGCGGCATCTCCTGACGAACATCCCTGCGCAAGCGCGTATTCAAGTCGCAGAGCAGTATCCGCTGCTCCCGATGATGCAGTCCGTAACCTCATTCATCCAAACGGGCAAGCTAGGCGACATTCAGCATCTTCAAGTCTCGTTCGGACATGGTTATCACGTGATGAGCCTGATACGCAAATGGTTGGAGTTATCGGATGCGGCAGGATCCGTGATAGGCTTCCGGCTGCATTCAAGCATCATGGAAGGACCCTATCGAGGTCAATTGCCGGTCAGAGAGCGAATGGTGGATACATCACAGGACCTCGCCTTATTGCAGTTGGTGGATGGACGAAGTGCGCTATTTGATTTTACGAGAGATCAATATTTCTCGCCGATTAGGCAGAACCGCATCCTCATTCGTGGCACGAGAGGGGAAATACGAGATGATCAGGCCACGTACATGGCTGATTACAAGACACCGATTAACAGCGCGTTGACACGCATGCAGTCGGGGACTGGCGGCAGTCTTGAGCCGCTGTCGTTACAAGGCGTCCTATGCGAAGGAAACTGGCTCTATCGCAATCCGGTTCATCCCGCTTCGTTGTCAGACGAAGAGCTCGCGATCGCCCATGTCCTGTTCCAGATGAGAGATTATGTCCGGCATGGCGCCCAGAAGGGCTACTCGCTCCGCGAAGCATGCCAGGATGTCTACCTCGCCTTGAAGATGGAGGAAGCGATCCAATCCGGTAACCGGATCGATTTCAATCTCAATCGCAACTAAAACGAAGACCATTCCCCACACGCGGGGAATGGTCTTCTCAATGAATACAATCGTCGTTACGCCTTAACTTTCATAATTTTATAGATTTTAGACTCGGCAGGCTCCAAAGTTATCTGCAGCACCTTCGCCGCTTCTTGTTCTGTGCCTTCCCATATATCCCATACACGATAGGATTGATTCGACTCCAAGCCAACCCGCTCTAACGATATCGACTTATGCGCAACTTCCTTGCCGCTGAAGTTGAACACCGCTAGATAGATGATGGATGAATCTTCTAATCGATCCAGCACGAAGACATCCGAAGCGCGATCTCCGAAATTCCCTTCGACCGGCCTGAACGTTCTACCTAACTGCGCAAGCCCGTTAATCTCGCGATTCCCAAGCCAGGCCTTCGCCCGCTCTGCGGCTTCCGGGTTGCGATAATCATCACCAAGTAGTAATACCGTTCCAGCAATCACCGATGCCGTGAGCCTGCTTCTTCCCTCATGCCACGACGTCGGCTCTTGATTACAGCTCCTATATATGGCTGCATGGTCAGGATCATTGAAGCGGTACAACGACTGATTCATCCACCACCCGTGCGTGACGGAATTCAGAAGATACTCCGTGTCCTGAATCGTCCCGAACACGTCGCAGGAGATTCGCCGGCTATGCGCGTAGGCGTAAGGGAACATCGGCGCAATCGATAGATTAACAAAGATGTCTCGGCCTGCGGCTTCCGGAGACAACTTCTTCGCTAGATGCGAGAGCCCGTAATTATAGGCGGCAATCCCCGTCGTAATCTCCGGATGATAGTGCCTGCCTTCCAGCGCACCATGCGCCATGAAATCAAGCTTCACGTAGGAGAAGCCTTCGGCAATCATCTTCTGCGTGAACCAGTCGATTCGCGCGAGCGTTCCCGGATGCGTCGGGTCGATCGCGAGCCCGCCCGCAATATCCGCCACGACTTCCCCAGCATCATCCCTCAGCAGGATATCTGCATAGGTATACTGCCCATTCGTCCCTTCGACTGTGTCTTGGAATTGCGTCACGCTGCCCCAGAACGCAAAAGGCGTCCAGTAGGTTCCTGCTAGATGTCCATTGTTCCGGACTCTTCGCAGCGCATCCTCCATCTCCTCCTTGGTGAACCGATCCCAGAAAGCGTCGAAATTGATATAGAGCGTCTGGTCATTCTCGAACCCTAGCGGCTGCACCTCATGTTTCAAGAAGTCGCTCGTTGAAGTATACAAGTCATAATCCAGATTGCTCATGGCCGCCGCCCAGCTATTCCATCCGAACGGTACACCGCCAGCCCAAGGCAGCGGTGCCGTAACGCATGTATTCGCCCATCCATACTCCTCGAGGCCATCCCGATAATCCTCATAAAAGCCGACCAGCACAAGTGGAGATTCAATGCGCGTGCCGATCATATAACCGTGAGGCAGCACGTCTCGCGTCATTTCACCCGCCGCTCCGCCGTAGAGCTCCAGCTCATCGACCTGGTCGGCACGTTCCCCTTTGATTCGAATGCCTGATTTCCAGACATCATGCGTAATCGAACCGATGAGAAGCCCGTTCCGGCACTCGGGGCGGAACAAGACCGTCACCTCGTAGCTTTCCGTCTCCAGCGGGAACGGTCTTGCCGTATAACGCACCCACTTGTCATTGTCGTAAGGCACGCGGAGCACATGCAGCTCGTCTTGCGGCGAGGATGGCTGCGCTGCCGTCAACTTGTTCGTCTTCAAGACCGAAATGCGCCGAACATGCGTCTCCTCTGCACTCGCGATAACAGCTTTCGTCAAGAAAAACGCATGATCCTCGTATACATAGAAATGCTGCTCCATCGTTGGAATCGTTGACGACTCATGCCGAATCGTCCAATGGATGCCTCGGCCGAACGCATCTTCAATCGCCTGGGGCTCAGCTTGCAGCACATGGCGGTCATAAAGCCCAGTATGATATTCCCGACCCTGCCAACGAAAGGCGCTGTATACCTCGCTAAGTTCAAAAAAACCTTGCCGCGTACAAGCATATACTCCATGCGCCAAGTCGACCTCGACACGGATGCGCCCGTTATCCGCAACATAGACATTGTTCACTTCATTGCTCCAACTTACGGTATTCTCCTTGCTGCACTTCATGCCACTGTCTGCCTCCTTGTGTGTAGCTAGATTGAACCTATCTACGAACAGTATAAGAGAGGGATAGCACACACTCCATGCAACAATGTCTCGATTGATAGCGCAAAGCGCCGAAGTTATAGGTGGTATAATAACAGCTGGCACAATTGGTTCTCCACCATTCGTGCCAGCCTGTATTCTACTCGACTTCCTCGATCACAAACCACGTATGCGACTTCGCGGTCACATTCACCTGCAACTAAACGCGATATTCCCGGTCGAGCGTAAGGCCGAGATTACTTCGGCGGTTGTTTGGATTTGCCCATTCTCGGAAATCTCGTTTTTACCAGATAATCGTGTTTCTCTTTTGCTGTTCCTAAATTGATTTCAATGCATTCATTCTTTTTTTCGGCATTGTCGTCATGACGGATTCGTGTCCAAGCTCCTCTTTGATTTTTTCCATAGCAAACAATGGCTTATGCTCATTCCCTGGTTGCTCATAATAGCTAAAATCGAATCCTTCAAGCTTAGCATCCCCGAAAGTAGCGCGTAATTTCGCGATAACCGGAACGTCGCAATTAGCGTCAGGCCCGACAACATTGTAAACACGCACACCTGTATGATTGGAGCTTTCTACCGATTTTTCGATGGCATTAACCACATCGCTTGCAAGCACATGCGTTAATTGTGTGATCGGTAAAAATAACGCAGTATGAAGGTCAACTTCTTCCGGTGACCAGGTTTCATCAGGTGCGACGCTTCCAAATCTCAAATGGATAAAATCGGTATCCGTATATTTACGGCTGAAGTATCGCGTCAGGTCCTCAACCATGGCCTTACTTAATCCGTATGCATCCGTTGCCAAACAAGGATGATCATCAGCAATAGGGAAGCTTAAGGGAAGAAACTCTGGGTCCAGACAACCGACTGCTGAGATTGAACTGGCCATGACGAATTTTCGGCACCCGCGGTCAAGCAAATAACGGAGCAGCCTTCTTGTTCCGAGTAAGTTGACGGAAAGCCCATCTTCCTCACTGCATCCGCCTGTAACTGCGGCAAGATGTACGACCGATGTAATCTCATACTTGTCGAGCTGACGCAAATCCTCGAAGCTGTCGAACGTCCCCTTCACAAAAGACACATCGCTATTCGGTTTGTTTCTAGACATACACAGAACATCATGCTGTTTAGCAAGTCGCTCTATCAAACGAGCCCCCAAAAAACCGCTCGCTCCAGTAATTAATATGGTCATCGTCCTCGCTCCTTTTCATGTGGTACAGCGCTTTCACTTCCTTAGTGCAACTTAAATACAATAATTCTCGAAATGATTGAGCTATCCTCCCTCTATGGAGAAACGCTTTTCTCTTAAATGCTCACGTATCCTTAGAATTTGACCGTTTACAGATAAATTCCTACAGTTTTCAAAAAACCGTGCAGGGGAGGATCTCCCCAGTTCACTGCATCCTCTTTCATGCCATGCCGATCCCCATACGCCGGAGGATTCTTCTCTGCTGCTCCAAGTTCTTTGCAGATTCCGTGGCCTTCGTCCATCAACTCGAGACTCGGCATCCTCTTTTCCCACTTGCGAGGCCTTTTTGACGACGCGGCTGGATTCACTTTATTGTTATGGCCTGGTATGTCGCTCACCTGGTCTCCGACCAGTACTTTTGTCGATACGTTTCTACGTAAGGATTTCGCCGTATGTAGGTATCCAAGCTACACGGGGGCTTGGCCCCTCCTGTGACCGGACTTACAGGAGGAAAAATACGGCAGATCACACACCATTCGCTGCATAGTAAAAAAAGCGATCATTCGAGATAAAGGTCTGTTGACTATCTCGAAGATCGCTTGTTTCATTGTGATTATTCATAATAGATGAGAATTTCCACCAAATCGACCAAACCGTTTTACTAACTCACCATTCGGTTCGTTAATGCACCGAGCTTTTCAATCTCGATCGTCACAACATCTCCTGGCTTCAGATACACCCATGTATACGATTCCATTAAATTTTATATTTTTCAGTCAGTATGAAAGACTTCCTCCATAGATGCCCACCATTCTCCATTAAGCCGTGCCTTCAATGGCTCTTGGCATGGATCGCATAACTCCCACCATTTTTGAGTAACAGGATCTGCTGCCATCTTAGCCATATCCTTCTTGAAATCTTCACCGATGTATTCAAAATAACTAAATAAGTAGCTGTCTTTATAATAAATGGAATAATTTCGAATATTGCACGCATGGATCATCTTGAGTACGTCTGGCCACACATCAGCATGCAGCATTTTATATTCTTCGAGTTTCTCTGGTTTAACCTTGATTACATTTCCATATCGCTTCACCATAGTACGCATCCTTTTTATTCAGCTTGAATGCCTTTAAACTTTGACGCCGTTCGCCTAATATCCAAGCTTTTGTATAGGCGTAAGCTCCTTCTCTTAAACTTATCTTATCTCACGCGATACTCATTAAAAAACTTAGGCAAAATCGTTGTCGAAGCTCCAGGCATTTCAGGCAGCACATAATGCCCTTCTTTTACAGTCGCAGGCTCCTCGAAAATGTGACGTATCCAAGGGATATATTCCAACATGATTGCATTTTGCGTAGAGGCTACAAGATGCTGGTGGATTTGACCCATATCGCCAACGTGTGGACAAATCGGGACATCATACGAAGCAGCTAAACCAGCCACCTGCAGCCATTCCGTAATACCTGCTACACGAGTGACATCAACCTGGCAATATTCGACTGCTCCTTGGTGAATGTAATCCCTGAACGCATATTTGTTGTACACATGTTCTCCTAGAGCAATGGGAACGTTCAACTCGTCAGCCAACTTTTTATGTCCCATAATATCATCCGGATTTAATGGCTCCTCCAGCCAGAACAAATCGAATTCCTCAAGCTTCTTGCCCCAAGTCATCGCTGTATTAATGTTCCACTGCTGATTGACGTCGATCATGAATATGACATCGTCTCCAATTGCTTTCCTTACAGCCTTACAACGATCATAGTCTTCACGCGGATCTGGCTTGCCGACTTTGATTTTAACGCCAGTAAAGCCCTGCTCCACAATATCCGTTACGTCCTTTAGCAGACGCTCCTGCGTCCAGTTGAGCCAACCACCGTTCGTATTGTAGGCTTTAATTGATTTCGACTTCGCTCCTCCGAGGTACTTCCACAGCGGTTTATTCGACGCTTTCGCCATAATGTCCCACAGCGCAATATCTACAGCTGCCAGCGCCATATGCGTGACGCCCGATCGGCCGATCCAATGCATTTTTCCAAATCGCATCTCGTCCCACAGCTCTTTGACCATAAATGGATCTTTGCCAATTAAAAGAGGAGCATAGTATTTATCAATCGTATCAACGATCATATCATCGCCATTTGCACATGTTCCTGTATATCCGTATCCAATAAAACCTTCATCCGTGAAAATGCGCACACCGGATAACCCCCAGTGTGTAGCAACATTAATAGCATCTGTGATCGGCGGTGTAATCGGTACATGCAATACAAAACTTTCCACTTTAGTGATTTTCATCTGATCCATCTCCTAAGTTTGGTATATGCGAAACATATTTAGTAACCAAGTGACGCCCCGCCATCAACGGGAAGAGCTACACCTGTAACGAAACCGGATTGAGGGCTGGCTAAGAAGAGCGCGGCTTGAGCGACTTCTTCCGAAGTAGCTGGTCTACCCAGCGCATGCATATCATTCAATTTCTGAATGGTTGCTGTCGGATCATCCTGCTCTTGAATCCACTGTTGTAATAGTGACGTAGAGACTCCGGCAGGGCAGATGCAATTTACACGAATTCCATCCGTCGCATAGTCTAATGCCAGTGATTTCGTCATTGCGATAATTCCGCCTTTGGTCGCGGCATATACGGGATTCATCTTTTGTCCAACCAAACCGTTTAACGAAGCCATATTAACGACGGTTCCACGCGTTTTCCTTAGCTCGGCGAGTGAATGCTTGATCATAAGGAACACACTTTTCAAATTAATGTTGAGCAGCCGGTCCCATTCATCCAATTCAATGTCCTCTAGAAATTTAGGCAAAATAACGGCAGCGTTATTCACAATGACATCCAGGTGACCAAACTTATTTAATGTTTCTTGGATGAGCGCGCGAACATCCTCTTCATTCGAAACATCAGCCTTCACCGCTGTCGCGTATTGCCCGAGTGACGTTAACTCATCTGCCAAACGGACGGCTTCCTTCTCATTCCAGTCTGCGATTACTACCTTTGCGCCCTGAGCAGCAAATAAACGTGCAATCGCTTCACCAATTCCCGATCCGCCACCTGTCACGATGGCTGTTTTACCAGACAGCACCATTTAGGCTTGCCTCCATTCGTTTTATAAAAAGTCGCATTATAATATATCATTAATCATGTATGATAATAATTAAAAAAATTAGATAAAGAAGCTTCTAGTACGTGTGTGAGAATTAATCAAATGCTTCAGCAAAGCTTGCTCCGCTTCCTCAACATTCCTTGTTGCCAAACAACTTATAACCAGCATATGCTCATGCCATTCCTCTTCAATCAGTTGTTGATCCATTCTTTTTTGAATAACCGTCAAATATCTCTGTATTCTCTCTATATACATTGTAATCAAGTTTTTCAAGGTATGATTCAAGCAGTAATCAAGGATTAAACCATGCAAACTTTGGTTCATCTCGGCGATCAAATTGACTTTCTCAGTATTTTCCTCTGGCTTTTTGTTAGACCATCTCTCCATATCCATTTTCAGATCAACTAATAAAGAATTAGGTATATTGGAAGCTGCTTTTCTAATAGCCAAACATTCTAATTCCATTCTAATTTCAAAAATTTCGTCCAGTTCTTGCAGAGTCATATCCGTTGCATACATGCCTTTAAACGGCACCATATTCACCAAGCCCTCAGCGGTCAATCTGGATAGCGCTTCGCGAATAGGAATATTGCTGACCTCAAGTTCACGAGCTAATTGATCGATATTTATTTTTTCCCCGGGAACAATCTGGTGATTGATAATTTGATCTTTTAATAGAGCATAAATTTCATCTGTCAAAACATACCGGCTTAAACTTTTTTTCAAAACTTCCACTCCACTTCGACTGAAATCGTACATGATTTATGATACCAAAAAATGGACATATACACAATATATTTTGCATTTACATATTGGAGCAAAAGTGATGTTAAAATTCATCAAATTAGCCACAAAGCCATTGTCCCCTAAGAGTAGGTTATCAATGGCTTCTGACAAATTAGATCAAGTGAATCATGAACAGCGTCGCTCTAACGTAAGATTGCTTTCGCTACAATCGCTAGGTCTTCAATATCAATCTTACCATCATGACTGACGTCCGCTTTCGCAATCCAGCCTGGCTGACCTTCTTGCGTACCATAAGCAGCTGCGACAATTGCCAGGTCTCCAACAACTTAGTTCAATACTAAACTCCAAGAAATAAAAAAGCCGAATGGATCGTTCTCATCCACTCAGCTCTTAGGGTTATTTTACAATAATTTCTATAACATCACTTACCGCTGTTCCACTTCCATTCATAAACTCTCCGCGATATTGATAAATACCAGGTGATTTCCCTGAAATTTGTGTAATGGCCGATTGAGCACTTGGCGTTTGTGAAGATAAAGATTGCGTATCAATAAGTTCGCCATTTTCATATAATTGATACTGTGCTGCGTTCGTACCCCACCACATATTAGCAGTAATGGTATAGTTCCCATCTTGATCCCAGTTGTCGCTGGACAACACAGGTTTGCCAGGATTCGCATCAGTCACGTTGACGGTGTGTGGATCACATGAAGTCGTTCCATACATATTCGATAACTCACATGTATACACATAGGTTCCATTCGGCTTTCCTTGAATAGGAATCATGGAAGTCTGGGCAGCTGGCGAAACATCGGTCAGTGACTTCGTTTGGATCAATTGGCCATTCTCGTACAACTTATACAGTGAGCCATTGTTGCCCCACCACATATTCATCGTAACCTCATAATTGCCATCATGTAAGCCTGTCGCAACACCGCTATTATTCGAAAGTGTCGGTTTACCTGGCACCCCATTTGCAGATTGCGCCGGACTAACGGAATGCCGTTCGAACTTGACTGCATCAGCCCTCGTGTAGATCATATCGGCAGGTAGCGTTGGCGGATCTACCGTTGTCGGAGTAACCCTGGTTAATCGAACATACTCGCTGCCGTCTCCAATAAAGTCGAACGTTCCTAGATTCACCCAACCCGACGAGCCGACGGTTGCATCGATATACGTGACCTCGGTAACCGACTGATGCTTCACTTCCACTTTGACATAACTATCATTTGCCGTCGTATGGACGAGCTTGTAGATGGAGACCGTATATTTCCCCTCTGGAAACTGGCCTTTCCACGTGGCTGATGATCCTTGAACGGTAGAGTAACGGGACTTAACACCAATTTTGTATCCCGCTAAATTGCTCTGGCTCCAAGACCCTTCTGTCGTGTATAACCCCGTCGTATTCGTGCTGTCGACAATAACTGTTAGGTCCCTGATCGTTATGGTCAAAGACGGTGTTGTTAAGGTCACTCCGTCAATCGTTACTGTGGCCCAGACCTTAATGTGATCCGTTTCCCCATCGAGACTTCGAAGAGTCAACAACCCGCTGCTATTCACTTCAGCCAGATCGGTTCGATCAACGAAATACTGCACGTTTGCCTGTGTCAGATCACCAATCAGACCGTTATCCAAATAGCCGGTTACGCTCAGTTGTGCGGTTTGAGTCATCTGTAGTTCGGCCCAATCCGACAGGATCTCCGCAGACGCCAATTGCGGCATCTTGTTCGGGTCCACCCACATCATCGCATCAGCAACGACCCGTGACTTATTGGCCTTATTGGTTAATTCCACGTACCCGCTATCGCCTGCAGCAAAAGGATAATCCCCTAGGTGCACCCAAGTTCCATTCGCTGATGTCTCATCAACGGTAACCGTCTCGGAGCCCCCGCTATAATAAACGGTAAATGAGGCATTCGTTACCCAGTTTTCACTCGCAGCGGTGATTTGCGGAAGCTTGTAATACACACTGTAGGTGACACTTTCCGGCAGTTCAGGCCGCCATCTCATTTTGCTTGTCGCTATGCCGGCTGTCGATTTGGCATATACATAGTTATCATAGTAATAGTCGTTAGCCGTTGTATCCCGTATCCAGACTCCCTCTGTCTCCGCCTCCGTATTATCCACAATGATAGATGAGCCATCCTGCCAATCCGGTTGAACTGGCGTTGCCGTTACCTGATCAGGCAGATAGAGAGTCCGCTTGCGCGTCTGTTTCCCGTCCGATTCCAGATAATACATGAAGGTTTGGGATAAATCGTTCACCCTTATCGACCATTCCATCGGATAGATCGTATCTGGAATAGTCGTATACGTCGCCCCGCCATCCAAGGAATAATGGATCGTCGCTGGTTTCGTCGTTTTGGCCTGCACATAAGCATCGTAGGCCGTTTCGTCGGGCTTGACGATCAGCATGCCTTTAACCGCATCGATTGGACTGTGGATATCGAAGAAATAGCTTGCATCCGAAGTATCAGCAGTTCTGACCTGATGCAGTGGCACATCAATATTGAGTCCTTCTACAATGATAGCGGTGATTCCCTTGCTTGAGACCGTGGCTTGAATGATTCCGCCACGCATAACCGCTTGCTCTGGTGTGCCATTGTCGCGGATGATCGTTACGGTATAATCTTGTGCCGGGTTGAACCCAATGATTTGCGCATTCAATTCGATCGGAGTCTGAACTTCAGCTGATGATGTGTTGCTTAACCCGATGTAGAATTTTTTTCCGCTCTCGCCCGTTATCCAGTTCAATTGAGGATGGTTGGTCTGAATAATCCCCTTGGGCATCCAGAGCCAAACGTCGGAATTACCGTAGAAATATCCTGGTTTATTTCCATAAAGGTGATATTTGAACCATAAAAAATTCGTCTCAAATACGGAAGGAAATGTAATACGCCCGTTCGATTTCAACTGTTGTTCGCTGATCAAATAATCCATCGTTTGCCCGAGCTGCCCCGGTATATGGTGATAATAGATCGAGGTAGCCCCGCTTGGGCCTTCCAGAGGAAAATCCGGTTCAAGTTGACTAACGGCGAAGCCCTTATAGTAATAACCTGGATAGCTGGAATAACGTCCAATGACCGCATTATGAGCGATATCCTGCAGCAGTTTATCACCTGTATAGAGCGACAATCTCAGCATGAAAGGAGCCTCCTGAGCATTCATCCGATAATAGCTTGTTGTACTTCCCGCCTCAAACGTCAATCCGTTAGGTGAAACAAGCCAACTATCCGCTTGTACGCCTCCCGCTACATCTTCTGGGAGCTTGCTCCTAGGATATTGATATTTACCGCTTTCCGGCCAATGGAACGACTCCGCGTAATTATACGTCTCCGGCTGCGGAATCGTAACGGCACCTTCAGGAACTGGACGAGCAACGAACATGGTTGCATACCGTTTGACTTCCTTATAAGCGGCATTCAAGTATTTGGGATCCTGCGTTTCCTCGTAAAGCTCCAAGATCTCCATCCACAGTTTACTATAATAATAAATGAACTCATTTTTACTCACATTCACGGATGCAGGCGTATCGATATGCTGCATGATATAGCTGTCGGCTGCAGCCTTGGCAGCTTGTAAATACTGCACCTCTCCCGTCATACGATACATCATCAGGGGCTGAATGACAGGACCCCGGTCTTTCTGGTCAGGATCACGCACAAGGTACTCTTCCTGCGCCAGCGCCTCAATTCCTGCCGAAGTACCCATCATCTGATTAACAGCGGCTACACTTGAAACATCGAACGGCAGGGTTGCCATTTTCCATAACGAAGGTACGCCGTATACTTTCTTCTGCGTCGGCGACCAACCGATACCGTTTCGCGATACGCCATACTGGATGGACGGCAATGCTCTCGTATCGTAAAGCTGGTCATCCCCG
>Ga0102589_1004558_pt1 | contig 12931 bp, 13 predicted proteins | sample AraplaMF_Col_mLB_FD_76858 | JGI IMG/M metagenome (GOLD analysis project Ga0102589, IMG submission 76858) | Arabidopsis root microbial communities from the University of North Carolina, USA - plate scrape MF_Col_mLB | ecosystem: Host-associated > Plants > Roots > Endosphere | place: USA... | reverse complement strand
GGGCGTTGTCACGTAATATTCGGGGCAATCGCGCGAGAAGATCGGGTTGCCTGCCGCGTCCCTATCGTCGACATGGCTGCGCATAATGTCGAGCGCGAAACCCTTTTGCGTCATCAGCCCGACATCGATTCCGCGCTCGTCATTACCGTCGATCACCATGACCTGCGTGAAGGGGTTGCCACCAACGGCCGGCAGTACCTGCGTGTTGAAGGCCGTCAGGACCGGCCGGCTCTCAACTTCGACGATGCCGAGAATATCGGCCTTGAGATCGCTCATGACACGCGCGGTGTTTTGCATGGCGATCTCGTTGATCGGCTCGTCACGCAATTCCAACGATCCCACCCAATCAATGCGGCCATTGGCGGTAATAACCACGCCGCCGGCCGTTGGCCGCTTCAGAAGATTGCCCCTGTTGCGGCGAAGGATGACAAAGGGGCCAGTATCGCTCTTCTCCATCCCGAGCTCGACAATCAGTGTTGCCATGCGCGCCTTGTCGGCGTCGCTGTAGGTCACCTGACCCAGCAGCTTCTCCAACTCGGCAAAGCGGTCAAGAACAGCCCGGCCGTCCGCCCAGGTATCCAGATTCATGGCCTTTGCGCGGTCGAACAGGTTTTCGACGTTGAACGATGCAAGCCTCATGTCTTTCCCTCCCGTTCAAGAGCAGAATGACACGCATATGTTGCATTTCAATGATGTCGGCGCTGGAATGGACCGCAACGACTACCTAAAATAGGCTTCCTTGCTTCGGCGGGACTTGTTCATCTTGCGGCTTGGCGGCTCGCTTCCTGGACGTGGAGGGCGCAGCCCCGCCTTCGGTCGTCACCGCGCCCACATGGCCATCCGCAAACTCGATGGAAATGCCCATGCCCGACGACAACATCGCCGCCTGTGATACCGGCTTGTTTTCGTCGTCGCGAATGACCGCGTAGCCGCGCTTCAGCACATTCTTGTAGGAGAGAGACTGCAGCACGCGATCCTGAGCCGTGACGTCGCCGCGTGCGCGCGTCAGCTGGTGCTTTACCGCCGTATCGGCGTGGCGCGACAGATTGGCGAGGTGGTCGCGCAGGCGAGCGGTCTGCGTTTTCAGGCGTGCCGGGAGTGCCGCAAAAGTAGCGTCGGCGCGGCCAACCCGTGCTCTCGATCGATCGATAAGGCGCTCGATCGTCCGCTCGGCGCGGGTCATCCGTTCATTCAGAAATTGGCGACGCTCGGTGATGCGGTTCGACAGGACATCCGGACGCAAGTGCGCGGCGGTGCGCTCGAAGCTACGGCGCTTGTTGATCGTGTTGAGTTCAAGGCCGCGACCAAGACCGGCGGCCGCCTCGTCGAAGCGGCGACGCGGCAGTGCCAGGAGTTGATCCAGAGAGGGCAGCGCGCGGACCAAAGCCCGTACGGACTGACGATGATGATCCATGCGGCGGCTCATGCAGCCCTGCAGACGCGCGGCAAGCGCCGCCGTCTGGGCCTCCAGTTCGGCCTTCACGGGAACCGCCATCTCGGCCGCACCGGTCGGCGTCGGTGCACGGACATCGGCAGCGTAGTCGATCAGGGTCCAGTCGGTTTCGTGACCGACTGCCGAAATCAACGGAATCTGGCTCTCCGCCGCGGCGCGCACAACGATTTCGTCGTTGAAGCTCCAGAGATCCTCGAGGCTGCCGCCACCACGCGCGACGATCAGGACGTCCGGACGCGGCATGTCCCCCCGCACATCGAAGCTGTTGAAGCCACGGATCGCATTCGCGACTTCCTCGCCGGAGCCGTCACCCTGCACTTTTACCGGCCAGACAATGACGTGAACCGGGAAACGATCGGAGATGCGGTGGAGAATATCGCGAATGACGGCGCCGGTCGGCGAGGTCACGACACCGATCACCCTCGGCATGAACGGCAGCCGCCGCTTGCGGGACGGGTCGAACAGGCCTTCGGCGCCAAGCCTGCGCTTGCGCTCTTCGATCAGCGCCATCAGCGCGCCAGCGCCAGCCGGCTCGAGCGTTTCGATGACGATCTGATACTTCGATGAGCCTGGGAACGTGGTCACCTTGCCGGTGGCAATCACCTCCATCCCTTCCTCGGGACGGAATTTCAGCCTGGAGAAATTGCCCTTCCAGACGACGGCATCAATACGCGCGCGATCATCCTTCAAGGAAAAATAGGCATGGCCGGACGAGTGGGGGCCTCTGTATCCGGAAATTTCGCCACGCACGCGCACCTGGTCGAAGGCAGTCTCGACGGTGCGCTTGATCGAGCCGGAAAGTTCCGAGACCGAGTACTCGGTAAGATTGCTCGGCGAATCATTCTCGAAGACATTGCTCATCGTTCTGTTCTAGCCGATGAGGCGACAAAGAGCAGCCTCCAAAAGGGGACGATTTTTCTTGGCATTCCGGTAAAGAGAAGGGTGGCGCAGCCATTTTCTCATACATAGTAGAGACTTAGGCGTATTAACGACTTAGTCCTGGCGATCAGGAAAGTCGACGATCGACTACCTCTCGGTTCTACCCGGTAATCCCTGCCAAGCGATGATCGGACAAATGACAAGAGGAGTGACCATCTCTGACCGCTTCGCCTCCCATGCGCCCTCGCTCACCGGTCCTGCGAGCGCCGGCTTCGCCCTCCCCCCAATGACCATGTCGACCTCGTCGAAATCACGAGGGCACTCTAAGTCGGCATTGGAGGACACCTGGTTCGTCAAAAGGGCAGCCGGACAGACCCTCATCAAGCATTCTCGGGCTGATTTAGGGCGTCCGCCATGGCAGCAGATTGCGACTGTGTCGATTACAAATACTGGGGAAAGCGGTAACAAGCGGCTCGATTAATTGTTCGAAAAGACAGACCGAGCTATACTGCGCGAACGAGGAGATGGTGATGATCGCTCTGACGGCCACCACACTGGGTTTCGTTACTGCACCAATGCGCTCGATATTTTCGATGGTGTTGGTCGGTTCCTTGTGTGCGCGGTCTATGCCTGCGCAGCCTGGGTCTCGACCACATCCATTCTTGATCTCACAGCGGCTATTGGCTGCTACGACAGCGGCCTTTTGATCTGCCTTCTCGGTCTCTACACTCTCGACCGCGTCCGCGATCGTCGGCGCTTCGTCTAAATCTACGAGCCAGCAGGCACATAACGGAAGAACCGAATTGGCGCGCCATCAGGCGTCGGCATGGGCTTCAGATAAGCCGGGACGAGGCCTTTCTCCAGTTGCGCGTAGAGGCCATCCGGCTTCATCTTGGCAAGCTCCTTTGTCTGCGGATTGTCGGCGCAAAAGGCGAGAACGGTGACGCCCGCGCCTTTCAGGAACGCCTCCGCTTCCCGTGGCTCCGCCAAGCCGATATGCAGTTCCGTCAGCATGCCTCCCTGGTTTCGATGGTAAGGCGCGGCCAGTATCCGATTGTCCGTAAAGCGGAGAATCGAGACACCGACGTCGGACGGCGCAACCACAAGGCCCGCGGGCACTTCAGTCAACGGCGCCAGAGACGACTTCGATGTGCAGGACGGTTTTGTGGATGCTGGCTGGAGGATGCTTTCGCCATTCTCCACCTGCATGCCGATAAGTCCTCCGACGAGCCCCCAAACCGCCGCCACGCTCATGAGAACCGTGGAAAGATAGCAGAAGGCGGCGGCAACATTTTCGCTATCGCCGGCCGACATCCGGCGCAGGTCGATGATCAGCAATGTCAGCGGCAGGATTGCAAGAAGATTGGAAAACATCGTGCCGCGCACCTGAACGGCGGCGATTGCCAAACTCACGCCGAGGAGAAAAAGCAAGACCAGATGGACCCGCACCCGATCCCCGTGAGCGAGGCGGAAGACACAGACGGCAAGTGCGAAGACACCGGTCGAATAGAAGAAGCCTAGCGTAAAGGGCTCCTGCCTATTGAGTGCAAGGATCGACTGTGCCTCTTGCACGCCGTCCAGCCAGAGCTTGACAAGAAGCGGGTCAAGATCAGCGAGCGGATTGCGGAGGCATTGGGGAGCGATCGTGATGGCGGAGGCAAGCACAACCGCGCCGATCGCGCCCAGGGCGGTGATTCGCAACAACCGGTTTGCATTGCTCGCAAAAGTAGCAGCAAAGAGCAGCAGCCCGCCGCCGATCGCAGCGAGACTGTAATAACCGAGCGACAGGTTATCGCAGGTGACCGCCGAATAGAGACGCGGCGGAACGGTGCCGAAGAAAAGCAGGCTGATCGACAGAGCCAATGCGAGCCCGAAAGCCTTGGCTGCACGCGCAAACGGCTCGCCTTCCCAGGCCCAAGAAACCGAGACAACAACGCATACCGATGCTACGAAAGGCGTCGTTTCAGCCCCAATCGCGATTGCAGTCGCGGCCGCCAAACCGGCTATGGCATAGTTCAGCGGCCGATAGTTTTCCTCAAGCAACATGGCAGTCATGATGGCGACCAACGCGAACTGCGCGTTGTGGTGGTCGATTGCGCCCGGCAGAAATCGGTTGCTCGGAACCAAGAGAAATGCGGTCAGGCCCAGCGCGATGTGCATTCCGAACGTGCCGCCGATGCGGCGGCCAGCAAGTCCCATGGCCCACAGGCTGGGGATGGTCAGCGAAAGCGGCCAGACGGCGAGTGCAAGCGCTTCCGCGCGCTGCGGCGACGCAAGCATGCCGAAGAACCTGATCAGCATCGCGATTGGGAGATCGATGAGCCGGGACCAGTGCATCAAAGTGCCCGCGCCGAGCCCCATGCGATACTGCATCAAGTCGAACCATCCCTGCCCGTTCAGGAAATCGCGCACCTCGACCAGCCGCATTCCGTCATCGTTATCCGCGCCGACATAGTCCGTTGCGCCGGGCAGTTTCAATGCGAGGATCGCAGCAATAAGAAGGACGCTGTAGAGCAGCACCGATGGCCATAGCCCGGTCATCATGGTGCGCAGTTTGGCAGCCGACCATACCGATGCGGGAGCATCAACCACCTGGGCAACATTCGTCATGAAGCAGATCTCACTGTTTGAGCGCCGAGATCCTACCCCTCTCCTCTCAAGAAACCGTAAAAGCCCTGCTGACAGCCGGTTTTCGTGGATTTCATAGCTACTTGTTAACGGCCGCCATCTATTCTCGTCCGGATTTCTCGCCACGGGTGTGATCATGACTGGATCGCGTATCGACAATCTGAATATTGCCGTGCTCTTGCCCTGCTATAACGAGGCCGCGACGATCGGCTCCGTTGTTCGGGGCTTTAAGTCCGTGCTCCCGGGCGCTCCCATTTATGTCTACGACAACAATTCCACGGATGGCACCGCGCTCCACGCGATGCTTGCCGGCGCCCATGTCGTTCGCGAACGGCGGCAGGGCAAAGGTCACGTTGTCCGGCGCATGTTCGCCGACATCGATGCCGACATCTATATCATGGCGGATGGCGACGGGACGTACTCGCCTGACGATGCCGAGGAACTGATCCGTACGCTGCTGACCGAGCGCGCCGATATGGTCGTGGGCACGCGGCGCGGCGTGCATGCGGATGCCGGCAGACAGGGTCACGCCTTCGGCAACAAGATCTTCAACATGCTGTACCGAACGATCTTCGGCACTGATTTCACTGATATCTTCTCAGGCTACCGCGTGTTCTCGCGGCGCTTCGTCAAGAGTTTCCCCGCCGTCTCGGCAGGCTTCGAGATCGAGACGGAAATGTCCGTGCATGCGTCGCGCCTGAAACTGCCCGTCAGCGAGCTGGAACTGGATTACGGCCGCCGACCCGAGGGCTCCCACTCGAAGCTTTCAACCTTCAAGGATGGCGCCAAGATCCTCTGGATGTTCGCCATGCTGATGAAGGAAACGCGGCCGTTCGCCTTCTTTGGGATCACAAGCGGCTTTTTCATGCTGTCCAGCTTTGCTTTCATGACGCCGGTGCTGATGGAATACTTTGAAACAGGTCTGGTCAACCGGATGCCGACCTGGGTCCTGTCCATGGCACTGATGATGATCTCCTTCATGGTCTTCACCGCTGGTCTCATTCTCGATTCCGTTGCGCGCTCGCGCTCCGAACAGCTACGCATCTTCTATTTGAATGTCGCAGCTGGCAGTGACGGATCGACGGCGTCCGCGCCCAAGACAACCCCGCACAACAGCAAGACGGCCCGCATCGCATGATCGCTCGGTGTAACACGGCACAAATTTAGATGAACAGAGAAACCACGAACCGCATTCGCTTCGTTCTCGAAGATGTTCTGCCGCCATTCTTGCGGGACTCCGGCGTCTTTCGCTGGGCCGCGAAACGTGTGTGGGGTGATCATATCAGCCACCTCGCGAAATTTCGCGAGCGGGCGCCATTTCTGTCCGCGGAGGAGTATGCCGAGCTCTACCGCAATCACCCGCGTGTACACGAAGGGACCGACAACTCGGCGGCGTGCATCAACCGGATTGTCGGATCGATCGAAGGTGAAAGCGTATGCGACGTCGGCTGCGGCACTGGAGCCTTGCTAAGCCGCATCCTGAAGTCACATCCGAACCTTGCCCGGCTCGTTGGTGTGGATTTCGTGATCGACGATGCGTCGTCACTCGCTGGGATCGAATACGTTGCCGCGAAGGTGGAGACATTGCCCTTCGCCAACGGCGAATTCGACACCGTGATCTGCACGCACGTCATCGAACATATTCTCGACTATCGGCAAGCGATCGCTGAGCTGCGGCGCATCGCCAAGCGACGGCTGATTATCGTCGTGCCGCGCGAGCGCGAGTATCGCTACACATTCAACCCGCATTTCAACTTCTTCCCGTATACACACTCGTTTCTGAGGGCCGTTCATCCAGTTCCCCCGACGTTTGTCTGCGAAGATATCGGGCGTGACATTTTCTACGCGGAAGATCGGCAATCTGCGAAATGAAAGACAGGCTCATGCTCTCCAACCTTTCGATCGGCAACTGGGTCGGCCTTATCGGTACGCCGCTGCTCATCGCCTCCGGCCAGGTTCTCTTCAAAATGACCAGCGCGACGGCTGGCGAACTTAGCCTGCGCAATCTGATCGCGCTGTTTCTGAACCCGGTGCTGATCGCAGCACTTCTGCTTTACGGTGTTGGAACGATTATCTGGATCTACGTCCTGAAAGCCGTGCCGTTGACGATGGCCTATTCGTTCATGGGGCTGACCTTCTGCTTCGTGCCGCTTTTGGCGCAGGCCTTTCTCGGCGAAGCCCTGACGCTGCGCTACGCCATCGGAGCGGCCTGCATCATTGCGGGCATGCTAGCGATCAATGGCTGAGAGTTCTGGCAGAGCATTGTTCTTGCGCTTCATTGCCTTGTCGATCCTCGGGGTGGCAGTAGATGCGCTGCTCTACGCTTTGCTGGATGCTGCACTGAGCCCGTTCTTCGCCCGTGCGCTTAGCCTGCTTTCAGGCCTCATCGCAATGGGGATCCTGTTGCCTCGGATCGATATGACGGCCGGCGGCAGATTGGCGGTCGGTGACGTCGGCATAATCGCCATCCTGACGGTAGCCGCCCTTCTGAACTACGGGCTCTTCGCCGCACTGCTTGCGTTTTCGCCATCGCTGCAGCCGTTGGCAGCAATGGCATTTGCCACGGTCATGTCCCTGAGCTTTGGCTGCTTCGGCTACCTCAGGCTTTTGCGCAGCAGCGACTGACGTCAGACCGTTTCCCAACCGTCCTTTTCGCTGGCGCGATAGATCGCGTCGATGAATTTCTGGCTGAGCTTCGAGCTTTCCAGCGTCACGACCTCTTCATTTTCACCCTTGGCGGCGCGCGCAAAAGCCTCGGCCTCGCGCTTGTACTGGCGGCTGTCCGGGAAGCGGAAGATCGTCGATTCATTGTGGTTGCGATTGGTGAGCTCGATCTCCTCGGCGCCCCAGCGGTCGGCATTGAACGGTGACTTGACCTCGATGAAGCCATCGGTGCCGTGGAAGACCATGACCTGGCGGTTCGCCATCTGGGTGGCGACGTAGAAGGTCAGTTCGAAATCGCCAAAATCGGCCTTGACGCTCGAGTAGATGTCAGTGCCAAATTCCGGGTCGCGGCGCGTGACGGCCTGGACGCGCAGCGGCTCCTTGCCGGTCGAGAAGCGTGTGCTGATCGTCGGATAGACGCCGATATCCGGAAGCGCGCCGCCGCCAAGCTCCGGAATGTTGCGCATGTTGCCGGGGTCGCGGTTGAAATAGGTGAAGGCGCCCTGGACATGCAGGAGCGTGCCGATCGCGCCGTCCGATATCAGCGAGCGAACCTTGCGCCAGACCGGCGCATAGGTGACCATATAGGCCTCGGTGATGAGAACCTTGTTGCGATCGCGGGCAGCAATCAGGCTGTCGATCTCATCGGCCTCGAGCGCGATCGGCTTTTCGCACAGCACGTGCTTGCCGGCATTGGCGGCTTTGATCGTCCACTCGACGTGCTGCGAGGTCGGCAGCGGGATATAGACGGCATCGATCTTGTCGGAGGCCAGCATCTCCTCGTAGGAACCGAAGGCGTGCGGAACGGAAAAGCGGTCCGCCATCTCCCGGGCTCTTGCCAGATCGCGGCTGGCAATCGCCGTCACGACGCAGTTTTCCGCGTCCTGGATGGCGGGGACGACGAGTTCGCGGCCGATCTTCGCGGTCGAAAGAATACCAAAACGCAGCATAGCCTGGGTCCTCCTGGTTCGATTTTTGCGCACCTTAGTAAGCCGGCCACGGCGGCGCAATGGCGCGATCACAAATCGCGGAGTTGGTTTCCATTCGTTCGAAGCCACGCTAGGTTAGACTTCGGCGGTGTTCTGCCGCGTCAACGATTTCAATCAATCCTGCACTTTAGGAGAGCGCTATGGATATGCGCCGTCTTGGAAAAACCGGCCTTTCGATCGCCCCGATCGTCTTGGGCGGCAACGTCTTCAGCTGGACCGCCGACGAGAAGACGTCCTTCGATATTCTCGATGCCTTCTTCGACGCGGGCTTCAACACGATCGACACGGCCGACGTCTATGGAGCGTGGGTGCCGGGCAACAAGGGCGGCGAGTCCGAGGAGATCATCGGCAAGTGGCTGAAGCGCGGCAAGGTGTCCCGCCACAAGGCTGTCGTCGTCACCAAGGTCGGCTCCGACATGGGTCGGGGCAAGACGCTGAAGGAAACCTATATCCTGAAGGCGGTTGAGGATTCGCTGCGCCGGCTGCAGACCGACTATATCGACCTCTATCTCTCGCATTGGCCGGACGAGAACACGCCCTATGAGGAGACGCTCGGCGCCTTCGCCAAGCTGAAGCAGCAGGGCAAGATCCGCGCGATCGGCTGCTCCAATCTCGACGCCACGCAGCTTCAGGCGTCCTTCGATTCCGCCGAGAGGGCCGGCGTGCCGCGCTACGATGTCATCCAGCCGGAATACAATCTCTATGCACGCGCGAGCTTCGAGGGACCGCTGGCTGATCTCTGCGTCAAGGAAGATATCGGCGTCATCACCTATTTCAGCCTTGCCGCCGGCTTTCTCTCCGGAAAGTATCGCACGAAGGCCGATACGGAAGGCCGCGCCCGCGAAGGCCGGGTGGCGCAATATCTCGACGACAAGGGACTGCGCATTTTGGCAGCGCTCGACAAGGTCGTGGCGGAAACCGGCGCCAAGCCGGCAGAGATCGCGCTTGCCTGGCTGCTCAGAAAGAAGGGCGTGACGGCGCCGATCGCCAGTGCTACCAGCCTGTCGCAGCTTCAGAGCTTGACCAAGTCAGTGACGCTTTCACTCTCCGATGACGCGATGGCGCTGCTCGACAGGGCCGGCGCCGACTGACGGGAGGGACCGATGACCGTGACGATCCGCGATGCGAAGCCCGAGGACGAAGCGCGCTGGCGCGAGCTTTGGGCCGGCTATCTCGCCTTCTACGAGGTCACGGTCGATCCTGACATCACCGATGCGACATGGCGCCGGGTCTTCGATCCGGCGTCTGCGATCTTCATGCGTGTCGCCGAGGTGGACGGCAAGATGATGGGTTTCACCCTCAGCCTGACGCATGAGGGCACCTGGATCCGTGGCAAGGACTGCTATCTCGAAGACCTCTTCGTCGATCCGGCCGCACGCGGAAAGGGTGCGGGCCGCGCCTTGATGGACGATCTCGTTTCGCTCTGCAAGAAGAACGGCTGGTCGCGGCTCTACTGGCACACCAGCGAACAGAACAAGACGGCGCGGGCGCTCTACGACAGCTATGTCGAGAACGACGGGCACATCCGCTACCGCATCAATTTCTGAGCGGCGGGAAGCCCTCATACAAGCCGGCGTGGCTGCCCTCCCAGTTCCCCATGCCCGGCTTCGTCAGGATGCCGCGTGGCCTCACATAGCTCTGGATGACCCGGCGCGGGCGTTCGTGCCATTGGATGTTGAAGGCCCAGAGCTTCGGGAAGAAGCAGAGCGAGGCATAGGGCAGATGATCGTGGATCCACCATGCCAGCCTCTGCCAGTCCTCTTCGTTGCTGTAGTTGTCGACCATCCACGGGACGACGACACAGGCGGTGGCACCCATGCAGCCATCGAAATCGCGCAGGTCCCAGATGTGATCGGCGGCCGTCGCGGCATTTGACGAGCAGTTGAGGTTGTTGCGGTTGCCGAACTGGTTGACCTCAGGCGAGCGATAGCCGGAACGGATGTGCAGCCGGCCGAACGTCGCCTGCAGCGGTTCCAGCAACTCCTCGCAGAGCCGCCTTCCCGCTTCGATCGCCAGATCGGGATTTTCGGGGATATTCGGAATGCGATAGAAATCGGCGATTTCGGAATGCAGGAAATCACGGAGGAAGAAATTCTTCGAAAGGCGCGCACGCCCGAGTTCCTCCAGGCCCTTCATCGATCCAGGTTTCTTCACGAAAAGCTCCCGTTGGTTGAACGTCTCACTCTGCCTCCCCCGGCGATCAACGCAACCCGAAAACGACCGGAACAATTAGCTACCTCTTGTCTTTCCCTAGCGTCCGTAGCTCCCCACCAAGGAAGCGCGGATCCCCCACACCCAGGAAGGTAGAGACAATGGCCAAAGAAAAGACCCTCGACGATCTATTCTACGATACGCTCAAGGACATCTATTTTGCCGAGCGGCAAATCCTGCGCACCCTGCCGAAAATGGCGCGGGCGGCTCAATCGCAAGAGCTGAAGGCCGGCTTCGAAAAGCATCGCGAGCAGACCGAGGGACATGTCGAGCGCCTGCAGCAGGTCTTTGACCTCGTCGGCAAGCGCGCCCAGGGCAAGACCTGCGAGGCGATCCAGGGCATCATTGCCGAGGGCGAAGAGATCATCGATGAGTTCAAGGGCTCGCCGGCTATCGATGCCGGTCTCATCTCCTCTGCGCAGGCAGTGGAGCACTACGAGATCGCCCGCTACGGCACGCTGAAGACCTGGGCGCAGACCCTCGGCAAGAAGGACGTCGTTGCCCTGCTCGACAAGACGCTGCAGGAAGAAGCGGCAACCGACAAGACATTGTCGAAGCTGGCCATGACGGCTGCCAACCAGAAGGCCGCGGCCTGACCGTCGATCCGGCGGGATGCCCAACGGCATCCCTCCGCTTCACCCGACATAACGGAAGAAGTCGATGAAGGCACGCAGAGCTGGCCGCATCTGGCGCCGGCTCGGATAGTAGATGAATGGCCCCGGATAGGGCGAACACCAGTCCTCCAGCACACGGACGAGCTTGCCGCTTGCCAGTTCGTGCTCGACGCGCAGGTCGAACAGATAGGCGAGCCCCACGCCATTCAGCGCCGCGAACAATCCCAGCCTGTCCTCACTGACGATCAAGGGACCATCGACTCCCACAACCAGCTCCTGGCCGTCCTTTTCGAATTCCCAGCGATAGATCGTGCCGTTTGTAAAACGCCGCTTGATGCAGCGGTGGTGAACCAGATCGGAGGGATGCAAGGGTTTCGGGTGCCGCTCAAAATAGTCGGGAGAACCCGCAATCACCGTGGTCAGATTCGGCGAGGCCCGCACGGCGATCATGTCCGCCTCGAGGCTCTCCTCCAGGCGAATGCCGGCGTCGAAACCTTCCCGAACGATATCGGTGAACCCATCCTCATTGGCGATTTCGAGGGTGATATCAGGATAGCGGTTCAGGAATTCGCCAAGCCGCGGCGCAAGCAGGATATCCGAGGCAAAACGCGGCGCGGAGATGCGCAGATTTCCGGCCGGCCTTCCACCCGCCTCGGTGACCGCTTCTAGCGCGATCCCGATTTCATCAAGCGCCGGCTTCAGGCGCTGCAGCAGCAGACGCCCCTCCTCCGTCGGCGCGACACTGCGCGTCGTCCGTGCCAGCAGCCGGACGCCGAGGCTTTCTTCCAGGCGCGAGATCGCGTGGCTGACGGCAGATGGCGCAATTTCCAGCTCCTTGGCGGCCGCGCGAAAACTTCGTCGTTCGGAAACGGCGGCGAGAACGACGAGTTGGGCAAGCTGCGTGCGGTTCATTGATCGAACGATTAGAACAGCCTGTTACGGATTGCACCTATTTTTTGAAGTCTGATGGGGCGCTAGGTTTCATCAGTACCCGGCATCGACCGTGGTTTGACCTTTCGCTCACAAAGGAGCCCCGCATGAAAACCCGCAAACTCGGAAACGACCTTGAAGTCTCTGCCGTCGGCCTCGGCTGCATGGGCATGAGCTTCGCCTATGGCGCCAGTGACGAAAACGAGTCGATCAGGACGCTGAACCGTGCCGTCGATCTCGGTATCACCTTCTTCGACACGGCCGAAATGTACGGCCCCTACACCAATGAAGAGCTCCTCGGCCGGGCATTGAAGCCCGTGCGCGACCGCGTCGTCATCGCCACCAAGTTCGGCTTCAAGCTGGATCCGAATAAATCCGGCGCCGCAGCCCTGACCGGGGTCGACAGCCGCCCGGAAAACGTGAAGCGAGTTGCAGAAGCCTCTCTGAAACGGCTCGGCGTCGAAACGATCGACCTTTTCTACCAGCATCGTGTCGACCCCAATGTGCCGATCGAGGAGACCGTCGGCGCGATGGCCGAGCTGGTACGCGAAGGCAAGGTTCGC
>Ga0102589_1004554_pt1 | contig 12938 bp, 14 predicted proteins | sample AraplaMF_Col_mLB_FD_76858 | JGI IMG/M metagenome (GOLD analysis project Ga0102589, IMG submission 76858) | Arabidopsis root microbial communities from the University of North Carolina, USA - plate scrape MF_Col_mLB | ecosystem: Host-associated > Plants > Roots > Endosphere | place: USA... | reverse complement strand
ACGCCGCCAGCGTTCATCCTGAGCCAGGATCAAACTCTCCAATAAAGTTAGTTTGTCTAGCATCTAAAATAAAAATTGACGTTTCACGTTGTTTGTTTCGTTCAGTTTTCAAAGAACTCTCTTGCCGCCGAAGCGACTTTATCAATATAACATTTTGTTATATTTTCGTCAACAACTTTTTTATTTGAAAAGTTGTTTTTTGTTTGTTTTCTTTGTTGTCTTTCGTGACAACGAATATAAATATACCAGTTCATTTATTAAAATGCAATAGTTTTTTAATAAAATTTTTTAACGGAATAAGAAAGTATAAAACTAGCACTAAATCCCTATATAAAGACCCCTTTCTTCTATATAGGAAATAAACCATCTAAACTTCACTATACTAGAAAATAACATAAAGAAAAGCTTTGGAGAAATCTCCAAAGCTTAGATTAGTCTTGCTTGTGACGCATCGCTGGGAATAACAGCACATCACGAATAGATGGTGCATTTGTTAATAGCATAACAAGACGGTCAATACCAATTCCAAGTCCACCTGTAGGAGGCATACCGTACTCAAGTGCTTCAATATAATCATCATCCATCATATGTGCTTCATCATTACCTTGCTCACGCTCTTTTAATTGTGCTTCAAAACGCTCTTTTTGATCGATTGGATCATTTAATTCTGTAAATGCATTTGCATGCTCACGCGCAACAATAAATAACTCGAAACGATCTGTAAAGCGTGGGTCTTCATCATTCTTTTTCGCAAGAGGAGAAATTTCCACTGGATGACCATAGATAAATGTAGGTTGGATTAATTTTTCTTCTACTTTCTGTTCAAAGAATTCATTAATAATATGACCAACTTCCATTGTGTCTTTAATTTCTACACCGTGTTCTTTCGCCAGTGCACGCGCTTCTTCTACACTCATCAGGTTCCAGAAGTCCGCTCCAGAGTATTGCTTAATCGCATCTACCATATGAAGGCGTGTCCATTCTGGCTCTAAATTAATTTCATATTCCCCATATTGAATTGTTGTTGTACCTAGTACTTGTTTCGCAATATGAGCAATCATATTTTCTGTTAGTTTCATAATATCTTTATAATCAGCGTACGCTTCATATAATTCAATCATTGTAAATTCAGGATTATGACGCGTTGATACACCTTCATTACGGAATACACGGCCGATTTCGTATACTTTCTCTAAACCACCTACAATAAGACGCTTTAAGTGCAATTCAATTGCAATACGCATATATAGTTCCATATCTAATGCATTATGGTGTGTGATGAACGGACGAGCAGATGCCCCACCGGCAATCGCATGCATCATCGGTGTTTCTACTTCAAGGTAACCATTATCATCTAGATACCTTCTCATTTCACGAATGATTTTACTACGAGTAACAAATGTTTCGCGGCTCTCCATACTTGTAATTAAATCTAAGTAACGTTGGCGATAGCGTTGTTCAACATCTTTCAATCCATGGTATTTATCTGGCAATGGACGAAGTGCTTTCGTTAGTAACGTAAAGCCTGTTGCCTTTACTGAAAGTTCTCCTACGTTTGTTTTGAAAACTCTCCCTTCGATTCCTACTAAATCACCTAAGTCAGCTGTCTTAAATAATTCATATTGCTCATCTCCAACAGCATCTTTACGCACATAAATTTGAACTTGTCCGTGTAAATCTTGAAGATGTGCAAAACCTGCTTTCCCTTTACCGCGCTTCGTCATAATACGACCAGCAATAGAAACTGAGATTTCTTTCTCTTCTAATTCTTCTTTAGAGAGCTCCCCATACAAGTTTAATAATTCTTTGGTTGAATTCGTACGTTCAAAACGTTTACCAAACGGATCGATCCCTTGTTCGCGTAAATTATGTAACTTCTCACGACGAACAAGCAATTGGTCATTTAATTCTTCGTGGTTCATGTTATCCATGGTATTGATATCACTCCAGCTCTATTAAATTTTACAATATATACAGTATATCATTTTCTACTCAACTAGAAAAACTGCCAGTAGTATACTGGCAGTTCTTCTTTCTTTCACGTAATTATAGGTAGTGAGGGCAGGAATGTCAAACGTTCTCTCCCCTTTTTTTAACCAACGTGAATTGTTTCTTGTTTTGCTTCTACTTCTTCTACAAATGCCCCTAGCAAGGAAGCAAGGTCCTCACGCGTATTGCACGTATTAATTGCATTACGCACTCCTGCATTACCACGAACACCTTTTAAATACCAAGCTGCGTGCTTTCTCATTTCTCTTACTGCAATATCTTCGTTCTTTAAATCAATAAGACGATCTAAGTGGAGCATACATACATCTATCTTCTCACGCACCGTTGGTTCTGGTAATAACTCTCCTGTTTCTAAATAATTTACCGTACGATAAATCATCCAAGGATTACCAAGGGCCGCTCGACCTATCATAACACCATCGACACCAACTTCATCAAGCATGCGTTTTGCATCTTGAGGTGTTTCCACGTCACCATTTCCGATAACCGGAATATTTACAGATTGTTTTACTTGTTTAATAATATCCCAATCCGCTTTTCCTTCATACATTTGAACACGTGTACGTCCGTGAACCGCCACTGCTTGGCCACCTGCACGTTCAACAGCTCTAGCATTTTCAATTGCGAAAATATGGTCTTCGTCCCAACCAATACGCATTTTAACTGTAACCGGCTTTTCAACAGCATCTACAACTGCCGCTACCATTTCATACACCTTATTTGGATCTAATAACCATTTTGCACCAGCATCACACTTTGTAATTTTCGGAACTGGGCAACCCATATTGATATCGATAATATCAGCCGTTGTGTTTTTATCTACATATTTCGCAGCACCAACAAGCGTTTCTTTCTCACCACCAAAAATTTGTAAACTTAGTGGCTTCTCTCTCTCATCAATATATAACATATCTAATGTTCTTTGGTTATTAAATAAAATCGCTTTATCACTTACCATTTCAGCACATACTAAACCCGCACCAAATTCTTTTACAGTTAGACGGAATGCGGAGTTACATACCCCCGCCATCGGTGCTAATACAACTGGATTCTTCATCTCGATGTTTGCAATCTTTAACACTCGACTATCTCCTTCCTTTGTCCTCACTTTGGCATTAATTCATCTATTGAAATATTTAATGTCTTCGCAACTTCTACTACAAAATCTTGAGAAGGGGTTCTATTCCCTCTCTCGACTTCTCCTAAAACGGATACAGATACCCCTAATTCCCTTGCAAAACCTTCTTGCGTATAACCTTTTAATTTCCGAAAAGCACGAATGCGTCTTCCCCATTTTTCTGCTTCCATACCGTTACTCCCTCTCGCCTTTTCATTTCATCTACTTGTGAACGTGAAATATCTCGTTTTATATCTCGATTAATCTCTAACAACGGAACGATAACAAAAGCTCTTTCGAACATCCGCGGATGCGGAACAATAAGATTCTCTGCTTCAATATTTTCTTGATTATAGAGCAAAATGTCAAGGTCAATGGTTCTTGGGCCCCATCTAATTTCCCTTTTCCTTCCTAAATCAATCTCAACCTTTTGCGTTATTTTCAACAACTCTTGCGGTAGTAAATTGGTAGAAATTTTTATAACTAGATTTAAAAAACGATTTTGATCTGTATATCCAACTGGATCTGTTTCATATACAGAAGAAACATCTTTCACTTGAATATAAGGATTTTTATTTAATAACTCAATCGCTTCCAATAAATAAGCATAGCGATCACCAATATTTGATCCTAACGAAACGTATACATCATTTTTCATAATCGTTCTCTCGTAATTTCTACCGCCACAGCACGGTAATGCCCTGGGATTGGCGGGTCTGGTTTAACAACCTTTACTGTACACCGTAAAATACTTACGTATCGAGTCAATATATTCGCCGCTATATTTTCCGCTATACTTTCTACAAGTTTGTACGTTTGATCCTCAACTACTTGCTTGCAAAGTTCAAAGAGCTCCCCATAGTTTACCGAATGCTCTAAGTTATCACTTTCACCCGCTTGTTTTAAATCCAGCTCCACAGTTAAATCGACTTTAAATCTTTGTCCCAGTTTATTCTCTTCTGGAAATACACCATGATAGCCATAAAACTCCATGTCATGGATATAAATTTTATCCAATCACTTTCCCCCCTTACCAATCATCGCATCCATCATCTTCGCCATACGCGCCATTTCTTTCACATCATGAACACGAATCATTTCACAACCTTTTTCAATACCAAGACATACCGACGCCCCAGTTCCTTCTACACGTTCCTCTACCGGCAAGTCTAAAACATGACCAATAAATGATTTTCTGGAAGTCGCAAGAAGAACTGGATACCCTAATACATTTAGCTTTTCTAAATTACGCATCACTTCTAAATTTTGTTCTACCGTCTTCGCAAAACCGATACCTGGATCTAAAATAATATTTTCATCAGGTACACCCGCATCTTTTGCAATTTTAACACTCTCATATAAATCCGCAATCATATCAGCCATTAAATTACGATAGTTTGTGTTATCACGATTATGCATTAAGATAATCGGTACATTATAACGTGCTGCCACTTCCGCAATTTTCGGTTCAGCCTTCGCTCCCCATATATCATTAATAACATGGGCACCCGCTTCAATTGCTTGCTTAGCTACTTCAGCTTTATACGTATCAATAGAAATAGGCACTTTCACTTCTTTCGAAATCGCTCGAATCATCGGAATCACGCGTCTTAACTCTTCTTCCACTGAAACTTTCGCGAAGCCAGGACGAGTTGATTCCCCACCAATATCAATAATATCAGCACCGCCGGCCACCATTTCTCTCGCGTGACTTACAGCTGCGTTTACCTCATCGTAGTTTCCACCATCTGAGAATGAATCTGGTGTAACATTTAAAATCCCCATGATTAATGTCTTTTTATTTAAATTCAGCGTATATTCGCCGCAGTGTAAATCATAACTCCACTTCACACTACACATCTCCTCTCCGCAATTCATTTCGGCTCCAAAGCTTTCCTCTATGCATTTCATACACACGCATCAGTTGCTTTGTAACCTCGCCTTCTTTACCCGGGAAATCTCTCTCTTCAATATGGCGAAATGGCACGATTTCTTGAACAGAATTTGTTACAAACACCTCATCAGCGGAAAGTAACTCATCTTTCGTAAAGAAACCTTCCTCCACTTGTATATTCAACATTTCAGCAATCTGTATAATAAAAGCGCGAGTAATCCCATTTAAAATTCCTGTTTCAAGCGAAGGCGTATATAAAACACTTCCCTTCACAAAAAAGAGATTCGAAACAATCCCTTCCGCTATATGACCGGCTTCAGTTAAGAAAATCCCCTCTTTACTTACAACATTTCCAATTTCACGTTTTCCTAAAATGTTATTTAAATAATGATGAGACTTTAAACGAAACGCTCCTTCCGGTGTATTTCGTGTTTGTTTCAAAATAACGCCTTCCTTTTCCACTACTACACCTGGAGCTGCCAAAGGCTTTATAAATACAATAACAGAAGGCTCTTCATAAACCTCTGTTTGCAAACCTATTTCATCTATACCAGCCGATACATTAAAGCGAATATACGCATGATTTAGCCCATTTCTTACAAGTAATTCTTGTAAAATGCGACACACATCTTCTTTTGTCATCGTCCACTTGATTTGGAGCGTAGAAAGAGCATCCATTAAACGTTCATAGTGATCGTCTAATAAAAATGGATGCCCGTCATAAATACGAAACGTTTCAAAAACACCTAGTCCATATAAATATCCATGATCATATGGGGAGATTTTTGCTTCACTCGCTTCCACATATGTACCATTTACATAAATTAACATGATGATACACTCGGACTATAACTGCGGATAAAGTTCTGCAGTAACTCTTTCCCATGGGAAGTCATAATAGACTCCGGGTGGAATTGCACTCCTTCGATTGGCAATGTTTTATGACGAAGCCCCATAATCTCTCCCTCTTCTGTCCAAGATGTTACTTCTAAACATTCTGGCAATGTTTCCTTTTTAACAATAAGAGAATGATAACGAGTTGCCGTAAATGGATTGGGAATTTCCGAAAAAATTGTTTTCCCATCATGATACATCGGAGAGGTTTTCCCATGCATTAAACGTTCCGCACGAACAACATCTCCTCCAAATACCTGTGCAATCGATTGATGACCAAGACACACTCCAAAAATCGGAATCCTCCCTGCAAAATGCTTAATAACATCCATACTTACACCAGCTTCATTAGGACTACAAGGCCCTGGAGAAATCATTAAAAAGTCTGGTTTCATTTGTTCAATATCTGAAATTGTAACTTCATCATTACGCTTAACTACCAGTTCCTGTCCAAGTTCTCCAAGAAACTGTACTAAATTAAATGTAAAAGAATCATAATTATCAATCATCAATATCATTTCTCTCACCTAACCGTTTCTTCGCTGCATTCTTTTGCACGCCATAGAGCGATTGCTTTTTTTAACGACTCTTTATACTCATTTTTCGGATTTGAATCAATTACAATTCCTGCCCCGGCCTGCACATACGCTTGTCCATCCTTTGCAAGAAGCGTCCGAATCACAATATTTAACTCCATATCCCCTGAATAACCAATCCAACCAATTGAACCTGTATAAATCCCACGGCGAACCGGTTCTAATTCTTCTATAATTTCCATTGTACGTATTTTAGGTGCTCCCGTAATCGTTCCACCCGGAAACACAGCTCTTACTAAATCAAAAGCATCCTTATCTTCCCGGACCTCTCCACGAACATTAGAAACTATATGCATAACATGCGAATATTTTTCAATTACCATAAATTCATCTACTTCAACAGTCCCGTACTTACAAACTCGCCCTAAATCATTTCGCTCTAAATCTACAAGCATCACGTGTTCCGCTCGTTCTTTTTCATTTTCAATTAACTCTTTCGCCAAACTCTCGTCTTCTTGCTCATCCTTCCCTCGAGAACGCGTGCCAGCAATCGGACGAGTACTCACTTCAGTCCCTTGCTTTTTAATTAATAATTCAGGTGAGCCACTAACAATTTGAAAATCTCCAAGTTCTAAATACCCCATATATGGTGATGGATTAATTTCACGAAGACTCGTATAAATTTCGAGCGGATGTGTTTGCAATGTTTTCTCTTGCCTTGTCGACAGATTTACTTGAAATACATCCCCAGCTCCAATGTACTCTTGAATACGCTGAACAGCTTCCATAAATCCTTCTTCTGTAAAAGCTACTGCTTCATTTCTATTTTCAGGACATTCAAATGGTACTTTAACTTCAGGAGCTTCCTTCAACCAAAGATTCTTCCATTCATTTAAACGATTTTCCGCTTCTTCACGTTCATCTATATAATGTGTAATAATCCATAGCACTTTTTCCTTTTGATCATACACAAACACATCATTGAATAATAAAAAGAATACGTCAGGTATATCCACATCATCCTTAGCAAGAGGTGGAAGCTTCTCAATATAACGGATACAATCATAACTAAAATATCCAATTGCACCACCTTGAAACGGAGGATACTTTGGATTATGATCCGTTTTCCATTGTTCCATATAATGTTGCATCAAATCTAATGGATTCCCTCTTTGTATTGTTTCCTTACCACTTTCACTTATATGTAACGTTTCATTCTTCCCCCGAATTACCGCTACAGGATCAAGCCCTGCAATAGTATAACGACCACCGCGACCACTTTCTAGTAAGATATGTTGGTTCTTATTCTGAGAAAGAAACTTATACTGCTTAAAAAAATCTAACTGATATGGAATAGAAAGCGCTAAAGATTTTCTTCGTTGCATATCAACACCCCGTCTTCTTTTATCCCACTCCCTTAGACGAATCATCTCAAATTACAGATAGTTAATAGGAAATAATTATCCTTGAGAGCTAGTGAAAATAATTTAACTTTACTACTACTTATTTTACATGAAGTTTTCTAGTCATTCACTCTTTTCCTATTTTCAAACGAAAAAAGAAAAAGCATCCCTGTTAAGGAATGCTTTCTTCTGACCGCACTGATTATGATTCAAATTGATAAAGTGGAGTGCTTAAATAACGCTCACCATTACTTGGAATAATTACAAGAACCTTTTTCCCTTTACCAAGTTTTTTCGCAACTTCTGTCGCAGCATAAATGACAGCACCTGAAGAAATACCAACTAAAATACCTTCTTCACGAGCTACCCTTCTTGCATATTCAAATGCCTGTTCTGTCTTCACTTGAATAATTTCATCATATACTTCTACATCCAATGTTTCAGGAACAAATCCAGCCCCAATACCTTGAATTTTATGTGGACCTGGTTTTCCGCCAGATAACACTGGAGAATCCGCAGGTTCTACTGCATAAATTTTAATGTCTTTATATGTTTCCTTTAACACTTCACCAGCACCTGTAATTGTACCACCAGTACCGATACCAGCAATAAATGCATCTAATTGATTGCCCATCTGCTCAACAATTTCTGGACCTGTCGTCAAACGATGAATTTCTGGATTCGCCTGGTTTTGGAATTGTTGTGGTATAAAGTAACCATGATCTTTTGCCAATTCAGTTGCCTTACGAATTGCACCACCCATTCCTTCTGGACCTGGAGTTAATACTAATTCTGCTCCATAAGCGCGTAATAAGTTACGACGTTCGATACTCATTGTTTCTGGCATTACTAAAATCGCCTTATAACCTTTTGCAGCTGCCACCATCGCTAAACCAATTCCTGTGTTACCGCTAGTCGGCTCAATGATTGTATCGCCTTCTTTTAATAAACCTTTTTTCTCAGCAACTTCGATCATGGATAGTGCAATACGATCTTTTACGCTACTTCCAGGATTCATAAATTCTAATTTTAAGTAAATGTCTGCACTGTCTTGTTCTACGATGCGGTTCAACTTAACGATCGGCGTTTTCCCGATTAATTCTGAAACTGATTGTGCCACTCGCATTCCTGTCACTCCTAACACCGAGTATTTTTATTGGTTTTGTCTATTTTTTAATTTTGTCAGAAAATTCCCTATTTGTCAATCCATTCGAAGGATTGATTCCCCATGAACAATTTTATTACAAGCTTTCAATTAAGTTTGTAATATCTTCTTTAGAAAATTTATATCGTTCATTACAGAAATGACAATGCACCTCTGTCTCATCCTCTTCTTCACGAACTTGTTCTAATTCTTTCTTACCCAGACTAATCAATACACTCTCAATACGCTCACGAGAACATGTACAATTAAATTGAACATCCATTGTTTCTAATACTTTCACTTTGTCTTTCCCTAATACTTCATATAATAATTCTTCTGGTGAAAGACCTTGTTCAATTAACTTTGACACAGGCGGAATTTTTTGTAGGCGTTCCTCAATAAATGAAATTGTCTCCTCTTGCGCACCTGGCATAATCTGCAAAATAAATCCGCCAGCCGCTAAGATGCTATCATCCCCATTTACAAGAACTCCAACACCAACAGAAGAAGGCGTTTGCTCAGAAACAGCGAAATAATATGTGAAGTCTTCTCCTAATTCACCTGAAACAATTGGAGATTGTCCGATAAATGGTTCACGCATACCGATATCTTTAATAACCGTTAAAGAACCCTCTGTACCCACAGCTTGATATACACGTAACTTACCTTGCTCCGTCGATTCGAAATCAACATGTGGATTCGTTACATACCCACGTACATCTCCATTTGCATGAGCATCCACTAAAATCGGACCGAGCGGACCATTCCCTTCTACTTTAATCGTCAGCTTCTGGTCACCTTTTAACATAGCTCCCATCATTGTACCAGCTGTTAACGAACGCCCAAGCGCGGCAGAAGCAGTCCGCCATGTATCATGACGTCTTTGTGCCTCACTTACTGTATTTGTTGTACGTACACCGTATGCACGAACCTCTCCATCAAACGCTAACGCTTTTACTAAATAATCTTTCATCCTTATTTATTCACCCTTCTCATGTTGTAAATTTGCATTACGTTCATATAACATATACAAGCCCTTCAATGTTAAAAACGGATCTACAATATCAATTACATTAGATTCTTCCGCAATTAATTTCGCTAATCCACCAGTTGCAATAACTTTCGGTTCTTGTTTAGCTTCTTCTTTCATACGCTTCACAATACCTTCCACTTGTCCAACATATCCATAAAGAATCCCTGATTGCATTGCACTTATCGTATTTTTCCCAACAACACTACTTGGTTTTGTAATTTCAATACGAGGAAGTTTTGCTGCCCGACTGTATAAAGCCTCTGCTGAAATCATAATGCCCGGTGTAATTACACCACCCATATAATGCTTATTCTCGTTAATATAACAATATGTAGTAGCCGTTCCAAAATCGACAATAATCAGAGGACTTCCATATAACTGGATGCCAGCTACAGCATTTACAATACGATCCGCTCCAACTTCACGTGGATTTTCATATTTAATATTTAAACCTGTTTTTATTCCTGGCCCCACTACAAGCGGTTTAATTTTGAAATACTTCTCACACATACGCTCTAAGGCGAACATAATTGGTGGTACAACCGAAGATACAATAATTCCTTTCACATCTTGGAAAGAAAGGCCCTCATGTTCAAGTAACTGTTTCACTAACATACCATATTCATCTTCCGTTTTATGACGGTCCGTCTCCATACGCCAATGTTGGCGAAGTTCCCCATCTTCAAATACACCAAGTACCGCATTTGTATTCCCTACATCCAATACAAAAATCATATTCTCACCACTTATCTTATTTAATCTATATTTGTGCAGTATGTACAAAACTTATAATGCCATCATATCATACATACCCATATAATCAGTTTTTCCATCTTCATCATTTTACAAAAAGATCGTTTATCATTTCAATTTTTAATGCAAAGAAGCTTCAAATTTATATACAATTACATAAATTCCTCAGCATAGAAAAAAGGAGTGACTATTGTCACTCCTTCATTTTTTATTTATCTTCTACGTTCTCATCATCTTTTTTCATTGTGATATTTACTTTCACATCTTCAGATGACTTCTTACGCTCAGGTAAAACTCCATAATCATATAAATGATTAATTTGCTCTGCATCTAACGTTTCCACTTCAAGTAGTGTTTTTGCAATAATATCTAGCTTATCACGTTTTTCAGTAAGAATTTGTTTTGCACGAGCGTAACATTCTTTCATAATACTTTGCATTTCCATGTCAATTTCATGTGCAATTGCATCACTGTAGTTTTGTTCTGAATGGAAATCTCTTCCTAAGAACACTTGACCACCTTGTGAGCTACCAAACTGCATCGGTCCAAGCTTATCACTCATACCAAATTCCGTTACCATACGTCTCGCAATGCCAGTCGCACGTTGGAAGTCGTTGTGAGCTCCTGTACTTACTTCACCAAATACAATCTCCTCAGCCACTCGGCCACCGAGTAAACCAGTGATTTTATCAAGTAATTCTGGCTTTGTCATGAAGTAACGATCTTCTTTCGGAAGCATTACTGCATATCCACCAGCTTGACCACGAGGGACAATTGTTACTTTATGAACGATATCCGCTTCATCAAGTACAACACCAATTACAGTGTGACCTGCTTCATGGAATGCGACAATGTTGCGTTCTTTTTCAGAAATAACACGACTTTTCTTAGCAGGACCTGCAATCACGCGATCCGTCGCCTCATCGATATCAGACATGTCAATTTTCTTTTTATCTTGACGCGCAGCTACTAACGCAGCTTCATTTAATAAGTTTTCAAGATCTGCACCAGAGAATCCTGGTGTACGAGTTGCAATCGCTCTTAGGTTGATATCCTCATCAAGCGGCTTATTACGAGCATGTACCTTCAGTACTGCTTCACGTCCATTTACATCTGGACGATCAACTGTAATTTGACGATCAAAACGTCCTGGACGTAATAATGCTGGATCAAGAATATCAGGACGGTTTGTTGCAGCGATGATAATAATACCTTCGTTTGCACCGAATCCATCCATTTCAACAAGAAGTTGGTTTAACGTTTGTTCACGCTCATCGTGACCACCGCCAAGACCCGCTCCACGTTGACGACCTACCGCATCAATTTCATCGATAAAAATGATACAAGGAGCATTTTTCTTCGCATTTTCAAATAAATCACGTACACGGGAAGCACCGACACCGACGAACATCTCTACGAAATCAGAACCACTGATAGAGAAGAAAGGAACGCCAGCCTCACCTGCAACAGCACGCGCAAGTAATGTTTTACCTGTCCCTGGAGGTCCAACTAATAGAACACCCTTAGGAATACGGGCACCAACCTCAGCAAACTTACGAGGATCTTTTAAGAATTCTACTACCTCAACAAGCTCCTGTTTCTCTTCGTCTGCTCCAGCTACATCTCTGAAGCGTACTTTTTTCTTTTCATCATTGTATAACTTCGCCTTACTCTTTCCGAAGTTCATAACACGGCTACCACCGCCCTGAGCTTGGTTTAGTAAGAAGAAGAATAAAATGAAGATAATTACAAACGGGATAATAGAAGTAAAGAATGTCACCCAAGCACTTGTTTCTTCAGCTGGTTGATACTTTACTTCAGCACCTTGTGCTTTGTCATTAATTTTCTTTTGTAATTCTTCAGTATTTGGCGCATAAGTAACAAATTGCTCTTCCTTACTAGCATTGCTAAATTGTCCTTTTACCTCAAATACACCATTCTTTGGTTGAAGTTGCACATTACGCACTTCACCCTTTTCAAGTTTAGTAATGAATTTATCGTAGCTAACTGATGTCGTTTTTTGTGTTGAACCATTAAAATAGCTCACGATTCCAATTACTACTAAGAATATCAGTAAATAAAAGATGGTATTACGGAAGATACGATTCATTCCTAACCTCCTCTCACGGCATAAACACTATAGTAAATCGTAAC